>Ga0154562_135_pt1 | contig 151511 bp, 102 predicted proteins | sample RifGroF2_FD_105705 | JGI IMG/M metagenome (GOLD analysis project Ga0154562, IMG submission 105705) | Lentisphaerae bacterium GWF2_57_35 | reverse complement strand
TTGGAAAAACCTTATGGATTGGAACCGTGCTCTTCCCCCATGAAGCTGTATAACGATTCGAACGATCCGGCGGGCGTGATCCTGAAGAGAGACGCATTCTTTCCGCATCATTCCCGCAGGCCCCATTGCCGGTCGATTTTTTCCTTCATCGCATCCAGTTTCTTGTTTTGCGCGTCGGTCAGTTCGGGGCGCATTTCGAACAGGGCTTGCTCGACAATACGCTGGATGGTCGGTTGTTGGTTGAGCCGCACTTGCCGCAGGTTTTTATGGGCGCGATCGACAATGGGATCGATGGCTTGGAGTTGCGCGTCGGTCAGTTTTAGTTCGTGGGTCAGCCGCCGCATGACGATTTGACGGATGCCTTTGGGGCCTTTTTCGATGGCGCGCGCCACTTGATAACGCGCCAGGCCCAAGCCTCCGACAAAACCGGCCAGCAGGCCGGAGAAAAAGATCAGCAGGACGGCCATCAGGATTCGGGTTCGTTTCATTGTTTTCCTTCCAGCATTAATACGTTAACAACAGGGTTTGGATGGAGGAGGCGTCGCCCAGCCAGAGCCAGGCCAGGCTGTCCGTCGGCTGATGCCAGCCGGCCAGAAGAGCCGTCATGACGAAGCAAAACGACAAGGCCGTCGTTGCATAGGCTGCATAGACGAACAGGGGCGTTGCTTCGTCTGCCGCCTGGGCGCCGGGCAGGCGAAGGCCGGCCATGACGCGCTTTTGCCAGCCGGGGGAGGGGGGCGGTACGGCGCGGTTTTGGTGGGCCTGGGCCAACGCCGCCTCCACGGGAGCAAATCGATCGGGTGTTTTCATGTTTTTTTCTCCAGGGTTTGCAAAAGAATTTTTTTCAAGGCGTGTCGCGCGCGCATCGAGCGGATTTTTACATTGGCCCGGCTCCAGCCGGTCAGTTCCGAGGCTTCGGCCACCGAGTGGCCCTCCAGGTGAATCAGGCTCAGCACCATCCGATCCTTTTCGCCCAGATGTCCCAGCGCCCAGTCGAGCGTTTCCTCCGCCTCGCGCCGGCTGGCTTCGCGTTCGAATTCTTCGCGTGAAGAGGCGGCTGCCAGCCGTTCCAGCCACTCCGTCTGCCGGGCATCGAGCGGATTGGCCGTTTCCTCTCTCCTCCGGCCTTTGCCCCGCCAGTAATCGCAGCAGCGGCGTACGGCAATTTTCGAGAGCCAATGCGAAAGGCGGCTTTGGCCGGAAAACTTGGCCAGCGACCGATGGGCCTCGATAAACACGTCGTACGCGACGCCCTCCACTTCCTGGACGGGCACATGCCGGCTGACGATCCCAAAAACCAGGTTTCGATGGGCGTCGAGGATTCGCTCGAATAAATCCGTTTCGCCCGCCAGTACCCGGCGGACGATTTCGCTTTCGTTCGATTCTTGAGGCGCGGCGTTCATGGTCGTGTTATCCGGGAGCCGGAATGGCCGGCTCCCGGACGAACGGTTTATTATCATTCCGCGCTGTTCGCTTCAATCCATGAATCCAATATCGTGCGCGCCAGCTCGATTCGGGACACGATGCGCTCCTTCACGAGGCCGCGCGTTTCCAGCAAGCGGGCTTGCTGTTCCGGCGTGAGCGCCTGTTTGATTCGGCTGACGGTGCGCGCCCGGACGACCGCCAGTTCCTCCTCGTATTGAGCGGTGACCCGGCAGGCATCCCGGACGGCCTGCTCGTTGAAGGTCGCCTCGTGAATGACGCCGAACTGGTTTTCCCGGGCCGCGACGTAGTACTTGAGCGTGGCCTGCATGTCCTCTCGGCTGTCTTTGAGGATGCCGGCGATGGCGGTTTTCTGGTCGTCGCTGAGTTTCAAGCCGGCCAGCTTTTGAAGGATGGCCGAGTGCGCTCCGCCGGCGGCCAGGCCGGCGAACGGCGAGGCTTGAGTCTCCTGGGAAGCCAGGGCCGAGCCCGCCGAGACGAGGAACAGAGCCAAAACGCTGGTTAGGACCATATTATTCGATTTCATCTTGCATCTCCTGTTGTTTGACTGTTTGTTTTCTTGGGCACTGATTGGCGCCGGTTTTGCCCTTCCGTTACATAAGTCGCCGGGAAGGGGAGAACGGTTACAGGAATTCTTGACGGCCCGGAAGGCCACCGGCTTACGCCGGCGGCTACGCGTCCGCGTCAAGACGCCGGGAATACGGTCGCGCTTTTTCGCGGCTTGCATGTTGAGCGCTGACATGAACAATAAACGCACTATGCCAAAGATAGCCACCGTGATAGTGGAGATAGCCCTTAACCGGGAGTTCGATTACCGGGTGCCGCCTCGCTTGCAGAATGAGCTGCAAATCGGGACGCGGGTGGTGGTCCCTTTTGGTCATTCCGAGGCGAGAGGCTACGTGACGGGGTTGAAGGAAACTTCCACTTACGCGAATTTAAAGGAAATCCGGGATCGCGTGGGCAAGAGTTCTCTGATCGACAACCGGATCATGGAGCTGGCCCGCTGGGTGGGCGAATATTATGCAGCTCCGCTGGAAATCGCGGTGCGCACGGTTTTGCCGAGCGTGGTTCGTAAAAAGGGGTCCGGTTTCAAGGAGCGGCTGATGGTGTTTGCCACCGAAGCCGGCGGCGATTTGCTGACTGCGGAGGCGCTCCGGGAGAAGGCCCCGAAGCAGGCCGCCGTGCTGGACGCGCTGAGGAGCGGCGGGCAGACTTTTCTTCATCATCTGGCCCGCTCGGCCGGGGCCTCGGACGCCGCGGTGCGCGCTTTGGAAAAGAAAGGCCTCGTTACCGTTTCCCGCGAGGCCCAAATGCGCGATCCGATGAAGGGGCAAAACATCCTTCGTTCCCTGCCGCTGGAAATGATGCCGCAACAGACCGACGCGTTAAACGCCATCGTACAATCCGTCGATACGTTGAAGCCCCCCGTGATCCTGCTCTACGGCGTAACCGGCAGCGGCAAGACGGAAGTCTATTTGCAGGCCATTCAGCATGTGTTGAAGCAAGGGAAGGGGGCCATTGTCCTGGTGCCGGAAATTGCGCTGACGCCGCAGACCACGGAGCGCTTCCGGGGTCGGTTCGGCGACGAGATCGCCATTCTGCACAGCAATCTGTCCGAGGGCGAACGCCACGACGAATGGCATCGCGTGCACGAAGGCAAGGCGCGGATCGTGATCGGCGCGCGGTCAGCCCTGTTTGCGCCGGTCCGCAACCTGGGCTTGATCGTGGTGGACGAGGAGCACGAGCCTTCCTACAAGCAGGACGAAACGCCCCGGTATAACGCGCGCGATGTGGCCGTAATGCGCGGCCGCATGGAGAAATGCGCCGTCGTGTTGGGCACGGCGACGCCGGCTTTGGAATCGTATTACAACGCCAAGATCGGAAAATACGGGTTGGTGAAACTTCCTCATCGGGTCGACCATCGGCAGATGCCGATGGTGCGGGTGGTCGATATGCGGATCGAGGCCGAGCGCGAGGGGCATGTCAATGTGCTGTCGCGCGAGCTGGCCGTGGCTATTCAGGAACGGCTCGACAAAGGGGAGCAGTCGCTGTTGTTTTTGAATCGCCGGGGCTACTCCACCTCGTTGATTTGCCCCAAATGCGGCTTTGTGGCCGAGTGTGGAAATTGCAGCGTGGCGATGACCTATCACCGGCAAACCGAAAAGCTGATCTGCCACATTTGCGGCATCGAAAAAAAGGTGCCCGATCGCTGCCCGAATCCGGACTGCCGCGATCCCGCGTTCAAGTTTGTCGGCGTCGGCACCCAGCGGGTCGAGACTATTGTGCAAAAGTTCTTCCCGAAAGCCCGGGTGCAGCGGATGGATTCCGATACGACGACGCAAAAGAATTCGCACTGGAAAATCCTCGGCGAATTTCGCACGGGCAAAATCGATATTTTGATCGGCACGCAAATGATCGCCAAGGGGCTGCATTTTCCCAACGTCACGCTGGTGGGGGTCATCTATGCCGACAGCAATCTGCACATGCCGGATTTCCGGGCCGCCGAGCGGACGTTCCAACTGCTGACCCAGGTGGCCGGCCGGGCGGGACGGGGAGAAGTCAAGGGGGAGGTCATTGTACAGACTTACACCCCGCATCATCCGGCCGTACAAGCGGCGCGTCGTTTGGACTACGAAGGATTTTACGACCAGGAAATCGAGTTTCGCCGCGAGTTGAGTTATCCGCCCTTCGGGCACCTGGTTTGCCTGACGATCAAAGGGCTTTCGGAAGATCATGTCCGACTCTCCGGCGAAGTCTTGGCGAAGCAGTTGGAGCCGCTGATGCCGAAGCAGGTGATTCTGGCGGGGCCCTCGCCCGCGCCGCTGGCCAAGGCGAACAATTATTACCGTTATCAAATCATCCTGCGCGCGCCAGCCACGTCGATGATGACCAACCCGATCAAGAATGTTTTGAAGACGTTCAAATGGCCGGATAAAGTATCCTGCGCGGTGGATGTGGATGCCTTATCGCTTATGTGAGGGTAGGGCGGGACGACGGATTTTTTCATGATTAGAAAAATTCAGCAGACCATTCGGGCGCGGGCGCTTCTGAAGGAAGGGCAGCATGTGCTGCTTGCGGTCTCCGGCGGCGCGGATTCCGTTGCGCTCGCGTATGCCCTCCATTATGTCCAAAAGGCCTATGGGCTTCATTTGACCCTGGCGCATCTGCATCATTCCATTCGCGGGTCGGCGGCCGACGAGGATGCCGAGTTTGTCCAGGAGCTGGCGGCGAAGTTGGGCTGCGCGTGTCGGGTCGAGCAAGTCGACGTGCCGGTCATGGCCGTACAACGCGGACTCTCGCTGGAGATGGCTGCGCGCGAAGCCCGATACGATTTTTTCAGCCGCATGGCCTTGGAGGTGGGCGCGCACGTCTTGGCGACGGGGCATACGGCGGACGATCAGGCGGAAACCGTGCTGTTGAAACTGGCGCGAGGGGCGGGGCCGCAGGGTCTCGGAGGCATCGCATATGTCGGCGCATGGAAAGGCCTTCGAGTGATCCGGCCGCTACGCGATATTACGCATGCGCAGGCTTGCGCGTTTTTGCGCCGGCATGGATTGGGCTGGCGGGAGGATGCCTCCAACCTTAGTCTTCATTTTCTTCGAAATCGCGTGCGGCATGAGGTCCTCCCTTTGCTTGAAACGCGTTTGAATCCAAATATTCGGGCCGTTTTGACGCGTACCGCCGAGGTGATGAGCGAGGAGAACGCCTGGCTGGACGATCTGGCCCGGGAACGTTTGCTGGCTTGCGTTCGGCCCGCCGATCCCACGACGCTGTCGGCCGGACGTTTGGGGCTCGAGCCGTTGGCCGCGCGGCGCCGCATCGCAAAGCTTTGGTTATCGGATCAGGGGGCGCCGCCCGATTCCATCGATTTCGCGGCCTTGGATCGTATCTTGCAACTGGCCGAATCCTCTCAGGGAAGCCGGTCGGTTCCGTTGCCGGGCGGCTGGTTGGTGAGCCGGCATTATGACGCGTTGACCGTTAAAGTCGGTTCGGACGACGAGGAACAGGGGTTTTGCCAGGTCTTGGCCATTCCCGGCGAAACGATCCTGCCCGAGCAAGGCTTGCGCATCACAACCCGTTGGGACAAGGGCATTATTCGCCAAAAAACGAGCGTCGGGCAGCTCCCCAGCGAAGTCTCGCTCGATGCCGGGGTTGTGAAACGAGCCTCCGGCTTAGTCATCCGGTCCTGGCGCGCCGGCGATGCCATTCGGCCTTTGGGTATGACCGGTTCGCGCAAGCTGCAAGACCTTTTTGTTGACGCCAAGCTTCCAAAAGCGCTGCGAAAAACGACGCCCATTCTGGCCTGCCGGAAAGAGGTCGTCTGGCTGGCCGGCTACCGTGTCGCGCGTGGCTGGGAGGTCAAAAAACCGCAGGGAATCTCCCTAAGAGTTTTCATCGAACGCATTTGAACCGTTGCATTGTTCGATTTCCCGTGATACCGTTATGGGCTCTTGTAAAGTTTATTGGAAATAAGCATTCAGGATATATAACAAAATGGAACCGTCGATTTTTTCGCGTAAGGAACAGGGGCCGAACAAACAGCAAATGCCGTTTCGTGGGTTGGCGATCTGGCTCTTGCTGCTTGCTCTGTTTTTGACCACATTTCAAATTTTTTCTCAACGGCAAGAAAAGTACCACACCATTGCATACAGTCCCGATTTAATCCAGCTCGTAGAGAAGAATCGGATTAAGAACTGCGAAGTGATCATGGAAGTCTCCGGTTTGCAGTATATCCGGGGCGAAACCCTGGATGTCGACGAAGCGACCGGCAAGCCCCGGAAGTTCAAGGTCGATGTGCCGGTTACGGACGATCTGATCAAAATGCTCCGGGACAAGAACGTCAGCTTCCAATTCAAGACGCAAAATCCGTATCTCTGGCAAGTGCTTTCCGGCGCCGTGCCGTTCTTGCTGGTGCTCGGGCTGCTCTATTTCCTTTTTGTCCGACAGATGAAGCTTGCCGGCAAAGGAGCCATGAGCTTTGGAAAAAGCCGGGCTCGCCTGATGACGCGCGACAAAAACACCATCACCTTCGAGGATGTAGCTGGTGTAGACGAGGCCAAGGATGAAGTGCAGGAGATCATCGAATTTCTGAAAGATCCCAAACGATTCCAGAAGCTGGGCGGTCGCATTCCCAAGGGCGTTTTGTTGGTCGGCCCTCCGGGCACCGGCAAGACCCTGCTGGCCAAGGCGATTGCCGGCGAGGCGCAGGTGCCGTTTTTCAGCATCAGCGGTTCGGATTTTGTTGAAATGTTTGTCGGCGTGGGCGCATCCCGCGTGCGCGACATGTTCGAACAGGGCAAGAAAAATGCACCCTGCATCATTTTCATCGACGAAATCGACGCCGTGGGCCGGAGCCGTTTCAGCGGCATTGGCGGCGGCCACGACGAACGCGAGCAGACTTTGAACGCACTGCTGGTGGAGATGGATGGCTTCGATACCCAGGAGGGCGTCATCATCATTGCGGCCACCAATCGGCCGGACGTCTTGGATCAGGCCTTGTTGCGGCCGGGCCGTTTCGACCGCCAAATCGTGGTCGATCTTCCGGGGTTGGAAGGCCGCGAAGCCATTTTGAAAATCCATTCCCGGCGCGTTAAATTGGCGACCAACGCCGACTTGCGCCGGGTGGCGCGTGGAACGCCGGGCTTTTCAGGCGCGGATCTGTCGAATTTGATCAACGAAGCCGCCCTGCTGGCGGCTCGTCGCGGCGCCGAGGGCATCGAGCACAAGGATTTGGAAGAGGCTCGCGACAAAGTCCGTTGGGGCCGCGAGCGCCGCAGCCGCATCCTGGACGACAAGGAAAAGAAGCTGACGGCTTATCACGAATCCGGCCATGCCATTGTTTTGCAGTTGGTTGGGGATACCGAGCCCCTTCACAAGGTAACCATTATTCCCCGGGGCGCCTCCCTGGGCTCCACCATGCAGTTGCCGGAGAAGGATCGCTATACGGAAAGCCAACGAAAACTGATCAGTATGATCACCGGTTTAATGGGCGGACGCTCGGCGGAGGAACTGGTCTTTGGAGACGTGACCACCGGCGCCAGCAGCGATTTGCGGCAGGCTTCCCATATAGCCCGCATGATGGTTTGCGAATGGGGCATGAGCCCAGCCTTGGGGCCCCAGAGTTTTGGCGAGCGCGAGGAATTGCTTTTCCTGGGCCGGGAGGTTTCCCGGTCGCAGGAATTCAGCGAAGAAACTGCGCGCAAGATCGACGAAGAAGTAACTCGTATTATTCGCGAGTGTCATGCCCGGGCGGTGGACATTCTGAAGACGCATCGCGATCGTTTGGATATGATGGCCCAGTTGCTGATCGAACGGGAAACGTTGGATGGGCGGGATGTGGCGGATATTGTCGAGCATGGGCGCCTTCTTAGCGAAGTGGAGCGCACCGAGCAGGACGAGAAGAAAGATGCGGCAGAAAAAGAAGAGCCCTCGAACCGCAAGCCCATCGATATCGCTCCGCATCCGATGCCGCAGTCGTAATGCCATCGACTTTTTGTTCGTAAAGATTCGTCGGACCGGCATGGATTCGAATGGGGTGGGACGCCATGAACGACATAACCGATGATCCTTCTACCCGGCGCAAGCCGCTTGTCTGGCGGTGCAAAGGCCAGGACATTCTCGTCGGCGAACGAACCCTGATTATGGGCATTCTCAACGCCACGCCGGATTCGTTTTCCGACGGCGGGCGTTTTTTCGATCGATCCCAAGCCATCGAGCATGCTCTGGAGCTGGTTCGCCAGGGAGCGGACATCGTCGACATCGGCGGCGAATCCTCAAGGCCTGGCGCGGACGCCGTTTCCTTGGAAGAAGAGCTGCGGCGCGTCATTCCCGTAATCGAAGAGCTAAGTGGGCGCACCGACCGGCTGATTTCCATCGATACGACCAAGGCCCATGTGGCACGGCGGGCTTTGGAGGCCGGGGCGCATATCGTTAACGATATCTCGGCCCTGACGGTGGATCCGCTCATGGCCGAGGCGGCCGCCGAAACAGGGGCGGGCGTCATTCTCATGCACATGAAGGGAACGCCCCGCACCATGCAGGCCCAGCCCACATACGAGGATGTGGCCGGGGAGGTTCACGCTTATCTTCAGGAGCGATTGGAGATTTTAACGAAGGCCGGCCTGTCCCTCGAATGCCTGGCGGTCGATCCTGGAATCGGCTTTGGAAAAACGCTGGAGCACAATTTGACCTTGCTGGCCCATTTGCCCGGCTTGAAGTCCCTGGGCCGCCCGGTACTGGTTGGCGTTTCCCGGAAAAGCTTTCTGGGCCGCATGACCGGACGGGAGCCGGGCGACCGGTTGGCCGCCAGTCTGGGCGCCGCCGCGTATGCCGTTCTGAGGGGCGCCGATATTTTACGCGTTCATGACGTAAAGGAGTCTTGCGATTTGGCCCGCGTCGTGGATATCTTGAGCAGTGAGGAAAGACGTCATGGAGCTCTTGTCGAGAATTCATTTGCCGGGCCTGTCGGGATTTCTTGAAATCCTGGTGCTGGCCTTTGTTTTTTACTATGTGATCCAGTTTTTCAGGGGAACGCGTGGCGCCCAGGTCCTTTTGGGCTTTACGCTGTTGCTTGTCGTTTTATTGCTGCTGACTTATGTCTTTCACCTGGATGCCCTTAACTGGCTGCTGCGACAGTTTTCGGTTTACCTGGCGGTGGCGTTTCTGATCATTTTCCAGCCGGAGATTCGCCGTGCGCTGGCCGAATTGGGCAAGCAGCATGTCTTTTCCGCTTCCATTCGCGAACGCACCCTGGTGGATCATATTGTGCAAGCGGTGGTGCTGCTGGCCGAACGAAAGATCGGCGCCTTGATCGCCATCGAGCGGGAAATCGGTACGCGATCGGTCCAGGAGACCGGCACCAAGATCGATAGCCTGGTGACGCCGGAATTGCTGGCTTCCATCTTTTTTCCGCACACGCCGTTGCATGATGGCGGCGTTATCATTGTTCGCGATCGGCTTCTCGCCGCCGGGTGCTTGTTCCCTCTATCGCAGCAGGCGGAGTTGAGCAAAGCCTTGGGTACGCGGCATCGGGCCGCCATCGGCATGACGGAGGAAACCGATGCGCTGGTGGTGGTGGTTTCGGAGGAGGCCGGAACGATTTCCCTGTCGTACAAGGGGCGTTTGATCCGGGGGTTGGACGAAGCGCGGTTGCGGCGAATGCTCTCGCTGGTTTTGCTCAAACCCACGAAAGCCAAAACCCAAAGCCGATGGATTCGCTTTCAGGAGAAGCTCGATCTGACCCCGGAGGCTCTGGCGCGTACAGAGGATTTGATGGAGAAGGAGTTTGAAAATAATTCGTCATAGCATCTCGCTGTTCCAAAATGCGTTCAAGCGAAATAAAACATCCAAAGTGGCGGCGATTTTTTTAGCCGTCATTTCATGGTATGCCATTCGCGCGGCCATTAGTTTCGAAACCGAGATCAAGGATATTCCCTTGACGATCGAAGTGGACAACGGCTGGGCGATCCTGGAACGCTCCGCCCGGACGGTCGATATAACCTTTCGCGGTTCGAAAGAGGACATTCGCTACCTGAATCGCGACGATATTCGCGTTATGCTGGATTTTAGAGGGCAGTCCTTGAACGGCATCCTGACCGCCAAACTCGAGGCTAAAAACGTGACGATCCCGGGCGGCGCCCGGGTGGTGTACATTCGTCCCGGCGAGGTTACCGTACGGATGGATCAGGAGGGAGATAAACAGGTCCCCGTGAAGGTTGAATTTATTGGCGCGACCCCGGAAGGGTATGAACTCGAAAAAGTGGTTTGCACGCCCGCTACGGTGCAAATTTCCGGTCCGCGCCAACGCTTGCGGGAAGTCGATGTGATCCATACGTCGCCCATCGATCTGGAGGGCCGCATCCGGTCGTTCCGCAAGTTGAAGCTCAATTTATTGCAGCCCAGCGAGTCGTGGGCCGCGCGGCTCGAACCGGCTGTGGTCATGGCGGAAGTGGCTATTGTGGAAAGATCGGCTACAGTGGACGTGGAAGACATTCCGGTTAATGCCCTGGTCAAGCAGGGGTTTCGCCCGCAGGTCGATTTGAGCGGCGTCCGGGTCAAGGTGACCTTGAAAAGCCGGTCCGAGTTGCTGAAAAATATGGATCGCGATTTGATTAAGGCCTACGTCGATTGCACCGGCATCGAGGCCGCCGCAAAATACGATCTACCCGTGCGCGTGACCGCGCCTCCGGGGATTGGCGTGGTAGGCGTTTCTCCGCCGACCGTAAATGTGATGGTGAGGTAAGCATGGTAAACCAATCGACATGGGTAGGAATTATATTTGCGATGCTGCTGGGGTTCGGGCCGGCAGAGCAAGCTTTCGGCGAGGAAGACTCGTCGCAAGAGCTTACCTTGAATCTGGCGGACACCTATTCCAAAGGCATCGATCCGGCGATCCGGTATTCGGCATCGACCAACGAACAGTATGCTTCCAAGATGATCTTGGATCCTCAGGAGACCGCCGACGTGAAGCGGTGGAACGATCAGGGCTTCCAAGCGCTCCAGGAGGGCGATCCTAAGCGTTCGTTGTCGTATTTCAAGGAAGCCTACAAGCTGAACAAGAAAAGCTCCAGGGCCCGTTTTGGAATCGGCACGGCCTTCATTTCGCTGGGCCGCTATAAAGATGCCCTGAAGGTTTTCGATCCGATGCTGGACGAATATCCCTATGATTTTCTGCTTCGGAATAATGTCGCCTGGCTGCTGGCAACCGCCAACGACGCCACCGTTCGAAATCCGCGGCGTGCGCGGCAGCTGGCCCAGGATGCCGTCCTTGTGGGCTTCAAGGATTATCATGTCTGGAGTACGCTCTCCGAAACCCATTACGCTATGGGCGACTACGAAAGAGCGCATCGCACGGCCATTCAGGCGCTGGATATGGCCACTGAAGCCGGGGCTCCTGCGGCAAGTCGGGAGGACTATCGGAGACAGGTGGACAAGTGCGCAAAAGCCGTGGAAGCCTTTTCCATTATGGAGTGAATATGGGTGCGGAAAAAATGTTGGGCGTGAGTTGGTTGTGCTTGAGTCTGGCTTGCGGCGTGGTCGCCGCACAGGGTGAAGAGACCGGCTCAACCGGCGATGTCGCTCAGGTCAGCGCTCCGGTTTGGGAAAAGGGGATGGCCATAATTGGAAAAGTGCGCGTGGATCCCGTCCAACGCACCGTGAATGCGCCGGGCTGGGTTAACTTGGAGGCCGGCGCCATCGAATTGCTGGCCTGCGGGCCGGGCGGCAAAACGCATGAAAGCATCTTCGTGCTGGATGTAAATGCCTTGGATCTGCAAACCGGATTGCTTCTTTTGGGGCTTAAAGGCGGCGAACCGATGAAGGGCCTGGGGCAAGGCCCGCCCAAAGGAGCCGAAATCGACCTGTGGGTGGAATGGAAAGACGGCGAACATTCCTGCGAGAAGCGAGCCGAGACCTTTGTTTTCGACGAGGACAGTGGAAGCGTGCTGCCCGATGCGCCGTGGATATTCACCGGCTCGATGATGGAGGAGGGGCAGTTCAAGGCGCTGGCGGAAGAAAGCCTGGTCACGACCTATTGGGATCCCTGGTCCATCGTTAACTTGGGATTGCCGTGCGGGTCCAACGACGAAATGCTCGTGGTCAATACCAATACGATCCCGCCAGTAAAAACCGACATCATCATGAGTTTTCGAGCCCGATAGGCGCTGAGACGGTTTTATGAAGTATACTTAAAACGAAAGGAGCATCTGCTCATCATGGAACAAAAAGTAAAAGCGTTTATTGAAAAAATTCGTCCCTACATTCAATCGCACGGCGGCGATGTGGAATACATCTCCATGGAAGGCCATGTGGTAAAGCTCAAGCTGCACGGCGCCTGCCACTCTTGCCCCCATGCGATGATCACCCTGCATCAAGGCATCGAGGCCCAGATGCAGGAAGAAGTCAGCCCCGAATTGACGGTCGAACGCGTGGGCTAAAGATTTTGGAGGGTTCCGCTCTGTCGGAACCCTTTTCTTCCGGTCGCGACGGAGCGCGCCCCTCCAAAACACAAGTCTTCTTGTAGCGGCAGGCGATCCTCCTTGGCCCGGCTCTATACGAGTTGGTTTTTAGACTTCGCCATTAACGATCGGCGCCGGCGTCGGAGGCGGCGGAGTAGGATAGATGCCCTTGAGCGCATTCTGGAGGATGTCCTTCGTGTCCTTTGGGAAATCGCTTTTCAACATCCAGTGAATGAAACCCGGATCGTCGCGAACGATGTCCCGCAGCTTCTGACCCTGCTTCTTACTGAAATTGACGATGACCTCGCCGGCCGTCCATTTCAGGCGCCCGTTCCGGTCAACCCAGGCTGGATCCCTGGGATTGCAGTAGGCGTCCAGCTCATCCAGCTCGTTCGGCAGATCCGTATACCGCTGGTATTGGCCTTCCATCACGCGAATGGTCGCCAGGACGTCTTCCAGTGCTCCATGCGCTCCAAGATGCATTTCACTGCAGTAGAATCTTAGCGCAGCGGTCAAGTCCCGCGGTTCCCGCTTGTGGAAAACCCGCTGGGCATCGAACACCCGGCGACCTTCCATGACAAAAGCAATCCCGGCCCGGAGAAATTCTTCGGTGAGCATCGGAATGTCGAAGCCCAGGACGTTATATCCGCCCAGGTCGCAATCCTCCAGCAGTTGAAGCACCTCGGCGGCCTTCTCTTTGAAGGTAGGGCAGTTGACGACATCCTCGTCATGAATGCCGTGAATGGCCGTCGACTCGGGCGGAATCGGCATCTCCGGATTGAATCGGAATGTGAAAGGCTCCGCCTTGCCCTTCGGCAGCATCTTGACGATGGCCAGATCGATAATGCGGTCCGCTTTGCGATTGATGCCCGTCGACTCGATATCGAATACCGCCAACGGACGTTCCAGCTTCAATTTCAACATGTGATTTCCTGTCATAATGATTTCGGATATTAAAACAAATGCCGACGCCAATAACAAAGCCCTAATTCCCCATTTCGGTGGGCGAACGGTTGGGATGGAACAGCCCAGGCAAATATAGCCTTTGAAGCACGGAGAGAAGGCGATTAAATCGCTTCCAGTTAATGTCCCAGGATCTTTCTCCGCAAGCCTGCGCGAATGTCGTCGGGGTCGCTCAGGTTCCGATTGCCTTCGAGGATGCCGTTGATGATGGTGCGGATGGCCGTCTGAGGAAAGCCCAGTCGCTCGGTCATGGCTTCGCAGAGTTCTCTTTCTACGTTCTTTAATTCTCCGTCGATAATCATCATCTCAATGAAATCGTAGAGCATGTGAAATCGGGCATCGGGATCCCCGGGGATTTTGAATTCGATCGTGTTGGGATGTGCCGCCACGGCGTCCATTTCCTTTTGCGAAAAGCCCCATTCCCGGGCGATGACTTCCAACAGATCTCGTTCGGATTGCGCCAGTTTGCCATCCTTCATGGCGAGTGCGGTAAGATTGCGGAGGTGGCATTTCTTTTGGTCGGAACTGAGATTCTTTACATGCGTCATAGGGTTCTCCTTCGGTTGAGGGTTTATATCAGATGGCGTGCTTTGTCGTCCAGATTTGACCGGGAGGGATTTGTCTAAAGGATCGCGGCCATTCCTGGCCGCGATGGCGGGCAAGAATGCCCGCTCGCAAATGCCTCTTTCCGATGGTTGATAATACAGGCGTTTTCTGGCTTAATAATACGAATACGCGGTCAGCCACACAAGCCTAGGCCGGTGCGCCGTACAACGAAGGATTGGAGATTTTGCTGCCATGAACAATCGAATAGGATGGACTCTGGCTTTGGCGTCGGTACTGGGATGCAATCTGTGTTGGGCCCAGGCTCCTGAGTCGATGACCTACCAAGGGAAGCTGATTCAGAGCAATAATCTCGTCAACGCCCAGATATCCATCGTGGCGAGGATTTTCACCAACGAGGTGGGCGGTACGCTCGTTTACGAAAACTCGAATGTTGTCCAGGTCGTGGACGGGGTCTATTCGTTTAATCTGGGCAGCCAGACGACTCAGGGATCGTTGGCGGGGGCCTTTCGCAATACGCAAACCTGGATCGAGTTGACGATCGACGGCATGACCCTTCAACCCCGTGAGCGAATCGCGGCGGCCGCCTACGCTCTGGCCGCGGCTGAGATCGATCCGTCGTGGACGGCGGCCAGCAATGGGCTCCAGACTCAAATCACCGCGGAGCGCCAAAATCGGGCCGGCGCCGACACGGCGTTGAGCAACGAGGTGGCGATTCTTCAGGCGGTGGATTCCGTGCAGGAATCCATGATTGCGCAGTTGATGTCCGTGAAAGTGGACAAAACGGTTTTTAATGCGGCCACGAACGGCTTGTGGTCGGCCATAGGCAGCGAATCCAATGCCCGGGGTGCGGCGGATGCGTCATTGAGTAACGGCATATCTTCCGTCGTCGCCTCTTTAGGCGAAGAGCAGACGGTGAGAGCAGCGACGGACACGGCGCTGGGACTGAGGATAGCGGACATCGCTTTTTATGAGACCAACCGCACCGCCATCGGACTCCAGGCTACCAACCTGATCGATAACACCTGCGTGGTTCGCGGTGCGCTGTATATGGATGGCGGTTTCGGCATCATGTATCGGACCAATTTTGGTTCGGGCTCGTGGTCGGTCAAGGCCTTTGCCATCGATCATCCCCTGGATCCCCAGAACAAGATTTTGCGGCATTACTGCGTGGAAGGCCCCGACGTTTGGAACATTTATGCGGGGAATGCCGTCTTGAAGAATGGACGCGCGGAGGTGCAATTGCCTGACTATTACGCCGCGTTAAACCAACCCGGTTCGGAAATCTATTCGCTGACGCCGGTGGGCGGGCCTTCGGAAGTTTGGGTGCAGGAGGAGGTCTCCGGCCATCGATTCGTCCTTGCTGGAACCAAGGACGTGAAAGTTTCGTGGACCCTCAAAGCCCTGCGCAACGATCCCGCCTGCCTGGAGGATCTCAAGAACCGGCCTGCGGAACAATTCAAGAGCCGGCTTACGCCGGAGCAGATGGAAGCGGATCGGCTGCAAAATACCATGACATCTCCATGAGGGCTGCCGGAAACGTCTGTCCAACCTCGGAAGAATTGCCCCACGGATAACAGCGAACAGCCTATTTTGTAGGAGCCGCACCCCCTTGCGGCGATCTGGCAGTCTGAGCTTGCGTTGGGGCTGTCTACCGAAATAGAACCATTAGGCAAGCGAACCATTCCATACACTTTTTCGTCATCATTACGCGGGCTGGTTTTTTTTCCCCGAAGGGTTTCTTTTCTCGCAATAAATAGGTATAATCTCATTGCCATACGGCTGATAATATATGCACGCCAGGGAGGATCGATAGTATGTATTTTGAATCGCGACGACGTTTTTTCGTCAGCATCAAACAGCTTTTGAATTCGATGACCCCGCCCAAGACATCCCACAAAACATAACGACAGGAATCGGAACAAATGAAAAAAACACCCGGACGGCGTTGCTTGATCGATCGATATCGAAGGAAACGGAATGGGTTGTATGTTGCAGGATGCTTGTTACTGGCCGGGCTGTTGGGGGGAGGAGCTTCGTGGTCGTCCGCCAATCCGCCTCATCCCGCGTCCAACCGCACCCTGATCGGGCCGATTCCGATTTCGGCGCCCTCGCTTCCGATCGATGTGGTGATTGATCCTTTCGGCTGGCTGGACTATACGCTCACGCCGCAGAAGATCTCGGAAGTGGAAGGGACCGACTGGGAACTGCGACAAAACGGCATGGTCTATGCCGCGTACTATGCCAACGATGTTGTGGAGTCGAGCGCTGCGACCAATGAAGCCCTGCGCTCGGTGGCCTTGGCGATGGATCTGAATGGGAGCGAGACCGTTTTTTCGATCCTCAGGCCGGGGTATCAGACCTACCTGATCGAAGCCGGAAAACAAGCGATCGATTGGGGCACGACGTATTTCATGCTCGATAATGCGGTTCCTTATCTGGGGGCGGCGACCTTCGACACCAATACCCTGGCGGGCTTTCGGATCTATCTGGCTTCGCATTACACGGGGCCTGAACTGCTGGCCATGGACGTGTCCGATGTCGCGACCTTCGATTATAGGACCTATCTGGTGGGCCAGGGCTATACGGACTCCGGCTCGATCATGAACAATCCTCCCGCAGGGGCTTTGTATGCCGCCTGGAACGATTTTATCCGCAGCATCGAACGGAGCTTTTTTGTGGACTGGTCGTCCGCCTTGAAGACCTACGCGTCGAATGAATATGGCCGCGACGTTTACATCAGCGCCAATCGCTACAAGGAGGAACGGCAGTGGGATTCCTTGGATGTGTTCGATTACGCCTTGGGCGAGACCTTCCTGGATACGCTGAACTATCCCTATCATCCGTTGGATTTCGCTTATATGACCGCGCGCTGTTTCGGCAAACGATTTTGGTCGTGGAATATGCCGGCCAATACCATGAGCTTGAATGGGCAGCCGGACCCGTATTCCCCCGCGCATGTCACGGAACTCAGCAAGATCTTTTTGGCCGAAATTTATGCCTATGGCGGGCTGTCGCAGGTGGAAATGGACGAAACCAATTTGTCGGTGCAAAATACGTTGCACGAATATAACCGTTTTGCGGAGCAACGAGGGGATTTGGTCGATTTGCCGGGGGATGGCCAATTTGGCGTTTTGTACAGCGAAGCTGGCGAAATCATCGACGGCGGCAGCATGGGCCCTTCGTTTCGCGGGGCCACGATGATGATGGAGGATATCCACTGGCCCTATTCCGTTTTGTTTGCGGCAACCACCACGCGGCGTGACGGCGCCGAAATGCTCACCGCCGAACAACTGGCCCGTTGCGATGCCGTGATTCTGGCGAACACGCGATATCTGGCCGAGCGGCAGGTGGAATTGCTGAGCAACTATGTGAACAATGGCGGAACGCTCATTGGGTTTGCCGGCATCGGGGACCGGACGGAGACCAATACCGAGGCCTGGGCCGAGCGCAGTTTCGACGATTGGTTCGGCGGCGATGGCGTGACGTCGCACGGCGCGGGGCGCGTCATCAGCTTCTCCGACAATTGGGCCGGCGTGTATTACCAGGCGGCGACCAACGAGCCGGTCTTGCACGAGATCCGAACCAATTTTCTTGCGCGCGTGGGGTCCAACCTGAGCTCGGAAATCGTTTTGACCAACGCAGCGGCCTCGTCCGATTTCGAAAGCGAAATGCCGTTTGTGCATCTCAATCGCCTGGCAACGCCGGATGGATCGAAAGCGATTCATTTGGTCAACCGGCACATCCTGATGACCGAAAACGTCAACAACGAGATTATTTATCCGGCCAGCAACATCGCCGTTGCCGTGACGGCGCCGACCAATGTGGCGGCAGGCGCTTGCGTGGTTACGTTTGCCGCGCCGGGGGCGGAGGATCAGATTCTGGCCTTCGTCACCAACGGCTCGGAGCAATTGGTTTTCGCGCTGCCGACGTTCGAGGTCTGGGCTGTGGTCAAGGTGGGAACCAGCGCGGATGCGCCAGTTTCGTGGAGCCTTCCGCCTTGGTCCAGAACCGTGTTCGATGGGGCCATTGGCCAGGAACGTCCGGACATCGAAGATGGCGACGGCCATCTTTTGCACCCGGACTATTATTGGAAGGGTGGAAATCATGGCGGCGTTCCGTTCGATATATTGTATGAGGCGGCGAGCTCGGGCAACATCGGCCGGGTGGAATTGATGTGCCGATTCAGCGCGGATGGGCTGGCGTGGAGCGATTGGAACGGGTGCTTGACGGATCAGTGGGCTGCGGCGGAAGTGGAGGGCACGTTTACGTTCGATGCCCCCCAAGGCAACGGATATTACCAGTTTTATACCCATGCGGTGGATGCCTCCGGCCGGGCGGAAAGCAATCAGCCCTGGGCGGAGACGGGCTATGGCGTGGATTCCACGCGTCCGCTGCCTCCCACGAATGTGTGGACATCCACCGGGCTCTTGTCCGGTCGCTGGACCAACACTCTTTCCGGGGTGACCTTTGCCTGGGAAGGCATCACGGATAATTTATCCGGATATGCCGGCATGCACATCAGCGTGGCGGACGAGATTGGCACGTCGGTGATTGACGATAATGTCAGTTGGACCAATAATTCATGGAGCATGGACGCCGGCGCTCTCACGCCGGGCAGCAAATACGCGGTGCGCATGCAGCTTCAGGATTTTGCAGGTTGCTGGAGTTATACCTATCTCGTATTCGATTTGTTTTATGGATCGTCGCCGGTGGCGGATGTCCAGAATCCTTCCGCGACGCCTGGAAATGGAAGCCTGACCGTCAACTGGACGAATCCGGACGATCCCTCGTTTTCGTATGTGGCGGTCTATTGCCGGGAAGCGACCAACACGTATGGCACCATGGACGAGCCGTCGGCCGGCTGGGTCCATCGAGGCAACACGCCGGACACGAATCAGGATTGGATGGTTCTCGGCGGACTGGAAAATGGGACCGCCTATCAGGTCAAATTGATCGTGAACAATGCCGGCAACGAAACCTTATTGCCCGGCGCCTACACGCCCCAAGCTCTGGCAACGCCGAATATGAGTCTGCTGGGTACGAATGGCGCTGCCATCGCCGACGACGAAGCGGCCAGTGCGGTTAAGGGAACAGACTTCGGATCGGTAACGGTGTGGATGGCTCAGACCAATGTGTTTTCCATCACCAACAGCAGTACGGTGGACTTGCAGATTTCCGATGTAGCGATCGGCGGCGACGGCTTTGCCCATTTCTCGGTCTTCGAGGTGCCCGGCATCATCTCCGGGGGATCGGCCAGCAACTTCACCCTTGTGTTCGATGCCGAGCTTCCGTTTGACGTTTACGACGCGTCCGTATCGTTTACCAACGACAGCGCCACGTCTCCCTACCGGCTTAACCTTCAGGGAAGAACGTTCAGCCCCTACGAACCGGACGATGTGCCTGCCCAGGCGGTCACGATCGTTCCCGGCGTTCTGCAAACCGGCCGGACCTTGTATGTGAGCGCCGATGCGGATTATGTCAAGTTCGACGCTTCTGCGCGCCATCTCTACCGCATCGCCGTTCCCTCTACGGATATTTCACTGATTTTAAGCCTGTTGGATACCGACGGAACGACTGTGCTGCGGTCGGAGAACAGCATGTTTGACGATCTTACGTTCGATTATCTGCTGGATAATGCGGGAACGTATTACGTAGCCGTGGAGGGTTTGGGCATGGACCTCAATGGGACCTACGAGTTATCGGTCGTGGATTTGGGTTTGTTCGTGGGCGATGCCTATGAACCCGACAACTCGTTGGATGCCGCGTCGAATATTACGATGGGGGTTTCGCAATCCAACCGCTCGATCCACTGGGAAGGCGACCGGGATTACATCGCGTTTAGCGCTACGGCCTACGCCCAATACGAGGCAATCGCGAACAACGTGGAGGAAACTCTCGACGTGGGCTTGACCGTTCTCGATTCGATGACCAATGAAATCGCCCAGTCGGATTCCGGCGGTCCTGGGGAAAGCGAATCGGTTTTGTTCACGACTTATTCCGCTGGTCTGATGTATATCCTGGTGGACAACTACGACCTCGAAACGGGGCGCTATGACGTGGTTGTTAATAAAATCGGGGACCTTTTGCCCGACGCATACGAACCCGACGACGACTATCTCTCGGCCCGGGTGTTCCCTGTGGATGCGCTTCAAACCAATCGCACGATTCATACGACCAACGACATCGACTTCGTTTCCGTGAGCGTCGATCCGTTGCGTTACTATGCTTTTGAAACCGGCAATATGGACTGGGGTTTGGAAAGCACCTTGACCCTCTACGACGTCGATGGGACAACCCCGTTGGCGACGGTCGGTCCTAACGGGGCAAATGGCGCTTCGCGGCTGGAGTATTTCTTCGAACAGGCCGGGACCTATTTCCTGAAGGTCGGGGCGAACAATCGCGCCACGGCCGGCAAGTATACGTTGACCGTTCGCGATACGCGAATCCGCCGCAAATGGTGTCTGGGCAATACGGACATTTACTCCTCGCCGGCCATTGCCGCCGACGGCACGGTCTACGTGGGCGCTTCAAATGGAAAGGTCTACGGCTTGGCCTTGGACGGAACGACAACGCGGGTTTGGCAGATGAGCGCGCCTATTTACGGTTCGCCGGTAATCGGTCCTGACGGCGCCGTCTATGTGGCGGCCTCGAATCGCGTCTATTCGTTGAATCCCGCCAGCGGCGCCATGAACTGGGTTTATACCAATCAGTTTAGCGGGATAACCCGCAGTTCGCCGGCGCTGGACACGAACGGAACTCTGTATGTTCCCATGTTCGATTATCGCCTGCATGCGATCGATGCCGTTACGGGAACGTCCAAATGGATGTTTGCAAGCTTTGGCGGAAACTGGATGGAATCGGCTCCGGCTATTGGAGCGGATGGCATGGTTTATTGGGGACGCGACAACAACAAACTGTACGCAATCAATGCGGTGGGGCAGGGGTTGTGGACCTCCTCGCTCCCGGCGTCCATCCAGGGCGCCCCCGCGTTGGAAAGCGACGGCTCCGTTTATGCCGCCAGCTACAACGGCGGATTGTTCCAGATCGGAGCGGATGGCTCGACCCGCCGGACCTGGAACGTTGCCGGCACGATCGCCTATCCCTCGCCGGTCCTGGGTCCGGACGGCGCGATTTACCAGGCCACGGACAACGGCAAGCTCTATTCGTTCAACTACGACGGAACGACCAACTGGACCCTGCAGTTGCCGGGAGGATTCCAGCAATCCAGTCCGGCTGTTGGGGCCGATGGAACGATTTACATGGCCACCGGAACCAATCGTTATTTCGTGGCCATTCGTCCCGATGGAAGCATCAACTTTACATGGGATTTCGGTTTCGGGCTTTATGCCGGGCGTTCCACGCCGCTCATCGACACGAATGGATTGGTTTACATCGGCACGTACGGATATGGATGGGTGTATGCGTTGTACGGAACTTCTTCGCCGACGGGCGGTCTGGCGGCCAGTCCCTGGCCCATGTCGCAGGGGAATGCCCGGCGAACCGGGCGCTCCACCTTCACTTACAGACCTCGATTGCTTACGATTGTTTCCAGTCATGGAACGGCAACGCCGTCGGTCGGCATTCATACCAACCCCTTCCGGGCTATGCTGACCAACATGGTGGTGTCGCCCGATGTCCAGGGCTTGACGCAATACGTCAGCCTTGGCTGGGCGATGGCGGGCCACGATCCGGCAGACGGCCCCGGCACGGAGTTTGTGATGACGGCCACCAACGATGCCGTTCTGACATGGCAGTGGTCGACCAATTACTACCTGACTGTGACGAACGACGTCCACGGCACGGCGACTCCTCCATCCGGCTGGTACTCCGCCGGATCTTCGGTCGTGGTGTCGGCCTTTGCTGAAACCTATTATCGGTTCACCAACTGGACGGGAGATGTCTCCGGACCCTCGGCGTTCGTCAATCCGCTTCTGCTGGGCATGGATGCGCCCAAGTCGATAACGGCTATTTTCGCGGCCTGCACAACAACGAACAACGGCACCCCCGAATGGTGGCTGGCCTCCTATGGCTTGACCAACCATTTTGATGAAGAAGCGGCTGCGGATCAGGATCACGACGGGCTGCTGACCTGGGAGGAATTTATCGCCGGAACGATTCCGACCAATCCCAGCTCACTGTTTGTGGTCAGCGACTCGGATCTGATTCCGGCGGGCGGATCGATGGTCATTCAATGGAATCCCAGCGTGAACGGGCGTATCTACACCGTTCAAAGATCGACGAATCTTCTCAGCGGTTTCAGCGACGTGACGAATCTGCACTATCCGTCCGGCGTCTATACGGTGACGGTTGACGGCGCGGCAGCCGGCAGTTATCGGATGAGAGTGCGGCAGGAATAGCGGCAGCGCGTTCCTGATCCGTGGGGCTGCTTCTAACCTTGGAAGAGTGGCCCCACGGATGGCAAAGCGTCCCGCGGATCGTCATGTCTGAGGCATAAGGGTCATGTCCGAAGTAGTCCTGAAGGTGGCCCGGCTTCTCTGAAGACGGGCTCTTCGGCTTTTTGCGCCAGCGCCCCGTTTAGATCGAAGACGCCCTGAAGGACGCCCCCTCTTAAATACTCCTTTATCCGTGGGACCGCCTTGCCATCCGTGGGGTAATTCTTCTCGGATGCGGATGCTGCATACGGCAACACATTTCACAGCGATTATTCCCATGACATGAGGTATTCCGAACGAACTAATCCGGGTTTGCCCGATGTCGCCAGCAGGTCCGATGTGGGAATTTTCTCCTGAGATGGCGAAGCGCGCGTTTTCAAGCCAAGGAGCAATCCGGTGAACACTGAACATCTTATTAAACTGGCTCGGTTGATTCGATATTACATCCTGACCATGACGACCCAAGCCGGCTCGGGGCATCCTACGTCCTCGCTGTCGGCTGTGGAGTTGATGACGGCGCTCCTCTTCGGAGGCGTCTTCCGTTACAACCCCGACGATCCGGCATTCCCCAACAACGACCGGCTCATTTTTTCCAAAGGGCATGCCTCGCCGCTTTTTTATGCGCTCTGGGGGGCGGCCGGCTGTCTTAGCGAAAATGAACTGATGACGTATCGGCATTTTGGCAGCGCCTTGGAAGGGCATCCGACGGATGCCTTTCGGTATACCGAAGCGGCGACGGGTTCGCTGGGACAGGGCCTTTCGATCGGCATGGGCATGGCCTTGAACGCGAAATATCTCGATCGCCTGCCTTATCGCACGTACGTGCTGTTGGGCGACAGTGAAATGGCCGAAGGGTCCCAATGGGAAGCGATGGAGCTTGCGACCCATTATCAGTTGGGAAATCTGGTGGGCATCCTGGACGTTAATCGCCTGGGGCAGCGTGGGGAAACGATGGCAGGGCACGATTTGGCGGTCTATGAACAACGTGTCGGAGCTTTTGGCTGGGAAACGATTTGCATCGAGGGGCACTCCTTCGAGGAGATTCTTGAGGCCTACCAAAAGGCCGCCGGCATATCGGGCCGGCCGGTCATGATTATCGCGCGAACGATCAAAGGCAAAGGGGTTGCTTCGCTGGAAGGCAAAAACGGCTGGCATGGAAGAGCCCTGGACAAGGAAGCCTGCGATCAAGCGCTGAAGGAATTGGAACCCATCGACAAATCGGTACGCGGGCAAATTGCAAAGCCGGAAAACCTTCGTCCCGAAAAGCGCGCGGTGGGGCCGTCCGGTCCCGTTCAATACGAACGAGGCAAATCCGTGGCGACGCGGCTGGCCTATGGGACGGCGCTCAATCGCATCAGCGCACGATTTCCTGAACTCGTCAGCCTGGACGGGGAAGTCTGCAATTCGACGCGGGCCGATCTTTTCAGGGACGCGCATCCGGAGCGCTTCTTCGAGATGTTCATTGCCGAACAAAACATGGTGGGCGCCGCGCTGGGATTGGCCAAGCGGGGGAAGATTCCATTTGTGTCCACGTTTGCCGCCTTTTTGACGCGGGCGTTCGACCAGATTCGCATGAGCCAGTATTCAAGTCCCAACATGAAGTATGTGGGCTCCCATGCCGGAGTCTCCATCGGCGAGGACGGTCCATCGCAGATGGCGCTGGAGGATCTGGCCATGATGCGGACCATCCTGGACGGGGTCGTGCTTTATCCGAGCGACGCCGTATCCACGGAGAAGCTGGTGGAAGCGGCGGCGGAACATCAGGGCATTGTTTACATCCGAACGACCCGTGAAGGCACGCCGGTTCTCTACGGACCGGATGAGGTCTTTCGGATTGGAGGCTGCAAGGTATTGCGAAGCAGCTCCCAGGATTGCGCTACGGTGATCGGGGCCGGTGTGACGCTGCACGAAGCCCTGAAGGCTTATGAGCAATTGAAGAAGGAAGGGTTGTTTATCCGGGTGATCGATTTGTACAGCATCAAACCGCTCGATGAGCAGACTCTTCATCAAGCCGAAAAGGAAACCGATGCCGTCATCACGGTGGAAGATCATTATGCGGAAGGCGGTCTGGGCGAAGCCGTACTGGGCGTTTTGACTCGAACCGAAGTTCCCGTTATTCAGTTGGCGGTTCGCAAGCGGCCCAAGAGCGGAAAGCCCGCCGAACTTCTCGACTACGAGGAGATTTCGGGAGCCGCCATTGTGAAGACGGTCCATACATTAATGACAGCCAGGGAACGAAGGGCTTAAGCCATGAAAAATCCTCTGCACACCGTGGGAGTCCTTGGCCAGGGAATCTGGTTGGACTATATTCGGAGAAAGATGCTGACGGACGGCGAACTGGCCCAATTGATCGAGGCCGACGGCCTTCGGGGCGTGACCTCGAATCCGGCGATTTTTGAGGCGGCCATGTCCGGCGGCGACGATTATGACGATGCGATAGAAATTCTCGCGCACGCAGGCCATACCGCCGAAGAAATTTATTGGGAGCTGGCGATAGACGATATTCGTCACACGGCGGATGCCTTGCGTCCGGTGTTCGATCGATTGGACGGGCTGGATGGTTTTGTCAGCCTGGAGGTCTCGCCTCATTTTGCCCGCGAAACAACCGATACGGTGCGACAGGCGCGGGAGCTATGGGCTCGCGTCGATCGTCCCAATGTACTGATCAAGGTGCCCGGCGTCCGGGAAGGACTGCCGGCTATCCAGCAATTGCTGACGGAAGGGATCAACGTCAACATCACCTTGCTTTTTGGCCTGCCGGACTACCGGCAGGTCGCTGAAGCCTATGTCGCCGCGCTGGAAGCTCGATTGGCCCGGGGGCTGGATCTCAAGTCGGTGGCCTCCGTAGCCAGCTTCTTTCTCAGCCGCATCGATGTCCTGGTGGATCCGATGTTGGAGCGCATCATGCAGGAGCCTGACGGAAAGCGAAAGAAACTGGCAGCCTCCCTGTTAGGACAGGTGGCGGTGGCCAATGCCAAGCTGGCCTATCAAATTTTCCGGAACGTTTTCCACAGCGAACGATTCGATCGTCTGGCAGCGAAAGGCGCCCGGCCCCAGCGGGTGCTGTGGGCCAGTACCGGCACGAAAAATCCGAATTATAGCGACACCAAATATGTGGAACCGCTGATCGGGCCGGGCTCCGTCAACACGATGCCCATGGAAACCCTGAAGGCCTACCGCGATCATGGCCATCCACAAAACCGCATTGAAGAGTCGATCGACATGTCTCTGAAAGTAATGGAAGACCTGTGCCCATTGGGCATCGACATCGATGCCGTGGTTCGGCAGTTGGAAAATGAAGCGATCGTCAAGTTCGTCAAACCATTCGACAAACTGCTCGCTGCCCTGGAAGCCAAGCGCGTCGAAGCTCTTTCTGAACCGTTGGACCGGCAATCGATATCCACCAATGGATGGGAAAGCCGCATCCTCAAAAATCTGGCCGCTCTGGAGGAGAAAAAGTTTGCGCAACGCCTTTGGAGCGGAGATGCATCCCTTTGGAAAAAGACAAAAGAGGAACAACGGCAAATAGGCGAATCGCTGGGCTGGTTGAGCGCGCCCGAGAGGATGGAGCAGCATCTGGTCGATTTGACGGCATTTGCCGAAGAAGTCTGGCGGGTAGGGTACCGGCATGTGGTGCATTTGGGGACGGGCGAAAGCAGTCTGACGGCCTTAGCTATTGCGCAATCTTTCACGCCGGGCGAGAAAGGAATCCCGTTCACGGTGCTGGACGCCATCGATCCTCAAACCGTTGCCCGGTTGCTGAAAGAGCTGCCGTTGGAAGCGACCTTGTTTGTGGTTGCCGGCCAGTCCGGCGCGACCATGGAAGCCAAGATCCTGATGGATCTGTTCTTCGACCGGCTTCGGCAACTCAAAGGCGTCCAGGCGGGCGAAAACTTTGTTGCCGTCGCCGATGCGGATTCGCCTTTGGCGGTCGCGGCGCGCGAACGGAAGTTTCGTCGCCTATTTTTGAATGACGAAGAAGCGGGCGGCCCCTATGCGGCCCTGACGTATTCCGGCCTGCTTCCTGCCGCCCTGATGGACGTGCATCCCGGCCGATTTCTCGCCCGGGGAATGCACATGGCGAGAGCCTGCGGTCCCGAGGTAGATGCAGCGGAAAATCCGGCGCTGCAATTGGGCGTTACGTTGGGAAGCCTGGCGCGCGAAGGACTGGATAAGATCACGTTTCTGACCTCCGAACCGATCGAGGCGTTTGGCTTGTGGCTGGAGCAAATCATCGCGGGAAGTTCCGGCAAGGAAGGACGGGGATTGCTTCCCGTGATAGGAGAAGCCTTGGGCGATCCGACGGTTTACGGGAAGGATCGAGTCTTCGTTTGCCTTCGTCTCACGGACGATCACGATCCGTATTTCGAAGGACGAATCGACGCGTTGCGAAAAGCGGCGCATCCGGTGATATGGCTGGACCTGGATGATCCGCACGATTACGGCCAGGAATTCATGCGCTGGCAAATTGCCGTGGTCACGGCCTGTTCTATTTTGCAGCTCAATCCTTTCAACCAGCCCGACGTTCAGGAAAGCAAGAGTAACACCGAATACCTGCTGAATGCGTATCGCGAAAGCGGGAGTTTCCCCGGCGAGGAATCCTCGATAAACGAAGGGACGCTGCGTTTCTACGGGCTGAAGGGACCGGGGCAGGCTACGGATCTGCTGAGGCACTTTCTTCGGGAAACCCACATGGGCGAATACGTGGCCATGATGGCCTATCTTCCTGAGACGAAAGAAACACGACAGATTCTGCAAGCCCTGCGAATGCACCTTCGCGATTCGCTTAAAGTGGCCACTACGCTGGGATTCGCTCCGCGAGCATTGCATTCAGCGGGCCAGTATCACAAAGGAGGCCCGCCCAACGGACTCTTTATACAATTCACCGCCGAGGATGCGGAAGACATGGTGGTCCCGGGAGCAAGCTTCACCTTGGGCCTCTTGAAACAAGCGCAAGCATTGGGCGATCAGCAAGCGCTGCAAAAGAAAGGCTTGCGCGTTATCCGCATTCACCTGGGTGAAAATCTTCCTGCTGCGTTGGAAGAATTGTACGAGCTTTGGACCGCCACGCTGGGCGAAGCTTGATTCAAATGGAGAGCATACTACTTGAATAACTCCAGATATTGACTGTAGCCTTCCTTTTCCAGGTCCTCCACGGGAATGAAGCGGAGGGAGGCGGAATTGATGCAATAGCGCAGGCCGGACGGTTCAGGACCGTCCTCAAATACGTGGCCGAGATGCGAATTGGCATTCTTGCTTCGGACTTCGGTGCGCTGCATCAAAAAGGACTTATCCGTTTTCTCTACAATGTTCTTCTCGTCGAGCGGCTTGGCAAAGCTGGGCCAACCGGTCCCGGAATCGAATTTGTCTTGAGAACTAAAAAGGGGTTCTCCGGAAACGACATCCACATAAATGCCAGGCCGGTGATTGTCCCAGTACTCATTGTGAAACGCCGGTTCTGTGCCGCAATCCTGAGTTACTTTGTATTGCAGCGGCGTCAACTTGCTTTTCACTTCCGTTGTGTTCATGCTGACCTTTCCTGGTAAGTCCTCTTCAGCGGGTTTTGCGGCAACGACAAGCATCCCTGCACACCCGCAAACCAGAGCCAAAAACCCAAGCCTATCGAAAGCTCTCACGGTTTCACCATCTTTCCATTACCTAATCTGAAGGCGGACAAGAATGTCCGCCTTCAGATAATAACCTATACAACGTACAAGGAGGTGTTTCAACCCCCGGCTGGAAAGTCAGCTGTTGCACAACTGCGAGCTAAGAATTAAAATCCAATCCGCACGGCGCCGCCCAAAGTGACGGTATCGGTGTCGATTTCCGTGCCTTCTTCCCGCAAATCGTCCCATTCTTCAAACCGGTAATTAGCATTAAGATCGAGGAACAGGTAGGGCAATAGTTCCAGATTCAAACCGGCGCGGAGGGCATAGAATGGATCGTCGGCCATCCGACCGTCCGTATAATATCCGCCGATGCCGGCCGCGGCATAGATCCATTTTCCAAAAATAAGATAGGCCTGAGGCAAAAAGACATCGTCTTCAGAACCGCCAAATCCGTCCCGAAGCCATTCCACGGCCGCTTCAATTCCAAAAAGTCCGGGCCAATACTGGTAGCTGGCCAGCCAGCTTACGCCGTCCTCGTCAAAATTGTCGTCGTCAATATTGTCGACGGCAGTCCAGTAATGCGCGCCTACGCCCAGACGATTGGGTTTTGTGTCGTCGTCCCCATAAGCGGAATTCATCTGGAATGCAAACATACCTGCCAGCAAGATTACAGTGAATACAATGTGCTTAACCATGATTACGTCTCCTTTTTTTCGGGTAACCATTTCTTAACCGGTCCGACACAATTTATGACAGAAGTGAGCGAATGCAACTGTACGGCAGCACTTATGCGCCTGCGAAGGGTGGGTGCGGGCAGAGCCGATGACGTTAGAAGCGACTGGCAGTTTTGAACACCACGGTATTGCCCATGAGCAGAGCCGGGAGCAAGGTCGTGAACGCTTCGTTGAGAGGATTGTAAGGCCCCATGCACAGCATCACGCCCAGCGGCGCGCGCCGTATTTGCCCGACAATTCCGTTCTGGATGCTGAAGAGGGATGATTGATGCCTCATTGTGCAATCCGTCCGTCTCAGGCCCTCATGGTGAACCACCTAGCCAGAAACTTCTGCATGGGCAAATGCAGGCAGGTCCAGACTAAACCATTTCGCAGGGTGGGGCGATGGACCGGGCCTCCGATCGACAGGTTCAGCACGGCCCGGCGAATGGACCGTTGGGCGCGTTGGCGCGCCGTTCTTCCATAATCGGCCAGCACGGCTTGGGGAGATGGGTGGTGTCGTATGATGCGCGACAAGGCGTCGGCAAGATCCCACGCATCGAACCACCCGGTATTCATTCCAAGACCGCCGAACGGCGGCATCACATGGGCCGCATCACCGGCCAATGCGATCCTTCCGTTTACAAACTGCGCAGCCAAGTGCTTCTGAACAGTGAACGGACTCAAGCCATGGCGTGGCGCCGTTTCCAGGACAACACCCGTTCGCTGTTTCAACAAGTTTTGAAAGTCTTCGAGCTGGGGCTGGGGCAGCTCGCGGGGAAGGCTGATGACCCATCGCCGGAGCTGGCCGGGCAACGGAAACGATTCGACCAGGCCGTCCCGGCACAACCAGATTCGCGCTTCTGCATCCCAGGCGGTTCGATCCGGGAAATCCCCCATGGCATACCCGCGCGGGAAGTGAACGCCGGGGAAAGCAATGCCGGCTGTTTCGCGTACGAAGCTGCTTTTCCCGTCGCAGCCGACCACGAATTGCGCCCGGACGTTCATGACCTCTCCGGCGTTGTTCCGAGCGGTCAGGTCGACGCGGTCTCGGCCTGACGCCAGCCGGCCAAGGGTCCAACCGCGTTGTAGCGCCGCTGGGCTGAGCCGTCTCAGGCATTCCTCCAAAATACGTTCTGTCTCGTGTTGGGGGATGGTCAGCACAAAGTTAAATGGAAGCGGACAGGTTGTAAGGAGCAGGGTCCCAAGGGTTGTTCGTTCGTTGAAGACTCGGCCGATTTGAACGGCGGTTCCGTTGGCAAGAAAGCGATCAGCGAGTCCCATCGCGGCCAATCGCTCGATGCTCGGGGGATGAATGCCTACTGCTCTCGAATGCTGGGAGCGGCGGCTGTTTTTTTCGATGGCCACGCAGGATACGCCTGTTTGTGCGAGGCGGCAGCCGAGAAATAATCCGACAGGACCGGCGCCGGCAATGGCCACTTCGCATTCGATGTCTGTGGGAGGTTTCATTTTCGAAGCGTCAGCAGCAAGCGGCTAGGGAATAGGGATTCGACTTGCCAAGGAGGAGGCGCCAGGGCGCGCAATTCGTTCAAGGTATAGGCGCGACGAAGAGATATGATGCCATCGGCGACGGTGAACGAACGATGCAGAAAAGGTCCGGTGCAAAGTGCAAACCCCACCGCGCCCCATGCGCTACGGGCCACATCGTTGAACACGATCTGTCGGCGGACCAATGCGGCGCTGTCGTCAAGAAACGGCTCCAGGTCGTGTTGGGGTAATTCATGCAGAACGTGATTGGAAATCACAAAATCAAACGGCCGGTCTTCCCGGCGCAGGTCGCTTACGGAAGTCTGGCGAAAGCATAAATTGGACGGCCATGTTCGTTGGGCTGCTGCCGCCATGGCGCGTTCGCTGTAATCGATGGCCGTAATGGCCAGCCGGCGACCGTCGCGCGCGGCCCAGGCCAACAGCCGAAGGGGGATATCCCCGCCTCCGAAGCCGATATCCAACAGGGTGTAGCAGACCGACGCCTGGGTCATCTGTGGGCGCAAAAACCGTACATATAAATGACGCCACCGTGCAAATAGCCGATTAACCAAGGCAAATTGGCGGTAGGTGTTTAGCGTCTGGAGCCAATCCGATGAAGGGTCCTCCAGGCTTTCCCGAAGATGCGTTGCGCGTTTTTCAAAGTAGGACAGCATTCCATAACTCCATTGAGAAGAGCTGTCATTGCCATTACATTTCCCTAATATAGATGCGTGGAGGCCATCAGCACATGAAAAGTAACGATCATTTGGTTCGTTGTTTTCGTTATCAGGAGCTGCGCCGCCAAAAAACTTGATCGCCTGGCCCCAGTTTGATACCCCTCCATGCCATGAATGGTCTAAACGCTTATCGGAAGTTTTTCCTTGTGCTTGGGTTCCTGCTCGGGATTACGGCCGCCCGTGCGCAAGAGGAAGGTATTTACGCGGACTTCGCCACGAGCATGGGTTCTTTCACCTGCCGGCTCGATTATGTGAACGCCCCGATGACCGTGGCGAATTTCATCGGCCTGGCCGAGGGCTCCCGCGCCTGGATCGACTTGCCGACAGGCCAGATTCGGACAAATCTATTTTATGACGGCATCATCTTTCATCGGGTAATCACCAACTTCATGAGCCAGACCGGCTCGCCGAACGGGCAGGGGACGGACGGTTTGGGCTATGTCTTTCCCGATGAGTTCAGTCCGGCGTTACGGCATGACGGGCCCGGCGTTCTTTCCATGGCGAATTCCGGCAAAAACTCCAACGGTTCGCAATTCTTTATCACCGCCGCCAATACGGCGTGGTTGGACGGCGTGCATTCCGTTTTTGGCCGGGTGATAAGCGGCATGGAAGTAGTGGACGCCATCAATCACGTCCCGACCTCCAACAATCGACCTTTGACGCCGATCACGATTCTTCACGTCTCCATTCGCAGAGTCGGCACGGAGGCTGAAGGGTTTGTTTATACCAATCCAGCCTTGGCCGGAGTGGCGCCGATCAAGCTGGGGATTACCCCTGGCGGAGGGAATCAACGGCTCGACTTCGCAAGGAATCAGTATTGCGGATATCGCCTTTCGATGAGCAGCAATCTCATCGTGTGGACGGGGACCAACTTGGGCGTCGAAGTGGCTCCGCCCTCCATTACAGGATTCCCTTTGAGTGCGCAAACGGCGGCAACTCCGCGGCAATTCTACAGCCTTTCGCGCGTGCAATATCCGGCGCATGCGTTTCTGCCGTGGAGTTTGCAGGGCTGCTCGCTGCAGATTGTATTCACCAACATGGCCGGAACCATCGATATGAGCTTTGGCAGCGCGACGACCGGAACTTACACGTTTAGCCAAACCAGCACGGGTTCGATAACCAGTTGCTCCTGGCAGCAAACCGAGCCTTATCGCAGTTCCATGTGGCCGATCTATTTTTCCGGACTATATCCCATGACCTTGACGTTCAATTACACCACGAATACGGGCGGTGGATTCAATGGTCTATGCTATGGGACGGTGACATTTCCCGTTTCGGGTTTATTCACGATGGACGCCCCCTGAAAAGGGCTCTTACGCTTTTCGTTCTTCCAGTTCCGTCCATCGCGCGTACGCCTGTTCCAGTTCGCCCGGAATCTGCTCCGCGCGGTCGGCGTTGATTTTGATGGTTTCCGGCGGCAGTCGGTAATAACCCGGGTCGCTCATCTGGCCGTGCAAATCATCCAGCTCTTTATCCAGATCCTCGATTTTCTTCGGCAGCGATTCCAGCTCCTTTTGCTCTTTATAGTTGAGCTTGCGGGGGCGTGGCGCGATGGCCTTGTTGCGATCGACGGACGGTTCCTTCTGTACGGGCTCGGTTTGAGCCGGGCGCTGTCGCAGCCAGTCGTCGTAGCCGCCGACGTATTCTTTGATGCCGCCTTGCCCTTCGAACACCAGCGTGCTGGTCACGACGTTATTTAAGAATTCGCGATCATGGCTGACGAGCAGCAGGGTGCCGCTATATTCCACCAGCAAATCCTCCAGCAGATCCAGCGTTTCCACGTCGAGATCGTTGGTCGGCTCGTCGAGCATCAGCACATTCGACGGCTTGGCAAACAGCCGGGCCAGCAGGAGCCGGTTGCGTTCGCCGCCGGACAACGCTTTCACCGGCGTCCTGGAGCGGTCGGGAGGAAAAAGGAAATCCTCCAAATAGCTGATGATGTGGCGGCGGCTGTTATTGATTTGAACCGACTCGTTGCCGCCCGCGACGTTATAAGCCACCGTCTGGTTTTCGTCCAGTTGCTCGCGGTGTTGATCGAAATAGGCGATTTCGAGCTTCGTGCCGTGTTCCACCGTGCCGATTTGCGGCGCCAGACGGCCCAGCAGGAGGTTGAGCAGGGTAGTCTTTCCGCAACCGTTGGGTCCGATCAGGCCGATCTTGTCGCCCCGTACAATTTGCATGGAGAAATCGCGGATGACGGGCGTCCCCGGCCAGTCGTAGGAGAGATTCTTGGCTGTGATCACTTTGATGCCGGAGCGCTCGGCCGTTTGCAATTGCATATTGACCGCGCCGGACAGCTCGCGCCGAGCTCGTCGTTCGTCCCGCAGGCGCATCAAGTCGCGCACCCGTCCCTCGTTGCGGGTGCGACGCGCCTTGACCCCCTTGCGCAGCCAGGTTTCCTCCTGCGCCAGTTTCTTGTCGAAGATCGCGTTCTGGCGTTCTTCCGCCTCCAGCAGGGATTGTTTTCGCTCAAGGTATTTGTCGTAGGTGCATTCCCAACTGGTCAGTTGCCCCCGATCCAGTTCGACAATCCTCGTGGCCAGCTTTCGCAGGAAGACGCGGTCGTGCGTAACAAAAAGCAAGGTCCCGGGCCAGCGCATAAAAAAGCCTTCCAGCCATTGGATGGAGGCGATGTCGAGGTGGTTGGTCGGCTCGTCGAGCACCAGCAATTCCGGTTCCTGCGCCAGGGCGCGGGCCAGCATGGTCCGGCGTTTCTGGCCGCCCGAAAGGCTCTCGAAGGAGGCATCGGGATCGAGCCCCATTTGCGAAATGGCTTTTTCGATCAGCCGCGATCGCTCCCAGTCCTTGGAAAGGGCGCCCGCGCCTTGCGCCACGACCTCGGCCACCGTGCCGGAAACGCCCTGAGGAACTTGTTGAGGCATGTAGCCGACCCTAAGATCCTTTTTCCGGCTGAGGACTCCGGCCTTGGGTTCCAGTTCGCCGCCCACAATGCGCAGCAAGGTCGACTTGCCCTCGCCATTGCGGCCCAGCAAGCAGACCCGTTCTCCTTCTTCGATTTGCAGATTCACGTCATCCAGCAGCAGCGGCCCGCCGAATGCCATGCTCACATCTTGTAATCCCAGCAATGCCATTTGTTGTTCGTCGTCCCTTCAAAATCGACAGGTGGTAATACGCTATTTTTGGCGATTACGCACACTTTTTTTCGAAAAGACCGCTGGAATGGTTGCATCTCGACACATCCGCAGGTCGTATGGGGAAAAGAAGGCGCTCAGCGGAGTGAGCGCCCTACCCACAGCAAAGATGATGTCCGCGCGCCTCGATCGCTTCAGGTCTTGGCCGCAAACAAGGCAATATGACCGCATTTTCGGTAGGGATTGATTCCGTGCTCGGAGGTGTTGAGCACGTGGATGTGCTTGCAGGCGCGGGCGATTTGAGCGTAATTGTCATACACCGAATACGGATACCAGAGACCGTCGCCGGCCGTGATCTTGTAGAACTTGCCTTTGGTCTTGATGAATTGTGCGATCTTCCACAGGCGAAGCGTTTTCAAGGTTTGCTTGACGGTTCGTTCAAGCCACGGACCCGAGGCGTAAATGTTCGAATCGGAGATGAAAATGGCTTTTCGGGAGACGCGCAGCATCTCTGCTATGGCTTTGTCCGGCTGGCGCATGTGGTGCAGGGCGCCGAATTCGCAGACCAGGTCGAACGATCCATCCGGAAACTTCAGCTCGGTGGCATCGCCGTCGATGAGTTCGTCTTTGCCGATTCCTTGCTTGTAGGCCTGCTCACGCAAAGCCTCCACCGGCTCGATCCCCAGTACATAGAGGGATGAATTCACGCGATGGTTTCGCAATTTTCGGATTACCCGTCCGGTTCCAGAGCCAACGTCGAGAATCGACGTGATGTTATAGTGCCCCAGCAGTCCGACGAGCCAGGTCAGGGCGAATTCATGCGCCTGATCCGGCAGATGCCTGCTGTCATATTCTTCGGCTCGTTGAGTGTAGTACTGGTGCTGAATCTTACGCGCATTGTTTTCCAAGTTCTTCTGCATCCCTGACCCCCTTTGCATTCAGAATAGACAAATATACTATACGCCTATTGAACCTTTTGCATCGAAAAAATTCTTCCAGTCCATACGCGCAAGGACGTATGGAAATAGCCGGGCGCCAGCTTCATGAAAAACGCCAGCCAACTGCCGGCCGGCGGTTTGGCTCCGGCGATGGGGTGCAACGCCAAAGCCTTGGCTTTGCAGGACACGACGCACAACCCGCATCCGATGCAACGCTTCATGTCGAAGCTCAGGTGTTTCTCGCTCAAGGCCCAGGCTCCCATAGGACATGCTCGCGCGCACAGACCGCACATCGTGCATTTCTCCGGCGCGCGGTGGGGCAGGAAATGCGGACGGCAGATCGCGCCGGGCAAATTGAATTCGGTCATGCTCCGCAAGGCATGGCAACAGCAGCCGCAGCATGAGCAACTCCCATTGCTTTGCTGCGGCGTGCCCAGGGCGTCGATCATGAAATTGACGCAGCCGTGCTCTTCTGCATTTCGTTTGATGTCCAGAATCTCCTGCCGGTCAGCCTTTCGCATGTGGCCCTTCTGAACCATTCGCATAGCGCCGGGCCCGAAGGATACGCAGTTCTCCAACGGACGATCGCAGCCCTTGCCGACCAGTTTCATGGCCAGCCGGCATTGACAGTTGCCCACGGCGAAATCGTTGTATGGCGCAAGAATCTCCTCCATCCGATCGGACGGCCAGGCCGACGTAAGGGTCTTTGAAACGCCGTTTACAGGGAAATACCGCACGCATGGGCCGAGATGAGTCATATAATCTTTCATGTAGCCCCGATCCCAGAGCTCCTCGAACAACTCGGCAAAGCGTCGATGCCAGGCGTTGCGAGTCGATAAATCGGCGGTCATCAGCGCCAATTCGAACGTTCCTGGAACGATAGGAATGATCGCATACCGCCGCGATTTCTCCGTGGCGAGCAGGATGCATTTGACTGTGGCCAGACGTTCGAGTATGCGCTCGACCTCCTGAACGGGCCGCCGGGAAAGCGCCGCCACGCGGGCTGCCGTACGGGCTTTCAACGGAGGCAGATGCTGTACCAGCTCGGCTTCCTCTTCCGTGTAGAGATGGGCCACCAACTCCAACAACGTCTCAGAAGGCGGCGGTCCCAATAGCCAGGGAGAAGCGTAATGCTTCATGATCCGGCGATGCGCGGTCGTAGCCGTGCGTGCGCTGCCAAAACCCAAGACAGCAGCTCCCACATCGATATTCAGCGAAATGACTTTTTTCTGCGGCTCATTTTTCATCGGTTGAGACCATTCTAATGGCGCAAAGGCTGTTCGCAGGGAGGTTCAAATTGAACTCCTCGTCTGCCATGCGAACACGGTAAACCGTACTTCCGGATTCGGTCCAGAGCAAGAGCACGACGGAGTCGTCTATATTCTGAAAAGCCAGAGGAGCGAACCGACCCGTAGAGAAAGCCTCGCAACGCCGAGCGCCGGGTCGGGCCATCTTGCTGACCAGACTCATCACGGCCCAGTCGGGGCGATAGGAGACGGTTTTGTTTTTCCGGTCAATCGTGATCAGCGAATTCTGCGCCCAACCCCAGGAACTGCACTGCTGCTCGTTCAAGATCATGTTCCAGTAGGTGAAGACCGTACATCCGGCCTCCATGTATTTCACGACCTCGGCAAAAAGAGCCTGCGCCTGCAGCGAATTATTGCTGCCATCGAAGCACTCCGATTCCGTATGCATCACCGGCAACCAGGGACACATCAGTCGTATATCCTGGACCATTCTGGAATCGCTGTATTGAAAGCCTACCCCGGCGACCGCCTTGGCAAACGCTTTATCCGCCAGGCCCTGATGGGCATATTGGCTCGTCTTTTCTTGATAGGCGCCCGCCCATATTTTGGTGGAAAGTCCGTATAGTTCAAACTCCGGCTTGAGATAATCCGCAACAAAACGAGTCATTTGCTTCGGGGGCATTAAGCATGAGGGATATTTCATTTCGCGATTGGGTTCGTTTTGAATAAATATCCGATTCACGCGGATGCCCTTGGCCTCATAGGCCTGGATAAATTTCCGGAGATAGACGGCATAGGCCCGATGGGCTTCGGGTTGGTTGCGCAATTGGCCGCCGCCAATCATTTTGCCGTTGGTCTTAAGCCAGCCCGGCGGACTCCAGGGGCAGGCGTGAAACTGAAGGGAAGGCGCCATCTGCAAGGCCGCTTGGACATAGGGGAGCAAGTACTTTTCGTCCCGTTCCACGGTGAACTGCGACATTGCATAATCGTCGGGCGTATCGTTCAAGCTGTAGGCCGAGAGGGCAAAATCGCTGGCTCCGATGGGAAGCCGGCAGAACGTAAACCCGGCTCCTGTGGGCGAGCCGAATAAATGCGACAGCACGTTTGTTTGTGTCCCGGCGTCCAAATGCGAAAGCGCCTCGCCGCCGATCTCGCTAAAGGCGCCTCCAACGCCTTCGATGGTTTGGAAAGTTCTTTGGGTATTTATCGTGATGGAATTTTCCGCTTCCGTTGAAGCGCTTGCCGGCGCCTCCATGCGTCGAAGGGTTGAGGCTGTTTGACTGAGCACCGCATACTCCACGTCGGCGATACGATGGGGCTGGGCTGAAGCATCGAAAGAGAACACACCGATGAACCCCAGCATCAGTCCTATGGCGCGCCCGGCGCTCAACGCGGCAACTGGCCTTTTAAGAGAGCAAACCGCTCCGTGAGCATGGCGCGGTCGGCGGCGGCGAATGGGTCCGGCAGGTATCGCCGATCCGAGCAAGCGAGAACAGCCGCCAACTCCTGCAGCTCCAGCAGGTGGGGATCGAGCGGATCGATGAACGAATCGACCGCCTGTTCCAGATCGGCGCGCTGTACGTCGGTATCGCGGCCGGCCAGCACGGCGCATTCCTGGGCACGGTTTAAAATCGATTCCACATCGCTTCCGGTCAGCGCGCGGGCGCCCAGATGTTCCCGGATGTAGGCGACAAGTTCGTCGGAAAGCGCGATCGTCCGGGTTTTGGCAATGACGGAAAATAAAGCCATCACATCGTCGGCATTCTGCGCCGGGAACAAGGGTATGCACAAGCCGAACCGGCCCTGGCGCTTCATGTCGATCGCCAGCAGATCCGGCCGCGACGTCATGGCCACCCACACCTCGCGCCCGCGCAGCGAGGAATCGCCGATGTGCGCGGCAAAGGCCGCGAAAACGCGGCTGGAGACGCCGCTGTCGCCTTCTTCCGAGCGGTTGCCGAAAACCGCATCCGCTTCGTCCACGACGACAATCACGGGGCCCAGAGCGCGAATCGTCATGAGAATCCTGGACTGTTGATTTTCCGTATCGCCGACCCATTTCGAGCGAAAATCCCCGATCTCCATCATCGGCAGCCCGCATTCGCCGGCGAAGCAGTCGATGAGGAAGGACTTGCCAACGCCCACGCGGCCCGGAAGAAGAATGCCCCGTTCGAGCACATGGCCCTTGCCGTTTTTAATCAGCCAGGCCAGCTCCTGCAATTTTCTCTTGGCGGCCGTATGCGTGGCCACGCGCTCCAGGGTCTTGCCCGGCTTCGGATCTTTGAACCGCACCAAGCCGCGGCAGTACTCCTCGATCAGCCGCTTCTTCCCGGCGGCGATATGTTCCGGGGTTACGCGCTGGCCGTTGCGGACGGCTTCCGAAACCAGATGCTGAATGCGCAGCAGGTTCAGTCCGGCCAGGCGCGCCGCAAGCTCCGCGGCGGACAGGTCGCAAGCTTCTTCCAGCGTATGACGCGGCGTCATCTCTTCAATCCAGCCCGACGCGAGAAATCGGGCGCGCTCGTCCTGTTCCGGCAGCTCAATGCGGATTTGAGCGACGTGCGGATTCTGAAGCAGATCGGCTTGCAGTTCGGCGGCCGACTCCGTGATCAAAATGATGCCTACATCCTGGCGGCGAAAATCCGGCGAGGCGGCCCATTTCAGCAAAGTCACCAGGGCCATGCGTTCGTTCTGGCTGGTCCCGGCGTCATCCGCGGCGGGAATGATCTTTTCCGGGTAGTCGACGATCAGCGTAATGCCTTTTCGATCATCCTGGGTCTCCACCTGGCGCATGAAAAAACGGCGCAGCAGGGGTGCGAGCGAGGTGAAATCGCGAGGCAAGCCGGTCTGGTGGAAATCGGTGTTTTCGACCCGGTCGTACACTTCGAGCCATTCGAAGAACCGCTTCTGCATATCGGCCGACCCGAAGGTCAGCCCGTCGCCGATGTCGTAGAAAAGCAAGCAATCCCGATGCGGGAACATTCGGCGGGCCAGAAAGGTTTTCAAGGCCAGATATTCCAGGCGATTTTGTTCCTGATGGGGAAACATGTCGAAGATGTTTCCATGAAGAATGAACATGGAATACGAGCCGCTATTCCAACGGCGCGCCAGTTCCAGCGCCCAGCCGCTCAGAGGCAAACGCGCCGCTATTTCCACAGGCTGTTGACTCACCGGATGATCGGGTGTCATGGCTAAACCTTTGTTTTAAGGACGATTTTGGATCGCTTGACTTGTTCAGGGGTGGGGGGCGGCTGGTTTTGCGGCCCGAAGCCGATGCGTACGTCGGCCGGCGGCATATCGACGATCACATCTTTGAACTCCGCGAGTTCGGAGAGCCACTTGTTCGTTTGCTCCAAATGTTGGAAGCTGGCGTCGATGCGCGCCGACAACATTTCCGCGTTTTTGCTGGCTACGGCATCAGCGCGGATCAGCTTGATTTGCTGGTCGAGCCGTTCCTGTTCGGAGACCGCCAGACTCAAGTTCTCCGCGGCTTGTTCGGCGCGCTGGAGTCGCTTGTGAAGCACGTCCAGCCGCTCCTGGCGCGAGGTCAGCAGTCGCTGCTTGTAATCCAGCGAAGCCTGAGAACCGCCGGCCTTCAGCTTTTCGATATCGCCCGTCAGCCGGGCGCATTCCTCTTCGGCTTCCTTGACGACCTGGGGAACATCTTCGCGGCGTTCCGTCTCAAGAAAAATCTCCAGAGATTGCTCGATGGTCAGCAGCCGCAGGTAGGTCCACATCAACTCTTCGAGCTTGCGGAGGCGGGAATCCAGCGCCTGATCGTTGGCCCCGCTCGCCGATTCCGAGGTGGCCTTTTCGATGTCCTTGCAGACCCGGGCCAGCTCGTGGTAGCGATTGAGGCGGGCAGGCATAAGGGTGGCCAGTTGCCCATCGCGGCGGCGCATGAACTCGTTGCCTTGAGCGAGGAGGGCCGCCTTCCTTTCCGCCTCGATCCTCCGGTCGACGAAGCGCCGGAAGAAAGGCAAATCGGGAATGTAAAGCCAGCCGAGCACGTAAGCCGTCGCGCCGACAATCAGGGCCAGGGGTTCCGCACTCACAAAGCCAAGTCCTAGCGTCAGGAGTCCCCACCAAAGGTGAGTTTTGCTTCTTACGTACGCGTGCCGATAATGGGGTTTGGGTTCTTCCATGATGTGCTACAAAGGCATTTCCCTTGTTCCCAGTTCGTCTTCTTCCAATTTCCGCAGCAAGTCCTGCGTCAGCCGCATGAACTCCGGCTTTTTCCTGACCACGTCCGGCGGCTCGTTGGGGCGGGGGGACATGATGATTTCCGCCAGTCGTCCCGGTTGGGCGGTCATCCGAAAAATCCGGTCTCCCAGATAAATCGCTTCTTCCACGGAGTGCGTCACAAAAAAGACGGTGGATTGCTGTTCTTTCCACAGCTCGATCAGCAAGGTCTGCATGCGCAGGCGCGTCTTGGGATCGAGTGCGCCGAACGGTTCGTCCATCAGGAGAATTTTCGGTTTGAGAATCAGTGTGGCGGCAATGGCCACGCGCTGCTGCATCCCGCCGGACAATTCGGACGGATATTTCGTTTCGGCGCCCGTCAGGCCGACTTTCTTGACCCATTCGGCGGCTTGGGCTCGGCGCTCCGCCACGGAGATGCCGCGCAGTTTCAAACCAAAGGCGATGTTGTCCAGCACCGTCAGGTGCGGCAGAAGGGAATATTTCTGATCCACCACGCCCCGGTCGGCGCCCGGCCCGGTCACCGGCCGTCCGAAGGCAATCACCTCGCCGTTGGTCGGCGGAAAATGCGGCGACAGACCCGCCAGCATACGGAGCACCGTGGACTTTCCGCAGCCCGACGGGCCAACGATGGCAATCAACTCGCCGACATTCGGCAGGTCGTGAACGACAAAAGAAACGTCCTGCACGGCCACTTTGGCCTGCGGACCGGACCCGAATTGCTTGCTCACGTTTCGGAAGACTACCAGCTCCGGCAACCCGCGATCAGGCGCGGCTTCCAGGCCAGGCGTTTTGGAGGGGGCGTCGGTCATGAGTTCCTCCGGTAGGGAAAGAGCGCCCGTCCACCCGCCCGCCAGGCCCGATCGCAGACGATGGCGATCGCCACAATGACGATAATGATCGCGAACATTGCATTCGTGTGCCCGCGCCGCTCGGACACCGAGATCAGATAGCCGAGGCCCTGCTGCGCGTTCACAACTTCCGCCAGAATGATCCAGCCCCAGCCGATGCCGTAGACGCCGCGCAAGTGATCCCAGATATCCGCCAGGGCCACCGGAAAAAGCACCTCTCGTACCAATTGCCACTGGGTGGCGCCTTTTGTTAGGGCCACATCCAGATACGCCGCCGCCACGTCCGAAACGGATTTGATCACCATGGGCAACAACGCCACAAAACAGGCGATGAACAGAAAGCCGATCTTCTGCGTTTCCGTGGCGCCCCACCAGGCCAGCGTCAGCGGGATGAACACGATGATCGGCACGTAGGAGCTGGTCAAGGCGAGCGGCCGGAAAAAGGCGGACACAGGCGGAAAGGCAGCCATATAAACGCCAAGCGGCACGGCGACCAGGGTCGCCAGGACAAAGCCGATGGTGACCCGCCCGAAGGAGGTCAAGGCGCTACGCACCAGCGCCTGCTGGAAATGCAGGCGAGGAAAAGCCGTTAAGACCTCCAGGGGACTCGGCAGGATCAACGGCGCCAAAAGCCGGTCTTCCACGTGCTCTCCGCGAGTCGCCAGCCACCACAGGACCAAGACCGCGGCGACAAACGCCGCGGTCAGCACCAGGGTGGAGGCGCGCGAAATATCCTTGCGGACCGTCATGCCCGCGTAGCGGGCGACGGCGGTCAGCAGGATCACGAGCAAGACGGCAAAGGCGACAAAACCGAACATTATTATTACTCTTTCTCCAGGGGGAACACTTTCACTTCCACCCGGCGGTTGCGCCGGTTGTTTTCGGGATCGCTGGCGTCGCTCATGCCGGGCACGGGATTGTCCCAGCCATTTCCGATGACCTTGAACTTGTTCGGATCGAATTTGTACTTCTGGATGATCGCCTTGCGCACGGAATCCGCGCGGTCATACGATAGCTGCCGCACCAGATCCCCCGGGACTACGCCCTTGCGGCTGGCATCGGTGTTGCCCTCGATCACGATATAGGCATTGCCGAACGAACCCGCCAGCTTGCCGATTTCCTCCAATACGGTCGGAATGGTTGTGTCGTAGGTCGGATTGAGCACCGCCTTGTTCGGCTCGAAGGAAACGATGACCGCCTTGGTCAGGATTTCGCTCGTCTCGGCTTCGGCGGTCTTGAAAAATGCATTGGCATGAAATACGGGCTGCGAAAGATCGGGCACATTCTTGTATTCCTCGCTCATCCCGGCCAGCACCTTGGAGGCCTTGACCTTGGCCGCGGCCAGCGGTGCGTCGATCGCGCCAAGCGATTGATAAATCGTCGAGGCCCGATTCCACACGATCTCGAAGTTCGACGGATTCATCGGATCGAGGAAGAAATTCGAGTTCTCGCGATAGTTGGTCAAATGAGCATCGCCATCTACGATGCCGCCGTCCGCCCCGATCATGGCCTGGCAATCTTCCGCGGGAATGCTGAAAGCCTGCGCCATCAATTGGGCTGCTGCCTTGACGTCCTTACGGACCAGGTCCACGCCTTCAAAAATACCTCGCACCAGCCCGGCGACGATCTCGGGACGATCCCGGAAGAAATCGTTACGCACGGCCCAGACGTCGGCGATCAAGCGGTTCGCGCTCTCGGTGCTGACGATCAACCGCGCGCCTTGCAGTCCTTCGGCCACCGTATAAATATCCGGCGCCCAGCCGACAAACGCATCGAAGGAGCTGTCCTGCACAAAGATCTTGGCGGCCGAAGGCGCATCGGCGGCCCAGCGGAAATCCACTTGCCCGGGATCGATGCCGGCGTCCAGCAACAGCGACATGATGAAGTAGTGACTCGGTGAATTCTGCGCCAGGACGACTTTGCGCTTGATCCCGTTCTTCATGCGAAGATCGTTAATATTGCGGATGTCGCCGCGAGCAACAATGCCGTCGCCGCCGTCCGACCAGTCCACCTGCTGGCAGACAATGGGTACGGTTCGGGAATCTTGCGCCAGGGCCGGAGCGAACAGTGCAATCATGTCCAGGGTTCCCCAAAGGACATGGCTATGGCCGCTGGCAAAGAGGTCGCGGGCCTTGACTGGATCGTCTACAATGCTCAACTGCACATAGAAGCCGTACTTCTTGAAGAAGACGCTGTTATCGTTGGCGTCCAAGCCATTATTGGCCGAGATGATCGGCGCCCAACCCGGCCAGACGTTGATGGGAAATTGCACGACCAACTTGCCGTTTTTCATCGGCTTGTCGTAGTCGCTTACGCCGGTGACCGGCGGAATGGCGGCTTCGCCGATAAGCGAGGCTTGCTTGTCGCCGGCCAGCAGCTTCTTCGTTATTTCGGACAAATCCACCTGGGGAATGGCTGGCCGGGTGTCGGGCGCAATTTTATCCCACCATCTCCAGACTCCCCATCCAACCACGGCCAAAATCAAAATCGTTAATACGAATTTCCCTCTTCCTGTCATTTCTTCTCCTCCTCCTAAGCGGCGCGTTTACTGTCGATGTGAAAAGGTCTATTACTCGGAAATCTTTTGGCGGTTTTCTTTTTGGGCTGCGGGCGCGTTCGAAGCGGCGGCATCAGGTTGCACCATGCCCATCTTGCGCTTGTATTCCTCGAACAACTGGGCGCCGCGGGCCTTGCGCATGTCCTGCTGACGCTGGATCGACGAGCCCATTTCCTTCGCCAGATCCATCGTAGCGCGCATGTGTCCCTCGCCGCTGGCCGCGGATTGCCGCAACTGCTGCATCGACTGGCTGAGTTCGCCGCCCATCATGCCCTGCAATTCGGAAATGGAGCCCTTCATCAGGCCGGCGAGATTTTCCAGCGATCGCCCCACGGCCACGCGCACCTTGACCTGCTCGAATTCCATCTGGAACTTTTGCACTTCCCGAATGCTTTGGGCGATGATTTGCGTGTTCTGCTTGTAGAGTTCTTCCAGGTTCTGCAACTGGGCGTTGTTGTCGTCGATGTCCTGCTCCATGTCCGCGAGTTGTTCGGCGTAGTGGGCGCCGTTTTCCATGTCGCTGGCCGCAGCGGCCGCGGAGAGCAGGCCCTGTAATTCCTGGCGCTGGCGTTCCTGGCGTTTGATTTGATCCTTCAGCATGGCTACCTGGCCAGCGAGTTGGCCGTTGGCATAGTGCGCCTTGTCGGCCTTGGCCTTGGCGTCGCGGATGCCGCGTTCGACCATCGCCTGATTGATCGCATCGGTTTCGGTCGCTTTTTCGGCCATCAGGCCCAGATATATAAACACCCGCTTAAGTGCACGGAACATGTCGTCCTCCTTATCGCTTGGTTCAGCGTCATTTATTCAATGACGGCTCTTCATTTTCTAGCAAAATCTTCTTCTGGAGAATAAATTCCAATTGTTCGTTGAGTTGGGTTTCGTCATGGGCGCTGACCACGGTGGCGCCCAATGTCTTCACCGGCTCGAAAATGTCGGCCGCTACATCGAAGGCCACAAAGTGAATTTGAATGCCGGTATTGTTCGTCCGGGCTTGTTCGAGCAGCTCCGGCATGACGGCTTCCGGGCGCCGTCCTTCGGTGTTCTCGCCGTCGGTCAGCACCAGGATATGCTTGCGGTTCAGCGGAGAGGCCATCAGGTCCTCCGCGGCCGCTAACAGCGCCTTGCCCAAGGGGGTGCCTCCGGTGGGCTTTGGAAAACGATCGATCGTTGTCTTCAATGCTTGCGCGTTGAAGGGGCTGAGCTGGAGCACTCTCTTGACCTGCGATTTGTTCAAGGCGATCAGCTCCGCATAAACGACGCGAGGCATGCCGTTCGTGGTTTCCTTCGTATAAACGTCCATCAGATCGAGAATGGAGTTGATCGCGCGCCGGGCGATCCGGTATTTGGGCTCCTTGGCGCCGGAGGCGTTGATCACGTCGTCGGCCATGCTGCCGGACGTATCGTAAACAATGGCCAGAGCGAGGCCGTCCTGCGGGGCCGGGGGCTTGATCTCCCGGTTGCAGGCAAAACAGCCAATCAGCAAAACCAAAACCGTCAAGCCGACCAGGTCTTTATGGGCGAACGACATGCTCATTTCAGTGCGTTTGCAACCTCGCTTCCATTAGGAGTAAAAGCTTAGGCTGTTTTCCGCGAAACATCAAATGTGTATTCGACGATTGCGTTGCGGGCGGGGCATCTCGACACTGCCGCAGTTTCATTCCATTCAATAAGGATCGGGCTTGCGAAATGGAGCCGGGGCGACCTCGCCCCGGCCAGCGGGGCCATGTGGCCCCGCCTCCAGCAGTCACGGGCCAGTTTCTCCCCAGGTACGTGTTTTCTGCGGCAGGGTCGGGATGCGCCCCGTTGCGGGTGTGCGAGTTGATCCCGCTTCTGCCCGCTACGGTTCGGTATCGCTTGGCACATAGACGTGTCGCAAGGGGGAATAGTCTCTTGAAACATAGGCATGCGGTTGTCCGAAAAGCTCGGTTAAAAAACTCTTCATGGCCTCCCACGAGCGTTTGGCGGCTTTTTCGTTATAAGCCACGCCTGAGGATTTGTTGGTTCCGTTGTTGGGATTTGTGAAGCTGTGGACCGCATCGCCATAAATGTTCATCTGCCAATCGGCGCCCGATTGGCGCATCTCGTTTTGAAAGTCGACGACCTGCTGCATGGGCACAAAGGAGTCGTCGGCGCCATGAAGCACCAGGACTCGCGCCTGAATGTTGGATGAAGCGGTCGGCTCGGGCGTGTCGAGATTGCCATGAAAGCTCACCACCCCCGCCACGTCGGCGCCGCTGCGCGCCAGTTCCAGCGCGACCGTGCCGCCGAAGCAATACCCGATGGCGGCGATTTGTTGGGGATCGACCAGGGGTTGCTTCTTCAAAAACGTCAACGCCGCATGGATTCTTTCACGCATCAGACCGCGATCTTCGCGAAGCGGACTGGCCAGGGCCTTGGCTTCCGCCTGCGTGGCAACGTTGGTGCCGTCGCCGTACATATCCACGGCCAGGGCGACATAACCCAGGCGCGCCAGTTCGTCGGCCCTCGACTTGGCGTAATCGTTCAAGCCCCACCATTCGTGAACCACCAAGACGCCCGGTCGCTGCATCGGCAGTGTTTCGTTGTAGGCCAAATAGCCCTTCATCGTCACGCCGCCGCTGCGATATTCCACGATTTGCCCGTTGGTCTGCGCGTGGGTCGCCATGGTTCCTACCATCATTGCACCTAAAATATACATCATGCCCTTCATGATTTAGCCCTCCGGATTGAGTTCCCAACAACATAAGTCCGAACGGCGGTAATTCAATGGGAGCTGCGGAAGCCCGTCTTCGACGCGAAGCGTTGCGGGCAGGGAGAAGCCGGGCTACCTTTAGGAATCGCGATTCAACGCGGCGAATTGCCGCAGCAGGGCGCCGACGTAGAGCTGGCTTTTCTCGTAGGTCAGCTCCTCCTTGGCCAGCCGTGAGCCGTCTTCGGCGATTTGCCGGGCTTCGGCGTCGTGCGCTTGGGCCCAGGAGATCTTTTCGGCGAGATCGTCCAGGGTGCAGGGAATGTAATGCCGAAAGGGTTCCATAAAGTACGAGTACCATTGGTGTGTGGAGAGATGGTCGTTGTCTTTTGAGCGGTCGTGAATTTTAGTCAGACTGAACAGCAAGCTGTTGGAGCGAAGTTTCCAATAAGTGGAATCCCAACAGGCGGGCGTGTTCAAGAGATACTTGTATTGCACCTGCCCGGCGATATCCAAACGCGGACCGCAAAGCAATTCGGCGGGATAGTTTTCCGCCAACTCCTCGAATTGGAGTTGCTGGAGTTCCTGAACACATTTCTCGGGTTGGCTGGCGATCTTGGCATCCACCAGCTTCGGCCATTTCAGCCCCGCCATGCAGAGATCGGCATATTTGAAATCCTTCGACCGGAAGACGGCTCGATCGATCTTTGTAGACCACGGATATTTTAAACTGGCGTTGTCGACGTCGGCATCCAGCGAGCCTTGGGCCGCAGAGCGATGATACCGGCTGAAGTTGTTGGTGAAGAACTGATCGGGCATCACGATAAATCGCGAGTCGAGCGTTTTGGCGAACGTGAAAAAAGGGGCGTCGTCGGCGAGCAAGAGTTCCGGATGATCGGCTGTGCAAAGGTAGATGACAAGCTGGAGCTCCGGAAAACGACCGGCTACTTCGCTGAGATATTTGTGTATCGGCGCCGCGCGTCCGGGCTGGGAAGTCCGGCCGGTTTGCAGCGCGACACGTCCATTTTCAAAGGTTAGCTTGAGAATCGTTTCGTTGTCCGGGGCGAGGAACTTTTCTTCCAGTCTGGCGCCGGACCATGTGCGCGATTCCCAAGGTTTGAGCGACTGGGCGATATATCGATCCATCGGCGAGTTCATCACAGGAAGCTGACCCCGCGCGGCATGGGGACGATATTGAAGTATTTCGCTATGGACTGGGCGATGTCATAGAAGCCGTTGCGAATGCCGAGGTCGCGGCCTTCACGGCCCGGCCGATAGACCAGCAGCGGGACAAACTCGCGGGTGTGATCCGAACCTTTGTAGGTCGGATCGTTGCCGTGGTCGGCGGTGATGATCAGGACATCGTCCTGGTGCAGCAGCGGCAGGTAGGAGGCCATCCATTGATCGATCTGCTCGATGGCGCGCGCGTAACCGAGCGCATCGCGGCGATGACCGTACATCATGTCGAAATCGATGAAGTTGGCGAAGATCAGGCCATCCTTTTTCTCGCGCGTCCACTGGGCCACCAACTGGGCCGAGGCCATGGTATTGCCGGTATGGTTGGATTCGGTGATGCCGCGGTGGGCGTAAATATCCTCGATCTTGCCGACGGCATAAACCGGAATGCCCTCTGCGACCAGCCGTTCCAGAAGGGTCGGTTCGGTGGGTTTGAAGGCGTAGTCGCGCCGGTTTTCTGTGCGTTTGAAGGCCCCTGGCCGGCCGACGAACGGACGCGCGATGACGCGCCCGACCCGGAAGGGATCGCAGAGTTCGCGAGCGATTTCGCAGCCGCGGTATTGTTCCTCGATCGGAATCGTTTGTTCGTTCGCGGCAATTTGGAAAACGGAATCCGCGCTGGTGTACACGATCCAGGCGCCGGTCCGCATGTGTTCGGGCCCCAACTCGTCGATGATCGCCGTGCCGCTGGAGGCTTTGTCGCCGAGGGTCTTTCGGCCGGTGCGCCTTTCGAATTCGTGGAGCATTTCGGGCGGGAAGGAGGGCGGTCCCGGCGGAAACACGTGAAAGCCGGGATTGATTTCCAGACCGGCGATTTCCCAGTGACCGGTGACGGTGTCCTTGCCGTCGGAGACTTCCTTCATGGCGCCGTAGGAGGCGGTGGCTGTTTTAACGGGCATAACGCCCTTGATGGGCAGGCCCTTGGGGATCGTCGCCGTGATGTTGCCCAAGCCCATCGCTTGCAGCGTCGGAGCTTTGATCCCGCCGGCGGCTTCCGCCAGGTGGGGCAGGGTGGCCGAACCTTCATCGCCGTAATGGGCCGCATCGGGCATCTCGCCGATGCCGACGGAGTCGAGGACGATCAAAATTGTTTTCATGCGTCTTACCTCATTTACAAAGCGAAAAGCCCGCCTGCAGATTTTCCAATCATTGGAAAAATAGCGCAAAAATTTTCCAATGGTTGGAAAACTCAGGCGCCGTCCACGGACACCTGGTCGACGATCCCGGCGATGACGGAGCGAATGGGCGCTTTGGGATCGCCGAGGATCTGCCGCGCGCCGTTGCCTTCGTCGAGCACGAGCACTTGATCGCCTTCACCGGCATCGACGGCGTCCACGGCGATCAGATAATCGTTGGTGGGCGTTCCATCAGGCGCGGTCTTCTCGACGATCATGAGCTTGCGGCCGTTCATCAACGGATTTTGAATGGTGGCGTAGATGCTGCCGATGACGCGTCCGAGAATCATGTGGGGGTCTCCCATGTCGGGGCGGCGACGCCGTCGACGATGCCGATGATGGAATGATCGACCGGCACAAACGACGGATCGAGCGCCATGGCGGCTTCGCGGCCGCCTTCGAAGTAAACCAGCTCGCCGGGGCCGGCCATGCGGGTGGCGTCGGCGGCGACGATGGCTCCTCCCTTGGCTTTGCCGGTTTTGTCCAAGGGTTGGACCCAAAGCATTGGAACGCCTTCCAGCCCTTTATAAATCACACAGGAAACGACCGAGCCAATAACTTTGCCGAGGTGCATATCAGTCAACCTCCCCATCCAGCTCCAGGAGCTTTGCATCGTGAAAAAACGTACTGCCGGAAATCTGATCCGTCAATGTTTCGTGAGGCGCGGCGATGATTCGCGAGAGGACCTCCACGTGGGCGCGGCGGAGGAACGATACGGCCATCTCGACCGCCGCTTCGATGTCGTGGAGTTCGCCCCGGTAAATACTGAGGCCCTTGCCGGCCAGGCGGCTTTCGGCGAGGCGGATTTCGACCAGCTCGACCGGAGCGCCTTTAAGCGCGAGTTCCGCGGCGCGGACGTTGCTGGAGGCCGTGGGGGTCTCTATGACGGCCATGGCCCCGTCGGCGACCGGATGGCGCCGGCCGAGCACGGCGTCGTGAAGCTTTTCATGGATGTCCGGGAGCATGACCTTGTCGATGAGGCTGTCCTTGCCCCAGAAAATGCCTTCCTGGAAGGCTTCGTCCACGGAAGCGGTGCTGCCGCCGATGAGGGTCATGTAGCGTCCGCCGGTAATGATGCCCGCCTTCAGCAGGGCGATGGGCGATTTCTTGATCATCGCGTCGGTCGCGAAAAGACCGGCGGAGATGTCTCTGAATTCGAGGATGGCTAGCGCGGGAAATTTTTTCATCAAACAATCCTAAAGTGGTCGACCAGCACGCAACGGCGCGAGCGCGAAAAGCTGCGTGGACTGGTGAGGCCTTCGCCGGTGGGGCTGGCAATGGTGAACGAGCAGAACCCTTCGCCGCCGAAGCCGATGCCCGCCTGGGAGCGGCCGTTCTTGACGAAGATGCTGCAATTGCATTCGCGCGCCATGCGGCTGAGGTTATCCAAATTCTTCGAGTGCATGATGGCCGTATGCCGGCAGCCGCCCTCGATCTTGATCGCCAGGTCGATCGCATAGTTGGCGTTCGACACGCGCACGACCGGCAGGATGGGCATCATTTGTTCGGTCCAGAGCAGGGGATGGCTCTCGTCCACTTCCACCACGCCCAATTTGACGGTGCTCGGGGCGTTGATGCCCATCTGGGACAGGATGAAATCCGCGTTTTTGCCGATGAGCTTGCGATTGATTTCCGCGTGCTCGCGCGGGCCGTGCATCTTCGTGAAGACGGTTTGTTCGACCTTGGACAGGTTGCTCTTTTCGATGAGGGCCGCGCCGTAATGCGTCATGGCCTTCAACAGGGCATCGGCAACCGAAGCCACGACGATGACTTCCTTTTCCTCGACGCAGATGATGTTGTTGTCGAAAGAGGCGCCCAGCACGATGTCGCGGGCGGCCTGCTCGATGTCGGCCGTTTCGTCCACGACCACCGGCGGATTGCCCGGACCGGCGCAGATTGCCCGTTTGCCGCTTTGCATGGCGGCCACGACGACTCCGCCGCCGCCGGTGACGGCCAGCAGGCGTACGCCGGGATGCTTCATCATTTCCTGCGCGCTCTCCACGGTGGGTTGGGCGATGCAGGTAACCACGTTCGCCGGGCCGCCCGCCGCGACGATGGTTTTATTAAGCAGCGCGACGGTTTGCATGGAGCAATTCTTCGCGCTGGGATGCACGTTAAACACAACCGTGTTGCCGGCGGCCAGCATGCCGATGGTGTTGCAGATGATCGTCGAAGTTGGATTGGTGGTCGGCGTGATCGCGCCGATGACGCCGTAGGGGGCGGGTTCCACCAGCGTGAGTCCGTGGTCGCCCGTGTAGGAGGTCGGCGCCAGATCCTCGATGCCCGGTGTTTTTTCCGTAACGAGCTGGTTCTTGACGATCTTGTCTTCAAAGCGGCCGAGCCTGGTTTCCTCCCAGGCGGCCTTGGCCAGGGCGGCGGCATTTTCCATCATGCATTGCCGGATGGCGGCAATGATCTTGGCGCGGGCCGCCATCGGCAGCGCCACAAAAACCGGGAACGCCTTCTGCGCCGCGACGACCGCTTCGTTAATGGTCGCAAAAATTCCCAACCCCGGTTCGACGGGAGCGGATGGCGGAGGGGGTGGGGCGGCTTTGGCGGCTGCCGGGCCGCGGATATCGGCGGCGATCTTTTGGGCAATGGCTTCGATGTCCTGATCGGATAATCTACTCATAAAATACCCCACGATATGATGGATCGCGGCTGCGTCTGTTTACGGCGCCGGTTTTGCTCTTTGTTGAGGCTGGGGGCGCGTCGCCTGCGACGCCCCTACTTCTTGTATTTGATTTCCTCGCCGATGCTCCAGTCGTCCACGATGGCCATGATGACGGCATCCACCGGACGTTTGTCGGTGGCGAGGGTCTGGCGCGCGGAACTGCCGCTGGCGACGAGAACCATTTCCTCGGGGCCCGCGCCGACGGCGTCGGCGGCGACCACATGACTGCCCGTTTCCTTGCCTTCGATGTCCACGTAACGGACCAGCATGAGCTTCAGGCCATCCATGCTGGTTTCCTTGCGCGTGGCGACGACAGTGCCTACCACTTTGCCTAGATTCATAAGGTTCCTTGCGAAAACGGACGCCGTTCGCCGAAATCCGAAACAAGCCAGACTCCTGTTCAGAGGCTCCGTTCCGGATTTCGGACGATGGCGCCGGGTCTTATTTCTTGGCCTTGGCTTCGGCGGCGCGACCCAACGGAATGATGGCTTCCACATTGGCGTGCGGACGCGCGATCACATGGACGGATACGACTTCGCCCACGCGACTGGCGGCAATTTGCCCGGCATCGCAAGCCGCTTTCACGGCGGCGACATCGCCGCGGACGACGACAGTGAGATAGCCTCCGCCGGTTTTTTCGTAGGTCACCAAGTCGACCTTGGCGGCCTTGACCATTGCGTCGGCGGCTTCAACCACCGCGGGGAACGAACGAGTTTCGATCATGCCTACTGCGTCTGCCATATGTACCTCTCCGTGTTATGCGGTTCTTTTTATTACGTTAATGTCTGAGTGTCCGACCCACTTTTCGCTAATCCTTGCCGGCAGCCTCGCGGCCCTTGATGGACTCGATGGCCTGTTCGGCGGCGCGGTAGCCCACATCGATGTCGCGTTCTTCGCCGCCGAGATAGAGCCGTCCGAAACTGCCGAAGGTGCGGACTTCCAGCAAATTGATGTTGGCGGCTTTTTCGGCTTCGTTGGCGGCCAGGGCGGCATAGCCGGCGGGGGCCACTTCCATGACGTAGAGCGTCTGGCCCGGTTCGATCATGTTGCCGTGGCGCATGCGGTTGATCAGTTGCGTGTGATGATCCGTGATGCTCCGGATGACCTGGCTGGTGTAGACCTTGGGCTTGATGCGGTCTTCTTCCTTCAGGCCCAGCGCGTTCAAAATCGCGCTTCCGGCCGCGCGCACGTCCGCCTGGGAATCCGAATGGAGTTCGAGCATGCCGTAGACGCGCTCGACGATCTGCATGCCGGGGGTGACGTCCGTCGCCTTCAAGGCGATGTCCGTGATCCGGTTGATCTCCATGCCGGGAGAAATCTCCACGAACAGGGAGGCCTGTCCCGCCACCGGCAGAAAGCCTTGGGCTACGGTGCCCAGAAACGAGGCAAACTGCGGTTGCAGACTGTCAATGAATACGAATGTTCTAATTTCAGCCACGGGGCTTACTCCTTCCTGCCGCCGGAGGCGGCTTTCGCTTCTTCCAACATCGCAATGCTATTGCTCGATCCGATTCGCGTGGCGCCGGCCCTGATCATCTTCATGGCGTCGGCATAGGTTCGAACTCCGCCCGAGGCTTTCACGCCCAGTTTTTTCGACGCGGTGGTGCGGGCCATCAGCGCAATATCGTCGGCCGTCGCGCCGCTCTTGCTGAAGCCGGTGGACGTCTTGACGAAATCCGCGCCGGCTTTCATGCTCAGCTCGCAGGCGCGGGTTTTCTCCGCGTCGTTGAGCAGGCAGGTCTCCAAAATCACTTTGCTGAGCGCGCGGCCTTCCTTGCAGGCTTCGACCACGCCGCGGATATCCTTGAGCACGGTCGCGTCGTCGCCGCTTTTGAGCGCGCCGATGTTGATGACCATGTCCACCTCGCGGGCTCCTTCGCGAATCGCCCGGCGGGCTTCCAGCGCCTTGATCTCCGGGGCCTGCGCGCCGAGTGGGAAGCCGACTACGCAGCAAAGCTTCACGGTCGACCCGCGCAGAAATTCCGACGTCTGTTTGACGTAGGAGGAATTCACGCAGACCGAGAAAAACTTGTACTTGATGGCCTCCTCGCAGAGTTTCCGGACTTCGGCCACGGACGCCTCCGGACGCAGGAGGGTATGATCGATCATCTGGGCCAGCTTTTCGGCGGTTACTTGCTCGCAGGCGCAGGACGGAGCGGCGCCGGCGCTGCCGCCGGCGATGATCTGCTTGACGCGCTGGGCAATTCGTTCGACATCTTCAGGTGTAAGGTCCAAAGGCAGCTCCTTGACGGTTATTGACGCGGGCCGGGAGTCGTTCTCCGAGGGCCGTCGTTCCAGGTCCATAATCATGCGAACGCGCCGAAGATGCCTTTCCTCGGAGCATTCGGTCGACAAAAAAACATCCACGATCTTTTGGGCTTGTTCGAAAGGGGTCTGGCCTGAGCCCAGGGTCAGAAGATTGGCGTTGTTGTGGGCGCGGCTGTTTTTGGCCAGCGCCTCGTTGTAGCAAGCCGCGGCGCGCACGCCGGAGATTCGATTGGCCGCCATGCAGGAGCCGATGCCCGCGCCGTCCACCATCACGCCGAAATCGCATTCGCCCCGGGCCACGCGACGCGCGACCTCCGCGGCAAAGACGGGATAATCGACGGGGTCTTTGCCGAACGCGCCGCAATCGACGGCGGTGTGACCTGATGTGCGGAGGTAGGCCAGGAGTTGGCCTTTGAGTTCAAAACCACCGTGGTCTGCGCCCACGGCTATCTTAAGCGGTTTATTCATGAGCAATAACGGATATCTTATGCCATGTCCCTCCTCGTGTACAAGACCTGGCTTTGCAAACGTGCATCTTTCATACACCAGCCCTAGTGGGAAAGTTTAGTCCGCATTTCTCAGTGGATGATCCCTTATCATTCAAAGCCGCGTTGCGCCCGCCTGCATCGCTACGCGATGTTGCGGGCAGGGAGAACGCGGTCCACCTCCAAGAAGGATGAAGCAGAGCCCGGGGAATATGGAAATCCGGGCTCTGGAATGAAAAAGAAAGAAATGGCGTTATATTTTCCAGCGAAAGGAGATCATCATGAAAATAGTCCTCCGAATTGCGGTTGTCGTATTGATCCTTCTGGCGGTTATCGTTCTGGTTGTCCTGTTGAGGCTGAATACCGTGGTCAAGACCGCGGTGGAAACGATCGGCCCTAAAGTTGCCGGCGTCCCGGTGACTTTGAATCAAGCAAGAATCTCGCCCGTGAAAGGCGAATTGATGCTGAGAGGCCTGCTGGTCGGCAATCCGGAGGGCTTTTCCACCCCGAATGCGATGAGCTTGGGTCACTTCGAGGCCTGGCTGGATATGAAATCGTTATTCAAGGATCCGCTCGTCATTAATCGAATCCTCATTCGCAATCCGGAAATCACGTACGAGCAAACGCTCAAAGGGAACAACCTATCCGCCTTGATGGAGCAGATTAAAAGAAAAGAGCAACCCTCCGAAGAGAAGAAAAAAGCAGAGGGGAAGAAAGTCGTGATCGACGATCTTCAAGTTGAAGGCGCGATGCTCAACGTCAGCATGAGCGGATTGGGGGGCAAATCGGCTTCCATTCCGCTGCCCGCCATTCATCTGACGGACATTGGGAAGGAATCGGAAGGGACCTCGATGGGTGAAGCCGCTTTGCAGGTGGTCGGGGCGATTTTAAAGAGCGCCACGGGCGCCGTGGCCGCTTCAGTCGATATTCTCGGTGAAGGCGCAAGCAAAGTGGGCGAAGCCGCCCGGCAAGGAGCTGAAACGGCAGGCGAAGCCGCCAAGAAAGGGGTCGAAACCGTAGGCGAGGGGACTTCGAAGGCGTTTGGGAAATTCAAGGAGTTGCTGCCGGGCGGCGCTACGAATCGTTAAGCTAGAACCTGCGATCCGAAAAAAATCTGGAGCCGCCTGGCCCCGTTCATTATCCCTGGGCCCGACCGAGCCGCGTTAGAGGTCCGATGCTAACGCGGCTCGGCATGGATTCTACCGCAACGGCGAGAGGTATTCCACGTCTGTTTTGGCTGCCATGATGAAGTCGTTGGCATGCAGCCCTTTCACTTTTTGTGTCCACCAAGTCACCGTGACCTTGCCCCATTCCGTTAAAATAGCCGGATAATGCGATTCCTCGTCCGCTATGCAGCCGAGGCGCTCCGTAAAGGAAAGCGCTTCCTTGAAATTGGCAAAAGAGAAGCTCCGCCGTATCCGATTGATGCCCTTGACCTGAATGATTTCCCATCCGGGCAACTGGAGCATGAAATCGTCGATTTCATCCCGATTGGAGCCTTGAATTCCTGCATTGCAAACTTCACACGACAACGTAGTCAGCTCGTTCATGTTCACCTCGTGTACTTGTATTTATTGGTATTAGCGCAACTCAGGATGGGACCGCTCCGAATCGTGAGAAATCAGATCCTTGAGGGTCTTTTGTTCCCGAATTGCATGTTTGATGGCGCAATATACGACAGCTTTGTCGACCCGATTATATATATTTAGCTAATCGTTTTGGAAGGTACGGCAACGAAAAGTATGAGAAGTTCAAAAGAGCCCTTTTGTCATGCCGTCATCTATTCCCGGGCGCGATGTTGAAGCGCTTTTTGAACGATGGCATTGCCGTGAGCCGCCTTCATCCAAAATTTTTCCCGACCGGCCATGAAAATGGCGAAAAGGCTCAATACGAAATAGACGGCGGTGCAAACGATCGCTGCGATTAGCTTCCGATCGGCATCCCACGGCAGTTTGAGAATAATGGCGATATGCAGCAACAGAAAGCTGAGGGCCAGCAAACTGGCGATAAAGAATGCGCCAATGAGCGCCAGCGTGGAGCGGCGCGCTGCATCGATGCCTTTGATGTATAACAGCGCGCCCTCGATTTGGGCCAGATTGACCATATGTTTTCGGTATTTCTTCGCGATGCCCAACGCAGCGAACAAGAGCAGGGATCTAAGTGGCGATGACATGAACAATCCTTTCGTTGGGACGGACGGTTATTCTTTCCGCCCGAGTACATATCCGATCACAAGAGCGCCCAAAGCGGCAAAGCCCAACGAAGTCCATGGGCTTTCGTGCACTCGATGATCCATTTCCTCAGCCAGTTCTTTTGCCCGCTCCTTGCTGCGGTTTTGAATATCCCTTAGGGCTTCCGAAGCGCCCTGCATGTGTCCGGACACCTCTTCGCCGACCGAAGAAAACATGGTGCTTAATTCTCCATATTTTTCGGAGACCAGGTTGCGAATTTCCGTCTTCTTTTCCTTAACCGCTTGATTCAACAATTCCAAGGCCTCGTTAATTTTTTCGTCGCTGGGCGTGGTCGTTTCCATGATGGCTTCCTCCTGATTGCAGCTATTCTCGTCGTTTATGCATATAGGCTAATGCGGACTCAGATGGGTCGCCATGAGGGATTCTCTGATATCCTGCATCGATTTTCAGCAGGTAGGACCGCCGACGAGGCCTAGGCGCTTTCTTTCTATCATCAGGAATATGGACGGTCATATTGCGCATTCCCCCGAGTGGTGCGTCTATGTTCTCCAACTATAGTCTTGAAACGATTATTCCTGCTTAGAAACAAAAATATTGAAAGGAAGGCTTCCATGAATCATCACGACACGACAGCACAAATGATCGGCGCTCACCCGAAGAAGCCGATCTTCAAACAGGATGCGCTCGAAAATCTGATCGACACGCTGTATGAATGTTCGGAAGCGTGCAATACCTGCGCCGATGCCTGTTTGGGCGAAAAAGACGTCAATAACGTGGTCCGCTGCATACGCACCTGCATCGACTGCACCGATATTTGCCAGACCACAGCCCGGGCGTCCTCGCGCCAGACTGAAGTCGATCCGGAAATTTTGAGGGCCTTGGTGCAAGCTTGTCGTACGGCTTGCGAGAGCTGTGCGTCCGAATGCGATAAGCATTCCGCCCACATGGATCATTGCCGGATTTGCGCAGAAGTATGCCGTCGTTGCGCGGACACCTGCCATTCGTTCATGATCTGACGTCCGTGGAGGATGGGTATAAAAGACCGGGCGAAGCCTCCGGCTAAGCCGCGACGCGTTTAGAAATTTTCCAGGGTTTCTCGCGCCGTTTCGCGAAAGTAATTGTCGGTAGGCCAAAATTGCAGCGCCATGTCCGCTTGGGCGCCCGCCTTCAGGGGGTGTCCGTTTTTCAGCATGGCGGCCGTCTCGGCCTTGAAATCGTTATAGACCAGACCGAAAAACTTGATGCCGACGGCCGTCTTGACGTAACTCAATTTGTCTTTGAGAAAGGCAATTTTGGGCGGTCCCTCTTTTGTCGCCTTATAATCGGCAAATAGCGCTTTCACGGTCTGGTCTTCCAACTCGCCGATGCCGGAAACATAGGGTTTATAATTTCCCAGTTCGTTCAGCGCCAGCAGTCGTCGCAAGGTATCTTTTTCTGCGCCGGCTTGCTCGATTTGCTGAAGAACGGTGTTTTTTTTGCGTTTGAGTTCGGTGATTTTCTGATCGTAGGTGCGGTCAAAAAGCTGGTTGTTGGTTCGCAACGCCTTTTGATACCACCTCAAGCGGGCATCCAGATTGTAAGGATCGATGTTGGATTCTTCCTTGACGTAATAACTGACCAATTGCTGGGAGACTTGCGTCAGGGTTTTCATGGCCTGCATATCGGAGGGATGGGCGTCGACTTGTTCCGAGGCTTCTAAAAAGGCGCGCTCCGCCGGGCTCCACGCCGGGTCTTCTTGGGCCAACCCGGAGAGGACGCCGAGCAAGAAAATCCAGGCAAAACAAAGGCAAAATTTGTTCATGCCGATCACTATACCCGCTCAACCGCCGCAAATATACCCGAAATACGCGCCGAAATAAATCTCGCATATTTGCGAAAGCGCAAGCTGGATTTGAGGTCAGCGCTGGAAACCTGACAAAAATCGCTGGTTCGCAGAATCGGCCTGCATCATGAGGACATTTCCGGCCGGTTATGCAGACCGGCTTTGGCAGGATCGCGTCCGAAGGGGATGCAGGCCTCTGCAGCCTGCCGAATTAGTTCGTAGTTCAGCTCCTGGAACGAAGGCTCCCGGCGGATTTACCGCTAATTTACCCGTTCTTGGAACGGCTTTTGCTTAAAGGATCAGAACCTCAGAAAGAAAATAACTAAGGGATGGCGACGAAATGCAGTTGATCTCATCCTATGAATCCGATAATTCAGACAGCAATAAAAATGAGCGATCCGCTGGCACATAATCCGACTAACAAGAAATTATCGGCCTTTTACGATGTTCTATTGTGCACGGACGATCAGGTCTTGTGGAATGAGTTCGCCCAGTTCTTCAAAACCCAGCATCCCAACCTTCGCGTCGGCTATGTTCCCAGCCCCGACAAATTGAAGCCGGTTTTATCCCGTTTGGCGCCTGAAGGCTTATTGCTCCACGACTTGCGGGCCGAACCCGCCACGTCTTCCGACGAGCAACCGGCGATGTGGGGGCGCATCAAGGAACACGCGGTGGTTATAGGCCTTTGGTCGTCGGAGGAATTGCCGGAACCGTTCGAAAAAGGTCCCTGGATTCGATTGGATGCCGTGCTCTCCGCTTCCCAGAAGGCGGCCGAAAACTGGAGCCGCATTCAAAACATAAGTGCGGCGCTCAAGCAACCGCTGATGAGCCTGCGCATCGAGGATGTGGCGGTGAGCAATATCTTGCAGTTGCTGACCATGAGCGAACGGGGCAGCAACGTCGCGATTCATGGACGTAAAAACGCGCAATCGCCTTGGGTGGATGGGCGTCTGTTTTTTCAAAACGGCATTCTTCATTTTGCCGTGACCGGCGGCCAGGCCGGGGATGCGGCCGTGATAGATCTGCTGGGCTTGAAGGACGGGACCATTGAGGTGTATTCCTGCTGCTGGCTGCCGGGCCGCCGCAATATTCAATGCATGACGGACAAGCTGCTGCTGGATTACGCCGTCGGCTGCGACGAGTCGTCGTCGCAGGAACCCACCTTCGCTCAACCGGCAAAAGCCGCCGCGACGGAGCCGGCGGAGAGCCTGTCGCAGGGGTTTGAAAAAGAGGACCTGGCCGCGGCGCTGGCGGCCGGTACGTGGGGCTCCTCCTCGCACCGGGAAAGCCCCGACCGATTCCAAGGCGCGTCCTCCTTCCAGATGTTCAGGGCGCAATGGTCCGTCCTTCCCTCGTCGCTTATCGAGCAACTCGAACAGTCCGGCGAAGGCCAATTGCCATTGGACTGGATGACGCCCAATGAATTGTCTTCCTATCTCGATTTGAATCCGGGACAACGGGTGGTGGCGCTGCGCGGCAGTCTGGAATTTTTGATTTGCATGATGGCGCCCTGGGGGGAACGATTTCAAATCGACCGGTTTGCGGCCGGCGCCCGCCCGGCGATACGGGTGGAAAACGATGCGGACGGTTCGATCTGGTTCGTGGGCGATCTCGACGATCAGCCGGCGGATATTTTGAGCGATTATCCCTGCGCGGTTTGGACGGAGCCCCAGAAATCCGATTTGACCTTGCGGCGGGAGGCGGCGCTGGGGCATCCGGCGGTGATCTTGATGACGTCGGATCTTAAGCTCTACTCTATTTCGTTGAACTGGGGCCTGGCGTACGAAGGCCGCGTCACCGTGGCTCACGACTGCATCATCGCCATGGCGGATTCGTGGTCGCACGTACGGCGTGGGCTTGCCCATGTATTGAAGGTCCTGAAAGGGTTGGCGGTGCGCTGCAAATGAACGGAGATACGGCATGTCCCAAAAAGTCTGGCAACTGATTCCGTTGATCGAGTCCGATACCCCATTCAAACTCACCTCGTTTCCCGTCGTCATTGGACGCAACGAAGAATGCGGGATCGCCATATCGGACAAGACCGTATCGCCCCGTCACGCTCGGCTGTCGGAGCGGGGCCGCCGCCTGGTGATCGAGGATCTCGACAGCGCCCACGGCACTTTGCTGAACGACGAGCCGGTGCGACGGGTCCTGGTGCGCCGTTCCGCGAAGGACTCCACCCGTTTGCAGGTTGGGCATACGGTGTTTCGCTTATACTATGGCGAGGTGGGCAAGGATTTGCCCCCCAGCACCGTAAATACCGAGTCGGCGCCGGCCGCGGAATGGTTTTATCGCCATGAAGACAACGACATCGGGCCTGTCGACGCCCGAACGCTGCTGGCTGCGGCGCGGAAAGGCGAGATTGCGCTTCACGACGAGGTTTGGCGCATCGGAGACTCGCTGCGAAGCCATTTGTTCGAACTGCGGACCTCCATTCCCGAATTCGAAAAGGCCATGCAGCTCGAGCGGCATCCCGCCGACGAGCCGAGGTCAAAGGCCGAAGGACTTGCGAAGACATCCCGGGCGCTTCGCGACAAAATGATCTGCCCCTTTTGCTGGACGCGGATCGACGTGGAGGACTTGCTGTCGATTGCCGCCCATCCCGATCTCGTGGGCGATCCGATGCTGGGCGAGGCGGAGTCGATGCGGTTTCTGCCCCAGCATTTCACCCACGACGGGCATGCGTTGGATCCCAAAAAGACCGTCTGCCGGGAGAGCGCCTGCCCCAATTGCCACATGCGGCTTCCGGACGCGCTTTTGTCCCTGCCGCCGGTGTTCTTTTCCATCTTCGGCGTGCCCAGCAGCGGCAAGTCCTATTTCCTTACCAGCATGTGCTGGATCCTTCGCAGCATTCTGCCCAAGTTTTTCAAGACAAGCTTCAAGGATGCCGATGCCACGACGAATCACTGGCTCAACGAATATGAGGACCGGCTTTTCCTTCATGGCGATCAATCGCACATCCGCCAGTTGGACAAGACGGAAATGCGGGGGCATTTGTACCGGGAAGTGCTGATGAATCGCGTTTCGGTGTCGCTGCCCTTGCCCAGCTTTTTCATGCTCCAGCCCGGCGACGAACGGGAAGGGCAGCCGGAGGGCCGGCATCCGGGCAACTTCATGCTGGTGGTCTACGACAATGCCGGGGAGCATTTTCAGCCCGGCCAGGACAGCGAGATGAATCCCGGCACCCGCCATCTCGCCCATGCCCAGCAACTGCTGTTTTTATTCGATCCCACCAAGGATCCCCGGCTGCGCGCCATCGCCACCGGCAAGGATTACCAACTGAAGGAGGAATCCCTCATTCAGCGGCAGGACGTAATCCTCACGGAAATCATGGACCGCTTGCGCCGGCATCTGGGCCTTAAATCCGGCGAGCGCTACCAGCGCACATTTATCTTCGCCATGTCGAAGGCGGATGTGTTGTCGGGTTTCATTCCGCTGGAATCGTCGCCCTGGGTGTGGAGCGAAGCGGCCAATGCCAATGTGCTCAACCTGGCCGAGATCGCGCAGGTGTCGTATCTGACGCGAACGCTGTTGAACGAACGCCTGCCCGACTTGATCGGCGCCGTGGAATCTTTTGCCGAGCATGTGGTTTACCTGCCCAACAGCGCCCTGGGGCACAGCCCGGAATCGCGCAACTCGTTGCTGCAGGTCAAGACCGGCGACATCCAGCCCCAGTGGGTGGAGGTGCCGTTTTTGTATATGCTGGCCCGGGCGGGGATCGTGCCGTCCGTCAAGACCATGGACACCCGCCATTCGCTGCCGGATCAATACGAATACGACGGACGCTACATAACCTTCAAACAACCCGGCACGGGCCATCCCGTACGCCTGCCGGATACGCTGAGCGGCTTTTGCCTGCAATGCCCGCGCTCCGGCGTGCTGTTCCGAGTTCCGGAGGCGCCCACAACCAATGCGATCGGCAGCACCCTGGAGCTCGATCTTGATTGCTGAGCTTATATACACGTCCGTTCCCAAAGGTTTGGCCGCCGGCCGGTCGGGATTTTGTACGGCGGCCTATACCGAGGGCATACCGAAGCCGTTGATCCTGACCTGCGAATCGCTTAGCTCCTACCGGCATTTGTTTCCGCCCGGCGACCGGCAGGAAGCGTTGAACCCGGTGCTGTTCGCTCACGCCATCGTCACGCGCATGGATAAGCCGTTCTCCGTCGTTTCGCGAGTCTCGGCCTATGGCGCCGACTATTCGGGCCGGACCAACATGCTGGCTCATCACCTTGTTTTGTCGCCTGAACATCGCGTGCCTCAGGGGCCCGCGCGGGTGCTGCAAATCCCGCATCTCATGCGATGCGAATGGACGCAGGAGCCGGCGATCCTGCCGTTCAGCCCCTGGCTGGGTGCAGCGGTCGAGCCCTTGACGTACCGGGCAAACGCCTGGGAAAAGCTCACGGGTTGGGCCGGTTGGGCCGGCGTGCTGGCAAACTCGTTCGTCGAGCAGCCGCGTCGGGCCGTATATCTGATTTTTCAACCGGGTCTGGAGCTGCTGCCGCTCTTGACCGAAGCCATCGATTTGTTGCCCCCCGCGCTGCGGTGGCAGGCCACGTTCAGCACCTACTGCACCGCTTTGCCCCAAGGCGTCGAATGCTTGTGGCGTTGTTGTCTGCCGACGGCCGATTTTTTGCCGAAGGTCCGCAAACAAGCCGATGCGTTCATCCTCGATCTTACCGGTCCGTTGGAACGGCCGGCGATCGACGAGAGCAATCCGTGGGTGCGTTGCGCCGTATCCGGCGAACGGCCCGATTGGAGCGAACCGTCCGCGTCCGCCAGCGTGGAGCCAACGGCCGTATCTTTTGGAGTGGTGCAACAAACCGGAATGGCAGCGAAGGCAGGCGGGCATCGCCGGACGCTGGACGCGCCGGAAGATTCCACCCAGGTCCATAAAAGCGCGAAACCCGGACTGGCGCTGGCCGGTCTTTTGCTGGCCGCCGCGGCGGCGGTTTGGCGGCTGCCGGACCTTCAACGCGAAACGCCTCCCTCGCCGGAATCGCCGGCCGTCGAGCCCGTGGCGTCGAATGGGCCGTCGCCGGTCGCCGAGACCACTCCTGTCGACGTGCCGGTCGTACCGGAAACGCCCGAAACGAGTGTTCCAATCCAACCGGCGGAAGAATCGACGGCGTCTATCCCTTCCGTGGCTGAAGAGCCTCCGAAAGCCTGGGAGCTGGCGTTTCCTCAGGTTGTGCGCGAGAGCATGAATACCTTCCGATTGATCGGATTGCCCACGGATATTGCCGGGGCTGCGCGAATCTCTTTTTATCTCGCACCGGGTTATAGGATTTCACGCACCAACGGCACGCTTTTTGCCGCCGGCGTTTCAGGCGCGCTGGCAGGACGAGGCAGCGGCGAGATGAATCTGACCGTCGGCCATCCCACCCGGGGATTGGACGAAATCAGCCTGCGCTTGAAGCACGACGAATTGCAGTGTTCCGCCCGCGCGGAATGGCTGGCGTGCTTGCAGGCCATCCAGTTCGATTTTCCGACCCATGCATCCCGCCTGGTTCTGTGCGCCGCGCCCTGGCGCTTTTCGTCCTTGCGGTTGCAGTTCCTGCCGGAACCGTATCGGTTGCTTCTGCCGTTGACCGGCGAGAAATCCGAATTCCTGTCCAAGGCCATTCTTTCTTTCGGCGCGGAGGAAATGTGGAATGCGCACGTACAATTCAACAAGGGACCGGCGTTCTTCCTGACCGTTAAACCGCGGCCTGACGAGTCGGCATTCGAGCTGGCCTTTTCCGAAAAGGAATGCCAATGGCTTGCCTTGCTTCAGCGCCTGCGCGAACGCAAATCGTACCGCGAGTGGCCGGCCGCGGAACCGGCCGAGGGAGGGGAGTGGGAGGTCTTGAAGGCTCTGCTGACGGACTGGCTTGACTGTGGCTGGGACGCCCGGAAGCTGTTGGAACCCTTGCGCAGCCTGGCTCAGACCTCGGCGGCCGGAATCCCGCTGGAGCCGATCCCGGAGGCGGCCGATGTCGACGCCTTGATGGCTTATTGCCAGAACGCATTAATTGCCGCACCGGCTTCGGATATACGCGCAACCGTACAGAAGATGTGTCTGGAGGCTCAAACGCCCTTCGCGGGCGCCTTGGCGCCTCTTTTCATGCTGGAAACAGGAAAAGGGCTCGATTTGGGCCTTCGATATGGAGATTCTCTTTTTATCGTGATGGAAGAGCACTGACATGGAAGATCTACTTCGACAATATCGGCGCGCTGCGCGCTTGAACGACTGGCCCGAATGCCTGCGCTGCCTGCGACAGATGGTCGCCGTGCCCAATGACGGCGTTGCCTGGCAGCCGGATCTTGACGCGCTCGAAACGCGGATCATGGACGACATCCGGGACCAATTGCCCGCCTGGATCGAAAAAGGTCGGATCGACGACATGGAACAGGCGTTGAAGGAATTGGCTTTCTGCACCGACGCGCCGCGAAAGCGGATCCTGATGGCGGAAGTATCCCGGGCCTTGGATGCCCACGGCCGGACCCGATTTCTCGAAAGAGGCGGCGTTCTCCTGGCCAATGCCCGCGAGGCCTTCGAGGACCAGGATCGTGCGCGCCTGATCGAAACCGTACGGCAATATCAGAAGCTCAACGAAAGCATATTTTTCAATCCCACCGCCGCGATGAGCGCCCAGTTCTCCGAGCTGTTCGAATGGTATAAAGATGCCGTTCGCGACGAGGAGCAGCAAAGGCACTTCGACGCCGCCTTGACCGAATTGATGGCGGAATTGGCCAAGCCGAATCCCGGCCATAACCTGGTCCAGATCTGGCGGAGGCTGCAAGCCTGCGGAGAGGACTTGTCTCCGGCGCTGACCGACAAGGCCCAGAAAGCCGTACGTAAAATCGAAAGAAACCGCCGCACCTTCCGTAAATTGGCCGTCATGGCGGCCGGGGTGGGAGGGATCGTTTTGGGGACGGGGGTTTCATCGTTGATCGTACACTGGCAGCGGCGCGAGACCCAGGCCCTGGTGTTGAGCCGTTTGGACGCCCAGTGGGAAACCAACTCGCCGGAGGCCTACATCGCCACCATGGAGAACGTTTCCCTCAAGCACACCTTCCTGCTGAAGCGGGCGGAAATGCGAAACCGCGCCGAGCGGGTGGGTCACTTTGAGAACCTCTTGAGAAGCCGGCAGACCGTATTCGATCAGCGTCTGCAATCGTTGCGCAGCGTTCTGGACAAGGCGGGCTCGTGGGACACGGAAGTACTCCTGAAGCGGCGCAACGAAGTGGACCGTCTGATTCAGGATGCGAATGCGGCGCTCGAGGCCTTGGGCCCGGCCATCGACCCCGTTCGCTTGCGGACATCCATCGAAAACTGGAGCCCGCAGGTGCCCGCGGAATGGCGAAGCGCGGCGACCGGTTTTCTGGCCTGGGTTGAGTCCCCCCGGCTGAATCGCGCCGATCTGGATCGGGCGCTCGCGCAGTGGGAACAATTCAAGACCGAGCGCCAGGGCCGGATCGATCTGGCCTTTACCGCCCTGATCGAGCAGGCGGATGTGACCCTGTCGGGCATCGATCTTCAGAACGCCGAAGAGGATGTCCTGCTCGCGCCCCGCCAACTGCTGGAAAAAGCCGCCCGCATGCAGGGCGTTTCGTCCAACTTGTTCGCGTCGATGAATGCGGTAAACCAGCGGGCCGATGCAGTCGGTTCCGAAATCCTCCGGCGGCGGCAGTTGATGCACGACATCGGGCAGGCGAATTCTCTTCCCGGCTACCTGGCCGCGGTGCAGAACTATCGGGATGCCTTTCCACCATATCGCATGAGCGCTGGGATGGGGGCGGTGCTGGCGCGAGCCGATTTCTACAAATCCATCCTCACGCCCTCCGCCGCGACGAATATCCCTGCGCTTGCCGGACCGCGCGCGGAATGGGCCGCCTTGAAATCGGCCCGCGAAAAAAACTGGCCGGAAGTGCGCGCCAAGCTCATGTCGCTTGGGAGCGAAAAACGGCTGGTCGACTTGCGGGCTTTTACCCTGGGGCGATGGCAAAATGGCGTGCTGGTCGAGCGTGCCGGGTTTCTCGAGGGCGAATTTAGCGCCGGCGCCCTCGATCGTCGGAAGGGCGTGGTGGCCGCGGGCATTCGCCCCGTGGTGGAAGGCAAAACCTATTTCCCGGGCGGCAACGATGTAGAGCCCAATTTCAGTTTCGGCACCTTCAACCGCGGGCAAGGGGAATATGTCGGACGGGCGCTGTTGATGCCGCACTGCCGATGGGTCGACGACTTGCTGGGCGTCGCCCGCAGCGGGGCCGGAGAGGATTTTGTTCCCGATTTGTTCCTGGCGCAGTCCGCCGAAACGCTGGCCCTGCGCGAAGACATCCCGCCGCTCCTGCGCTTGCGGTTGATCCAGTATTTGGTCGAGCAGTTGCTCGCCATGACCTCCGAAGGCGGCAAACCGTTCTGGACGGATTTTGTAGCCGCCGCCGCCCGGATCGGCAGCGAAATCAATTGGCTCTGCACGGAAAACCGCGAAGTGATCGTCGCCAATACCCATGCCGCCGATATCCTGCAACGATACTTTACGAACGAAGGAATCGCCCGGCGATACGCCTATTATGTCTCCGCCCTGCGCGAAACCGCCGGACGCGCTCCGGTCTGGGCCGGCTACGCCGACTGGTCCGAAAACAATCCGGCGCCGGCGATGCGCCCGGGAATCACGGCCCGCGAACTGTGGATTTTCCGTCCGAACGAGGCCGGAACCTTGTGGGTTGTTGCCGCACTGCTGCAAGATCAAACCTGGAGCCTGTCTCTCCCTCTCGAACCCGGCGAACCCCTCTTCGCGCCGAACGGCCCTGAAACCACCTGCGAAAAACTCGACCGCTTGCGGCAGCAAGTCGAAAAGGATCGCTCCCTCTCCCTGCCGCTGGCGACCGGCTGGCCCCAAGTGCAATGCTCTCCATGAGGCTTTTACCTGGATAGTGGGATTAAGATGAAGATCCATGAATACATCAATTGATCGGACTCCCTTTCTTTTAGGCGTCAACTATTGGCCGCGGCGAAAATCCATGTACTGGTGGAGTCGCTTTGACGCCGTTGAAGTGGACGAGGATTTTGCTTTGATGGCTGCTCTTGGTTTGAAAGTGGTTCGGGTGTTTCTGCTGTGGGATGATTTTCAGCCTGAGCCTGCGAGCGTCGATCGGGCCGTGCTGGCTCATCTTGTAGAAACGGCTGACTTGGCCGCTAAGCATCATCTGGTCCTCGATGTGACTTTTTTTACCGGACACATGAGTGGTCCCAATTGGGCTCCCCGATGGATGTTGACGAAAGACGAGCATTTCCCTTCGCCTTATTTTGCCTGGGTGCGTCAGGTGATCAGCCGGGGGACGGTTGTTCTTCATGGCAACTATCTCAATATGTTTAACGATCCGGTCGCTTTGAAAGCGGAGCAACTTCTGCTTCGAACGGTCGTGGGCGCACTCAAGGATCATCCGGCGATTTACTTGTGGAATCTGGGCAACGAACCGGACTTGTTCGCCTTTCCGGAGGATGATGCGCAAGGCCAGGACTGGACTCGCGAGATGACTCGTGTAGTCCAGGAGATCGATTCCATCCATCCCGTTACGGTGGGCCTGCACAGCGCCGATCTGTATGGAAACACCGGTTTGCGCGCCGATCGGATTTTTGCGGAGACTCCGGTCGCGGTGATGCACGCCTATCCCATGTATTGCGACTGGGCGCTCGGACCGCTTGATCCGGATTTCGTCCCGTTCATGACGGCGCTCACGGCTGCTCTTTGCGGAAAGCCGGTGCTGATGGAGGAGTTTGGCGGGTGCACCTCGCTTCCGGGGCATGGGTCCGAGACCTGGACTTGGACGGGCTATGACTCGGAACGAAAGCAGTTCATGGCTTCCGAGGAGGCCTTCGCGGAATACATTCGGCAGGTGTTGCCCAACATTCAGGCGGTTGGCTCGACCGGCGCGTTCATCTGGTGTTTCGCTGATTATGCCCCCGAGCTGTGGGCTATGCCTCCTTGCTGCGACTCTTGGCACGAACGCCACTTCGGCTTGGTGCGGCCGGATGGCTCGCTCAAGCCTCACGCCGAGGTCCTGAAACAATTTGCCGCCACAGGTCCCAAGGTGAGCCCTATACCAGACTATGCGCGTTTCCCCGGCTTGACGGGATCCGATTTCTACAACCAGCGTTTGTACGAAAAGCTACCGGCGATGTATCAGCAATATCTTGAACGCCGGAATAGGACTCATCGCTGACCGGTCAGGGTCATCATTACAATGGCTGGGCTTTAAGAGCCTTCCTCAGTCGTTTCCTCAATGCCGAGACGTTTAATGTATTGAGCACATCTTTTTTGGTCAGCCAGCCTCGGCGGGCGACGATGATCCCGTAGCGGATGAAATCGAGGTCGTTTGTGTTATGGGCGTCAGTGGAGATGGCAAATTGCACGCCGGCCTCCAGGGCTCTTTTGCAGAGGACGTCCGGCAAGTCCATACGTTCGGGGGCGCTGTTGATTTCCATCAAGACGTCGTGTTTCCGGCAGGCTTCCAGGACGCGGTCGAAATCGAATTGGATCGGATCGCGTTGGCCGATCAGACGGGTCGTGGGGTGGCCCAGACAATGAATCACGCCGGATTCGACGGCTTTCACCAGTCGATCGGTCATGGCCTCCCGGGAAAGCTGAAAATGGGAATGGATGCTGGCGACAACCCAATCGAGATCGGCGAGCAGTTTCTCGTCGAGGTCCAGCTCGCCGTTTTTCAGGATGTCCACCTCGACGCCGGCCAGCAGCTCGATATTTTTCATCCGGCCGCCGATCTTGCGAATGTTCTCGGCGTGTTTTTTTAAGCGGGTTTCGTCGAGGCCGCCCGCCACGCGCGTCGATTGGGAGTGATCGGTGATGGCAAGGTATTCGTATCCGCGCGTTAGAGCGGCGCGCGCCATCTCTTCAATCGTGTTTTGTCCATCTGTGGCCGTGGTGTGGCAGTGCAGATCGCCTTTGATTTGTTTGAGTTCGATCAACTGGGGCAGGGCTTCTTTCTCTGCGGCGGCTATTTCGCCGGCGTCTTCGCGCAACTCGGGAGGAACCCAGGCGAGATTCAGGTGCTGATAGAGATCGGCTTCCGTGCTGCCGGCGATTCGTTTTTTGCCTTTGAACAGCCCATATTCGTTCAACTTCCAGCCGTTGTCCTGAGCTCGTTTTCTGAGCGCGATGTTGTGGGCTTTGGAGCCGGTAAAGTACATCAGGGCCGCGCCAAAAGCCGCGGGTTCGAAAAACCGGAAATCCACGCGCAGGCCATTCTGCAAGCGTACATTGAGCCATTCGACGCCCTGGCTGATCGTCTCGCTTATCTCCTCATACTGCTGCAAGGCGCCGATGGCTGCTTTCCGGTCGCCGGCATGAAGCAGGATATCCAGATCGCCGACCGTTTCCCGTCCGCGACGATAGCTGCCAGCGGCTTCCCATTTTGTTATGGCCGGAATGGTTTTGATCAGCCGTCCGATGGACTCCACATAATCCGTGGCTTCCTTCAACAGTATCCGGCCCTCGGAGGATTCCAACGTGACGATGCCCTTAAGGATTTTGGCCTCCGTTTTGGCGCCCATGTGCGCGAGGGTTTGAAGTTCGTGCTTCTCGCAGGCCGCTTTCAATGCCGCCAGGGTGTGTATTCCCAGCTTCTTGTACAGTTCGCTCGCCGTGCGTGGGCCGACGCTGGGAACTTTCAAAAGATCGGGCAGGCCTGGGGGCACTTCTTTCTGCAATTCTTCCAGACGGGCACAAGTCCCGGTCTTCAGGATCTCGCGAATTTTGTCTTCGGAGCTTTTGCCAATGTTCGGAAGGTCGGCGAGCGATTTTCCGGCTTCCACCCAATCGGCGACGCGCTCGGATAGGTCGCGCAGCGTGCGCGCCGTGTTGCGGTAGGACCGGATTCTAAAAGGATCTTCAGCCTTTAGTTCCAGCAAATCGGCCATTTGGTCGAATAGATCGGCGATGTGGGCGTTTTCCATGTGTCTTTCTTTAAATGGCATAATGGCGCTTCGCCCTGCCTTCAAGATGCACCTTGATTTATGCCGTAAATTATAACGTAGCTTCCTGCGGCCCAATCAGGCTCTCCCTGAGTTGGATGGGACTATTTCCTCAGCTATGAAGCCATCAGAGAATTCCACCTGAACAGTAAGGTTCATACTGATAGGGCGACGGACGAAAGCACGGTATTTTGAGTACAACCATGGGAGGCTGCTATGTTGAGAAGCGCTAAAGAAGTTCTTGGATATTACATTCATGCCACGGATGACGTGATGGGCAAGGTCGACGACTTTCTTTTTGACGACGCTTCTTGGGCCATCCGTTATGTAGTTGTTGATACAGGAAACTGGCTTCCAGGGCGGCTGGTGGTCCTGGCGCCCGCCGCCCTGGGACAGCCCGATTGGGCCCACCAGACGATGACGGTCAAACTGAGCAAGAATCAGATCGAGAACAGTCCTTCTTTGGCGCAGCACCAGCCGATATCCCGGCAGCAAGAGTTAAAGCTGCACGAATATTACATGTGGGCGCCTTATTGGTCGCAGTACACGACCAGCATGCAACCGCCTGCTCCCGCGATGGCCTTGGTGCAGAAAGCGCCGACCGACGCCGGCGAGGAGCAGGAACGCCAGCATTTGCACAGTATGCGGGAAGTCATCGGCTATAATATTCACGCCTCCGACGGGGGCATTGGGCATGTCGAGGATTTCATTATCGGCGACGATACGTGGAAGATTCAATATTTGATCATCGATACAAAAAATTGGTTGCCGGGAAAAAAGGTTATCCTGCCTCCCGACTGGGCGCATCAGGTGGATTGGTACGAAAAGAGCATTTATGTGGATTTGACCAAAAAGGTGATTCAAAGCGCTCCGGAATACGATCCCTCCACGCCGATCAATCGCGACTATGAACAGCGCATGTACGATTACTACGGGCGTCCGAGGTATTGGACAAAGACGTAAGGGATCGCGGGGTCAAAATTTGAGGCTTATAGGAGCGAGGCCCCGAACCCTGCCTTCACGAGATATCCGCAGGAGTGTATTTTACACTCAATATGCGGATTTCAACCAATCGTACGAGTCCTGTTTCATGCTTTGCACGCCATATATGTATGGCGTGCGTTTTTTGTGGAGTGTTGAGCAGTTATGCCGAACCCGCCCGGGAAATCGAATCGACCGTTCAAGATTACTACGTCAGTTCCCCTGAAGTTCCGTGGACTGAACCGAAGCCCATTCCGGAAGAGCGCTCGCCGCAAGGGTTCATTTCCATTCATCAAGCGGAAGCTGATTTCTATCGGGCCTTTCCGGCGCGGTCGGAGCAGGATTACGATGTGTTGCAGCGATCGTTGACGAGGCCGCGCGCGCGGCCGGAATTGGCGGTCACAAAGTTGCAGGCCCAGCCGCTCCAGAAGCAGATTTTTGGCTGGCATCCTTATTGGGAAGGGACAGCTTATACCAACTATGATTTTTCGGTTCTATCCTCGGTGGCCTATTTTTCCTACGAAGTTAATCCCGCCAACGGCGGTTATGCGGATATTCATCAGTGGACCACCACGCCATTGGTGGGTTTGGCTCAGACGGCAGGAGTTAAAGTTGTGCTGGCCGTCACCTGTTTCGGCAATGCGGCCAACGTGACCTTGCTGAACAGTCACTCCGCAAAAACCAATCTGACGGCGGAATTGTTGCGGCTGGTTAAACTGCGCAATGCCGATGGGGTGAACATTGACTTCGAAGGAATCACCGATTCCAATTTGCGCAGTCAGGTCACCAGCTTCATGACCAATCTGGCCGCGCGGTTTCACAGCGAGATTCCGGGGTCGCAGGTTTCCATCGATTTGCCGGCTGTGGATTGGTCGAGCGTGTTCGATGTCGCGGCGTTGAGTGCGTCGCTCGATCTGCTCATCGTCATGGGCTACGATTATCACTGGGCTGGAGGGGCCAACGCGGGCCCCGTGGCGCCGCTGCGTCAAAGCGCCATCTGGGGTTCGCTTTGCGTACAGCGATCTGTGAGCAATTATCTGTCTGCCGGCGCCTCGCCCGGCAAGCTGATCCTGGGCGTTCCGTATTATGGATACGAGTGGCCCACGATCAGTTTGCAGCTCAATGCCGCCGCCACGGGCTCTGCCGTCACTCGCACGTATCCCTCGGCGATAAGCCGCGCGGCAACCTACGGACGGCTCTGGAATGCTTCTTCGATGATTCCGTATTTCTTTACGGGGCCTACAGGCAGTTATACGCAGTGCTGGTATGACGACGCGGAAAGTCTGGGCGCGAAATACGATTACGTCAACGAGCGCGGCATCGGCGGGATCGGCATCTGGGCGTTGGGCTATGACGACGAACGTCCGGAACTCTGGCAGCTCCTGGCGGACAGATTTACCGCCCCGACGGAAGAGTGGTCGGCGCAGAATCCGGGGCTTGCCGCCAACTTGTATGGGATGACGTTCGGCTCGGGCCGGTTCTTCGCGGTGGGGGCGGGGGGAATCATTCTGTCCTCTTCCAACGGCACGGCCTGGATGCAGGTTCCGTCGGGAACTAACGCGCTTTTGTTGAATAGTCTCTACGCGTCCGGCCTGTTCGCAACGGTGGGCGAAAACGGCGCGATCCAATCCTCCTCCAATGGCGTGGATTGGAGGGGGCGGAGTTCCGGCGTGACCAATATGCTCCGCGGCATTGCGTGGGGCAGCAATGCATTTGTCGCGGTGGGAAACGAAGGGACCATCGTATCGTCGTCCAATGGCACGGATTGGGCGCAGCGGGTTTCCGGGACCAACGCGGGCTTGCAGGGCGTCGCATATGGGCTGGATAAATTTGTGGCGGTGGGCGTCAATGGCGCACTTCTGACTTCGGGTAACGGCATGAGCTGGACTCCACGCCATTCGGGGGTTACGCAATGGTTGCTGGACGTGTGCCATGCCAACAGCCTGTTCGTTGCCGTCGGGCTCAGCGGACGCATCGTCACATCGCCCGACGGGGTTGTCTGGACCGCGCAGACTTCGGGCACGGCCGAGCACCTCTATCGGGTTGCGAACGGCGGCGGTCGTTATGTAGCTGTAGGCGTCAACGGCACGATCCTATCCTCGACCAACGGCAGCCTGTGGGTGGGCGAGAATTCCGGAACCACGAATTTTTTGCGCGGCGTGGCTTATGGCCAGGGGGCGTTCATGGCGGCGGGGTACAATGGGACGATTCTGACGAGAGGAGTCATGACGCAGGCGGTGGAGGTCGTCGTTGCTGCCGCCGCAACCAACGCGCAGCCGGCTGGGGCTCTATTGGAAATCGTTGTTTATTGCAGCGCCGGGCATGGATTCACGGCCAATTCCGACAATACCGCCTGGATTACGGGGCGCGGACTGGTCAATGGAGTGGTGGAGGACATGGGCAATCAGGATCAACTGACCTTGTTCGCGCAATATTGTTTCAACGCGGGCGCGACGGTGGTTCCCATGAGGCCGGTTGGAAGCCAGACCAACGAAGCGGTGCTGGACAACGACGATAGCGGCGTAGAATGGATCGGATCGTGGAACAACAGCGTGGCGACTACCAATTTCTTCGGGGGCTTGGGCGATGTTCCTTATCGTTTTGCATACATCAACACAAACGCGGAAACGGCGCGCGCCGTTTATCGGCCAACTCTTCCATCGGCCGGCTATTATCCGGTGTATGGTTGGGCTCGTCGCGGCAGCGATCGGGTGCGGCAGCTTTATCGCATCCGACACAGCGAGGGCGTTACGGAGGTGCGCATCAACCATCGGCGCGTCGGCATGGGCTGGATCTGGCTGGGCTCCTACTACTTCGATGCGGGCTCCAACGGCTGTGTGGAAATTTCAAATTATGCTCCTGGCAGCTACAATCCCGCATCCGATGTGGCCATTGCCGACGCCATTCGCTTCGGCAACGGCATGGGCGATATCAGCCGGGGCGCCGCGGGCATCTCCGGCCATGCGCGCGAATGGGAAGCGGCTCGCTATTGGATTCAGAACGCCGTGGGACCGAGCATGGATTCGGGGCTTTATGAGCGGGTGGGCCTGAACGACAGCGACGACAACGTGGGTGCGCCCGCCCGCATGGCCGACAGCATGGACAACGAGGCCGACGGCGGAAAGACCAACCGGATTTACCTGGGCTTCCACTCCAACGCGGGCGCCGGCGCCACCCGCGGCGCGATGGGCCTTTACAGCACCGACAACACCGCCGCGCGGCAAGCCGAGCAGCGCTGCCTCGCGAGCAATCTGGTGCGAGAAATCAAGTCGGCTATGGGATGGGGGGAGCATGGCGTATACTTCAACGACGATTGGGCCGACGCCGATGCCGATATCTACGGAGACAGCTACGGCGAAATCCGGGAGACGTCGAACCCGAATATGAATTCGACCATCATCGAAGTGGCCTACCATGACAACGTATCCGATGCCTATCTGCTGAAGGACCTGAAAGCCCGCGATCTGTATGCACGGGCGTGTTACCGCGGTCTCGTGATGTACCTGCATTCCACGAATCCGGGCGTGGCCTTGTCGTTTCTGCCCGATCCGCCCACCCAAGTCAGCGCGGTAAACAACGAACCGGGCTCGGTGCGGGTTTCCTGGAATCCGCCGGCCGCCAATCCGGCGGTCAGCCAGCCGGCCACGGGATATCGGGTTTATCGGTCCAGCAACGGATATGGCTTTGGCCAGCCGGTGTCTGCGACGGGCGTTGTGATGGTCTTCACCAATTTGGTTCCGGGAAACGTCTATTATTTTCAAGTGACCTCCACCAATGACGGCGGAGAATCGCTTCCATCGCAAACCATCGGCGTTCGAGTCTCGCCCGTGGGACGCGCCTATCACCTTGTCGTCAACGGTTTCAACCGCTGTGACCGCTCGTTGAGCCCGACGAAGTACTTCGCCAACAACCTGGGCGGCTACGTCACCCTCGTGCGGCCCCGGCAAATTAACGCCTTCAATTATGTGATCCAGCACGGAGCGGCCATTCAAGCGGCAGGACGATACTTCGACTCATGCGGCAACGAAGTGCTGTCGAGCGGGTCCTTGAAGCTGACCAATTACCATGCGGCTTATTGGATACTGGGGGAAGAGTCTACCTCCAACGAAACCTTCAGCAGCGTTGAGCAGTCCCTTGTCGCCGCCTTCCTCTCGTCCGGTCAGCGGCTCTTTGTATCGGGTGCGGAGTTGGCGTGGGATTTGGATCATCTGGGCAGCGCTTCGGACAAGCTTTTTATGACCAACGTGCTGCGGGCCGGATATTCCCGCGACGACGCCGGCGCCAATCAGGTCACGGGAAAAACCGGCGGCATCTTGGATGGGACTGGCACGGGCGCTTTTGATGATGGCAGTGGGTCGATTTACAACGTCGAATATCCGGACGTGCTTACCCCTCAGGCCGGCGCCGTTGCGGCCCAGGCGTATGGTTCTCTCGCCTCCGGTGCGGATACGGCGGCGGTGCAATACAGCAATCAATACAAGACCGTAGTTTGCGGCTATCCCTTTGAAACGCTCATGACCGAAGCCGCACGCACGGCTACGATGGCCCGCGTGCTGGCCTTCTTCGGCGATGCGGAGGAGGAGACCCCCGTCGTGACGGTCACCAACGCCAACACCTCGGTCGACTACCTGGTGACGCAAGGCGGTCTTGGGGGAACCAATAATCAAGCCGCTTGGGGATATCTCGTTTGGACCAATGCACTCACTGGCGAGAGCGGTGTTTTGGCCTCTTCTCCAGGCTGGCAGGTGGCCGGCATCACGTTGGCGGTTGGCTCTAACACAATCACGGTTCGCGGCGCCAACTATCTTGGAACGCCCGCCTTCGACACCGTCTTGATTATTCGCCGCGACGAAGATTATGACAGCGACGTCGATGGCCTTCACGACTGGTGGGAAAACCTGCACTTCACCAACGGCGTCCTGGCCGGACCTGCCGACGATAGCGATCAGGACGGCATGAATAATTGGGAGGAATGGGTCAGCGGAACCATCCCCACAAATCTTAACTCCTATTTTAAAGTCGAGGATTCACGCGCTCAGTCATCCGGCGGAATCATCCTGCAATGGGCCAGCCTTTCCAATCGTGCCTACGCTATTTACTACGCCACTAATCAAATGAACAATTACACCGTCTTTGCCGGCAATCTTCCTCCCACGCCGCCGTTAAATCTCTATACCGACACGGTTCATCAGGGTGAGGCCGTGATCTTTTATCGGGTGGGGGTGAAAGAATGAGGGGAATTTCCGGACATGATGCGACAGAGCATCAATTCTATTTGTCATGCATTAAGCATTTTTAAGATGAAGAAACTCGTGACCGCGCTCGAAAGCTAATGACGGCGCATGAATTGCAATTTCTGAATTTGTAGGCCAGGCCTTTGCGCTTGGCGGGCTTGTTCTAAAGCGGAAATATCTTTCTTTCCTTGCGCCATCGACTCGATAATGAAATGATTTCTTCGATAGACAAGTGGGGAATCTCACAACAACAGCGAGCATGAGAAAACAAGTGAACACATTTCATAAAGTCGGAGTTCTGATGGGTGGGCCCTCCAGTGAACGGGAAGTTTCGTTGCGATCCGGAGCGGCGGTGGCCAGAGGATTGCGTTTGGCGGGATATGAAGTGACGGAAGTAGATGTGAAAACAACAGAGCTTGTTTTGCCGCCGGGTTTGGATGCGGTATTTGTGGCCCTGCATGGAGAGTTCGGCGAGGATGGACGCATACAAAAGTTGCTGTGCGACCAAAAGATGCCCTATACCGGTTCGAGTTCCAAATCCAGCCGCATCGCCTTCGATAAATTGCTCAGCAAGCAGGTCTTGGAAGAGCATGCCATTCCCACGCCGGCTTATGAAATTTTGCGCAAAGGAGATGCCAGGAGTCTGCCGTTGCCGGTGGTCGTTAAGCCGATCCGGCAGGGTTCGAGTTTGGGCGTATTCTGCGTGTTCGAGGAAAAAGACTGGTCGGACGCCCTGGCGCAAGCGCTTGTATATGACGGCGAAGTTCTGGTCGAGGCTTACATTTCGGGTCATGAACTGACCGTCAGCCTGGTGGGCGACGAAGTCTTGCCGATAGTCGAAATCAAAGCTCCGGCGGGTTTTTATGACTATCGGGCGAAGTATACGAAGGGGCTCACGGAATATGTCGTGCCGGCCCAGATATCCGCGGAACGCGCGGAGGCTTGCCGTCACTGGGCGAAGAAAACCTTTCAGGCCCTGCAATGCGAAGGAATGGGGCGCGTCGACATCCGCATGCAGGAGGATGGCGCACCTTATGTGCTGGAGTTGAACAATATTCCGGGTTTCACGGAGACCAGCCTGATGCCCAAAGCCGCCCAAGCCGCCGGGATAAGTTTTTCGGAACTGTGCGACCGGATTTTAAAGCAGGCTTCGGTTCATTGAACTGGAGACGACGCTTGCCTGCATTTTTTTTGAAAAAAAACTGTTCATCTTGAGCGGTCGTTTGTATCTTACGCCGTAGGAGAGAAAAGCGCATCATGTGGTTTAAAGACAATCGTTCAGAGTCCAAGCGCAAACGCGGCAACCGCCGCATCGCACCTGCACGCCAGAGCTTTTTGATGGTGCATGCCCGCGTGCTGGATCAGAAAAAAGATCGGATGCACAAAACCGGAGCCATTGTCCTGATGATGGTCGTGTTGGCCGCCGCCGTTTGGGTTGCCCACCTGCTGGGCGATCTCTTGAAGCGGAAACTGTTTTCGGAGTGCGACCGTTTTGTCATCCGCCAGCTCGATTTGAGTTCGGACGGCAAGCTGCAATCCTGGCACATCAAGGAATATGCAGGACTCGAAGAAGGCATGAATCTTTTCGCCGTGGACATGGATCGGGTTTGCAAGGAATTGTCCAGCGTGCCGGTCGTCAGTTCGGTGAAGGTTAATCGACGGCTTCCCGATACCTTGGTCATACGGATTACCGAACGTGTGGCGGTGGCTCGATTGGGAAACGGCGGCAATGGCTATTTTCTTGGAGTCGATCGCGATGGCTACGTGCTGGGGCCCAGTTCGATTACGCCCAATCTGCCGACGATTTCCGGCTTGAAGGACAAAGGTCTTCGCCCCGGCAGCCGCGTGATCGATCCCGCGGTGGTCGATGCGCTTAAGGTTCTGGATGCCTGCGATTCTGTAATGCTGAGTCAGATGATTCGCATCCGGGACGTGGATGTCCTGAATCCTGACTTTTTGAACCTGACGCTGACCAAAGGCGAGAGCGTGATGCTTTCTCGCGACAATGTGGAAAACAAGCTTCAAAAACTCGCACGCATCCTGCAGTCTTCTTCGAAAAAAGGCATCACCCTGGCGTCGATCGACATGACGGTCGACAAGAACTTCCCAGGAAAAAACCAGTGACGCTCGGTGCGTGCCTGACTTAACGGAATGACCGTGTATGAATTTACCTCCGATTGTAGCTCTTGAAATTGGCACCAGCCGTATCCGCGCGATTGTGGGCGAGGCCCGCGAAGACGGATGCATCATGGTGACCGGCCTGGGGGAATGCGATTCGCGTGGCGTTCGCAAAGGGGAAATCGTCGATTTCGACAATGCGCTCGCCTGCGTGAGAACCGCCCTGCACATGGCCGAGGAAAGCGGGCGTGTGATCATCAACGAAGTGCATCTGGCGATGTCCGGCGGTCACATCAAAAGCCTGGTCAACCGAGGGAGCGTGCCGATCCTGGATCCTGACGGCGAGATCACCTCCGAGGACATTGCCCATGTGATGGAAACGGCCCGTGCCGTAAGCCTGCCGCAAGACCGCGAAATCCTGCACACCATCTGCCAGCGTTTTTATGTCGACGATCAACAGGGCGTCATCAACCCGGAAGGCATGGAGGGCTCGAAGCTGGCCTTGGACATGCTGATTCTTCATGGAGTGAGAAATCGGCTGCGCAACATGGTGCGCGTGGTGCGCAGCGTGCAAGTGGATGTGGCCGATGTGGCTTTCAGCGGGCTTTGTTCCGCGCTGGCGGTGCTCTCGCCCGAAGATAAGGAGAGCGGCGTGGCCGTGATCGATCTGGGGGGCGGTACAACGGATTATGTGGTCTATGCGCACAATGCCATCGCGGCGGCGGGGTCGCTGGCCGTGGGGGGCGATCATATCACCAGCGATATTGCGCGCGGATTGCGGATCCCTCCCGCGGAAGCCGAACGGATCAAGCTGGATTCCGGCAGCGCGATTGTGGATTTGACTACCCGCGCGCAAAAAATAGGCCTGACCTCCGAAATGGGCACGCCGGATCGATCCGCGAAGCTTTCGGATTTGAACACGATCATTCATCTCCGGATGGAAGAAACCTTCAGTCTTTTGAAGGCGCAGTGGATGGAAGATCATTTGTTGCACAGCATCGGCGGCGGCATTGTGCTGACGGGCGGGGGCGCCTTTCTGAAGAATGTGGAGCGGCTGGCCGAAAAAGTGTTTGGGCTGCCTTGCCGTCTGGGGCATCCTCGCAATGTCAGCGGTTTGGCCGTAGCCACGGAAGGCCCCGAGTTTGCCGCCGTGGTCGGCATGGTGCGCTATGGATTTAAAACCGCCGGCAAGGAGGCTCCTTCGCGATCCCTGACGGGTTGGTTGAGCAAATTGTTCGGCAAATAGCCGGTTGAAGATTATGAGTTTTTTTGAACATAACGAGTCGGTCCCCTTGCAGAAAATCCTTGTGGCCGGCGTAGGCGGCGGCGGATCGAACGTCGTGGACCGCATGGTTAAGAGCTGGTCCGAGGGTCCCGAGGCGGCTGTGATCAACACGGATCTGAAGGCCTTGGGCGCCTGCGAGGTGTCGCAACGCATTCAGATCGGGCGCAACATCACCAAGGGGTTGGGCGCGGGCGGCGACGTATCTGCCGGAAAAATGGCGGCGGAGGACGATGTCGATCGGCTGCGAGGTCTGGTCGCGCATTCTCACCTGGTGATTATTGTCGCGGCCTTGGGCGGAGGCACGGGAACCGGCGCCGCGCCGATCCTGGCGCGGATAGCGCGCGAGGAGGGCGCCCTGACGCTATGCTTTGTGTCCATGCCTTTCGATTTCGAGGGCGAGCGCCGGACCGAACACGCCCGCGACGGTTTAAGAGCCCTGAAGATGGAGGCCGACGCGGTGGTTTGCCTGCCGAATCAGAACTTGCTGGAAATGGTGCCCGACAAAACCAGCCTGATCAGTGCTTTCGAGACGTCCGATCAAATGATCGGAACCGGCATACAAAGTCTCTGGCGGCTGCTGACCCAGAACGGCATGATCAATCTGGACTTTGCGGATTTGCGGAATCTGGTGGAACACAGCGGCGGTTCCTGCTCGTTCGGCTACGGCGAAGGCGAAGGCTCGGAAAAAAGCGCCCAGGCGTTGCATTCCATTACGGCGGGGCCGTTGCTGGATCATGGAAATGTGTTGGCTCAATCCGAAGCCTTGTTGATCAGCATAGTCGGCGGCATGGACCTGACCCTGATGGACATCCAGACCATCATGGCGCATTTGAAAGCCATTGCCCGGCCCGACGCGCGCCTGGCGATGGGCGCAACCATCAATCCCGAGTGGAAAGGCCGCTTGGCGCTGACCGTTCTGGCCGCGGACAATTGGGACGAAACGCCTCCCGCACCGGCTGCGCCTGCACCCGCCGCCTCCAAGTCGACGTCCAAGGTGGAGAAAGAGCCGGAACTGGTCATGGACCTCTCTGCCGAAGGCCGGGCCGCCCGCAAAAAAGGCATTCAAGCCACGCTGGATTTCGAATCCAACGAAAAAGGCCGCTTGTTCAGCAAAGTGGAACCGACGCTCTATAACGGCGAAGACCTCGACATCCCGACCTTCGTTCGGCGCGGCATCAAAATATCCATCGACAAATAACCTGTTGTTTGAGTCGGCGTCTCTCCTGCCTGTTTTCTGCATCCTGTCCAAACAGCGATAGCCAATACGGCATCCCGTTTCTGATATTATTGCGAGCGCTGTTCTCGACTTCAATTCTGTGATGCGCTATACAATCAGCTTGTATTTACCAGGTTGCGCCTATGCCAAGGATATTCGACAATATCGAGGAGACGTTGCTTTCCGCTTTGCGGAATGCGTTGCCTCTAGCTGATCGCGGCGACTTTTGCGTTGGATATTTCAATCTCCGCGGCTGGAAACAGTTAGACGATCAAATTGAGGCTTGGTCCGGTGGCGATGAAAATTGCTGTCGTCTTTTGGTTGGCATGCAACGGTTGCCCGCCGATGAACTGCGAACGCACCTGAGCGTTGTCGGACATGGGCATCCTCTCGACAACCAAACAGCGCTGAGGCTCAAACGGCGACTTGCCGAAGAATTTCGGGAACAATTGGCTTGTGGTATTCCTACCGATGAAGATGAAGCGGGGCTTCGTCGGCTTGCCGCGCAAATTAAGGCAAGAAAGGTTGTCGTGAAGTTGTTCCTCGGACATCCTCTGCACGCAAAGCTTTATCTTCTTTTCCGGCCCGACCCGATCAACCCGATGGTCGGCTATTTGGGCAGCAGCAATCTCACTTTTTCGGGGCTGCGACATCAAGGCGAATTGAATATTGACGTAATGGATCACGACGCCTGCAAGAAACTTGCCCAATGGTTTGAAGACCGTTGGAATGACCGCTGGTGTCTTGATATTTCAAAAGAACTGGTTGAAATCATCGAAACGAGTTGGGCGCGCGTCGAACCGGTATCGCCTTATCATATCTACCTCAAGATTGCTTATCACCTGTCACAGGAAGCTCGGGCCGGGCTGACGGAGTTTGCCATTCCTCGGGATTTCGGGACTAAACTTTTTGAATTTCAGAAAGCCGCTGTGAAGATTGCGGCTCATCATTTGAACAAGCGAGGCGGTGTTCTGATTGGCGATGTGGTTGGCTTGGGCAAGACGCTCATGGCGACCGCTGTTGCCCGGATCATGGAAGACGATCATGGGTTGGAAACTCTCATTATTTGTCCAAAGAATCTTGTGCCCATGTGGCAGGATTGCCGCCAACAATACCGCCTGCGGGCGCATGTGGTGTCGGTCAGCCAGGTTACGCGCGAATTACCCAAACTAAGGCGATATCGCCTTGTTCTGATTGACGAAAGCCATAACCTCCGTAATCGGGAGGGTAGGCGTTTCCGCGCTATCCAGGAGTATGTCGAGGAAAACGAAAGCAAGTGCATCCTCCTTTCAGCGACGCCGTATAACAAAACGTATCTCGATCTCTCGAACCAACTCCGGCTGTTCGTAAAGGAAGATAAAGACCTCGGCATTCGCCCCGAGCAACTTCTCAAGGAGCTTGGCGAAACAGAATTCATTCGGCGACACCAGTGCCCCGTCCGTTCGCTGGCCGCATTCGAAAAAAGTTTCTATGCCGACGATTGGCGCGATCTCATGCGGCTCTATCTCGTTCGCCGCACTCGAAGTTTTATCCAGCAGAACTATGCGCAAACGGACCCGGCCAATGGACGAAAGTTTCTGACGTTTGAGGACGGGACTCGCTCCTATTTTCCTTTGCGGCGGCCTAAGACGGTCAAATTCAAGATTTCGGACAAGAACGATGAAGATCAATATGCCCGCCTGTACTCGCCCAGCGTCGTGGACGCGATCAATGCGCTGAGTTTGCCGCGATATGGTCTTGGCAATTACTTGCATGCCTCGCCGCATCAGCCCCCAACGCCCATCGAGCAAAAGGTGATTCAGAATCTTTCGCGCGCAGGCCAACGACTCAAAGGTTTCTGCCGCACGGGCCTTTTCAAGCGGCTCGAAAGCAGCGGCCAAGCTTTCATGCAGTCCATTGAACGCCATATTCTGCGAAATTACGTTTATCTTCACGCCATCGGGAGGAATCTGCCTTTGCCTTTGGGCGCCCAGGATATTGGCATTCTCGATTCGCGCATATTTGACGAAGATGCCGATAGCAACATCGGGGACATGGAGCTTTTCACCGACGAGAACGAGGCTTCCCCCGAGGTCGAAACGGTATTAAGGACGCTTCGGACGGAAGACGATTTCAAGCGCAGGGCCGCGGAAGTTTATGAGGAGTATGCGCAAAAATATCCGAAGCGTTTCAAGTGGCTTAGGGCCGATCTTTTCGTTCCGTCATTGGAAAAGGATCTCCTCACGGACGCGGAATCGCTGCTCGACGTGGTCCATGACGCGGGCGAGTGGAATCCTGACCAGGACGCCAAACTTTCCAGACTGCTCGATCTTTTGACGAAGCAGCACCCGGCAGAAAAGGTTTTGGTCTTCACTCAGTTTGCGGACACGGTCCGCTATTTGGAAGCCCAGCTTCGTGCAAAGGGCTTGCAGCAGGCGGCCGGCGTAACCGGCGACTCTTACGATCCCGCCGCGCTGGCTTGGAGATTTAGTCCGCACAGCAATAACAAGCGCGACCAGGTGAAACCGGACGATGAATTGCGCGTGCTGATTGCCACGGACGTGCTGAGTGAAGGCCAAAATCTTCAAGACTGCGCCATAGTGGTCAATTTCGATCTGCCTTGGGCCATTATCCGACTCATTCAGCGTGTGGGGCGTGTGGATCGTATTGGGCAGAAGTCCGGGAATATCGTGTGCTATTCCTTCCTGCCCGCCGATGGGGTCGAACGGATCATCCGCCTCCGCTCGCGCATCCGTCAGCGTTTGCACGAAAACGCCGAGGTGGTCGGGACCGACGAAGCCTTCTTCGAGGATGACCGCAACGATGAAGTCGTCCTGGACCTCTACAACGAGAAGGCGGATATTCTGGATGGCGAGGCGGACACGGAAGTGGACCTGGCCTCGTACGCTTACCAGATATGGAAAAATGCCATCGATCGCGAGCCGGCGCTGGAAAAGACGGTCGAAGGGTTGCCGTCCGTAGTGTATTCGACGAAACAGGGAACTGTGCCGCCCTCAATCGAAGATCGAAAGCTGGCCTTCGAAAACGCCTCCGGCGTTCTGGTTTATATGAAGACCCCGGAAGGAAACGATGCGCTGGCGTGGATGGATGACCACGGCAAGAGCGTCACCGAGTCTCAGTACCAAATTTTGCGAATGGCTGAATGTAAGCCGGATGCCGCGGCTTTGCCGCGGAAGCCAAATCATCATGAACTGGTAAGGAAGGCCGTCGAGTTGATTGTCGCGGAGGAAAAGACCGTCGGCGGCCAGCTTGGCCGACCGTCCGGGGCGCGGTTCCGCACGTATGAACGGCTCAAACGGTACGCTGAAGAGGTCAAGGGAACGCTCTTCGAGTCGCCGGAATTGGTAAAGGCGATTGAGGAAATCTACCGCTATCCGTTGCGCCAAGCGGCCGTGGATACCCTTAATCGCCAACTGCGTTCGGGTATTGCAGACCAGGACTTGGCCTCGCTGGTCATTGCGTTGCGGCAGGAAGAACGGCTCTGCCTGATTCACGAGGAAGATCAGGTGCAAGAGCCCAGAATCATTTGTTCGATGGGGTTAGCGAAGTAGAAGATGGAAAAAACGATATGTCCCTTGATCTGAAGAACGCACGGAAATGCCTGACGGATTTCGATTTCTCGAAACTGTTTATCGAGGAACTCGGTTGGTCACAACCTGTTTCCCGTCAAACGGTCGCCATGACGTATAAAGAGGCCGCCTTTACGCGACGGCAACTCGCCCAGCTGGCCGGTGTCATGGTTCTTGAGATTACAGCCCAGAACGGACAGATTCCTGACGCCAAAATCCGAGCCGCCCTTCACAAGGAAATATCCGCGTTGCATCACGAGAATCTTCTGATCTTCGTGGACGAACGCCGCACGCAAAGCCTCTGGTATTGGGTCAAGCGGCAGGACGGCAAAACTTCCGCTCGCGACCACATCTATGTCCGCGGCCAGCCGGCTGACCTCTTCTTGAGCAAACTCAATTCAATGGTCTTCGACATCAGCGACTTCGACGAGGCTGGCAACGTTCCGCTGGTTGAAGTGGCCGACCGCCTGAAAGAAGCTCTCGATATCGAGCGAGTTACCAAGAAGTTCTACGGCGAGTTTCAGGAGCAACACCTTGAATTCCTGAACCTCATCCAGGGCATCGACGACGAGCGGGACCGGCGCTGGTATGCCTCCGTCCTGCTCAATCGCCTAATGTTCATCTACTTTTTGCAACGCAAACTCTACCTCAACGACGGGGATGGCCGTTACCTTCAAAACAAGCTGGAACAAAGTTGCGAGCAAGGCCAAGATCGGTATTACGAGAAGTTCCTGAAGGCTCTCTTCTTCGAGGGTTTCGCCAAGCCGGAAGACAAGCGAAGCGCCAAGATCAACACGCTTCTTGGGAAGATCAAGTACCTGAATGGCGGACTATTTCTACATCATCGCATCGAGCTTGATTGGCCGGATATTTCAGTTCCGGATAAGGCTTTCGCAAACCTGTTCGCCCTCTTCGAACGCTATTCCTGGAACCTGAACGACACGCCCGGCGGCGAGGCCAACGAAATTAACCCCGACGTTCTCGGGTATATCTTCGAAAAATACATCAACCAGAAAGCATTTGGAGCCTATTACACCCGCCCGGAAATCACCGAATACCTGTGCGAACGCACAATCCACCGCTTGATTCTGGATGGCGTGGCGAACGCAGGAGGAAAGGCTGCGCGATCCTTCGACAGCATGGGCGACCTCCTGCTCGCTCTTGACGCGCCGCTCTGCAAGAAGTTATTGAACGACGTTTTGCCGAATCTTCGTCTGCTCGACCCGGCCTGTGGGTCCGCCGCATTCCTCGTGTCGGCTATGAAGACGCTGATCAACGTCTATTCCGCCGTGATCGGCAAGATTGAGTTTTTGAGCGATCATGGTCTGCAGGACTGGTTGAGGAAGACGCAAAAGGAACACAGGAGCGTTTCGTATTTCATCAAGCGCAGCATCATTACGAATAATCTCTTTGGCGTGGATATCATGGAAGAGGCGATCGAAATCGCAAAGCTCCGCCTCTTTCTCGCCCTTGTCGCCTCCGCCAACTCGGTGGACGATCTGGAGCCCCTCCCGAACATCGAATTCAACATCATGGCCGGCAATTCTTTGATCGGCTTGATGCATGTGGATGACGAGGAATTCGAGAAGCGAAACCCGGCTGATTTTTTCCGCAAGAGCTACCGGCAAATTCTCGAGGAAAAGAACGACGCGATTGGTCTGTATAGGGTAGCCCAGGGATGCGGGACGGATATGCAAGAATTGCGGGATGGCATTCAGGCTAAAAAGATGGAGGCCATCGGCACGCTGAATGAAATCCTTGCCAGCGAGTTCACCAGGCTGGGCATTAAGTATGAGCAAGCGACTTGGGACGAAAAGAAAAAGGATGAAGGCCGGCCGGTTAAACGAGCCTTAAAGATCTCCGATATCGAGGCCCTTAAGCCTTTCCACTGGGGCTATGAATTCGACGAAATACTGAACCGGCGCGGCGGATTTGACGCCATCATCACTAACCCTCCATGGGAAATCTTCAAGCCTAACGCCAAAGAGTTTTTCGAAGATTTCTCCGACTTGGTCAGCAAGAAAAATATGACCATCAAGGACTTCGAGAAAGAACAAGCCAAACTTCTCAAGGACGGAGATGTCCGCAAAGCATGGTTGAAGTACCAGAGCGAGTATCCGCATGTTAGCGCCTTTTACCGCTCCGCTTCACAGTACAAGAATCAGATCAGCGTCGTGGACGGGAAAAAGGCCGGGACGGATATCAACCTCTACAAACTCTTTCTGGAACAGTGCCACAACCTACTGCGGGCGGGTGGTCGGTGCGGCATCATTATCCCTAGCGGCGTCTATACCGACCTTGGGACAAAGCAGTTGCGCGAGATGTTGTTTGGCGCGTCCGGGGTAGACACTCTCTTTGGCCTATCTAACGAGAAATTCATTTTCGAAGCCGTCCATCACGCCTTCAAGTTCTGTATTCTCTCCTTCGCCAAGGGTGGCCAAACCGAAGTATTCCGCGCCGCTTTTCGCATCAACCCCCGTGAGGCGGTAGAACCGGAGAACTTGGACGATTTTTTGCATGCCCCAGAGAATCATCTTCCGATGGATGTTGCCTTGATACGGCAGCTTGCACCTGATTCAATTTCAGTCATGGAGTTCAGGAACGAGACAGATGTTCAAATAGCGGGCAGGTTGATGTGCTTCCCTCCGCTCAAGGAAGCTGCAACATGGACACTCAGACTGAAAAACGAATTTCACATGACCAATGACAGTTACCTCTATCATCCCGAGAAGAAACAAGCACGGATTCCTCTCGTGGAAGGGAAGCTGTTCCAACAATTCTCCTCCGTTCTTGGGGAACCCAAGTACTGGCTTGACGAGTCAGAGGCACGTGCCGCATTGCTTGGTGGCGATGATGACGAGGGACAGGTTCTCGACTACCAGCGTCACCGCCTTGCATTTCGCGATGTAGCCGCTGCCACCAACGAAAGATGCATGATTGCGACTCTTTTGCCTCGACGCGTTTTCTGTCCTCACACCGTCAGTTTGGAGGATGTGCCCGCCTCGGGATTAACACCGAAGCAGAGATTCTATCTTTTAAGTGTCCTTAATAGTTTCGCTTTCGACTACACCATCCGGCAGAAAGTCACAAACCATGTGTCCTTCTTCCTGGTGTACGCGACTACTGTTCCCCGCCTAACCGAGAAAGACGCGGCATTTGGGCCGATTGTTAATCGAGCGGCGCGACTGATCTGCACGACGCCGGAGTTTGACCAATTGGCAAAAGAGGTTGGCTTGAAGAGCCACAAGGATGGGGCGATCGACCCGGTCGAGCGCGCAAAACTCCGGGCCGAACTGGACGGACTGATCGCGCACCTCTACGGCTTGACCGAAGAAGAGTTCGCTTACATTCTCACCACGTTCCCGCTTGTGGCCGATCCGGTCAAAGATGCGGCTCGTAACGCTTATCGTGACGTTGAGAGAGGCTTGATCAAATGAAAAAACAACTTCTAAAAAGCATTCGAATACGGAACTTCAAGGCTATTCAGGACAGCCGTCTTGTCCGACTTAAACCCCTGACCGTCCTGATCGGAAACAATGGTTCAGGTAAAAGCAGTTTTATTGACGCATTGCAGACGCTTGAATCGATAGTCCAGAAAGATGTCGACAGCGCAATGGACGCCCATCATGGGTTTGAGCACGCTTGGAACAAGGCTGTCTCACACGCAACCTTCGCGCCAAAGAAAAACCGACCTCCGCCAGCCGGACGCAATCGTCCCCACTGCATCAACCCGATGTCGTTCGAGTTGAGCGGGACGATGGAGGGCAAGCGAAGTGGGGCTTACAGAGCAGATATGGAAATCACTGCTGAGCCGGGGCAGGAGCCGGATCGAATTTTCATTCAACACGAGAGCGTTCAGTTTGGCGATCGTAGCAGAATCGATCGAGACGATCGTGGACGTATCAAGTATGAACCTTGGCCCGAGGGCGAGGGACGAAGAATTCAGACTAGGTTGGAGGACGGGGAGTCGGCGCTGAAGGATTTGGGGGTTGCGGGCATGGGGCGTTGGCAATTCCTCACACTAATCCCTCAAAATATGGGCGAACCTACTCCTCAAAAACGAGCCAGTGGAGAAGTCCGATTGACTAAGGACGGAAGCAACATTGCTCAATACCTTCGATGGATTCAGGACCAAGATGTTGCAGTCTATGATGGCATTGTCGAGTCGATGCGGTTTGTGCTGTCCTATGCGCGCGATGTACAACCCTCATTGACCTCACAACTGGAGCGGACGGTTTATCTGCAAATGACGGAGCAGGGCTTTAAAGTGCCGGGATGGCTGTTCTCGACCGGAACTCTCCGTGTTCTTGCCTTGTTGGCGCTCTTGCGAAGTCCTCAACCTCCGCCTTTCATTGTGGTCGAGGAAGTCGAGAATGGTCTCGACCCTCGTACCATTCACTTGGTTTTGGAGGAAATTCGATCTGCCGTTCAAGCTGGAGTCAGTCAGGTCTTGCTGACAACGCACTCTCCATACTTCCTGGACCTTTTGCCTCTGGAGACTCTGGTTTTATGCGAACGCGACGAGTTAGGCGTTCCTCGTTTCTGGCGACCATCCGATAGCGCGGATGTGAAATCTTGGGCAACAAACTTTGCTCCGGGCCAGCTTTATACTGCCGGACGCTTCAAGGATGGGGGAAAGTCGTGAAAGTTGGCTTTATCCTGGAGTGCGGGCCCCAGGGCGCAGAAACGCGAGTGGTGCCTTGGCTTGCGAAAAAGATAGCACCCGATTTAGAGGTCGTCCCCCCTGTGCCGCTTGACAGTAAGCGACGGTTGAGAACGGATTGCGGTAGATGGGCAAAAGGGTTGCTTGATTCCGGCTGTCAGCGTGTGATCATCGTCTGGGATCTCCTGCCGGCCTGGGGCGAGTATGAGGGCAAAGGCTGTCGTCACGATGACAAGGAAGAAATCAAAGAGTCGTTACAGCTGGCCGGAATAGATCCTTCGGACGGACGTGTGACCTTGGTTTGCATCGAAAAAATGGTGGAAGCATGGGTTCTGGCGGACAATCAGGCTGTGGCCGATTTCTTGTCCACAGGAGCTCACAAAGTCTTGGTCCCTCGCTGCAAGCATCCGGATTCTGTCAGGGATCCTGAATCGGCGTTGAATCGGTTCTTTCGCGAGACGCGATTCCGTAAGTACATAGATCGCGATCACGCTTTCAAGATTATTCAGGCCGCCGACCTTAATCGCCTCCGCCGCTCGGAGTCATTTCGGCGCTTTGAAGCCAAGTTGACGGACGTGTTATGAAGGAACTACCGCATGGATCAAATAAAAGAAGCGGCCAGGGTTGATAACACGGGAACGGAAGAGGTCCGAACCGCTCTGGTCGCTGAAGACACATAAATACAAGTGTGAGTGCGATGCAATCATTTTGTTTGAAGATTTTGAAGGGCCATCCTTTGTTAGGGCCGAGGAATTGGATTTCATCGTCGATTACGATATACAGTATCGGATGGGACTTAGCCGTTCAAATGCGGACGATGATTTATTTGGTATGGCAGAACAAAAACGCCGTATCCAAGCCATGAAAGAATCTATTCATGAAGTCTCCGCTGCGCTTGAAAAACTGGGGCGCCCGTCGCCATGGTCGGCGGCTATTAAGGCAACGGACGATTTTCTCGATCCGCTATTTAAAGACTATTCTCAGCGGCTTGGAGTGTCTCTAACGTTACGCAAGAATGAGTATTATAAACTTGCGAATTTCCTTGATCCTCGGAACATCGAAAGCGAAGTGCGCAGCAAACTGGATGCCATTTTTTCTGTTGCCCAAAAAGCAGCGCCACTTCATAAGTAAAAGAATTTTAGAAGATGGCCCTTCTTCAAAAAATCGGAAGTGAAAGCATACAGGATCTACCATCCACTGCCTTCTTCTGTTCCATCCGCTGCCCCGGCAACCTGATTCTGAAAGCCTATGACTTGGCGCAACGGTGGCGGGCGGAGAATCAGCCGGTGATCGGAGGGTTTCATTCCCCGGTCGAGCGCGAAGTTCTTAAAGTTTTGCTCCGTTCGCAGACGCCGGTCTGTATGGTGTTGGCCCGGAACCTGCCTAAACGAATTCCTGTCGAATTCCGACAGCCCCTCGATGAAGGCCGGCTGCTTTTGCTTTCGCCGTTCGACTCCAAGACGAAACGCGCCACCCAGGAAACTTCCGCCCATCGCAATCAAGTTGTTGCGCAGTGGGCGACAAAGATTGTTGTTGCTTACGCGGCATTGGGAAGCAAGACCGAAGCGTTTTGTCGGCATGCAGTCAAACTGGGAAAGCCCTGCTTCACATTCGACGATCCAAGAACCGCCAATTTAGCGGATATGGGTTTCAAGTTTCTGGCGTAAAACCGCGTTCCGGCCCGGGTGCATCCTGACACGGCCGCAACAGCGGACGGCGACGGAGCGCCGTCCCTACCTTTCTTTGCCGTGGGTAGGGCGCTCACTCCGCTGAGCGCCTTCTTTTCCCCATACAATCTGCGGCAGTGTCGGGCTGCACCCGTTCCGGCCTTGCTTGACAAAAACGCATTAGGGTTAGTACTGTTATAGCGAAACGATAACCCATAGAGGTAACGTATGCCCGCTTTACTGATTAAGGAATTGCCGTCCGACATACACGAATGGCTGAAGCATGAAGCGGCGGTAAATCGCCGCTCCATGACGCAACAGGTCATCGTTCTCTTCGAAGAACGCATGCGGAAGTTCCGTCCCGTGCATTTTGGAGCGCCCGTGAAAACACGAACCCCATTGGCGAAGAAGTTCATAGACCAGGCCAAGAAAGAGGGGCGGCCGTGATCGTGGTGGACTCGAACGTGTTGGCGGCCCGTAATCTGACGAGCGTTCAAACGCGGGCGGCCGAACAGGTGGAGGAGCTGGACCCGCTGTGGATTGCGCCTCCTTTGTGGCGGTACGAGTTCCAGAATATTCTGGCCAAGACCATCTGGGCGCGACAGCTCACGCCGGAGGCCGCGATGGCGGCGTGGAGGACGATATCGACCCAGATGGCCGAAAACGAGCACGAACCAAGTCCGGAGAAAGTTATCGAGCTGTCGAGCCGCTATCGAATCACAGGCTATGACGCAAATTTCATCGCCCTCGCCATGGAAATGGGCGTGATGTGCGTCACCGAAGATGGCGAACTTCAGCGAATGTTTCCCGGAATTGCCGTGAGCATGAAGGATTTTGCCACCCGGCCATCCAGCGAGGGACGTGTTCGAGAAGCTCAGCCGGTCTATCGGACACGGCAAAAACGTTCAAACTAAATTCCCTTTAACGAAAGCGGAAGAAGAAATTGTTCTGCTTTTCGTCGTGGATCGTCGTGGAAGGACCGTGACCGGGGTAGACGACGGTTTGCGGAGGAAGTTGGGCCAGCTTTTTCAGCGATTGCGTAAGAACGCGGGGGTCGCCGCCCGGCAAGTCGGTACGGCCGACCGAATTCTGGAAGAGCGTGTCGCCGGAGATCAGCACGTTGGCGTCGGGGAAGAAATAGCAGACTCCGCCCGGAGAGTGGCCCGGGGTTTCGATGACCTGCCAGGTCAGGCCAGCCGCTGTAATGGATTGTCCGTCCTGCTCGAAAGTAACGATCACCTCCGGCGCCTTCTGAGGCGCGTCATAGTAGGGTGGGTACCGATTGACCGGCAAAAAAGCCCAGGCGGCATCCTGTCGGCTCATGTATACCGGCGCCGGATGCTTTCGGCAGATATCCTCCAAGGCGCTGAGGTGATCGACATGACCGTGCGTAAGCAAGTAGGCGGCCGGCTGTAAGCGGCGACGGGCGAGTTCCCTAAGAATCAAGGCGGATTCCGCGCCGGGGTCCACGACCAAGGCGGAGGATTCGCCCTCCTGCCGCGCCAGATAACAGTTCACTTCAAAAGGTCCGACAATAATCGATTCGATTTGCATGGCCGCGTTTTGCGATAAATATCGCGGCAGGTCAAGAGCGGAAAACTTTGTCATGCGGGAAGGCATAAGGTACATTGGCTTAACGATGAAATGGTTGGTCACAGCAAAAGAAAAGTCGGAATCGACGCAGCGATATGTCGATTGGTTGAGCCGTGAGAACGTTGAGGGGCATCTATTTCTCCCCGAAAACGAGGTTCCGCCAACGGCAAGTACGTGGGCTGCGTTGTTGTTGACCGGAGGCGGAGATGTGGAGCCTTCGCTTTATAACGAACCGAAACGTCCGGAAACGGACGATGTTTCCCCGGCTCGCGATGCGATGGAACTGAAACTAATCGAACGCTTTTTAAAGGCCAAGAAACCCATCTTTGGCGTTTGCCGGGGACAGCAAATTTTGAATGTGGCGTTGGGCGGCAAATTGCTTCAACACCTGCCGCCGGAGGTGCTGACAAACCATAAAGGTTCCCAGGATGTCGTGCATTCCATCCGATGGATTCCGGAAACGGCGATGGGGGAAAAGCTCGGACAAGCTTTGGACGTCAATAGCGCCCATCACCAGGCCATTAATCCCCAGGCCATCGGCGCCGGCTTGGTCGCCTGTGCGTGGTCGGTCGATGGCGTGATTGAAGCGGTGGAAGGATCGGTGCACGGCAGCCCGCTTCGCGCGGTTCAGTGGCATCCTGAGCGTATGCAGCCGCGGGAGCATCCGGCGTCTCTGGGGCTGCTGCAATACTGGGTTGCCCTGTCTTCAAGCAAGAAAAGAACATGACAACGCCATTTCCCATAGCGCTTGTGCAAATGTCGATGACGGACGATCCGTCCCGGAATCTTCGTCATGGGTTGGAACTGATCGAACAAGCTGCAAAACAGGGCGCCCGGATGATTTGCCTGCCGGAACTCTTTAAAACGCACTATTTCTGCCAGCAAGAAGATCCGGCCTGCTTCGATTGGGCCGAGTCCATTCCAGGGCCGACGACACAAGCCTTGTCGGCGGCGGCGGCTCGTCTGAAGGCGGTATTGATTACATCGGTTTTCGAACGTCGCGGACCAGGGCTCTATCACAATACGGCCGTTGTTTTTGACGTGGATGGAACGATGTGCGGAACGTATCGAAAAATGCATATTCCAGACGATCCGTGCTATTACGAGAAATACTATTTCACGCCGGGAGATCTGGGATTCAAGGCCATCGACACTTCGTTGGGGCGGATTGGCGTGCTGGTTTGCTGGGATCAATGGTTTCCTGAAGCAGCTCGTCTGATGGCGCTGCAGGGCGCCTTGGCGTTGTTTTACCCGACCGCCATCGGCTGGCATCCTCACGAAAAATCTTTATTGGGCGAACGCCAGCGGGAAGCCTGGCGGTTGGTTCAGCGCGGGCATGCCGTGGCCAATGGAATTTATGTGGCCGCCGTCAATCGAACGGGCCATGAAAAGCCCTCGCCCGATGGAGTGGGCTTGGAGTTCTGGGGTTCGTCGTTTATTGCAGATCCCCAGGGCGTTTTGCTGGCCGACGCCCCGATCGATCGGGAAGAAATTCTGCTGGGTCTCGTCGATCCTGCGCATTTGGAAAACATCCGCCGATGCTGGCCCTTTTTCCGGGATCGGCGAATCGATGCTTATGAGGGGCTTCACGCCCGTTACTTGGGAGATCGCCGATGATACGAAGGTCCGTCGACAACGCAAACATTGAGCAGAAATGGTGCATGCCGGCCGAATGGGCGCCGCATGAGGCGACTTGGTTGAGTTGGCCGCATAATCCGGCTGATTGGCCGGCAAAAATGGGCGTTATTCCCTGGGTGTTTGGGGAGATGGTGCGAAAACTCGCTCCCGGCGAAGTGGTTCGGATTCTGGTCAATAACCAGGCGCACGAGAACAAGGCCCGGTCCATTTTGCAGTCGAGTGGAGTCGAGCTGCACCGGGTGGAATTTTTCCGCTTTAAAACCGATCGGAGTTGGGTGCGGGATTACGGGCCCATATTTATTCGTCGACGAGGGCCTGGCGCCGGGCTGGTCATGGCGCATTTTCATTTTAACGGCTGGGCCAAGTTTGTCGATTGGACTCGCGATAATGCCGTGCCTGAAAAAATCTCCCGCAAGCTTGAAATCGAAAAGATAGAAGTCCTTCATGGCGATCGGCCCTTTGTTTTGGAAGGCGGGGCGATCGACGTCAATGGCATGGGCTCCTTGCTGACCACGGAGGAATGCTTGCTGGATCAGAAGCGCCAGGTGCGGAATCCGGGGCTTTCGCGAAAGGACATTGAAGGCGTGTTGAGCGAAGCGTTGGGCCTGAGCAACATCATCTGGCTGGGCAAGGGCATTGTCGGGGACGAAGACACGCATGGCCATGTAGACGATTTATGCCGCTTTGTCGGGCCGAGAACGGTTGTCCTTTGCCACGAGAAAAATGTGCGCGACGCCAATTATCGGCTATTGGAAGAAAACCGCGAACGCTTGGAGCAGGCGCGCTTGGAGGACGGCAGCCGCATGGAAATCGTCCGGTTGCCCATGCCGGCGCCGTTGTATTTCGATGGACGCCGGCTGCCGGCCAGTTATGCCAATTTCTATATCGCCAATTCCGTTGTGCTGGCGCCCACTTTCAACGATCCGGCCGATCGCATGGCCTTGGGAATGATCGGGGATTTGTTCCCGGATCGGCAAGTTTGCGGCATTCATGCGGTCGATTTGGTCCTGGGCCTCGGCGCCATCCATTGCCTTACGCAGCAGCAACCCGCATGAGGGAACAACACGGATGGGAAAACGTTTAGAAATCCAGGCATCGGACAGATTTATCGTAAATATTTGGAATAGAGTTCGCAATTTTGGCAAAGCTCAGGCAGACTGCTCTCAGTGAGTATCAAAATACCTATAGTTATACAGGGCGGAATGGGGGCGGGCGTATCCAACTGGCGATTAGCCAAAGCCGTTTCACGGTTAGGGCAACTCGGCGTAGTGGCGGGTACCGCTTTGGATCAAATCTTATGCCGAAGGCTTCAGGATGGCGATGTGGAAGGTCACGTGCGCCGGGCGCTGGACCAATTTCCCTTTCAAAAAATGGCCCGACGGATTATTGACGCGTATTTTATCCCGGGCGGCCGCAAGCCGGATGCCCCGTATCACCCGGCCAAGATGCATACGGTCGAAGGTTTTCATTTTTCCCACGAGCTTTGCATTGCCGCCAACTTTGTGGAAGTTTTTTTGGCCAAAGAAGATCATAACGGCTTGGTAGGCATTAACTTCCTTGAAAAGATTCAGATGCCGCATTTGCCCTCGCTCTACGGCGCCATGCTGGCCGGGGTGGCGGTGGTGATTGTCGGGGCGGGCATTCCGCTGGAATTTCCCAATGCCTTAAGTGCGCTGGCCGAACATCAACCGGCTTCCTATGCCGTCAATATCGTTGGGGCGAAGTCGGGGGAAGCATATCGGATGACTTTCGATCCCGCTGCTTTCATTGAAGAAGATTATCTGTTGGCGCCCCTAATGCGTCCGGCATTTCTTCCCATCATCTCGTCGGATGTCCTGGCCACGGTGTTGGTGCGCCGGGCCAAGGAAGCGATTCATGGGTTTATCATCGAAGGTCCCATGGCCGGCGGGCATAATGCGCCGCCGCGAGGGGCTCTGAAACTTACCGAAGACGGACAGCCCATCTATGGCCCCCGGGATGCTGTGAACATGGATGTCATTCGCGAGATAGGTCTTCCTTTTTGGCTGGCGGGTTCCTACGGCGCTCCGGACCGTATGAAAGAGGCCTTGGCGGCAGGAGCTTCCGGCGTGCAAGTCGGCACGCCGTTCGCCCTGTGCGTGGAATCGGGCCTGACCCCGGAATTTCGAAGAGAACTCATTCGCAAGGCCTTCCTTGGGGAAGCCAAAGTCTTTACCGATCCCAAGGCCTCTCCGACGGGATTTCCCTTCAAAGTGGCGGAGTTGGAAGGGACGCTTTCTGAGCCTGATGTTTATAATAAGCGCCGTCGCGTGTGCGATTTGGGATTCCTGCGCGAGGCCTATCGGCGCGAAGACGGTTCCATCGGCTATCGCTGTGCGGCCGAACCGGAAAAAGCCTATCTGGCCAAAGGCGGAAAACCGGCCAGCTTGGAAGGCCGCAAGTGCCTCTGTAATGCGTTGGTTTCCAATGTGGGCATGCCTCAGCATTTGGCGGACGGCTCCACGGAACTGCCCCTGATTACCTTGGGCGACGATTACGTCGGCATCGGACGCTTTTGCTCCGCGGAGCAACCGGATTTCACCGCGGCCGATGTGGTTCGAACGCTGTTGGGCAGTTAAGCGCGTAATTCCGGCTCCAACAGATGGACTGCGTTCTCCCTGCCCGCAACGCATCGCTACGCGAAGCGTTGCGGGCAGGGAGAAGCCGGGCCACCTTTTGGATCATAATTACAGTGGCTGGGGGACGGGTAGGGCTTGCCCCTGCGTCTAGTAAATCAATTCCCTAAAATCCGGAATCGAATAAAAAATCAAACGTGTGGCGTTGTGATTGGCGCCGGGCGCCGCTTCGCCGGCCAGGCTGACGATGCAAAGATCGTTGCCCCGAACGGCCATGCTGCCATCATAGCGAAAATCTTTGGCGGCGGCGCCGGCATCGACAAATCCGGCAAAACACCAATCGATTAAATTCTTCGAGAAATGAAGCTGGAGCCTTTGGTCCTCGTCGCAGGGCAGCCCTTGCCGGTCGGCGGGAATTTTTTCGGCCCGGGTCATGCTGTCGCGCATTTGATTGCTGACGAGCCAATAGAGCTTCGATATTTCGTCGTAAAGGATATGGAACTTCAAATTTCCGCCGGGTAGGGGAATGAAAGCCGTTTTTATGCCTGCGGGCGTGGATTCCAGGCTAAGGCTCATTTTCCCGGTCGCGTCTTCCTTGATCTTGGCCAATGCGGCGATATTGCTTCGATGTGCTGCGGCGCTGGCCAGGATATGGAACGTTTTTCCGGAAGGATCGAACCAGTAGTGGTTGGGATCCTTGATCTGCACGATATGCGCATCGTGCCAGCCCATGCGATCCGCCCAGCGTCGATGCGTAATGGCTTCGCCCCGGTCGGGGTGGGGCACGCGAAAGAAGGGAATGCCAAAGTAGTTCAGGGCCTCCTGGGGAATCAGCTCGCGAAAAACGGTCGAGGTTTCGAGATAGGTCCACTTTTTCGAATTCAGGAGATTGGAGCCTTCCAGACCGCGCATGACCACGGCCGCGTGCGTGCTGCCGTAATGGCCCTTGTGTTTGAAGTCCGTAATCTTCATGGCCACGATGTAAATGTTGCCATGAGCGCGAAGGACTTCCGTTGGGGCTTGCACATAACTGTCGCCGTCCGGATCCCGTCCCGTCAGATCCTCGGGAGGCGTCCAGGAATTCCCGCCGTCGGACGATTTGCTGATTTGCAGGCTGCCGGCATCGCCGAGCAGGTAAATGGAATTTCCGTCCCGAAACAGGCGGGCATTGCTGAAAGGATAACTCTGTCGGAAATCCCAGGTCTTGCCCTGGTCGTTGGAGGTGAATACCTTTCCTTGCAGCCAATTCTTGAAATGGGGGTTCTTGCCTTTTTTTCCGGGCAGATCGACGACGCCGGCTCCGCACTGATCGACGGATGTTACGATGCGTCCGCCTGGAAGCACTTCCAAAGCGGGACTGTTGAGGTACAGCCCATCCGTTCCCTTCGTGTCGATCACGGTCGCAGGTTCAGGGGCTAGGGGAATCACTTTCCAACTCGCTGCCGGTCCGCCGTTTCTCATCCTGTCTCCTTCCGATGCCCGGAGTTTAGCAGAAACGGCGCGATTCGTACATGGAGAGTTTTAAATCAAGGAGACGGCCTCGCATGGCTCGGCCCTCCTCCCTCAATCCAATCCGTGGGGAGCCGAGCCATGCGAGGCCGTATTGAATGTTCTGTCCCATCGCATGTTTTCGCATGGGCTATCTGGCTTTGAAAGTCATGCAGTCGGGTTCGCCCGCTTTATGCCCGACGGTTATGCCGCCGTTGGCCTGACATTCCAAGTCCTTGTTATGCATGCACTGATTCATATGGCATGCTCCAACGTGTCCAACTTTCGCCGGATCGCCGCCTTTTACATCCATCCGCCAAAATGTATCGCACATCGGCGCACGACTGTCGCCCACCGTGATTGCGAGAGCATGACACTGGTTCTGTCTGTTATAGGCGCACTCCGTTACATCGCACGATTTAATGATTGGCATTTCCATGATCTTCACCCCCTTTCGCTTGGGTTATAAAGTGTCCGAATACGCACACCCTAAGCTTGTTCACTGAACATCCATATCGGGAAAGAGATGATTTATGGCTTCGATTTGTTGTAGACCGGTGTGGCTTGACTTGCACTTTGATGTAGTCGCCGTCAGCGTTCAAACCGGCAGATCTTACAGAAACGGATTTTCCCTTGCATAAGCGGTTTGGGCTTAAATGGTTTGGGCTTGAATTAGCCGCGTAAAGCTGTCACAAGACTACCTATTGTCTAACTACAGAGGGTTTGGAGGATTCATGAGACTACGTTCATTGCATGCTCGTATTATGTTTTGGGCAGGGATATGCCTCTTCGCATCGCAGGCCGCTAATTTAATCCTTTCCATTGTATTGATTAAATCGCTGGCCGGAGAGCCTTCCTTGGCACAGGAAAATGCTGTAGCCACCTCGGCCTCGGTTGCCGCTGTTCAGCAGGATCATGAGAAGGCCATGCGTGCGAACATTTACATGCAACTGATTATTGCGGTCTCCTGCTTTGCAGTCGCACAGTTGGTGCTGTGGGTCATCGCCCGACGCATTGCCAAGCCGGTCATTCAAATCATCCAGGATCTATGCGGCAGCATGGGGCGGGTGAATTCGATTGCCGTACGAGTGGCCACCGCTTCCCAGCGTCTGGCGACCAGTACTACCACCCAGGCAGAATTTCTAACGGAAACCAGCTCTACCACCGAAATGATGGCGACTCAAACCCGCGAGACGTCCAATCATGCCGACCATGCTCACAAGCAAATGGACGAAGCGTTTAGCGTGATCGCGCACGCAGGCGAATCCATGCAAAACCTGTGCGGCTCCATGAATACGATTCGCGAAGCCAGCGGTCAGACGGCCAAGATCATTAAAACCATCGATGAAATTGCCTTTCAAACCAATTTGCTGGCGCTGAACGCGGCGGTGGAAGCCGCCCGTGCCGGTGAGGCGGGCAAAGGATTTGCCGTAGTGGCTGAAGAGGTCCGCAGCTTGGCGGGCCGAACGGCCGAAGCGGCCAAGAACACGCAGGAGTTGATCGAATCGAACATCTCCATGATTCAATCGGGTTCCCAATTGGTGGAGAATACGGAAAGTACTTTCAAGCAAGTTGAAGAGCGCATCAAAAACATCGGGGAATTAGTGTCGGGCATTGCCAGCGCATCCCAAAACCAAGCGACGGGTATCGAGCAAGTGAATGAAGGCACTTCTCGCATGAATCAGGTGGTGCAGGAGAATATCCAAGACGCCTCCCATACCTCCGACTCCGCCCTGCATATGGAGCAAGAGGCCCAAACCATGAAGAGAATTGTGGACGATCTGGATAATTGGGTGGACGAAAGCGTTGCTTATGCCACCTCAATTGACGCCCAGGAACTCCAGACGGTAAAAGCGTCCGCCCCCATCGGAGTCCGGGTAACGACCGTCTCCCCCAAGGCTCTGCCGACCGCTAAAAAAGCCTGACCATTTCATCGCTTTAGCGGCTGCGTGGGCATGGGAAGAAGACTGTAAGGCGTGACGACGAGGACCGGAGATTCGTCCAATTTACTCCCATAGTCGCTCACGATGCTTTTTGCCGTGTCGACATACCAACCCGGCAACTCCTGGACTTCCTCCACGCGTTGCTTCCAATTGGACGTTCCGATGGAATACGTGAGTTTAAAGCCGGCCGAAGTTCCATATCCAACGCCGTAGCTTAGTCCGTTGAAATTGGCGTCCTGCGTCATGGTGTCCGAGATGCTGACGCCGAGATTTTTGAAGCTGGCTTTCTGATTGATGAATTTGCCGAATCCGTCACTCAGGGGTACGGGCATTTTTTGCGTCATAGCGCTTTGCGCATAGATGGTCCGCCCCCAACCTCCGGGTTTGCTGTTTGAGCTGCGGATTTGGCCGCCGCTGACGAACCAGGACTCGCCGGCGACCATCCCGAGACCGGGCGTTACAGTCACGCTATTCTTGGTGAGCAGGACGGAAATGCCGCCGCCGATGCCGGCTTCTATGTCTTGGTCCAGCACGGTGATGCTGACAGGAAATTTTTCTAGAACCTTGTTGTACGAGACATCTATTCCGTAGTTTTCGGGAATGGCGTCGTAAACCATTTTGGCCATGCTTGCGGCGCTTTCAAAAGCTTCGCCGGCCGTTGCGATGGCTTGCATGCCGTCGTTGATGAACTGGCCGATCGGATTGAAGGCCTCCAGGCCCAGCGGATCGATGAAGGCCAACGGATTGCCCTCCGCATAGGCGTAGGCATTGGCGCCGCCGCGCAAGCTCATGGGGTCAGCCGATAGAAAGCGTCCGCTGTGAGCATCGTAGTAACGAGCTTTCATATGATAGAGATTGGTCGTCTCGCTGTAGACGCCATAGCCGCCGACAAAAAGATACGGCATCGGCGTGGCGCCGATGCGCGCCAGTATTTCGCCATAGGGGGAATAGGCGATTTCATCGGTGACCCGACCGTTTTCGTCGGTGAGCGCCAGGGTGCTCCCGGCCTCATCGGCGTGGACATAGCGCGTGGCGCCGGACGCATCCATTCGGGCCAGAAGGCCATTGGCGCCCCAAATGAAGTATTCCAGGGGCGTGCCTGCCGCATCGGCGGTCAGCAGTACATTCGGCAAGGCGCCCTGACGGTCAAGCGCCTGATAGCGCATCACGCCGTCCACGCTTAATCCGGTTCGATGGCCTGTGGCGTCGTAGGCGTATTGCCGGGTCTGGTTGCCGTCGGCATATCGAATGAGCCGGTTGTCGAAATCCCACTGGCAGGCCTGGGTGGCGGCGGGGGCCATTTCTGCGCTTCGGTTGCCGCACGGATCGTGCGTGAACCGAACGTCCTGCCACACGGTGGGCGAGCTGCGCACGGAGGCGTGCGCCGGCTGATCGGCGGCATTCATGGTGTAGACCTTTTCCTCCAGCGGCGGCGCCTGCGGGAGCAGTCCTGCGAGAACTTCTTCCGTCATCTTATGGCCCAAGGCATTGCGCTGGATGACGCGCGAGATGAAGTTGCTGCCGTGCGCCGCGTGTGAAAATCGGTCCACAAACCCCTTGCCGTCGACGTGATAAGCGGCCATGGCGCCGTTCGGAAATTCGATCGATCGCAGGTTGCCGTCCGCATCGTAGGCGTATCGGAAGACTTGATTGTTCCACAGCCTTACCGTTTCCGGACGATTGGCGTCATCGTAGGTGTAGGCGACCTGTCGTCCGTCCGGATAGACGACATTTGTGCGGTTGTCGCAGGAATCCCAGGCATAGCGAATCGACAATCCGTGATGATCTACGGCCTGAATCAGACGATCCAGCGCGTCGTAGGTGTATTCCGTGACGCCCACTCCGTCGTGGGTTTGCCGGACGTTGCTGTTGGCATCGTATTCGAAAGAAATCGACGAGCCATCTGAATGGGTGATGCGGCTGATCCGGTTATTTGCATCGTAAAAAAAGTGGCGGGTCCGGCCTTGCGCGTCGGTCGAGGCGGTCAACAGGCCCATGGGGTTGCGAACATACGCCGCGCTCTGCCCCAGCGCGTTCGTGTAGGCCGACAAATGATTCAGAGCATCATAGGTCAAGCACTGTTCCTTCCCATTGGCGTTAACAAAGGCGGTCAGGTTGCCGGCGGGGTCGTATTCCATGCGCTCGCGCGAGCCGTCGGGAAGCTGGCTGGAAATTCGTCTGCCCAACGCATCGTAGGCGTATTCTATCCGCGTGCCGGCTTCGTCGACCAGGCCGGTTAGGCTTCCCAGCGCGTCGTATTGGAACTGCATGACCTGTTGAAGGGGATCGACGATGGCGGCCATGCGGCCCAACGCATCGTATCGATTCGAATACGTGTTTCCCGTGCCATCGGTGAAGGCGATGCAGCGGCCATTTCCATCATACGCATTGGTCGTGGTAATGCCGAGAGGATCTGTGAAGGCGATCAGCCGTCCTGCCGGATCGTAGGCGTAGGCGGCGACATGGCCTCTCTCGTCTTTCACCGCGCTGAGCTTGCCGGCGGCATTGTACGTGTTCGAGATGCAGGAGCCGTCGGGAAAGGTTATGGTTTGAACCCGATACGACGGGGTGTACGTGTAGGCCGCGGTATTTCCTTTTCGGTCCGATGCGGCTATGCGCAGGCCGGCGGCATTGTACCGGTTGCTCGCGGTGTAGCCGGACGGATCGGCGACCGTCGTCAGTTGGCGGTTTTTATTGTAGGTCATCCGGGTAACCTGTCCGGCCGGATCGGCGATCGCGATCAAATCGCCGCAGGCGTTCCAATCGTTCGAGGCCGTGCTGCCGTTGGGATCGGTGAGAGTTTGCAGGCGGCCGAAGGCGTCATAGGCCCAGCGCGTCGTGAAGCCGCGTTCGTTTTCGCGGCACTTGAGCAGTCCATTCGGGTAATACGCCATGGGCGCCGAGTGCCCGAGCGTATCGACGATGTTCGTGAGGCTATGCCTCGCATCGTATTGAAACAGGATGGCATGGCCCAGGGCGTTGGTAACGGCGACGACCCGGTTGCGCTCGTCGTACGCATAGAACGTCGCGTGGTTATCGGGATCGATGACGCAGGTGTTGTTTCCTCTCTCGTCATATAAAAACATCGTCAGGTTATCCATTGGGTCCAGCAAGGCCTTGATGTGGTTTTCCGCATCGTACAGGCGAATGGCGATATTTCCCAAGGCGTCCACGGCCGCTTTGGGCCGGCCGCTTTGGTCGAACAGATAGATGCTTTGCGCTCCGAGCGGGTCTTCTTCGATGCCTTGAGACGCGCAGGAAAAGATCTTCCAACGATGTCCATCGGCGTCTACTTGTTCCACGACCTTGTCGACGTTGTTGTATACATTGCTGACCAACGCATGGTTCAGTGGATCGATCATCTCCGTGAGCAGGTGGCTTTCCGGTTTATAGCGGTAAGTCCAGGCCTGGTCTTCGGCATCCGAAAAGGACGCCAGATGGCCGTCGAGGTATTGATAGCGGGTGGTGCGCGCCGAGGCGTCGTCTCGGACGGCATCGATTTGGCCGGCGGCATTCCAGGTAAAAGACAGGGTGCGCCCATAAGCGTCGCGTACGGTTTGCAGCCGGTTGCTGCCGTCATAGGCGAACTGCATTTGGTTTCCCCACGGATCGGTCAGCGACGAGGCGAGCTGGTTGCTGTTGAAGGCCAGAACTCGGTCATAGAGCGAGCGCTGGACGTAAAGACCGTTTGTTCGTTCCAGGTTGTCGCGGCAACCCGGCGGAGGAAGGTACGTTCCGTTGGGCAGCCGGATGTATTCCATCAGCTTGTTGTCCGTTTGCACTTGCACGACGTTTTCCGTGAGCTGATCCATGACCCACTTCGTCGTGAGAATGCCGCAGAACCACGCCCGCAGGTCCGATTCGTTTTTCATCAGATCCAGAACGACGAGACTGCGAACAAGATAAGCGGCCGCGTCGATAGGCCGTCGTTCGCCCAGAGAAGGCTCCGGTTGACTGAGCGGACGGGCGCGAATGTCGTAGTTATGCGTCCAGCCGTACCCCAAAGGCCCGTCCTGCCATTGCAGGCCGCTGTGATAATACCGCTTGAAATGAAAGCCCCGGGGTTCCGGGTCGCCGACCGATAAATCCGTCCGCTGAAAAAGATACTGCCCGGTCGCCAAATCGACAGGCTCCTTGCTGGTGGTGGGGTGCAGGTAAGGATCGATCAGGAGGTTGTCGAAGCCTGTCAGTTTTTTGAAAATGTTTAGAGGATCCAGAAGCCCGGGTTCCGAATTGTAGCCGCCGTTGTAGTCGCCGGAGATGATCATCGACTGCGTCATGCTGCCTGCGGCTCGACGGATGAAACGCACATAGCCGATGCCGGTCCAGTCGTTCAGCGTGATGTCGGCATTCTGAGGCAGGATATACATGTAGCCCAGGTCGATGTTGTCTTGAATCTCCTCGAGCAGGGCGGCGGAGTAGTTGATCAATTGCGGACGCACGAGGCTCCAGTTGTTGCTGGCGGCCCGATAAACGCGCGCGCCGTATCGATTGCTGAGATCCAGGAGCTTGATGGTGGAGAGCGCTTGCCGGTTCGTGCCCTGGCTTTGTTCCAGCATCCCGTGTTCCAAGGCGCTGTCAAAGAACGACCGCGCTTTAAACACCGACTCGCTCTCTGTCGCATCGACCGCCAGCGTACTGACGTTGATGCCCGGCAGATCGACGAAGTAGCCGCCCGTTTCGCCGGGGTTCTGTCCCATGATGCCGATAAAATTGTGCAGGAACGTCAACGTATGGGCCAGGCGCGCAAATCGCCGCGAGGCCAGATGTGACTGGAGCAAGCCGTTATCGACCGTGGCTTGCATGGCGCGGGTGAAGACCGCGGCGCTCAAGGCCGAATCGCCTTGCGCGACGGCTTTGGACAGTTGTTGCTGGTGGTCGGTCACGATGCGCGGGGAGATGGATTCAAAGTCATGTACGATCGTGTAGCGAGAGCCGCTGGTAAGCTGAATGATATAGGTCTTGTCCGCGAAGCCCTCGTCGTAGTAGGCGTGATCCACCGTGATTTGCAGGGGATGCCGGCTGCCCTCCGCGGTGGCCGGGCCCCAAGCCGCCACGGCGTCGTCCAGCCAGAGTTGGGACTGAAAGCCGGACGGCTCGTCATAGCTAAGCGACAGCCTTTTTCCAGCCAGCTCATAGCCCTTGAAGGTTTTGTCGAGGCCGGCATGTTGAATGTAGATCGTCAGGTTGTTCGAGGCGGGAATATGATCCCACTCGTCATAGAACGATGCGGTATGGACGTAAAAGGCATCGGGCAAGGCGGTGGGATATTCGGCCGCGTTTTCTTCAACGGCTTCACGGTTCTCGATAAGTTGCTCCACGGGTGCATCCGGATGCCACGTTCGGATAAAGGCGATTAAGTTGGTGGTATAAGTCGCCAATTGCCGGTTGATATTGGATACATTGGCATATTGTACGAAGTCCGATGTGACGGCAGCCCCGGCCAGGGCCTGGTCGAGAAACTCGGCGGGGTCATACCGCATCGCCTCCGCGAGATTAATTGGATAATACTCCCGATAGGAAACATAGCTTGGATCGAAAGGATAAAAGACGCCCGCGATTTCCGCCTCCACCCAGATTCGCACCAGTCCGAATACATACGAATTATCCGTCATCGTGAACGCATGATTGCCCATCGTTGGAACGATGACGCTCAGGAGATTGGTTTCCACACCCAGCCAATTGGCCAAATCCTCCTTCACGTAAAACACCGGCGCTTTTACGAATCGCGTTTTATATCCGGAGACGCGCAAGAGGGAGGAGAGCAGGGCGGCCTTATCCCAGTCGTTGCCGCGCCCTGCCAACAAACAGCCGTGGGCGCCGTTCCTGATGCCGTACGTCGGCACAAAATCGATGCGATTACGCACGTAATTAAAGATGAGCAGCGGATCGTGATCCAGGGCCCGGGCCAGATCGAGGATCTCCGGCGTGGCCTCCGTTTCGTTGGTCGTGGTCAGTGTGCCGGCAGCCGAGGGCTGCAACGGTGCGCGCACCAACGCCGGCCTGGACGAGAGTTCCGTCGCCGGTTGCTCGTTGGCAATGGCTTCCCAATCGGCCCAGGTCCCCGGGACGGCGCAGCAAACGAATAGTAAACAGAACAGACCTCTCCTGAAATAGATGAGCAAATTCATGACAAACCTCCTTCCGAGTCGAATCACTCGGTCTCTACGCGGATTCGATAGAAGCACTTATTGGTGGTGTAGCTGTCCGTAAACTCGTTCACCGGCGGGGTTGCGGGCAGATGATCGATCAACGTTTGAAAGCTGTCGGAAACGGGAAACTCCAGGAATCGATCGACCGCGTACATCCGATTGGTTTCGCTGGCCCAGGTCATCGAGAAGCCTTCGGTGTCCGAACGGCGGCACAGCAACGCTCGAAGGCAAGAGCCTGGGTGCATTGGATCGGTTCCACAACACCACTCCGCCAGATCGCTCAACCCGTCGTGATCGGCGTCCGTCGTGGCGGAAGCCTGCGACAGACCGGACCAAAACCACATTTCCCATTCGTCGGGAAGCCCATCTCGATCCGCGTCGCGGAAGCTTTGAAGATGCCGCAGATTGCCGGCCGCGTCGTAGCGGTAGCAAATCCGCGATCCGGCATCCGTTTCGAAGCGCACCAGCCGATGGCGCGCATCGTACGAGTAGGAAATCGTGCCGCTGTAGGCAACCGGCAGAAGTGAAAGGAAACACACCCATACCACGATGATTTGGAGCCCTATATCCATTTTCATGGCGCCCTCCTCTGCAAACGACCAATATGCACTATAGGTGTGCAATATCGGATTGCAATAGAGCTAAGGAAAAACGACCGGATAAGCATTGGCCGACAGCTTCACGAAGAAGAAGGGCCCTGTGATCTATCGTTTATACACGGTTTTTATTTGGACTGTTGAATCGTCACTGAAGCGCTTGGAGCATCGGCGGGAGCAGAAGGCCCAGCAAGAGCAAAGTCATCAGGGGCCGCATCAGATTCACCGGTTTAAAATTATGATCCCGAATTCCTGTCGCGAGATGGTTCGCCGCCGAAAGAACGAAGAACAACAGCATGGAGGATGTAACGGCGGCGTCGGCATAGCGCCCCCAATCCAGCACAAAAACCAGCAAGGCCGTTAGCGCCGTCGCCAGATTGTTCAGGCCGGATTGCACTTGATACGCGCGATTTGGCCGATATCCGATTTTTTCGGACGCCGCTTCTCCCAGGATCAGCGATTCCAATGCAACGCTCCCCGACATGACCATGACCGTCATGGGACCCAGAATATGAAATTTCGATATGGCATCCGTGCCCAGATACTCCGCCAGAAAATACACCAGCACGATGCCGGCAGGCCGTATCCACTCCAGGATCATGGCTAGTTTTTTCTTCATTTGATTTCTTCTCTTTTGGTTACGATTCAGTTTCAGTTAAAGTCGGCTTCCGTTATGTGTATGCGAGGGATCACGGGCATTTCTCCCGCGGCGAAATGGTACTCATGGGTCGCTTCGCCGCGCTTTGCTGTCATCGTCGTTGTTCCCGAGCAGTCGAAGTAAATCCCAAGGGTGTCGCTCTCTCCGGGGCGGAGCTCCGTGGTATCGTGAAGAGGGAGCAGTACCCCTGCACTGCAGGCATAGGTGACGCTAACCGTACCCGTTGTCTCGTTAAGTACTTTGACCTCATGGAGGCCTCTGCGCTCAGGAGTTGAGCAGTCGTTCTCGCAGCCGGAGAGGGCGAGGGCCGTGAACAAAAAGATGACGCGGAGTATTCTCATGGCCAGTTCATGAAGCTTGTTTCTTTCACTGAATTGTGAGGCAGGCGCGCCTATGCGTCAACGCAATTGCTTTTGTCTCCGGCCGGGCGGGTGCATCCTGATATGGCTTCAACAGCGGACGGCGACGGAGCGCCGTCCCTAACATTTTTGCCGTGGGTAGGACGCGCACTCCGCTGAGCGCTATGTTCTTCTGTCAAACCGGACTTTCGCTCAGGAACCCCTGTCTCACACTTTGCAAAGTGTGGGACAGGGCCATGAGGGCTGAAATGACCGAATTCTTTACTCGGGGTTCACTCTGCGCCAGACGTAAAAGCTCAGGCCCGGCTGTGGTTTGGCTCATTGCCCAGGAGTGTTCGCAGATACCGAGCGGTATAGCTGGACTCGTTTTGCGCCACGGTCTCCGGCGTGCCGCAGGCCATCAGCCGGCCGCCCTGGCTGCCGCCGTCGGGGCCGAGGTCGACGATCCAATCGGCCTGGGCGATGACTTCGAGGTTGTGTTCGATGACCACCACGGAGTTTCCATGATCGACCAGTCGCTCCAGGATGGACATCAGGCGCGCGATGTCCGCAAAATGCAGGCCGGTGGTCGGCTCGTCGAGCACGTAGAGATTCCCGGATTTTCCGAGTTCGTCGGCCAGTTTGAGGCGCTGGCATTCGCCTCCGGATAGCGTGGAGAGCGGTTGGCCCAGTTCCAGGTAGTCCAAGCCGACGTCGCAGAGCAGCTCGAGGGCGGCGCGTACTTTTTTGTGCGGGAAGAGGTCCAGAGCCTCCCTCGCGGTCATGGAGAGCACTTGATGGATGTTGCGTCCTTCCCACAACAAATCGAGCACCTCGTCGGTATAGCGGCGTCCATGACAGTCGGCGCATTCCATTTGCACGTCGTCGAGGAAGTTCATTTCCACGGCAACATAGCCGGCGCCCTTGCAGGTAGGACACGCGCCCGCCGAATTGAAGCTGAACAGGGCGGCTTCGCGGCCCGTGCCGCGCGCGAAAATCCGGCGGATTTCGTCGAAGACGCCCAGGAAGGTCGCCGGGTTGGACCGGCTGCTGCGGCCGATGGCGCTCTGATCGACGACCACGGCTTCGGGGTGCTGTCCCACGAATACGTCGTGAATCAAGCTGCTCTTGCCGCTGCCGGCCACGCCGGTAACGCAGACCAGTACGTTTTGCGGAATGTCGACGTCAACACCCTGTAAGTTATGCGCGCGGGCATTGCGGATGGGCCAGGCCTGTGTCCAGGCGCGCCGCTTTCTGGCCGCGTCATCCTGTCCGCCGGCCATGAGGCGGGCGGTGCGGCTATCGGACGCGAGGAATTCTTTGCACGGACCATTGAACCGAACATGCCCGCCGTTTCTTCCGGCGCCCGGCCCGATCTCGACGATGTGATCTGCCGCCGCGATGACGGACGCGTCGTGTTCGACCACCAGCACGGAATTGCCCTGGTCGCGCAACCGGCGCAACATGGCGATGAGCCGGTCGGTATCGCGGGCATGAAGTCCGATGGAGGGTTCGTCGAGCACGTAGAGCAGGCCCATCAGATCGCAATCGAGCTGGCGGGCCATTTTCACGCGCTGGCTTTCGCCCCCGGAAAGGGTGGACACGGAACGATGAAGGGAAAGGTAGCTCACGCCGATCTCGATCAGATGCGAGAGAATGCTGCGCATTTTTCGTACAAGCGGAACGGCCACCGGGTCCGTCAGCGAGGCGAGCCAGGCGTCCAACTCGTGCAGCTCCCATTGCACCGCCTCTCCAATACCGCAGCCGGCCACCCGTACCGCCAGGGCGCGAGGGTTGAGACGCAGCCCGTTGCAGGCCGTGCAATCGCCGTATGTGAAGTATTTCTGATAAACATTGCGTTTCTCTTCCGGCAGTTCGTCCTCGGCTTTGTTGACGTAAGTCCGTTCCAGCCGATGCGCCACGCCTTCCCAAGTCTTCGAATACGTGCCGGCGCCATGCGGCTTGACGATGGGAATGCTCTCGGCAAACAGCAACCGCGCCAATTCCTCGGCGGTGAACTCGCCGACGGGCTTGTCCACATAGAAGAGATCGATCGCCGTCAGTTCGCGCCAGGCCCAGCCTCCGACTTTATACTCGGGATGGGTGATGGCCCCGGCCCGCAAGGACAAGCGTTTGTCGAGAAGCCGATCCGTATCGACCACGATGCGTTTGCCCAGTCCCTTGCAGTCGGCGCACATGCCTTCCGGATGATTGAAGGAAAAGTGGTACGACGCCAGGGAGAGCGGCTCGCTGCCGCAACGGGAGAAGAGCATGCGCAGATACGTGTAGACCTCGGTGGCGGTGCCGACGGTCGACCGTAAGGTGCGGCCCATGCGCTTTTGGTCGATGACGATCGATGTCGAAAGGTTATGGATGGCATCGACCTCGGGCCGCGAAAGCTTGGGGAGCCGCCGGCGGGCAAACGAGCTGAAGGTTTCAATGAGTTGGCGCTGGGCCTCCGTATGGATGGTATCGAAAACCAACGACGATTTTCCCGACCCCGAAACGCCGGTAAAGACCACCAACTGGTCGCGGGGGATATCCAACGTAACGCCCTTCAAATTATGGACGCGGGCATTTTCGATGCGAATATGGCTACGCACGGGCCGCTCCTTTCAGATAGGCAAGATATTCGTCGACCCATTCGATTTCTCCTTTGAACAGATGAATCGGGCGGCGGGCCACGGCCTTTCGATGCGCGGGGCATCCGCAAGAATCGAGGAATTTCTCCAGCTCGCCGTAGCCCTTGATCTGCTCCTCCAGCTTCTGCCGGTAGGAGGTCAGGGCATCCAGCGCCTGTTTGGGCGGGAGAAGATCGACGTTGTAAGTGCCCAGGTCGATGCGATACTTCAAGTGTTCCGGCTCGGAGAGAAACAGCCGCAGATTCTTTTTCAAAGCCTCCCGGCCTTTGCGGGTTACCGTGTAGACCTTGCGCAGGCGTCCGCTTTGGATTTCCTCGCTACAGGCAATGTGGCCCACTCGCTCCAATGCGCGCAGTTGCTTGTATATGGTCGATTGCGAAAGTCCGGTCCAAAATCGCATGTCGCGATCCTTGACGTTCTTTTCGAGCTGCCAGGGATGCATCGGGCCTTCGCATAGCAGGGCCAGCAGGGCGGTGTCCGCATCGGATAACGAGTTTTGCTTCTTTTTCATGAGAGGTCTCCTTCGGTTGAATGGAGCGTCGGAACAACTTGCATCCGGGCGTACGCTCGCTGTTATATAGTATCAGTACAATATAGGCATAGTACAGCTATAGCCGTTGGATTGTCAAGAGCGGCCGGACCGAGACCCGCCATTGTAATGAAGACTCATGACGCATCGAACAGCGCATTTGATCAGAGCCTATTTCGGTAGGATGCCGCTTTAATTCCTACTCATAATCGTAATCTTAATCTTAATCCTAATCTTTTCTTGAGAGATTAAGATTACGATTATGATTAAGATTATGAGGATATGAGCTGCGTTAACGCGAGGCTCTTCATGGGAGCCGTCGCGGCCAGGAATGGCCGCGGTCCTTAGACGGGCTATTTCAGTCCAGGGGGAGTCCGGGGCCCGCTTGATCCGATCAATGGGCCGAAGCGGCGACCGGCGCGCGAACGCAATCGATGCGGTAGATTCTTCGTCCGTTTTCTTTCGCCAGATCGACGCCGTGGATTTCCGTTTCGAAGCCGGGGAAGCGGTTGTCGAATTCTTCGCAGAGTCTCAGGTATTCGAGCATGGGGCTGTCGGCGGCGCCGAATTGTTCGCCGGGCATGATGACGGGGATGCCGGGAGGATAGGGGACGACCATGACGGCGGGAATGCGGCCGGGCAGGTCGCGCACGGCCACGTATTCGACCTGGCCATGAACCAAGGAGGCATAGGCTTCCGTCGGCGTCAGGACTTGAGCCGGAATGTCCTGATAGACCTTCATCATTACATCCGTCAGCTTGTTTTTCCGAAGATAGCCGTGCATGTCGCGGCACAGGTCGCGCAGGCCGACCTCGTCATATTTTCCAGGATTCTGCGCGACCAGCTCCGGCAGTACGTCCCGTAGGGGCGCGTTGCTGTCGTGGAGACGTTTGAATTCGAGTAATTTCGTGAGCAACACGCCGGCTTTGCCTTCGGTGACGCCGGGCGCAAACAGGAATAGAATGTTGTAATGGCCGGTCTTTTCGGGAATCACGGAGTTCTCGCGCAGAAATTCGGAGACGATGCCGGCGGGGATGCCGTCGTCCGTCATGACGCCCTGCGCGTCGATGCCCGGCGTTAACAGGGTCACTTTAATCGGATCGAGCATGGTCTTGTTGCGGCCGTACTGCGAGAAACCGTGCCAGCGGTCGCCATCCTTCAGCACCCAGCTTTCCGGATCGGTCATTAGGAGCTTGGCGTCGGCCTGGGCAAAGGGAGTCGGCCCGACCTGCTCGGGTTGCCAAAGGCGAAACCACCAGTCGTTCTTGGGCGTCTCGTCGGCGATGGCGGCCATTTTCTGGCGGAAGGCAATGGCCTGGCCGAGAAGCTGGTCCATGATGCGTCGTCCGGATTCGCCGGCCATCATGCGGGCCGTGACATCGAGCGAGGCGAACATGGGATAGAACGGCGAGGTGCTCTCGTGCATCAGGAAGGCTTCGTTGAAGCGCTCGGGATCGACCTTTGCTTGCCCGCCGTTGCGGATGTGGATCATGGACCCTTGGGAAAAAGCGGCCAGGAGCTTGTGCGAGGATTGAGTGGCAAAGGTGGGCGGGTGACGGGCCGACTCCCCTTCGGTCGACATGCCGAAGCGCCCTGCATACAATGGATGGAAGCGGGCATAGCCATACCAGGCTTCGTCAAAGTGAAGGTTATCCACGCCGGCCGATACCAGATCCTTGATGCCTACCACAGAGTAGCAAAGGCCGTCGTAAGTGGAGTTGGTAATGACCACCACGCGAGGCTTCCGTCCGCCCTGAGCGGCCTTGGCTCGCGCGGAGCGGTTGATGGCGGCGGCGATTTCCGAGGGCGTGAAGCTGTTTAGCGGTATCGTGCCGATGATGCCGTAGGCATTGCGCGTCGGCGTCAGATAGGCCGGGATGGCGCCGATCATGACGATGGCGTGCATGATGGATTTATGGCAGTTGCGGTCCACCAGGACGATGTCGCCGGGCGCCACCAACGAATGCCAGACCATTTTGTTGGCCGTGCTCGTGCCGTTCAGCACGAAGAAGGTGTAGTCGGCTCCGAAAATCCGCGCGGCCTCACGTTCCGCATCGCCGGCCGGGCCCTGATGTTCGAGGATTGAACCCAATTCCGGCATGCTGCTCGACAAATCCGCGCGAAAGATATTTTCGCCAAAGAACTCATGGAAGGCGGCGCCCGGCGTCGAGGCCAGGAAGCCCAGTCCGCCGGCATGGCCCGGTGTGGACCAGGCGTAACGGCAGGAATCGACGTAGAGCGTCAACGCCCGGAAAAATGGCGGCAGGCTTCGATCGCGATAGTCCTCGAGCGCCGCGCGAACGGCGCCGGCAATGAATACAGGAGTATCTTCGTTCTTGCGGATGCATCCGGCGGCTTGAGCCAGCGTCTTGCTCGACAACTCCAAAAACCCCGTGTTTCCGGAGACGAGGAAGATGGGCAGGGGATCGTTCGCTGCGCGGATTAGGGCCAGCGCCTCCTGCAACTGCGCATCGACTTCGCCGGGCTCAAATAAGTCGGTGTCCAGCAACAAGGCGCCGTACGTTTTTTGCGCTGCCAGGCGATCCAATCCGGTTTTCAAATCGCCTACGGTTTCCACGCGCTGATTCATGTCCTGAAGTTTCTGTTGGACCTGGATCAGAAAGCAGCCCGGATCGGCATCCTGGCTCACGACCAGCACTGGGAAGATCGGCAATTGATTGGGGGTATAGGAAGCGGGCGGCGTTGCGCCCAGGACAAAAAAGCTCGCAACCAACAGAACAATCAGACCAGATATCCGTCTCTTCATGGCTCTCCTGTTATAGTAGGCGTTACATCAAGCTTGGCTGGAATGCTGCGTAGAATACAATTGGGGAGCGACTCCTGGCGATAGGATTTATGTATAAACGACAGGCGACCTCGCCCCGGCAGCGGGGCCATGTGGCCCCGCCTCCAGCCGTCACTGGCCAGTTTATCCCCAGGTACGTGTTTCTGCGGCCGTGTCGGGATGCACCCGGCTTCAATATGACCCATTACACTGGCTTGCAAAAAATCGGAGGCCGACGTACTCTCATGAATTCTTAAAGCGATAAATCTTATATTGGGTGAAACGAATGCAGTGGTTTCTAAAAAAAATCGTCGGGACCAAAAACGAGAGGGATCTCAAGAAGCTCCGCCCTCTGGTCGACCAAATCAATGTCTTGGAAGTGGAGTGTCAGAAGCTGACGGACGACGCGCTGAAGGCGAAAACGCTGGAATTCAAGCATCGTTTGACGCAGGGCCAGACGGTGGACGATCTGCTCTGCGAGGCCTTTGCCGTGGTGAAGAACGCCTGCCGAAGACTGGTGGGGACAACCGCCAACGTATGCGGACATCCGCTGACGTGGGACATGGTGCCGTTCGACACGCAGCTTATCGGCGGGTTGGCGCTGCATCAGGGCAAAATCGCGGAAATGGCCACCGGCGAAGGGAAAACGCTGGTCGCGACCCTGCCGGTCTATCTTAACGCTTTGACCGGAAAGAACGTCAATGTCGTGACGGTGAACGACTATCTGGCCAAGCGCGACTCCGAATGGATGGGGACGGTTTACAAGTATCTGGGCCTGACGGTGGGCTGCATCCAGAACGACATGGATCCGGAGCAGCGCCGCGCGGAATACGCCAAGGACATCACCTACGGCACCAACAGCGAATTCGGGTTCGATTACCTGCGCGACAAGGGCATGGCGCATCGCCCCGAGGAGCAGGTGCAGCGCGGCTATTTCTATGCGATCATCGACGAAGTGGACAGCATCCTGGTCGACGAAGCGCGGACGCCGCTGATCATCTCGGGCCCGGCGCCGTATTCCACGCACCAATATCACGAGGTTAAGCCGGCGGTCGACCGGTTGGTGCGCCGTCAGCGGGATTTGTGCGCCAAGCTGGTTCAGGAAGCCGGAAAGCTCATCGAAGAAGGCAAGGAGTCCGAGGCCCAACTCAAGCTTTACCAAGTGCATCACGGCATGCCGAAAAACAAGCAGTTCCTGCACATGCTGGAGGAACCCAAGATTCGCCGGTTGCTGGAGAAAATCGACGGCTCCATGCTGACCGATATGCGCAAGGAAGAGGCCCGCGAGCTTCGGCAAGAGCTTTATTTTACGATCGACGAAAAAGGCAATGACGCCAGCCTGACCGAAAAAGGCTGCGAAACGCTGAACCCGAACGAGCCGGAATATTACGTCATGCCGGATCTGGTTTCGCAACTGGCCGAACTCGACGGCGACGAATCGTTGACCGAGGAGCAGAAGTTCGAGAAACGGCAGGCCCTTCAGAATCAGTTTGCCGACCGCAGCGAGCGCATTCATGCCGTCGATCAACTCATCCGGGCGTACTGCGTTTACGAAAAAGACGTGGAATACGTCGTGCAAAACAACCAGGTGATCATCGTCGACGAATTCACCGGCCGCCTCATGCCGGGCCGCCGCTGGAGCGACGGTCTGCATCAAGCCGTGGAAGCCAAGGAAGGCGTCGAAATCGAACGCGAGACGCAAACCCTGGCGACCATTACGATTCAGAATTACTTCCGCATGTACGAAAAACTGGCCGGCATGACCGGTACGGCGGAGACCGAAGCCGACGAGTTCCACGAAATTTATAAACTCGACGTGGTCGTGATTCCGACCAACCGGCCGGTGCGGCGGGTCGACAACAACGACATGATCTATAAGACGCAGCGCGAAAAGTTCAACGCGATTGCCCAGGAGATCTCGGATTGCTACGTACGGAAGCAGCCCGTGTTGGTCGGTACAATTTCCGTGGAAACCTCCGAGTTGCTCAGCCGCATGTTGCGGCGGTTGAACATTCCCCACAACGTTTTAAACGCGAAGAACCATCAACGCGAAGCCGAGATCGTTTCGCTGGCCGGCCAGGCCGGCGCGGTGACCATTGCCACGAACATGGCGGGTCGCGGTACGGACATCAAGCTGGGCGAGGGCGTCGTGTACATCGAGCGCGACATGGTCAAGTCGAAGACCCGGTTGGAAGACAAGGTGAACGGAAAAACCTTGCGCAATCTGTTGCTGGAAAAACCCTGCGGTTTGCACGTGATCGGGTCCGAACGGCACGAATCCCGGCGTATCGACCGGCAATTGCGGGGCCGTTGCGCACGTCAGGGCGATCCGGGGTCGTCGCGATTTTACGTTTCGCTGGAAGACGATCTGATGCGGCTGTTCGGTTCGGACCGCATTGCGGGCATCATGGAAAAGCTGGGCATTCAGGAAGGCGAAGTACTGGAGCATCCCTGGCTCAATCGCTCGATCGAAACAGCGCAGCGCCGCGTGGAGCAGCAGAATTTCTCCATCCGGAAACGCACGCTGGAATACGACGACGTGATGAACAAGCAGCGCGAGATCATTTACGGCTTCCGCAGCGAAGTCGTCGGCTCCGCCCACGTGCGGGAACATCTTTACAGCGTGGTGGAGGATGTGATCCAAACAAAGACCGACGAGCTGGCCGGCTCCAGCGAGGAGAACCTGACGGATTTGATCGTTTGGGCCAACTCCACGTTCCCGGTGGGCATCAAAGGCAAGGATCTGGCGGTCGTGGCCAAAAAAGGCGAGGATTTGAAGTCCCAAGTCGCCGCGCGGATCGTCGAACGGGTCAAAAAGGCCTACGAACTGAAGGTTCGCATCGAAAATCCCGACACGTTGAATGCCATGGAGCGGTACATCATTCTGCAAGCCGTCGATTCGCAGTGGCAGGAGTATCTGCGCAACATGGATACTTTGCGCCAGGGCGTGGGCTTGCGGGCGTACGGCCAGCGCGATCCGCTGGTGGAATACAAGCACGAAGCCTATTCGATGTTTTCGGACCTGATGGACCGCATCAAGGCGGAAGTGGCGCAACGGATGTTCCGGTCCACCACCTCGCCGGAAGCGTTCCGAAACTTTTTAGCGCATCTGCCGCAGATGTACGTGCATGACGAGGTCTCCGCCCTGGGACATCGCTCCACGGCCACGCCCGAGCCCGCCGCCGCTGCGCCTTCGCGCGCCCAGGCCGGCGCCGAGGCGGCCATGCAGGCAGCGCTCAATTCCAAAGCAACGCCCTTCAAGCGCGATGACGCCAAGGTCGGCCGCAACGATCCCTGTCCCTGCGGCAGCGGGAAAAAATACAAGAAGTGCTGTGGGGCGGGTTTATAGTTCGAGTGTAATGATCCATGTGTCCTGTAATTATTGATCGCTCAAAACATACGGTAAGCCGGAAAAATATCGCACCGGAAGCTCTTAAGGTTCTATACCGGCTCAAAGAAACCGGATTTCACGCCTATCTGGCGGGCGGCAGCGTGCGCGACCTTTTATTGGGTCGCACGCCCAAGGATTTCGATGTGGCGACCGATGCGCATCCGAATCAAGTCAAAGGGCTGTTTCGAAATTGCCGCCTGATTGGACGGCGCTTTCGACTGGCTCACGTTTTCTTCCATAACACCATCATTGAGGTCTCCACATTCCGGGCGCGGCTGACGGCGGAAACCGGAGAGCAGGGGCCGCACTTCAAGCAACGCGACGGGTTGATCCTGCGCGACAACGTTTTTGGCACTCCGGAAGAAGATGCCTGGCGGCGGGATTTCACGGTCAATGCGCTTTTTTACAACATCGCCGATTATTCGGTCATCGATTACGTCGACGGCCTGAAGGATCTCGATGCGCGCCTGTTGCGGGTGATCGGCGATCCGGCGGTGCGATTTGCGGAGGACCCGGTGCGGATGATCCGCGCGATCCGTTTTGCCTGCTCATGCGGCCTGACGATCGAGGAAAGCGCGCGAAAGGCCATGCTGGAGCTGCGCGACAAAGTGGCCCTGGCGTCCCGTGAACGGCTCTACGACGAGTTTCTCAAGCTGGCCTTCTGCGGCCAGGCGGAGAAAGTGGCTCGGGCGATGCTCGAATACGATATGTTTGCCGTCATGTTCCCGGAAATGGCCTCCTGGATGAAAGAGCCCGGCAACGAGAGCCGCCAGACCTGGTTTTTCAAGGCCTTGCGCCAGGTGGACATCTGGAAGAAAGCCGGCCTGCGGCCGGACGAACCCTTGTTGTGGGCCTTGATCTTCGGCGAGTATCACGAATCCCTGGCCGAAGAAATGATCAAGCAAGGCTATCGGCCCGCCGAGGCCCTGGTTCAAGCGGTGCTTAATCACATGCTTAATCACGAGAGTCGGGTGCAAATCCCGAAAAAAATCGCGCACGAGACCATACGCATCATGGCCATGCAGCCTCTTTTCGCCCGGACCACGGGCGCCAAGCCGAAGCGGCTTTCTGCGCGGCCGTCCTTCGAGCATGCGTTTGTCTATTTCAAGTTTTCTGCCGGGCTCAAGGGACGCAACAAGGAATTGGTGGAGTGGTGGACCGCTCAGCTGAAGGGTGGATCGGCGGGAAATAGCGAGTGAGGAAGCGCCTCCACGCCTCCTACTCTTAATCGGGTGCATCTTGACACGGCCTCCGCGCATATGAATAAGAATCCACGTCCTTACGGACGCGGCTACGTAGCCGCCGGCGTAAGCCGGTGGTTTCTTTCCAGTGCCAGACGTTGAGGAGTGGCCGTGTCAAGATTCACCCCTCTTAATCTTCTCGTGCCTGTTGGAAAGGGCCCTTCGGCGGCCGAAAATTCTTTGCGACGGGTTGAAAAGTTCTCGTCACACTCAAGACCTCCTTACATACTACAGCCGGGTTTCGGATAACCATTAACACTGGAGTTTCTGTTGAAGAGATGGTTGTTGGGATGTTTCTTCCTCGTCTTGTCCTCCATGACCTGCCTGGATGGCCAGGCCGCTGCCATCACCGATTTGAAGTCGGTGGCCGTCGGTTCGGATCGCTATGTCTCGCTTAAGGATGTGGCCGCGTTTTACGGTCTTTCCCTGAGCGTTCCGCCCGGACGTTTTGTGTATTTACGCAGTAAATGGAATATATTGGAATTTGAGACGCAAAGCCGGCAATGCTCGATCAATGGCGTGAACGTTTGGTTGAATGCGCCGGTGGTGAGTGCGAGAGGACGCTGGTCCATTACGGAAACCGATGTCCGTAAAGTGGTTGATCCGATCCTCCGTCCCCATGCGTATCTTGGAGCGCGCCGCTATCGAACCGTGGTGATCGATCCGGGTCATGGCGGACTGGATCGGGGGGCCAAGGGCCGTGCTGGCGTTGAGGAAAAGCGCGCTGTGCTGGACATTGCCAAGAGCGTGCGCGCCATCCTCGTGAACGAGGGCCTTCGAGTGTATATGACAAGAGATACGGATCGGTTCATCGAATTGGCCGACCGCAGTTACAAGGCAACCCAGTGGGGCGCCGATATTTTCGTGAGCATTCATTTGAATGCGGCGACCACATCGAAGCCCCGCGGGGTTGAAACCTATGTGGCGTCCCTTTCGGGATACCCTTCCACCTCGTCGCCGGCGGGATCGCGGACGAAGGCCGAGTCGTTCTCGGCCAATCGATTCGATCATTCCAGCGACCTGTTGGGTTACTATGTGCAAAAGGCCCTGGTGCAAAGCACTGGAGCGGACGACCGGGGCTTGCGCCGGGCGCGCTTCATGGTCGTGAAGAATTCCCCGTGCCCCGCGGTATTGGTGGAGGGGGGCTTTTTGTCGAATAAGTACGAAGAGCAAAAGATCTCGACATCGGCCTATCGGCAATCGATTGCCCGCGGCATCGCCAAAGGCGTGCTAGATTATGTCAACACCGTGAAGAAGGCCCAAGTAGCGGGGCCGTAAACTGGGGAGCTCGTTGGACAAGCGCGAGGAGCATTTATTGAATTATGAAAAAAAGTTCACTTGAGTTTTTACGCAAGTTGGTGGAAAGCATAAGTCCGTCCGGCTATGAAGACGAAGCGGCCGCCGTCTGGCAGGCTGAGGCCCGGGAATTTGCCGATGAAGTGTCGCGCGATTGTCACGGCAACACCGATGCCATCGTCCATCAGGGCGTCGGGCCGCGCGTCATGCTGGCCGGGCATTATGACGAAATCGGTTTTTTGATTTCCCACATCGATGAAGAGGGTTTTCTCTGGATCGTTCCGGTGGGGGGCTGGGACCCTCAAATTCCGCAGGGGCACCGGGTGGTCATTCGCGGCAAGAAAGGCCATGTGCCCGGCGTTATAGGCAAGTGCCCGATTCACCTGTTGAAGGAAGAAGCCCGCAACAAAGTGGTCCCCTTGACGGAGCTGTGGGTGGACATCGGCGCGGCCAACCGCAAGGAAGCCGAAAAGCTGGTCGCCATTGGCGATCCGCTGGTATTGGATCATGGCTTGGTCATGCTGCAGCAGGATTTTGTCGTGGCCCGGGGGTTCGACAATCGCGCCGGCGCCTTTGTGGTGTTGGAGGCGGCGCGCCTGTTGTCCAAGATGAAGCCCAAGGTGGAAGTCCATGCCGTGGCCACGGTCCAGGAGGAGATCGGCTTGCGCGGCGCGAAGACATCGGCTTTTGGAATCGATCCGATGGTGGGCATTGCGGTGGACGTCACCTTTGCCACCGATTACCCGACGATGGGCGAAGTGGTGAAGCGCGAAGGACGCGTCAAGGTGGGCAAGGGCCCCGTGATTACGCGCGGCGCCAACATCAATAAACATCTTTTCGATCTGCTGACGGACACGGCCGAGAAGTCCAAGATTCCTTTCCAGGTCGTTGCCGAACCCCAGGGTACGGGAACGGACGCCAACGCCATCCAGTTGACCCGCGCGGGCGTGGTCACGGCGCTGGTCAGCGTTCCCAATCGCTACATGCACAGTTCCTGCGAGCTGGTGAGCCTGGGGGATCTGGAAGCGTGCGCCCAATTAATTGCCGAGACCGTGGTTCGCATCAAGCCGGACGCGGACTTCACGCCTTTTTAAACATAACCGGCGGGGTATGACGCCTGAACGAATATTTACGGGATGGGACGAGCCGGTCACCGAACAAATCCGGCGGCGACTGATTCCGGAAGAGCCGAAGGGGCCCGTGGATCTGGGGCGGTTGCTGATCGTCGTGCCGACGCGCAAGGCGGAGCGGCGTCTGAGGGAGACGCTCGCGCGATATTGCGCCCGCTATTCGACGGCTTTGCTTTCGCCCCATATCGTCACTCCAGCCTATTTCATCAGGACCGAGCAGGATGCGGCCGAGTCCGTGGCCGGAACCATGGCCGAGTTGGCGGCCTGGTGCGAGGTGCTGCAAAAGGCGGATTTGAAGGACTATCCCGGATTGTTTCCCGCCGCAGTCGCCGTACAAGATTCTTCCTGGGCTTTGCGTATGGCGGACATGCTCCAGCAACTGCGAGGCAAGCTGGTGGAAGGGGAACTTTCGCTGAATCTCGTATGGGAGAAGCACAGCGCCGAACTGAACGAAGCCCCGCGCTGGAAGGATTTAGCCCACTTGGAGACGCTCTATCTTCAGCGGCTGAAACAACAGGGGCTGGAAGATTCGTTCGAATCGATGCGCCGCCGTTCGTTGTGCGTCTCGGCGCCCGAAGGCGTCGACCGCGTCGTCCTGGCGGCCATTCCCGACCCGGCTCCCTTGGCTTTGCGATGCTTGTCCGCGTTGGCCGAGCAGTTGCCGATTGTCGTGCTTGTGCATGCGCCCGCCTCGCTGGCCGATGCCTTTGACGCCTGGGGGCGCCCGCTGACGGAGTACTGGAGCCACGCCCCGATCGACATCCCCGAGCCAGAAAAAAACATCCTCCTCGCCGGCGCCCCGGAAGCTCAGGCGAAGGCAGCTCTTCGCTGTCTGGCGGACGGCGCCGACCGGTTCAAGGCCGGCGATGCGGCCATCGGGGTTCCCGATGCCGCGCTCGTTCCCTTTCTTCAGGCGGAATTGGAGGAGCAGGGGCTGATGGCCTTCGATCCGGCCGGTCAAAGCCTTTCCGATCATCCGATTGCGCAATTCGTGGAAGCCCTGGCCTCCTGGTACCGGGAGGAATCCTACGCCGCGTTCCGGTCCCTGCTGCGGCATCCCGATGTCCTGCGGTATTTGTGCGCCCAAACGCGCTCCTCCGCGCGGGTTTTGCTCGAAGAGCTGGATGTATTCCAACAGCAGTACCTGCCCGCCTCGCGGGAAACGATGCGGCGGCATCTGCAATCCGAGAAACGCCTTGTCGCGCTGGATAAAGCCTTTGGCCTCGTGGAAATCTGGCTGGACGATATCGACCGCAACCCGGTCGGCGAGGCCCTCACGTCCATCCTGAAGCAACTGTACGAAGACCGGCGGCTGAATCCTTTGCAACCTGCGGACAAAGATTTTATCGATGCGGCCATGTCGTTGAACCGGCGCTTAAAGGAATTTGGAACCGCCCAGCTCGAGGAGTCGGGCCTGGGCAAGGCCCATGCCCTGCATTTGTTGGTCCGGTGTCTCCATGACGAACGTTTCTATCCGGATCCGTTTGCCGGCGATATCGACTTGGAGGGCTGGCTTGAATTGGCTTGGAACGATGCGCCCTTCATGATCCTTGCCGGCATGAACGAGGGGATTGTGCCGGATACGCGCCCCTCCGATATCTTCCTGCCCAATTCGTTGAAAAAGCAATTGAACTTGCGCCACGACGACGATCGCTATGCCCGCGATGTATTCCTGCTCGCCGGGTTGATCGAGTCGCGGCGCCGGAACGGACGAACTGTACTGCTGGCCGGAAAAACCAGCGCCTCGGGCGATCCGCTTAAGCCTTCGAGATTGCTGTTTCATTGCTCCGACGACGAACTGCCCCGCCGGGCGCGCCGCTTGTTCAGCGATCCGCCGGAGCGGAAAGAAAATTATGCGCCCACCATTTCCTTCAAGCTCGACGTCCGTCCGCCGGACCAGGCGCCGGCGGATGTCAAACGTTTGCGGGTGACGCAGTTTCACGATTACCTGATGTGTCCCTTCCGGTTCTATCTCAAGCATGTGTTGGGCATGAGCGATTTGTCGGACCTGAAAGTCGAAATGGACGACATGGAATTCGGCACCATGCTGCATTACGCCCTGGAAAAAATGGGCTGCGATGCCGATATGAAGGTTTGCCGGGAACCGGAGAAGCTGGGCGCCTTTCTCGACGTCCAACTCGACGCTTGGGTGAAGGGCCGATACGGCTCGCGTCCGCCGCTGGCCGTACGCATCCAGGTCGAAGCGGCACGGCAGCGGTTGTATGCCGCGGCGCAGGTGCAGGCGGAGCTGGTGGAGGAGGGGTGGGAGCTCGTCCATCAGGAACGGCGGATCGAGGGTTCGATGTGCGGCATGAAAATCACGGGGACGATCGATCGCATCGACCGGCATGTCGAAACCGGCGCCTGGCGGATTCTCGATTACAAGACCTCCGATAAAGCCGCTCATCCCAGCGCCAAGCACTGGGGCGCTCCCGCGGACGACGATGGGCGCACCTACAACCGGCTCTTGGTGGGCGACAAGGAGAAGCGCTGGTTGGATCTCCAATTGCCGCTCTACGGTATTTTCTGTCCCGATTTGCCGCCGGATCAAGTGGAGTTCGGTTACTTCAATCTGCCCAAAGCCGTCAGCGATACCGGCATCACGCTCTGGACTCCCTTTGAGCCGGAATGGATGCAATCCGTCCGCGCGTGCGCCGAGGGCGTGATCCGGGATATTCAAAAACGCCGATACTGGCCTCCCGCCGGCCGGATGATTTACGACGACTACGGCTCGCTTTTCCACGCGAAAATTCCCGAGTGCGTAAAGGTTGATGAGTTCATGGCCTTCATGGAGGGCGCGCCATGAATCCCGTGACGATTCGCCATCAATCGATTGCCGCCTCGGCCGGCTCGGGAAAAACCTATGCGCTCGCGCATCGGTTCATCCGCTTGCTGGCCTTGGGCGTGGCGCCGGATCGGATCGTCGCGCTGACCTTTTCCCGCAAAGCCGCCGCCGAAATTTTCGATTCGATCGTTCGCTATCTCTGCGATGCGTCGCTGTCCGATGCGGCCGCCCAGTCCATGAGCGTTCGCCTTCAAAAGCCCGAACTGCGGCGGCTCGATTTCCTGAAGATGCTGCGCAGCCTGCTGGATCAGTTGTCGCGGCTGCACGTGGGGACGCTCGACAGCTTCACGATCGGCGTCGTGTCCGCGTTTCCCATGGAACTGGGCATCTCCGCCGATTTGCAAATCATGGATAACGACGGAGCGCTTGCCAAGGCCGTGCGATGGGATGTACTTAACAAGGTGCTGAATCCCCAGAACATCCGAGAGAGCGCCCAGCAAGCATTTCTTGAAGCTTTCAAGCAGGCGACGTTCGGCCGGGAGGAAAAAGGCCTGGGCCGAAATCTCGACGCCGTGCTGGAAGCGTATCGGGCCGAATACATGGCGCTGCCCCGGCAGGAGGCGTGGGGCAGCGAATCGGTCATCTGGTCCGACGGCGCCGAATGGCAGAAGGCCGGCGCCGATGTCTTGAAACTGGCTCTGCTGATAAAGGAACTCATTCCCGAAGCGGGCTACGACGAGCGGTTCGCCAAGGTGTTGCTCAAGATCGTCGATTTCGCGGGCTCCTTCAACGAGTTCAGCGCATGGACCTCGGCGCTCGACAATGCGGTTTTTCAGGCGTTGCTAAACCAGGAGGAAGACCTCAAAGAAGGCGGCGCAACCATTTCGTATTACCGGAAGGAAAACGAACTGCGGGGCGATATCGCCAAAGGACTTCATCAACTGATCCAGCATATCAAGCGGGTCGAGATTCGCCGTTCGCTGCGGCAAACCAGCGGGCTTTTCAGCGTGTTGGACCAGTACGAGCGACTCTACAACGAGCATGCGCGGCGTCGGGGACGGCTGACGTTTGCCGATGCGCAATACTTGCTGACCGGCAATAGCCCGTCGGGAACCGGCCGCAAACTCAGCTTCCAATCCCGCTCCGACGAATTGCTCTACATCGATTTCCGGCTGGATTCCTCGCTCGATCACTGGCTGTTGGACGAATTCCAGGACACCAGCGACTTGCAGTGGGAGGCCTTGCGGAATCTGGTTTCCGAAGTGTTGCAGGACGACAGCGGCCGCCGCTCGTTCTTCTATGTGGGCGACGTCAAACAGGCCATTCACGGCTGGCGCGGCGGCAATGCCCGGCTGTTCAATCGCATTCTGGAAGAGTACGGGCCGTTGTTCGAACCCGTGCCGCCCCTGGTCAAATCCTTTCGTTCGGCCCAGCCGATCATCGACACGGTCAACCGCGTGTTCGGACATTTGCCGGACGATGTGGAATGGCCTGTGGGCTTGCGGGAAAATTGGGAAGCCTTGTGGCAGACGCACACCTGCCAGGAGAAGGTGGTGCCCGCCGTCGGGTATGCCGCGCTGCTCGAACCGTTGTCGGGCGCGGACGGCGAGTCCCCGGATGCGCCGGATCGATACCGCGTGCTCGCACGCGTGCTGAAGCAGGTCGATCCGCTGGCTCGCGGTTTGTCCACCGCCGTGCTGGTGCGATCCAATGCGCAGGGCGCGGAAGTGGTAAATTATCTGCGCCGGGAATGTCTGGGGATGGCGGTCGTGCATGAAGGCCATGCGGCCATCGACGATTCGCCGGTCGTGTCCGTGTTGCTCTCGCTGGTCAAGTTCGCCGCTCATCCCGGCGATACGCGGGCATGGTATCATGTGCTGATGAGTCCCCTGAAGGAGAGCCTTTCCGAACGCAAAGTTACGCGCGAATTTTTTTCCATCGAACTGCTGGAAGAAATCCGCGTCAGGGGCTTCCGGGAATTCATGCGCACCTGGGGGCGGCGATTGAATGCCGAGGCGCCGCTGGACGACTTTGGGCGAAAGCGCTTGAAAGATTTGGAGAATGCGGCCGGTCTTTTCGATCAGACCCTCGAGCATGACGCGGACGCGTTTCTGTATTTCATGGAGCATTACAAGATCTATGAATCGACCAGCGAAAATGCAATTCGCGTCATGACCATTCATCAGTCCAAGGGCCTGGGCTTCGATTGGGTCGTGTTGCCCGAGCTGCAAAACAAGGGCATTCTCGGCGCCGGCGATCTGGATTGCGTGGTTGCGACCGATCCGTCCGACGAACAGCCGCTGTGGACCCTCAAAATGCCCCGGCGCATTATCGCCAATGCGGACCCTGTCTTGCGCGAGCAAATAGCGCTCAAGGACGAAGCCTCCTGTTTCGAAGAGTTATGCGTGCTCTACGTCGCCCTGACGCGCGCGCGCCGGGCGTTGTACGTGATCGCCAGCCCTGTTGGAGCGTCCTCGAAAGCCGAATATCCAGCTACGCTGGTCAAACGGCAATTGACCGGGGAACCCAAACCGAAAGCGGCGCGCGCCGTGGAGCTGGCGGGAGAAGCCGTTGGACTGCTGTATGAAACCGGCCGACCCAATTGGTTTGATGAAATCCCGAGGACCAGAAAGGAAGAGTCCGGCAAGCCGTCCAAACCGCTGGCCTCCATTTCCAAGGGCGCGACAGACGGCCGTTCGCGGCTGATGCTGGTCGAACCCTCTGCGGTGGTCGAAGGTCTTCAATCCGGCGCCGCCTTGTTTGCGCCGGCCGCTTCCGAGAGTCTCGAATTCGGTACGGCGGTCCACGAATTATTCGAGCGCATGGAATGGCTGGAAGAGACCCACGTCGGGGCCGTCCTCGCCAGATGGGAAAAGCATTCCAACGCATCGGCCGCGCTTAAAGCCCGCATCGCGTCGCATTTCAAGGCCGTTCTTGAAGCACGCGACGTCCGGGAGGTCTTATCGAAACCAAAAGACGCGTATGAACTTTGGCGCGAAAAACCTTTTGAAATCATCCTCGACGGCCGTTGGGTCTCGGGAATATTCGACCGGGTGGTCATTCGAAAGGATGCCCAAGGCCGGCCGCTCGATGCCGTGATTCTAGATTATAAAAGCAATCAGGCGCTCTCCGACCGCGACATCCAGGCGCTCACGGAGCACTACACTCCGCAGTTGGCGCTCTACGGCTGGGCCTTGTCCCGCATGCTGGGTCTGAAGGCATCGAACATCCGGCTGTGCTTGTTGTTTACACAGGTGGCCCGGGTCGTTGACATTCCTCCCGGCCAAGCGGAGGAAAGCTTGAAGAAAATCATGGAATTCGTTTCGCCCTCATCATCGTAATCTTCGCGCCTGGCTTGCCGCAGCGAAAACCGGGGCGAGGGCGCCCCGTCTCCAAAAAGCTTCCCGACACCGACAACTGCTCACTGATTACTGGCAACTGCCACTTCTCCCTACGCCCCCGCCTGCAAGGCCGTACGCACGGCGCTGAGCAAGGCATGGGTGACATAGGGCTTTTGAACAAAGCCGTCGGGCAGCAAATCCAGGAACTGGCTGCGGGCGTGCTCGGCGGTGTAGCCGCTGGATAGAATCACGCGGACGTCCGGATTGATTTCCCGTAAGGATCGGAAGACTTCCTGGCCGCTCATGTGCGGCATGGACAAGTCTAGGATGACGGCGGAGATGCCATCCGGATCTTCGCTATATACGTTAATGGCATCCAACCCATCGGCTGCCGTGAGGACGGTAAACCCAAAGCGTTCCAGCATCATCCGCAAGACCATGCGCACGCCGTCTTCGTCATCGACCACGAGGATGGTGCCGGACCCGGCCCATTCCACTTTCGAAGCGGGTTCATTGTCGGGTTCGACTTCCACCAGCATATCGGAGCAGGGGAATAGGACGCGGAACGTCGTGCCTCTGCCCAGCTCGCTTAGGACCTTGATGGCGCCGCGATGGCCTCGTACAATGCCCAAAACGGCCGCCAGCCCCAAGCCCCGTCCGATGAACTTGGTGGTGAAAAAGGGATCGAACAACTTGGCCTTGGTTTGAGCGTCCATGCCGCTGCCGTTGTCGGCGATATCCAGATAGATGTAGCGTCCCGCCGGCAGATCGTCGTGCAAATACGTTTCGGCCAGATAGTGCCCGTCCACATCCGCCAACCCGGTGCTGATCGTAATCAAGCCGTCCTTGTCGCCAATCGCCTCGGAGGCGTTGGTAATCAGGTTCATGATCACTTGACGGATTTGGGCGCTGTCGGCCTCGATGGGCGGCAGGTTGTCGGTAAAATGATATTTGATGACCGCTTTCTTGGACACCGACACCTTGAGCAGATTGACCATGTCCTCGACCAGCTTGTTGAGATTGTGCCGCTGAACGAGGAACCGTCCTTTGCCGGAATAGGCCAGCATCTGATTGCTCAATTCCGAGGCTCGCAGTCCGGCCTTTTTGATGTCTTCAAGGCGCGGCCGTACCAGCGAGTCGGCCGCCAGATCCAGCAAGGCGAGATCGGCATTGCCCAGAATGTTGACGAGGATGTTGTTGAAGTCGTGCGCAATCCCGCCGGCCAGCACGCCGAGACTCTCGAGCTTTTGTGCGCGCTGAATCTGCACTTCAAGCCGTTTACGCTCCTCCTCGGCCCTCCGCCGTTCCGTGAGATCCACGCCGACCACAAAAAAATAGTCTATTTCGCCATTTTCCTTGAGTACCGGCCGCCCATGCCATTCCACGACCAGTTCGTGTCCGTCCCGCCGGAGCAGGGAACTCTCGCTCAGCAACGGTTGATGATAATCGAGCATCTTCTTGAAGGATGCGGCCGCGGCTTCCCGTTCGGCGGCAGGCACGAATTGGGTCAGAAAATCCATCCCCACGACTTCTTCCAGCCGGTACCCCAACGAACCGAGCATGGCGGCATTCATCAGGATGACCCGATTGTCGTGGCTGATGGCCGCAAAAAATGCCGGAAGGGCCTGGACCAGGTTATAGGCAAAATCGATTTCCTTGCGCTGGGCTTCCTCGACTTCCTTGCGCTCGGTAATGTCCGTGATGATGCTTTGCACCGCCGGCTTGCCGTTATACGTGATGAGCGTGGCTCGGCCTTCGACGGTGATAATCCGTCCGTCGAGCCTCATGATGCGGGTTTCCATCATGATCATGGACCGCAGGCCGTTTCGCAGGTGGTCCGCTTTCTTTTGAATCCGCGCGCGGTCATCCGGATGGACGAGCTCCATGATGGGCGTGTTCACCAGTTGCGATTCGTCGCGCGCGCCCATAATCTCCAGGCCCGCCGGATTGATAAAAACGATCAGGCCATCCTGCGATACTGTGATGCCTACGGGCGACAGAATCACCAACTGCCTGCAACGCTCTTCGCTTTCGCGCAATTGGTTCTCGATGCGTTGCTGGACAGGGGAGTGTTCGGGCGTTCCCGGCAGACTGGGCGGAGAAGGTTTCCTTTTTCTTTGTTGAGGCTTCTTCATGAGGTCTTTCTGATAGAAGAATTGTACAGCGGAGGCAATTTGTCAACTGCCGATAAGCAGGCTCCAATCAATCTTCCCTTTCTTGACTTGGACCGCCGTTTCGTCGCATAGTCGCCCGGATTTTTGAAAGGAAGGTTTATCATGATTAAAGCTAAAGTCATTGGATGTGGCGGCTATGGCGGGGTGGGCATCACGGAATTGCTCCTGCGGCATCCGGAAGCCGAGATTACTTGCCTCGTCAGCACCTCGGATATCGGCCAGCCGATCGGCGCGGTTTATCCGCATTTGACGGGATTTTGCGATAAAATCGTCCTGGCGCCCGACGATCCCAAGGCCCAGGAGCCGGCGGATGTGGTCTTCTTTTCCACGCCCGACGGGGTAGGGATGCAAACAGCCAAAGCCGAACTGGCCCGCGGCGCCAAGGTGATCGACTATAGCGGCGATTTCCGCTTCAACGACTTGCCCGGCTATCAGGACTATGCCCGGCGCATTGGGAAGGACCCTCAACACAAGGCGCCCGAGCTGTTGCCGATGTCGGTCTATGGCCTGCCGGAATTACGGCGGGCGGATTACAAGGCGGACACCAAGCTCGTCGGCAATCCCGGCTGTTTTGCCGTGAGCTGCCTGCTGGGCCTTGCGCCCGCGGCGAAGAATAAATTACTCGAAGCCAACAGCATCATTTGCGACTGCAAAACCGGCGTCTCCGGGGCCGGCAAGAAGCCGTCGGCCGTTTTCCATTATCCGGCGCGGTACGATCACATGAATGCCTATCGGCTGAGCGGCCACCAGCATACCGTGGAAGTCGAACGGGAATTGGGCCGGCTGGCGGGAGGCGAAGTTCGCGTCACCTTCACCGCGCAAGTCGTTCCGGTTTGCCGGGGCATTCTGTCGTGCCTGTATGGAACGCTGGCGGCCGGCATCAAGCCGTCGGATGTCATGGACGCCTATAAGGCCTACCACCAGGACAACGCCTTCATCCGCATCTTCGACAGGAACGCCGCCATCGGCACCATGCACGTGCGCGGCACCAACTACTGCAATTTGATCGTCGACGTGGACGAACGGACAAACCGCATGCGGATCGTTTCGCACATCGACAACCTGATGAAGGGCCAGGCCGGCAACGCCTTGCAGAACATGAACATCCTGTTCGGCCTGCCCGAAACGACCGGCTTGAATCAGCCCGGCCAATACCCGTGAAGAATGGGGGGAAGGGGACTGGGGTGTTGGAGCCGTGGAGTGATGGAGTGTTGAGGTGAGACGACTCTGTCCTTCTCTCCATTTCGCTTCTTCGGCTTGCTATTTGAAGTGCTTCCCTCTAGGTTTATTCACGCCGTGCCTCTGGCAAGGCGGTTATGAGGGTGCGGGATGGCTTGTCCAAAGCACAATGGGCTGGGCCCTATGCGACGAAGGCCGGTGAAGCCCGCCAGGACCGGAAGGTAGCAACGGTAAACCATGATTTTCGGGCGCCGTAGGTCTACCTGGCCCTGTGCGAGGATGAGCTGTTCAACCTCGAATAACTGTCAACCCAGAGTGCACGGTCTTTATTCGAGCCGATGGAAAACCCGGCCCGACGGACGAAGGTGGAGGAGCATTCATGGCATACGAAGTCTTGGCAAGAAAGTGGCGGCCCCAATTGTTCACCGATGTGGTGGGGCAGGACCATGTCACGCAGACGCTGAAAAACGCGATCGAAACCGATCGGGTCGCCCATGCCTACCTCTTTGTCGGCCCCCGGGGCACCGGCAAGACGTCCACCGCCCGTATTCTCGCCAAGGCCCTCAATTGCCAGAAGGGACCCACGCCGGTCCCGTGCGGCGTATGCGATTCCTGCCGCGAAATCATGGCCGGCAATTGCCTCGACGTCCTGGAATTCGATGCCGCGTCCAATACCGGCGTCGATTACATCCGCGACCTGCGCGACACGGTCAGCTATGCCCCCGCGCGCGGCCCGTTCAAGATTTACATCATCGACGAAGTGCACATGCTCAGCCCCGGCGCCTTCAACGCCCTCCTAAAAACGCTGGAAGAACCGCCCCGGCACGTGAAATTCGTCTTCGCCACCACCGAGCCCCAGAAGGTCCCGGCCACCATCATTTCCCGCTGCCAGCGCTTCGATTTGCGGCGCATCTCTGCGCGCGATATCGTGCAACGCCTGGCCGAAATTGCTCAGGCCGAGCAGGTCGACATCGATGCCGACGCCCTCCTGGCCATTGCCCGCGGCGCGGAAGGCGGCTTGCGCGATGCGGAATCCGCGCTGGATCAATTGATCGCCTTTCGCGGCAAGAAAATTCAGGAAAGCGACGTGCTGTCGGTTTTCGGCCTGGTGGCCCGCCGAACGCTGGAAAGCCTGGCCGAGGCCGTCCTGAAGGGCGAGGCTCTCCAAGCCCTGCGCATCGTGGCCGAACTCGACCGCGCCGGCAAAGACATTCAACGGCTGGTCCAGGAACTGATCGAACATTTCCGCAACATCCTGATCTGTTCCTACGCGGGCGAAAACATTACCGGACTGGATATCACCGAAACGCAACTCGATACCCTGTACGCCCAAGCCAAACTGACCGATCCGGCCCGCATCCTGCGCATCGTGGAAGTGCTGACCGAGACCGACGGGCGGCTCCGCTATACGCTTTCCAAACGGACCCTGTTTGAAATGGCCCTCGTCCGGTGCTCCCGCGCGGCCGTCGTCGTAACCTTGGAGCAGATTCTCGAACAGTTGCAGAGCCTTCAACGCGGAGGGCCCGGCCCGGCCATGATGGTGACCGAAGCCAAGGCCTCGTTTGCGCCGGCAGCGGCCTCCCAGCCCCCGGCTCGCGCTCCCATACGCGACGAACCCGCCAAGGCCGTTGCAGCCAGTCGGGCTGCGCCGACAGTCGACGATTCGGATCCGATCGTGAAGCTCAGCCGGAACTGGCACGAAATCGTCGAAAAAGTCGGCCATGTCGCTTCGCTGGCCAAAACTTATTTGCTGGACGCCAAACCTCTCCGTTTGGTGGGCAACCACGTGACCATCGGCTTCGATCCGGAATTTGCCGCCAGCAAAGATAAGATCAATCAAATCCCTCGCGGCCCCCGGGCGGTACAGCGGGCCATCAGCGATACCCTGCAACGGGAAGTGACCGTGGATTTCATGGTCTTGGACGCCAAATCGACTTTGCCCGGCGATTTTAAAATGCAAAGTGTGACCGAGAGCCCCTCCACCGAGGCAGACGCTCCGCCGGCAGCCCCGCTGCCCCCGGAACCGCCCAAAACAGGCGCCGCCAAAAACCGCCAGGAATGGGTGAACAATCCCTTGGTCCGCAAGACCCTGGAAATGTTCAATGGCGGAATCGTCGATATTCGGGAGTGAGGACGGAGAGGTGAAGCGCTGGAGTAATGGAGTGTTGAGAATGGTGTCCGTGTTTTTTCTTCATCGCTCCAGTACTCCAAAACTCCATCACTCCAATCCCAAAAGAATGGAAAACGAAGACTTTAGCAGTAAATTAAAATGAAAGGACAACAACATGCCTAACATGATGAAATTGATGAAGCAAGCGGCCTCCATGCAGAAGAACATCGAAAAACTGCAGGGCGAGCTCGCGGAACGAACGGTTGAATTCTCCAGCGGCGGCGGCATGGTCAAAGCCGTGGCTAAAGGGGACGGCGCCCTGGCCTCCATCAAGATCGATCCCAAAGTCATCGATCCGTCCGACAGCGAAATGCTCGAAGACCTCGTCTTCACCGCCGTCGACGGCGCCATCAGAGCGGCGAAAGACATGGCTGCCCAGGAAATGTCGAAAATTACGGCCGGTTTCAACCTTCCCGGCATGTAAAATAACATGAACGCCCACGATCCATTGAATCGCTTAACGGTTGTGCTGAGCCGGTTGCCGGGAATAGGCCGCCGCTCAGCCGAACGTATTGCCGTCAAGTTGACCCGCGATCCGGGCACGCTGATCAAAGATTTGGTTTTGGCCCTTCAGGAGGTCGAGCAACGCCTCACCGCCTGTTCGCGCTGCGGCAACATCACCCTGCGCACCGAAGATCCCTGCCGCCTTTGCACCGACTCCCGGCGCGACAGCCGGCAGCTTTGCGTCGTGGAAGATCCTTCCGATATTTCCATGATCGAAAGAGCCGGCGATTTTAACGGGCGCTATCACGCCCTCATGGGCAAACTCTCGCCCATGAAAGGCGAGGGAATGCAAAACCTCCGGGTCGACGCCCTCATCCAGCGCATACACGACGAAAAAGTCGAGGAAGTCATCCTCGCCCTGAATTCCGACGTCGAAAGCGATGCCACCGCCTCGTTTCTGGCCCACGCCTTGTCCGGATTGCCCGTCCGCATCTCCCGCCTTGCCTTCGGCATACCGGCCGGCAGCGAGATCTCCTATTCCGATCCCGTCACCCTGGCCCGGGCCCTCCACGGCCGCCAACCCGTGTGAACCATCAAAAAATTATCTTTCGAGTCGAAGGAAACTTGACTTCTATAAGCCCGACGATAATGTGTACGTCGATTTGTGCCACTTCAGGTTCCGGTGTAGCGCAGTGGTAGCGCAGGTGACTGTTAATCACTTGGTCGTAGGTTCGAATCCTACCACCGGAGCCACTTTTTTCCCCTTCAACCCCAACCCCGCCAGAAGAAAATTTTTCAACCACAGATAGACGCGGATTTACACAGATAAAGAGTTTTATTAGCTACGAATGCACACGAATTGGCGCGAATGAGAAAATGTAAGCGGTAAAAAGCCTGCAGTCCATCGACTGAAGTTCCCACCAGACAACGATTTTACGGGAAAGAAGCGAGTGGGGTATGAACTAAAGCCATATGTCCGGCGGTGTGGGGTCTTGTGTTATTTACCGGTTATTGCGTCGGACCAAAGGAGACACCGCATGCGCGCGTGTTGGAAGCTGGCGGTCGTTTGCTTTTGCTTTTTTCCACTGCTGAATGTTCAAGCGCAGAGTTTACAATCGCCCAGACTGCTGGGTTCCTGCGATACGCCGGGGATGGCCAATGGGGTTTATGTCTGGGATCATTATGTTTTTGTGGCGGACGGTCCTTCTGGCGTGCAAGTGATCGACATTAGCCAACCGACGAATGCTCAACTCGTTGGACATTATCAAACGACCGGAGCGGCGTTGCGCGTGGACGGCCGAAGCAATTATCTTTATGTGGCGGCCAACGATTCGGGGCTGGTGATCTTGAATGTGGCGAGCCCGACGAACCCGACGCTGGCCGGCGTTCGCGACACCACAGGATACGCTAACGACGTTTGTGTGGTCGGTCATTATGCCTATGTGGCTGACGCGGAGAACGGCTTGCAGATAATCGATGTCGCCAACGCGGCCAGTCCGTTCCGAGTGGGCGGCTATAACACCAACTTCGATTCTGCGCTCAGCGTTTTTGTGACGAATCACTTCGCGTACGTCGGCGATGGGACCCATGGATTAAAGATCTTTGACGTAACCACGCCCTCGAATCCTCAGTATATTGGTTTTTATCCTATGCCGGGAACCGCTTACGGCGTTTATGGGCAGGGAACGCAGGTCTTGGTCGCGAATGGCGAGGCCGGCTTGTATGTGCTGGGGGTAACCAATCCGGCGGCGCCCATTCTATTGAGCCACTACAACACGATCGGCCCAGCCATCGACGTACAGGCCACGCCGTATTACGCCTTTGTGGCGCGGGCCACCAACGGCATGCAGATTTTCTCGATTCTTCAGCCTACGAATCTCGTCCCGATCAGCTCGCGTCTATTGCTGGGCTGGGCGAACGATCTGTATCTGCGGGGGATGACGCTGTATGTGGCGGCCGATACAGCAGGGCTGCAAATGGCGGCAATCGGCGATCCCTACGCGCCATATTTGAGCTTGATGGTCAGCACCACGCGCGTTGTTTGCGCGACGTCGCAAGGCGTTTCCACGGGCGCGCAATTCGAGGTTTGGAGCATGGGAGGGCGGAGCGAGGTATCCTATCGGGTTCAATCCGGAACCCCCTGGCTGTCGGTCTCGCCAACCAGCGGAACCACCACCGGCGAGCATGACACTATTTCGTTGGCGGCTGACACCGCGGCGTTGACCCCTGGAACCTACACCGGACGTCTGGCGATTCTCTCGGCCGATGTGGCCAATCAAAATGTTCGCATGGATGTGGCGGTTACGGTCGCCGCGGTACCGGTTTGGCTGAATTTCCTGCCCCAAACCAATCGCCTTTCCATTTACACCAATGAGACGCGTACGCTGACCAATCGGATCGAGATCTGGAATCAGGGCGGTCTCACAAGCTCCATGGCTTACACCTTGAGCGGCTCGGCCTCGTGGTTTTCGTTAAGCACAACTTCGGGCGTCAGCGCCGGGGCGCACACATTCCATTCGGTGATCTTCAGCAACTTGAGCTCGCTCGGGGTGGGTTCCTATACGGGCTCCATCACGTTGGCCGCGTCTTCTGTTCCCAATTCGCCCCAAACCATGCCCGTGATTCTGACAGTGATGCCCCATGAGCCGTGTTTGGAAGTCGGCACGAACGGCTTTTCCGTGGCCATCGGACAAGGACAGAATCCATCCGCCTTGGATCTGCCTCTTCGCAACAGCGGGGCAGGGGTTCTGTCGTACTCGGTGAGTGCGTCGGAATCTTGGATTGGCATCACGCCCGTCGAAGGGTCCAGCGCGGGAGAGTGGGATCACATTCAAATAGAGTTGGAAGCATCCGCGCTGGCGGCCGCCGCCTATCGCGGTACGATTTTTGTGTCGGTGACCAACCAGGCGGCGCCCCACCGGATTCCTGTCGCTCTGATTGTTCAGCAGGAAGCCGTGGTCATTGGCTCGCGGGCCAGCCTGTTCGGCTCGCAGGCCGCCGGCAGCGGAGTGGTTACTCAACGCTTCGAAGTGTGGAACGAAGGCACGGGTGTTTTGGATTATGCCGTTTCCGGGGACGCCGCGTGGATGAGTTCGCTTGCACCAAGCACCGGTCAGGTTTCGGGCGCGCAACGCCAGGCTCACGAGTTCATCATCAATCCGGCCAATTTGGTGGAAGGCATTCACACCGGGCAGGTATCGATCGTCAGCGCCTCGGCGGTCAATTCGCCGCGGATGATTAACGTTTACTTCACGCTGGCGCCGCGACTCACCAACGACCCGTGGATCGTCACCAATGGCAGCTACACGGGCTTGAATGCGCCATCGCAGACTCTCCGCATCTGGAATGCGGCCAGCACGAACCCAGTGGCCTTCACTCTTTCCACGGATGCGCCCTGGTTGCAAGTAAGCCCCACCTCGGGCATCAGCTCAGGCAATACGAACGAAATCACGCTCAGTTATCTGAGCGACCAATTGCCGGCCGGATATTTTTCTGGAAACATCCGGCTGACCGCCGGCGATCTTGTCCGTTTTATCCGCGTCGGCTTGCGCATGACGGAAAGCGGCGGCGTCTGGGAAGAGAAGATCGTGTTTCATTCGGATCGCGACGGCGATCAGGACATCTGGATGATCAATCCCGACGGCTCGGGCTTGACCACCCTGGTGCAACGGGTGGGGCAGCAGGTTGAGCCCCAGGTGAGTCCAAACGGAAAGCGCTTGGCCTATCGGGAAGTGGAAGCCGGCTTCAGCCGGCTGTGCGTCATCGATTTCATGACCGGCGCGGAGTATGCCTTCACCAATGTGTTTGGAGCGCGCTGGTTGCCGGACAGTTCGGGGCTTGTAGGCGTGAACAGTCTTGCCAACCCCAACAAGGCCTATCGCTTCCCCTTGACCGGCAAAATGGTTCCCATCCTGACCGCGGAACGGGATCGTAAGGCCATCATCGGCGTGGCGCCCAACTCCGAGGACATTTACTACGTCCTGGATGCGGGGGCCTTGCAGTCGGCTCAGATTCGTAAATTCGCGGCGGCCACGGGTAAGATGACCACGATTCTCAACTCCATGGGCCGGGCGCTGGGCGAAGGCCAACTCAATACGGCGGGCGATGCGCTTGCCTATGCAAGGACCACAAACCGCTTGTCGTCAATGCATGGCATTTACATTTATGATCTGACCAGTCAAAGCGAACTGCTCATTTCATCCATGGCAGGCAGCCGAGACCTCACCCCGGCCTTTTCTCCAAATGCCGAACGCGTTGCGTTCATCCGGTATTTTGGCTACACCAACACGGCGCTTTGCGTGGTGGAGGCGGCCTCCGCCGCGGAAACCGTGCTGCTTCAGGATTCCGCCACCAACGGGGCGCCTTGCTGGAGTTTGCTCTACCTCGCGTCGCCGGATCGGACGCAACTGAGCATCAGCACGAATCGCATCCACCTCACGGCGGTGCGCTTGGAGACCAATAATCCTGTCCAATCCCTGGACATTTGGAATGCGGGGCAGGGGACCCTGACCTTCCGCCTCTCGAACACGGTCGCCTGGTTGTCCAGTTCCAGAGGATGGGGGGAAAGCACCGGCGCCGCCGATCGCGTAAGCGTCGAGGCGGGCGCCTGGGCCACGCACTTAAGCGAAGGCGTGCATACGGGCTTGGTCGTGATATCTTCCGAATCCGCCGAAACCAATGTGCTCGTTATGCTGACCGTGGAACCGCCCTGGCCGGTCATGGAATTGGCGACGACCCAAATTGTTTGCGGCATCTCAATGGACCAGCTCTTTACCTCGCGTCCCATTGCCGTGCGCAACCGTGGCGGCCGCGAACTGACCTTCACCGGAAGCGTGAACCGGTCCTGGATGAACCTCTCCATTCCATCCACCTCATCGACCGGCGAATGGGCCGCATTGAAAGTCGTATTCAGTTCGTCCGGCCTGGAACTCGGATCGTATTCCGGTCAAGTCGCGGTGGCAACGGTTTTGGGAACCCAGGCGACGCCGGTGGTTCTTCATGTTTTCGATCCCAACACCAATCCGCCGGTTTTGATGGTGGACGCAACCAACATTGCGCTTTCCAGTCATCGCTATCGCTCCGATGCGGGAACCAATGTTCTTCATGTGCGCAATGCCGGCGGCCGCAGTATGGACGTAACCCTGACGAATGTCGCCTCCTGGATTTCGATCGCCGAGTATATCGGGAATCCCCTTCAACTATCCGGCGGTTCCGATGCGATACTCACGTTGACGTATGGCGCCTCGAATCTTCCCGAGGGTTGGTACACCAATACGTTTTTAATCCAAACCACCAATGCCGGCAGTCAAAGCGTCAAGGTCACCTTACACGTTCAAGCTCCCTTGGAACGCGCTTTTTATTCGCATGTCGAACCGGCGGGCGCCGGGCAAATTATACGCGATCCTCCCGAAGCCTCCTATGTCTATGAGGACATGGCCGTCGTTCGTTTTACGGCTGAGTCCTCGCTCTCGAACTTCTATGAATTTGCCTATTGGCATCAAAGCAACGAGACCACCCGTCTGATGCGATTTCAGCCGTCCCTCAATGTGCAGATGGATCAAGACTGGCATCTGACGGCCGTATTCCAGCAATTCACCCGGTTGCGGGGAGTGGTTACGAATGTCTATCTGTACGATCAGCTTCAGCTGATTCTTCCGCCTACCCGTCATGAGGGAGAGCAGCTGATCGATCTGGGCAGCGAAGTGCCGCTGGAGGGGGTTACGGTTACTTGCGCCGGGCAGTCGACGACCACGGATGTGACGGGTTTCTACCAGATAGAGCCAGCGCTTCCGGGCCCTGCGGATGTGGTATTCAGCCGGCCCGGCTATCTCACGGCGACCAATCGCATTTTCATGACCAACCATCAGGATAACGTCTGCAATGCCGGCCTGGTCGATGACAGTCTGATGTATGTCTCCGCGCGGCAACGGCCGGGGACTCGCTTGGTGGATGTCGTTTACGGGATCAAGGGGTTGCCCGGCGACCGCTACCTGGTGGATTGGGATGTGTCTTGCGACACCGGGCTCACCTGGAACGTGGACGGCTGGCATTATGCGGGCGATCTCCAATTCTATGAAGGCGATGTCTTGACCGGCGTCGGCCCGGGCTTGGGCAATCACTTCACCTGGGACGCGGGCCGCGACTGGGGCGAGCAGTATTCCACGCAAATGCTAATCAAGATTCGCGCCGGCCAGAGCGTCCGCGTTTCGCCGCCGTTCACCCTGGATACGCGCGGGGTGGAGAACCTGCAACTTCGGGTTTGGATTGATCGGAATAGAAACGATGCCTACGATCCCGGCGAGGGCGCTCAATTCGCTGAAGTGTATTATAAAGGACGTATGCCCGCTCATTCTCTCGGCCTGGTCCTGGATCCCGACGGCTTGATCGAACTTCCCGAAACGGCTTTTGTCGGGCAGGAAATCTTTGCCCGCAGGGAGATTTATTCGCGTCAGAGGGTAAAGGATCCGATTGCTCGATTCAATGACGACAATCGAATGTATACGATCTGGATGGACAGCGATATGGGTTCGGGAGACGACTCCGTTTGGAATGGGAAATGGCGTTCGCGTTATTTGAACCGCTTCGATATCGAGAACGCGCGCCAGGGGCAACCCATCAACGTGCGCTTGCGCCACCCGGTGTTCGAATGGGACCTCTATGTGGCCAGCCGGATAGCCGATCCGAATTACATCGCGATTTTGGAGGAAGGCTTTGCGCGGGCTTCGACCTACCTGTATGACGTGACCGACGGCCAGATGAAATTCGGCCGGATTTGCATCGTTCCGGGCGCTGTTGGCGGGTCGGCCGAATCACGCCCTACCGATATCGAGATAAGAGACTTACAAAAATATCGGGCCAATGCCGATATCTTGGGACGGTTGAACAAACCAGGGTATGTCAGGCTGGGCCGTGAAATCGTGCACTCTAACAAAACAACCGGGGTCACGTATACCAATTCGCCGACCACGAGCGAGTACTACACCACGATCGTTCATGAACTGGGCCATTATCTGTTTGGCTTTTACGACGAATACATGAACGGCTACCGCATGGAGGGTAACTGGGACGGCTACATGCACCTACATGCCGATGAAATTCCGAGTATTTATGGGTTCATGCATGACCAACGTCGCACAACCGAAATGTCTTCTTACAACGATTACCTGCCCTCCTACCCCGACGGGGGTTCCACCAACCTCAATCGAATGGGGATTACCTGGCAAATCTATATGAAGTTCCTCAGCCTCAACACGAATTTCTTGCCTTGCTGGCAGGATTTTGAAGATCGTTTCGAGGACGAGTATGACGGAGTTCCGGTGGAAATTACCGTGCCGCGCTACGGCTATTTCCATCAAGGCCGGTCAGTTCGCGGGCAGGATCGCGAAGGTCCGACCAATATTCCTCTGCCGTATGCTCGCTGCATTGTGACCACTGGCGCGGTGGACAGGCCTTTGGTGAAAACCGCGCAACCGGCCGCGCGTTGGTCGGCGCCGGTCGCGGTTCGTTCCGGCGACGCGCCGCAGGCGGATGCGGTCGTAACGATTCGCCCCGTCAGCCGACCGGGCTTGCGCTACCTGGGCAAGACCGGCCCCGATGGGTTCAACATGGCTTATGACCTCCAGATCGGCGATGTCCTCCAAGCCACCTGGCAAGGGCAGACCGTATCGCGGACTTTGACTGAGCAGGATAGGAACCAAACCCTCGTCCTCGATCTTCAGGAAGGCGCCCAGCTTCATTCCGGTCCTGCGTTGAACGGACACTGGCTCTTGTCGACCAACCGGCTCGGGTTGCTGGTGTCCGGAACGCTGGACGCCAACACCAACTGGGGCTTGCGCATTGAAGCCAGCGAGCCGTTGAGCGTTGCGCCCACCGCCATTGTCTATCCGGACGATGCCGCCGGCGTGACGGTTCAAACCTACCAGGTGACTGCAACCCTGTACACCGGCCTGGTCAGTCTGGCTTTCGTGACCGACAATGGATATCTGGAGCTTCACGCGCACGGCGCGACATCCGACGATAATTACACCCTGTTCGATGCCTGGCACGTCGCCGTCGCGTATCCGAATGAAGGCATTTGGATTTCGCCTGACGGTTGGGCGCGGGTCGGGCTGTCCGAACTGCCTCCGTCCGAGTTCATTGCCCTGGCGTATCAGCAGAACGGCCCCGTGATTCTGCCGGCGGGGTTCGGATACAACCATCAGATCGGGTCCACGCTTTGGGTGGGGCCGATGGAGGCTCTGAATCTGAGCGCGACCAATATGCTCTCTCTGAATATTTACTATCAGGATGAAGATGTGCTGGGGCTCGACGAGACGAGCGTCGCCCTCCATCGCTGGGTGGAAGGCAATTCTTCGTGGGTGGGGGTTCCGCATCATCAATCCGTCAACGATAACGTGATCTCCGCCACGATCACCAACCTCGGGATCTTCGCCCTGTTTGCCAACGCCTCGAGCGATACCAACGCGCCCGCTGCCATCACGGATTTGCTGGCAGCGCCCGGCGACTCGCCGCGCAGCATTCGTCTGAACTGGACGGCCGTGAGCGACGACGGCGCCGCGGGGCCTGCTCTGAAGTATGATCTTCGCTACGCCCACGAGGAAATTACCGCCCAGAATTGGGCCTCCGCCACGCGCTATGCCATCGCTCAGGCCCCGCTGGCTCCCGGCAGCCAGGAGTCCTTCGACTTGATCATGTCGGACAGCGGCCAACTGTATTATTTTGGCGTCTGCGCCCTGGACGAAGCCGGAAACAGCGGCGCGTTGGGGCCCAGCGCAGCCGCGCGCTCCTCGATCCTGGACGACGACGGCGACGGCATCGCCGACGACTGGCTGGCCGCCGCGAATCTGGGCCGCGAAACGCCCATGACCGCGCAAGACGATGTGGACGGCGACGGCCTTACGACGCTGGATGAATACATCGCGGACACGGACGCCAATTTGTGGGACACCGACGCCGACGGCATAAACGACGGCTGGGAAATCGAGCACAACCTCAATCCCACCAGCGCGGACGATGCCTCGCTCGATAATGACCAGGACGGCCTCTCGAACAAGCGGGAGTACGATCTCAGCACCAATCCCGACTCGATCGACAGCGACGGCGACGGCATGAACGATCTGTGGGAAACCCAGCGCACCCTCTTGCCGAACACGGCCGCGGGCCAGGAAGGCGGCGCCAGCGACATCGACGGCGATGGCTTTAACAACTATCAGGAGTATCTGGCCGACACCGATCCGACCAACGTTTACTCCTTGCTGGAGGTGTATTCGATCCTGGGCTGCCCCAACGTAAGCATCGAGTTTCTGACCGCCACGACGCGCCTGTACGCCGTCGATTACAGCACCAACCTGACCCAAAGCACCTGGAGCCTTCTCGAGCACGACTTCTACGGCGAAGGCGGTCTCACCACCATCAACGACACCAACGGAGTTTCTCCTCGCATATACCGAGTCAAAGCGCGTCCACCGGGATTGTAGGCGGAGCAGGAAGAGTTTTTGTCTTCCCGAACGGCAGGACTGGGCGCGCCGCAAAACGAGAACCGGCCGGCCCGGCGGTCCGGCCCTACCTGTAATGAAACCGCCTCTGAAAGAGGCTGAACCCAGCCGCTTTTGCCCTTCACAAACTGTTGATCGTCCCGCGACGGACGAATGCCGAAAAGAAGCAGAAAGATTTTGGATTCTGCCGTCCAAGTTCTCAAGTGGCTCGGCAAAAAGGGTGAGCTATCTATCGCGCAGGATTTGTTGGCAAAAATTCCAAAGCCGTGGAAGAAAGTGATCCTCAAGACGCTGACCGATAACCGTCAGGGTGCAATAACAGAACAATTCACGTTGAAAGATCGGCGCGCTTAATCAGTCCGTCCCGCCTGCAACGCTGCGCGTAGCACTGCGGGCAGGCGCTCTATGCCCCAGTCTTGGGGCAGCGCGAAGGCCACGTGATCGGCCTTCAGTCGGCGGCTGATCGACACGCCGGTAAACCGGCTCCCGGTCGCCGTCGCCACCGCCTTCCGGCCTTCGAGGTAGGGGCTTGCTGGCCTATTCGATTCCTGAACCTTCGACCGCAATCCTGCTTGGCTTGGGCGCACTGTGCGGCCTGGGGCTGAGCCGCCGCCGGGCTCACCGAGCGGTATATGGGCCGGCTGCACCAACTGCGAGGAGAGTGGTCGGAAGCCATTCCGTGCCTGCTGGCGGCGCGTCCGCGCATGAGGGCTGAAGACCGGGTGGCGTGCGACCAGGCTCTGATCCTGTCCTACCTCAAAACCGACCAGCCCGTTCAGGCCCTTGCCCTGGCGGATGACGGAATCCTAAACAGCGGAATATTCTCCGATATCTATCGGAAGCTGCGCAAGGAAATCGAACGGAAGACGCGAGACGCCTCGGCCGCCCGCTCCCTCTGACTGCTTTCCAGGGCCGGCTACAACCGCCCCGCGGGGTCGAAGGGGAAGCCCGTCTTCGGAGAAGCCGGGCCACCTTCAGGAAGGCTTTCTTGAAAAGGGCGTTCGAAATCGATAGCGCTCAAACTTTCGCGCCTGATCAGCCGCATCAAGATGAGCCGAAAAGTTTCAACCGCTTCCTATACATTGTCTTCAGCAATTTGTAAATTATTGAGACAGGCACGCGCTTGTTTCCCGGATGCGATGATTTACAGAAGAGGCACGAATATAATGGCAGGGGTCAATAACCGAAAATAATGCGGAATGGCCGATCATCGCATAACTTCATCTTTCTTGACGCGTTTCTGTATTCAACCTATTGGTCAACTTCCTCCCGGAGGTCTCCCTTGAAAAAAAGCAGCTCGCCGGCGACTCGTTCCTGTTTTTCCAATCATTGGAAAATATTTGCTCCCATTTTCCAATCATTGGAAAAAAAGCCCCAACGTTTTCCAATCATTGGAAAAGCTGTGCTGACCGCCATGCTGATGCTGGCGGCGGCGAATGCGTGGGCGGCCACGGGGTGGTTCGAGGACTACGTCGTCCTGGACGTCAACAGCACAACCGGCGAGTATTACTGGATTGGCGCCGATCCGTCCTTCGGGACCCAGTTCCATGAGCATGATTTTGGCTCGGTTACTCAGTTCGTGATCGGCGGCTGCGATATGAAGTATTGGAGCGATACCCAGGATCGTACAGGGGGGTCGTATTTCTGGAGCGTGGATGGAGGGGCGGCAACGGAGGCGGCCTGGAATCAGGAGGCGGTGGGCGGCAACGATTACCAGGGTACTTCGGCGGCGGATCAGAATATTTTGTCCGGCCTGCGCGCGGGGACGCACCGGTTGTCGGTCTGGGCGAAAAGCACGGGCACAGGGCAGGGGGATAGCTGGTTGTCCAATGGAGGGAACAATTATACGGCCACCTTTGCGATGGTGCAGAGCTCCACGATTTTGCCGTCCGACGGGCCGCAGGCGGGCGGCAACACGGTCACAATCACCAACGCCTGGCCGGCCATCGGCAACGGCAGCGACATTACCAACATCCTCGTGGGCGCGATGGGTACGACAAATCTCCTCGGGCAAGGCGCCAACTGGGCGACTTTTGTCGCCCCGGCCAATTCAGCGGGCGTGAAGGATGTGGTTGTTCAGACCTCTGGCAGCGGCGATGCGACCCTTGGCAATGCGTACACGGTCAATCCGGCGGGGAAAATCATCGCATTCGACTGGACGCGGTGGCAGGAAGTGGCGGGACTGCCCGATGCACGCTATTACCATGCGGCGGCGGTGCTGAACAGCGAGTTGTACGCCCTGGGCGGGTGGGACGACAGCGGCAGCACGGTAACCAACATGTATCGATACGATGGGACCGCTTGGACGGAAGTGGAGGGGTTGCCCGGTGCGCGCCGCAGCTTGGCGGCGGGGGTATTGAACGGTGCGTTGTACGCGGTAGGCGGGCTCAGCGATACGTTGGCCATTTCGACCAATGTGTACCGGTACGATGGGACAAACTGGACGGAAGTGGCCGGGTTGCCGGCGGCGCGCGAAGATTTCGCGGCGGCGGTATTGAACGGCGAATTGTACGTCATGGGCGGATATAACAGCACGGTCAGGACTAATGTGTACCGGTATAACGGAACGGTTTGGACGGAAACGGCGGGTTTGACGACGAGCCGACGAACCTTGGCGGCCGACGTGCTGAACGGCGAGTTGTACGCCGTCGGTGGGTTGGACGGCAGCGGCACGGCCAAGACCAACCTGTACCAGTATAACGGGACCCACTGGGCGGAAACGGCGGGATTGCCCGCGGCACGCTACGGACTGGCGGTGGGGACGGTGAACGGTGAATTGTACGCCGTTGGCGGATATGACGGCGCTCACGCGCAGTCGACCAACGTCTACCGGTACAACGGGACGAACTGGCTGGAAACGCTGGGATTGCCGGATGCTCGCAGCTCTCATGCAGCGGGGGTGTTGGAGGGTGGGGTATATGTCATAGGCGGATTGGACGACCAAAGCGACACCATGACCAACGTGTTCCGATATCCAGCCTTGGCCCCGGATGTTTCGCCCGCTTCCGGTTCCTCGACCGGCGGCTGCCAAGTGATCGTCAGCGGCGTGAATCTTGGCAATGGCGCCGACATAACGAACGTGACGCTGTGCGGCGCGAGTGTGCAGGAGATCTCCAGCCAGTCGGCCACGCAGGTTGTCGTGGTGGCCAGGGCCGATGATCCCGGCCTGGGCGATGTGCGGGTCTATTCCATCAGCTTCGGCGAGACGGTGAAATCGAACGCCTTCACCTATACCGGGTCCGGCATCCTGATCTCCAGTCCTTCTTTCGGTTATGTGCCGTTGGGCGCGGTCGTGACCAACGTCTTCACCGTGACCAATTCCGGGAATGAGGCGTTGCTGATTTCCGCCGCGACCAACGACGGACCCGGCGCAACCAACTTTATCGTGAATCTGCCGGCGACCGTATCGCCCGGCACGGCGAGCAACTTCCCGGTGGTCTTCACGGCCGGCGCGATGGGGACGTTCAATCCGGTTTGCTACACGGTCAACAACAGCCTGTATCCAAATTACTATTTCGGGCTTTATGGCAGTGTTTATCAGCTTTCCACCAACGCCGGCCCGTCCGTGGGCGGCAACACCCTTACGATCACCAACGGCCAGTTCGGCGCCATCACCAATGTGCTGGTGGGCGGCGTGTCGGCGGCGATCCAGAGTTGGGGCACGAATTGGGCGATCGTCACGATTCCCACAGGCTTGACGTCAGGCGCGAAGGACATTGCCATTCAAACCGCCGACAACGGCGACCTGAAGCTGGCGGACGCTTACACGGTCAATCCGGCCGGCGCGATCGGATTCTACACGAATACATGGCAAGAAGTGTCCGGTTTGCCGGCGGGCCGGCTGGGGCACGGCGTGGCCGCCTACAGCAACGCGATTTATGCGGCCGGAGGTTATACGTGCCAGAGCAATGTGTATCGCTTCGACGGCGCGACCTGGACCGAGGCGGCCCCTCTGCCGGAAGCCCGGCGCAATATGCCGCTGTGTGCCTATAACGGCCTCTTGTACGGTGTGGCCGGCACGGACCCGGCTCTTCTGGTGACCGCTACGGTTTTCGCTTTCAATGGTTCCAACTGGAGCTCGAGCTTGCCGGTTCTGCCCGCACCGCGCACCGGGGTGGCCCTGGCAATGCATGCGGGCTATCTTTGTGCCGCCGGGGGATACGTCAGCGGTGCGCAACAGGAAGAAGCCTGGCGATTCAACGGGTCGAGTTGGGAAGCGATCACGAATCTGCCCGACGCTCGCGATTGGCCAATCCTAGCTTCCTTCCACGGACAGTTATATTGCGTGGGGGGCAACGGACTCAGCGGCATTTCCGCTACGAACGTTTACCGTTACGACGGCGACTCCTGGTCCGAGGTGAGCGGTTTGCCCTCGCCGCGGTTCGGGATGGCGGCGTCCGTGCTCAGCGATAAGCTCTATATCTTTGGCGGACTGTCCAACACGACGGCTCGAGGCGAAGTCTTCAGCTTCGACGGCACGAACTGGCAGACGGAGGCGTCGCTGCCTGCCGCGCGAGCGCGTCCCGGCGGGGCGGTCCTGGGCCGCCAGATGTATTGTGTGGGCGGCGGCACGACCGCCTCGAGCGGAGGCCAAACCAACGTCTATTGCTACCCGGCGTGGAATGTGGCGGGCGTGACGCCCTCAAACGGCGCCTACAGCGGCGGCTATGAGGTCACGATCGGGGGCCTCAACCTGGGCGATGGCGGCGATATTACGAACGTGACGCTCTGCGGCGTGAGCGTGCAGGAGATCACCAGCCAGTCGGCTACGCAGATCGTCGTTGTAGCCGGCGTCGCTGACGCCGGCCAGCTCGGCCTGGGCGACGTGCGCGTGTTTTCGACCAGCTTCGGCGAGACGATCCAAGCCAACGCATTCGCCTACAAGGCGCCCAACTTGCAGGTGCGCGGCACGAATGGCTCGTTGGTGGCGAGCGGAAATAGCCCTTCATGGACGGATGGCACCAAATTCCGGCCGACGCTCTTCGGCGCGGCGTGGACCAGCGCCTTCAGCATTACCAATAGCGGCGACGCCGCTTTGAACATCAGCGGCTATACGACGAACGGCGCGAACCCATCGTTGTTTGCGGTCGGCGGCGTGCCTCTAATCGTGGATGTCGGCGGCGTCAGCAACTTCACGGTGGTCTACACCCCCGCCTCTGTAGGCAGCCATTCGGCGTCGGTGGCTTTCACCAGCGACGATTTGACCTCGCCTTTCACGTTGAATCTGGGCGGTTCCTGTTTCGCGCTCTCGACCAACGTTGGCCCCTCCGCAGGCGGCAACACCATCACCCTCACCAATGGAAATTTTGGCGCGATCACCAATGTGCTGGTGGGCGGCGTGTCGGCGGCGATTCAAAGTTCAGGCGCGAACTGGGCGATCGTAACGATTCCCGCCGGCCTGACGCCGGGTGCGAAAGACATCGTCATTCAGACCAGCGACCAAGGCGACACGACTCTTTCCAATGCCTACACAGTCAATCCGGCGGGCGCGATTAACGTCGGACACCCGTCAAGCTGGACGGATACCATGGGGTTGTCCGCCACGCGTTACGCGGTTGCCGTGGCGGAACTCAGTAATAACCTATATGTCATGGGAGGCGCGATAGGCGTGTGGTCCAGCGCCAGCGCCCAGACCAATGTGTACCAGTTTGACGGAACGAACTGGACCGAAGCCGCCGGTTTGCCGGTGAGCCGTTATCTGGCGGGGTCCGCAACCTACAGTGGCCAAGTCTATGTGGTGGGCGGTTACGACACGGCTGAAAGAACCAACGTGTATCGCTTCGACGGCGCCAATTGGACGGAGATGGCTGGGTTGCCCTCGGTCGGCGGGCGCGCCGGCCCGGCGGTTTGCGTTTGGAGCAACCACTTGTATGCGATTGCCGGCAGCGCGAACAAGCCGTCCGCTTCGGGCGCCACCAATGTCTTCCGGTTTAACGGCGCCGTTTGGGAAGAGGTTCATGGCCTGCCGGCGGCCTCCTTTGGCATGGTGGCCGGCGTATTGAACGGAGCCTTGTATGCGGCTGGAGGCTACAACCCCAGCGGCTATCGGACGAACTGCTATCGATACGATGGCGTAAACTGGACCGAAGTGTTCGGTTTGCCAGCGGGGTTGGTTTTTGCCGGCGGCGCTGTATTGAGCGAACACCTGTATGCCATAGGTGGAGAGGGGCCTGCGAGCCCCGCAGGGCAAGTGTATCGATTTAATGGAACAGCCTGGACGTTGGATTCCTCCTTGCCGGGGTTCCGGGATAATGCGGGCGCCGGAGTGCTGAATGGCACGCTCTTTGCCATCGGCGGTCGCAGCAGCAGTGAAGTCGCGACCACGAATGTGTACCGATATAACCCTGCCGTGATTGGCGTCAGCCCCTCCACTGGGCTTTACACAGGCGGATATCAAGTCGTCATCCCTGGCTCCAACCTCTGCAACGGAGCAGACGTGACCAACGTGACGTTGTGCGGCGTGAACGCCAGCTCGATCGTCAGCCAGTCGGCCACGCAGATCGTCGTTGTAGCCGGCGTCGCTGACGCCGGCCAGCTCGGCCTGGGCGACGTACGCGTTTTCTCCGTCAGCTACGGCGAAACGGTCCAAGCCGGCGCTTTTACCTACACCGCGCCCAGCCTGAATGTGCGCGGCACGAACGGCGCGGCGGTGGCGAGCGGAAATACCCCTTCATGGACGGATGGCACCAAATTCCGGCCGACGCTCTTCGGCGCGGCGTGGACCAGCGCCTTCAGCATTACCAATAGCGGCGACGCCGCTTTGAACATCAGCGGCTATACGACGAATGGCGCGGACCCATCGTTGTTTGCGGTCGGCGGCGTGCCTCTAATCGTGGATGTCGGCGGCGTCAGCAACTTCACGGTGGTCTACACCCCCGCCTCTGTAGGCAGCCATTCGGCGTCGGTGGCTTTCACCAGCGACGATTTGACCTCGCCTTTCACGTTGAATTTGGGCGGTTCCTGCTTCGTCCTTTCGACCAATGTCGGTCCCTACGCGGGAGGCAACACCATCACCCTCACCAATGGAAACTTCGGCGCCATCACGAACGTGCTGGTGGGCGGCGTGTCGGCGGCGATTCAAAGTTCGGGAGCGAACTGGGCGACGATCACAATTCCTGCCGTCGGGTCGGCGGGCGTGAAGGATATTGTGGTGCAGACGAGCGACCAGGGCGACACCACGCTGGCTGGCGCGTATACGGTGTATCCGGCAGGGCAGATCAGTGGTGGACTCATACCAGGCCATGCTTGGACAAACCTGGGCAGCGGTGTAAACGATGGAGTGTCTGCCCTGTTGCATGACGGGACGAACCTGTATGCGGGGGGGGAATTCACGAACGCCGGCGGAGTGGCTGTGAATTGCATAGCCATGTGGAACGGCGCAAGCTGGACCAATCTGGGCAGCGGCCTGGGTGGGTCTGTGGTGGCTCTGACGCATAACGGGGCGAACTTGTATGCGGGCGGATATTTCACGAATATCGGCGGAGTGGTCATGACGAGTAGTGTGGCGATGTGGAACGGCACAAGCTGGACCAATCTGGGCGACGGCTTGGGCGGGTCTGTGATGGCCCTGGCGCATAACGGGACCAATCTGTATGCGGGCAGTTCAGACGGGACCGTGGCGATGTGGAATCCTGCCGGCGCGGGAAGCTGGACGAACTTCGATGGGATCCATAGCACGGTGTGGGCGTTGATGCTCGACGGGACCAACCTGTATGCAGGTTCTTCGCAGTCAAGTTATGTTCAGCTATGGAACGGCGCCAGTTGGACGAGTCTGGGCGATGGCCTGGATAGCCAGGCGAATGCCCTGGCGCATGATGCGACCAACCTGTATGTGGGCGGCTGGTTCTCGGCGGCCGGCGACGTAACGGCGAATGGCGTGGCGGCGTGGAATCCTGCCGGCGCGGGAAGCTGGACGAATCTCGGCAGCGGGATGAGTGGTGGAATGTCCGCTGTGCTGGCCCTGGCTCATGATGGGGTGAATCTGTATGCCGGGGGGTTCTTTACGAGCGCCGGCGGAGTGGCGGCGAATGGCGTGGCGATGTGGAATCCCGCGGGTGCGGGAAGCTGGACGAATCTCGGCAGCGGCGTGGACACCTATGTTTCCTCTCTGGCGCACGACGGGATCAATCTGTATGCGGGCGGCTTCTTCACGAACGCCGGCGGGGTGGCGGCAAACTATGTCGCCCAATGGCGTCCAACGGTCATTGAATTGTCTGGCGTAAGCCCTTCCAGCGGATCGTGGACAGGCGGCTATCCGGTGGTCATCGTCGGCACGAACCTGGGCAACGGCAGCGACATCACGAACGTAACGCTGTGCGGCGTGTCGGCAAATATCCTCCCTGGCCAGTCGGCCACTCAAGTCGTAGTCGTAGCAGGGGCCTCTGGAGCCGGTTTGGGCGACGTACGCATCTTCTCCATCAGCTTCGGCGAGACCGTGAGATCCAATGCATTTACCTACATGCGAGAACATCAGGCGCCGCTGGTATTCTCGCCGGCAAGCCCTCAGACCTACTTGACGACCAATAGCCTGTCGTTGTCCGGCGGTTCAGGCGCCGGCGCGGTGAGTTACGAAGTGGTGAGCGGCCCCGGGCAGATCGCGGGGACCAACCTGACCGCGACGGCGGGAACCGGCACGATCGCGATCCGGGCGACAAAGGCTCAGGACGACCACTACTATGTCGCCGTTGTGACCTCCACCGTTACCGCGGCTCAGGCCAGTCAGACGATCGCATTCGATCCTATCGCCGATCAGAAAACGACCAACAACGTGGGCCTGAGCGCAACGACATCCAGCGGCCTTGGGGTTTCGTTTAGCGTGCTGAGCGGGTCGGCATCCCTTGACGGCACAAACCTGACCTTCAGCGGCGCGGGTTTGGTGAGCATCGCGGCCAGCCAGGCCGGCAACGCGAACTGGAGCGCCGCGCCCGATG
>Ga0154562_119_pt1 | contig 160454 bp, 126 predicted proteins | sample RifGroF2_FD_105705 | JGI IMG/M metagenome (GOLD analysis project Ga0154562, IMG submission 105705) | Lentisphaerae bacterium GWF2_57_35 | reverse complement strand
TTGACCCTGGCCTTTACCAACGAGTTTCTGTGGGCCGATCAGGTGGTCGTGGCTCATAACGAAGAATTCGTCGATGCGGTTACCTACCCCTTCGCTCGCCTGATCGACCATACTCTGCCGGACAACAGCAACGGCCTCCGCGACGTATACATGTATCTGCGCTACACCAACAACATCCGCAACGCGCTCTTTATGGGACGAGCGATCCTGGACACGGAAATGCCCAGTCTTTTGGCGATTAGTCCGGCGGATGGAGGTCTGACCAATCGGCTGCATGTGGACATCACGGGGCTTGCCACCGACAATCTGGGCGTTGTAAGAGTGTTGGTAAACAGCAATTGGGTAGACGGCATTTCCAGCGGACAGTTTTATATGGTGAGGCATCTTCTACAACCCGGAACGAACACGCTGAGCATCGAAGTGAGCGATCAGGTTGGGCATACGGTGAGCACGCAAATTACCGTGACGGTGGAGACCTCCGGCGATACCAACGCGCCGCAAGCCCTGCTGGACCTTCCCAGGGATTACGAAATCACGGGCGAGCAGACGAATTTCTTCGACCGGACCACCTACGCCGACTCCAAGGACTTGTATGTGCGGGGACATGCCGACGCCGACGCGGAATGGGTGTGGCTCTATGCCGAAAATGGAAACGGAGCCACCAATTCGAAAACGACCATGGGACGGTTGGGGACTCAATTGCTCGGGCGCGTGGAGTTGTTCCCCGGCAGCAATTGGGTCTGCGTCGCGGCGCAAGACGCCGCAGGAAACCTGAGCACCAGCCGGTATGCGGTCATCCGCGACACCAATTATGTCTTCAAAATCACCTATCCGGCGCCTTATGCCGAAATGAACGGGACCAACATCGTGGTAAAAGGCGAAATCTCGGACAATCTGACCGGGGCAGTGATCGCCGTAAACGGGGTCGGCATCCAAATCGGAACCCCCACCAATGGCGCTTGGGCCTTCCAAACCACCCAAGCGGTCGGCATGGCGGTTGGCTTGAACCATATCGAAGGCGTTGCTAACGTCAACGGTCGATCCCTTTACGTCGATCCGCCTTTTACCGAGTATCAGATGTTGAGCTTTAACTATAAGCTGGATTACAAAACGTATAGCGAAAGCGGGAATTCTAGAATTTGGCAGGCGGCTAGGAATTCCGTGGATTGGATGGGACCGTCAGCCACCTATTCCCAGCGCTCGGAAGGGCAAGGGAAAATCTGCTTGATTATGACCAATTATAATTTCAGTAACTGTTCCGACGCGCCGATCGATTCTTTGGTGAATATCACTCTGTCCAGTCAATTGACCTGGGCGCACTTTGGCTTTACCGATTACGCCACCGCAAATTCGCTCACCACCAAGCAATACCGCGACACGGAAGTGCGCTTCGTCAAACACGCTGAAAGCGACGAAGAACAATGGGTCTTGCTGAAATTCGATCCGCTGCTGATGGGCAACGAAATCCTGAATTCCGCTTCGGCGGCTCAAGTGTTCTTCCGCGGCAGTCCCGGCATAAGTATCGGATACTTCGGCACGGTAGGCTTTGTGACCAAGATCAAACCCAACGTTGAACAGCGGGTGACCGAGGCGGACTTCCAATGGCCCAGTCATCCCAACCTACAGTGGAAGGGCCATCTTCTTTCCATCGCCAGGGTGTCGAATTCGGTCATTAGCTCCACCATCGTTCCCGACTGGAACCACGACCGTAAAATTGACTCCTTGGACCAGAATCAAGCCACCGCTTTCAATCCGTTTCGATTCTGGATCAACGATGACCATGATCTTGGGGACGTTGCCGAGGGCGACAGCGATATCCCTGGCCAGGAAAATGCAAACCACGAGGACGACGAGGTCAACGGTCGCTGCGACTTGCCCGACTTCTTCCCCGTCTGGTTGGATCTCAATCAAATTCTTAATCTTTTCCCGCCAAGCGCGACCGTTCAATACAAGCTTAAGCAGGCCGATGCCGCCGTCAAAATAGTCTACACCGACTTAACCAAAGACCAGGCCGGGAACTTCCTGACGACCGAAGGCAATACCTATGGCCCGTCGTTTAATCAGAACGCTTTCGAGGCGGATGCCATCGCGATCGCCTCTTTCGGAATCGTTCTGAACAACAGCTTTCTTTTAAAGATCAAGAATAACGCGAATAAGGGCGTATTGATGATGGAGGGCACGAAGCCCACGACGGCGCCGCTCATCTTGGAATTGTGGGTAGGCGGGATCAAAATCTTCGAACAGCAAATGCCTTTGAGCATCGATGGCGTGGAGAAGATGTATCGATCAATTAACATAAGACCAAGTGGCGGGCCGCCCACCTCGACGGGAGAGCCAGCGAACAATCCCGACTATTTGAACACCCGCAAGAACGTTTTTTTCTTGCACGGGTTTAACGTAACAGCTGAAGGGTCGCGGGGGTGGAATGCGGAAATGTTTAAGAAGCTTTATCAATCAGGTTCGCGAGCCAGATTTTGGGGCATGACGTGGGATGGCGATGTGGGGCTCATCAATGCGTTACACTATCAGGAGAACGTCGCAAGTGCACTGATCGTGGCTTCGAACTTCTGTATGCAGTTGCAGGGCATAACCGGCGAGAAGATCGTTCTTGCTCATAGTCTCGGCAACATGGTTGTCTCTAGCGCGATTCAGGACTACGGTCTGAGCGTGACTGAGTATTTCATGCTCGATTCCGCCGTGGCGACGGAATGCTATGCCCCCTCGCTTTTCAATGACGCAACGGTGGGCAATTACATGCTCCATGAAGATTACATAGGATACAACTCCAACACATGGTGTTCAACTTGGTTTCGGTTGTTCTCTTCGCCGGATGATCGGGAAAAGCTGACATGGCAAGATCGTTTCCCTTCTATCCTCTCGGTGGCATACAATTTCTACTCAACTGGCGACGAAGTATTTGAAGTCTATCCTGGTACGCCATCTGTGTTTTCCGGTGGCCCATTCCATCTTGAGCAATATGCTTGGCAGAAACAGGAAATTTTCAAGGGGCGAGGGGGATTAGGGGGGACGGATTGGGCTGGATGGGGGTTTGAGGGCTATTGGACTTCTGAGGGATGGATTTCGGAATACACTATGGAGCAGGCTAATGCTGCCATTCCGGCTCAACTTCGAACCAATGCGGTGTTTTTGCACGAGCCGACTACGATGTTTTCTTCAAACATCACGGCGCAGGTCGCAAACGACATCATCGCCCAAGGAGTGCCAGCCCTCTCGTATGCGGCGGGCATAGACGCGATAGCTCCGCTCGGCTTGGACAGAAACTACAACGCTAACGATCACAAGCCGAATGGATGGGGACGAAGTGGAGGAGACTATGGCGCCCGCTGGCTCCACAGTGATTTGAAGAACATGGCTTACTTCTACACCTATGATCTGTTTAACCAACTCGTTTCGCAAGGAGGTCTGCAATGAACCGCTTCTATATTGTGATTGTTATGCTTTTGTCCGGTTGTCTGATCGCGGGAAAACTTTTCGCGGCGCCGCCGGAAGTTGAGAAGGCCCGACAGCATGGAGCACAAGGTGAGGTTACGCTTCTTGTCGTTGATTCAACTGGCAAGCCGGTTGAAAAGGCTAAGCTGAGTGTGGCGTTTTGGGGTTCGGACTCATCTGCCGATGTTGTTGCCTCCGAAGGACAGACCGACCCCAATGGCCTATTCGTCGCTGCAGGCAAGACGATCGGCAGCATGAATTACACAATAACCAAGGACGGTTATTACAAGACGACCGGGAAATACTGGTTTTACCGACCGAGCGGCCTGGATTCAAACAAGAACTCAGCCGCAAGTCCCACCTCGGGGGAATACTGGTTATATCATCAGCAAGAAAACAGCGTTAAGGATGATCGCTGGCAGCCGTGGAATCCAACTATTACACTTGTGCTTAAAGAACGCCGTCAACCCATCGCCATGTACGCGAAGAGGATTGATGCGCCGGTGCCTGTCCGTGATACACCCGTTGGGTTTGATCTAGAAGTCGGCGACTGGGTGTTGCCGCATGGCGCCGGGAAACAAGCAGACGTGTATTTCACGTACAAAGCCAATGCTCAAGACTTCTGGACGGGGTCGTATGAACTGACCATTGCATGCAGCAACAAAATGGATGGGCTTGTCCGCATGCGAAAAGACATGTGGAGCGAATTCCTTTCCGCCTACGAAGCGCCGAACGATGGTTATGACACGGGTGTGGTTCTGTCTCTTGACATGACCAAGGACAAGATCCTGAAGAAAGATCTGTTTGGCGCGGAGGAGTATCTAATCTTCCGCGTGCGGATGGTTCTCGACGACAAGGGCAATATCACGAGTGCACGATACGGGAAAATCTACGGCCCGATCGAATTTGGGCGAATAGGAAAGGTTGAGGAAAACCGGGGAGGGGTCCGTTTTACTTGCTACTTCAACCCGACGGCGAACGACCGGAACCTGGAGTTCGATCCGTCTCAGAACCTGTTTAACTGGCGGCACGATGCGCGGGAACGCCCTTACATGCCGTGAGTACCCATGTACGATAACAAGCCATAGAGATGTTCAGAAACTGGCTAACGGGGACTATTAGGGTCAAACCGAGAAACTAGCACTCAGGACGCGTCCATGAGGCGGGCAGTGGACGTACGTTTCCAGAGCCGGACATGTTGCGCCTGGTTCTCCGTTTGGCGCAATCGAACCCATTTCAGTTTGGCTCTTATTTTGCGCGCATTTTAAAGTCGTACTCGTTCGGTTTGCCCAGAAAGCAAAGTCCCATGTAATGACCCTTCACGTCATCGTAAGAGATTTGATTAAGCTCAAGGGCAATTTTCTCGGCCGTTAGCGGCAAGGTTTTGAGGCGAAGGCCCAAGGCATCTTCCAGGGCATTGGCGATAATGGGCGCGGCCGGGATCATGGTGTGCTCGCCGACCCCGCGCGCACCGAAAGGACCGTCGGGTTGAGGCACTTCGACGACGATGGGCACGATCTCGACCGGGACATCCTTGGCTGTGGGAATTTTGTAATCCGTGAAATTGGGGTTCAGCAATCGGCCCTTTAAGTCGTAGCGAATATCTTCATAAAGCACGGTGGCGATTCCTTGCAGCAATCCGCCTGTGATTTGGCCTTTGACCAGATCGGGATTGATGGCTTTGCCGGCATCGACCGCCAGGACCGCTTTCAGGATTTTCATTTTGCCCGTACGTCGGTCGATCTCGACGGTGGCGGCCGCGGCGCCGACCGTGTAATGCACGTTCGGATGTCCGCCCTGGCTGGTTTCCGGATCGCTTAAAGCCGAGGTGAATTCCGGCATGAACATGCCGCTGCCCAGGATGGGGCCTCCCAGAAAATTGCCGTGGGGCGTCTGAATGCCGTTGATCACGAAGTCCTTTAACGGAATCGCGAAATCCGAACGGCCCCGGCATTTGACCGTTTCCTCTTCCAGATACAGCATTTTCTTGTCGACCCCATGTGCCCGATGCACGACTTCAAAGAGCTTGTCGCGTACATCCATCGCCGCGGCTTTGACGGCATTGCCGCAACTCCAGGTGATATGCGAACCGACGGTTTGCCATTCGTAGGCGTTGCGATCGGTGTCGGGGGTTTCGACGCGGATTTTTTCCATGGGCACAGTCAGGATTTCGGAGGCGATCTGCGCCATGACGGTCAGGTAGCCCTGGCCGATTTCCATGCCGGACACCATCAGGTGCAGGCTGGCATCTTCGTTAAACTTGATGAAGGCCGCCGAAGACGCGTTCGGCGGCATGGCCGGCGCTTTCCAGAATAAGGCGAAGCCTTTTCCGATGGCCTTCTCCGGATCGCTCGATGTTTCTTTGCGGCCCCATTCGATTTCCTGAGCCACGCGATCGATGGCTTCGTGCAGTCCGTTGGGATTCATCTTGGCGCCGTACGCCAGCGTGTCGCCTTCTCGAATGGCGTTCTTCCGGCGAAACTCGACCGGGTCCATGCCGATCATTTTGGCGATGCGGGTGATGTGCGATTCCAAGCCGAAATGGAACTCCGAGTAGCCAAATCCGCGGTACGGGCCGCCGGGCGGAAGATTGGTGTAAACGCAGACCGAATCGATTTTCAAGTTGGGCACGCGGTAAGGGCCCGTGGCGGATAGGCCGGCGGCATTGACGACATTCGCTCCATATTCGACATAGCCGCCCGCATCCCAATGCATCGTGTGCTCCAAGGCCGTGATCGTGCCGTCTTTCTTGACGCCCAGTTTGATGCGCGCGATGACGCCTTGCCGTTGGTAGGTGTTGTAAAATTCCTGGGCGCGAGTGCAGCGGACTTTAACCGGCCGGCCGCGGACGGCGATGGCGAGCGCCGCGCCGATGATTTCCATGGACACGCCGGCTTTTCCTCCGAAGCCTCCGCCGACATACGGGGTGACGACGCGGATGTCTTTGTGCGTCAGGCCCAGCGGCGCGAGCGCTTCCGCGAAAACATGGCGTTGCGTGTAGGGAGACTGGGACGAGGACCATAACGTCAAGCGTCCGGCCATGTCGTACAAGCCCACAATCACATGCGGCTCGATGGCGCAATGGGCATAGCGGGGCACCGTGTAGGTGTCTTCCAGGATCACCTCGGCATCTTTGAATCCCGCTTCGATATCTCCTTTGCGGGTCTTGCGCCAGTGCGCGATGTTGGTGTCGGGCCGGGGGAAGAACCAGGGACAGCGGCCATAGTTTTTCAAATCGGGATGGACCAGCGTGGCTTTTTCCTTGAGCGCTTCGGCCAGATCCAGAACGGGAGGGAGTTCTTCGTAATCCACCTTGACCAGACGAGCCGCTTTTTGCGCGGTACGGGCATCCCGCGCCACCACGGCGGCGACCTGCTCGCCGACAAATCGGACCCGGTCCCGCGCAAAGATAAAGCGATCCTTCATGTAAAGGCCGAACGTGTAGGGGAAGTCTTCGCCCGTGACGACCTTGACGACGCCAGGCACTTTCAGCGCCTGGGAAATATCGATTTTCTTAATGAGGGCGTGAGCGAAGGGGCTCTCCACGATCGCGGCGTGCAGGAGCCCGGGACCAAAATCCAGGTCGTCGACATATTGCGCCGCGCCGCTGACTTTGTCCAAGCCGTCGATCCGACTGACCGGCTTTCCAACCGTCTTGAAGTCCGTCATATCGATCTCCCTAGTTCGCTAAATCTTCCGTTTTCCCGTCGTCCGTTTTCCGTTTTTTCGGCTGGCCTCGTAAACGGCGTCGACAATGGGCGTGTAGCCGGTGCATCGGCACAGGTTTCCTGCCAGGGCTTCCCGAATTTGTTCGTGGGTGGGGTGGGGGATGCGCGACAGCAACTCCGTGGCCGAGAGCGTCATGCCCGGCGCGCAAAAACCGCACTGAAACGAATTGTGTTGGACAAACGCCTTTTGCAGCGGCGTCATTCCCTGGCGTCCGATGCCTTCCACCGTGACGATTTCCTGCCCGTCGGCTTCGACCGCCAGAATCAGGCAGCTACGGACGGTTTTCCCGTTCATCAAAATCGTACAGGCCCCGCAATCGCCTTTTTCGCAGCCGATCTTGGGGCTCTTGATGCCCAGCTTTTCGCGCAGTACATCCAGGAGGATATCCCGGGGATCGACCTCCACGTCTCGCAACTCGCCGTTTAATTGCATGGAAATTTTCATGTGATTCATCCCCCTAAATCAAGCTGGCTCCGTAGGCCGGGCCTTTTCCGGCCAATCGCGAGACGGCGGCGCGAAGTCCTCGTTCGAGCATGACGCCTGTCATGTGGCTTCGATATTCCTTCGTCGAACGTATGTCTGTAATCGGCTGGATTTCCAGTCGCGCCAGTTCCACGGCCTTTTTGAGCAAGGCTTCGTTCAGCGGCTTGCCGGTCAGAAGAGCTTCCACGGCGGCGCCGCGAAAGGGTTTCGGGCCGACGGACCCATAGGCGATGCGATAATTGTTTGCCTTGTCGACGAGCACGGCGACGCTGGCTTGCGCAAGATCTTCTCCCTCGTAGCGGCGCAGCTTCACGAAGCAGGCCGCATGGGGAATGTCCCATTCCGGCATCGAAAGGCCCGTGACGATTTCCTTGTTTTTCAGGACCGTCTTGCGAGGCCCCGCAAACCATTGCGCGATGGGAATCTTTCTTTTCTCGTCGCGGCTTTTCGCGTGAATGAGCGCATCGTAAAGAAGCAAGATCGGACCGCTATCGCAGCAGGGAACCGCCGAACAGATATTGCCTGCCATCGTCGCCCGGTTGCGTATCCCCAGGGACGCCACCCAGCCCGCCATTTCTGCGATGACCGGAAATTTCCGGCGGACTTCATCGGATTCCAGCAGCTCGCTGAAGGTGGTTAGGGCGCCGATTTGAAGTTTCCCGTTCTTGAATTCCAGGGCGCGCAGTTCTTCGATGGCCTTGATGTCAATGACGGCATCCGGCTGCAAGATCTCGTCGTTCAATAACCCAACCAGATCGGTTCCTCCGGCGAGCACCTTCGCTTTTCGCCCATATTTGGCCAGCGCTTTGAGCGCCTTGCCGAGGGTTGCAGGCCTCAGATACTCGAATTCGTGCGTGATCGCCATGATCCGTTCCTCCCCGATAGTTTTACTTCGGCGGCAACATCGCCACAATCCGGCACATGGCCGATTCCAGTTCGATGCCGCGCAACGGAAAACAGCCGATCCATACCCTTTGGTTGCTGACCTTCTCGATCTCTCCGCCGATGTTTTCGGCGTGCACCAGCTTTTTCGGGAACAGCTTCAAATGCATGACCTGGTAGTATTCGTCAGGCGGGAACAGCTCATCCCATTTCTTGCCGTATTTTTGAACCAGCTTCTGTTCGGCCTCAAGGAACCGGGCCGGATGCCAGGTGCGGATGATGGTGTTCATCGGATGGTCCGCGCTGCCGCAATCGACGCCGATCCATTTGATCTTCATCTTGAGCGCCCATTTGTGAAACTCGGGGCCGGGGCCGGGATGCTTGACGAAATACCGGATTTCGTCGGATTGCTTCTGGTCCCAGGCATATCGATGATAGCCGGTGTTGATGATCAGAATGTCGCCCTTCTTCACCTCGACTTTCTTCATGATCATTTCGGGCGAATAAAGATCGTAGTCCCCAACCTCGTCGGAAATATCCGCCACCGCGCCGGGCCCGATCCATTCCTCGATGGGCACTTGTCCGATGGAGCGTCCGCTGGCATGAAAGTGAATTTCGCCGTCCATGTGCGTGCCTACGTGGTTGCTCGTGGTCATGATTTGACCGTTGGCGCCCTGGCCCATGTGCGCCCCGGCAATACGCTTGAAATACTGCAACCCCATCGGCATGTAACTCGGCCAGGGAGGCGTGTGGATGCTTAACCGTTGCGTGAGATCAAAGACCTGCACGTTGCCCATGAAATCCAGAAATTGCGTCGTATTCACACCCAACTCCTTTCAGGAATTTATTAAACCACGAATGAACACGAATAGACACGAATGAAGATCTGTTTAATTAATTCGTGTTTATTCGTGTTCATTCGTGGTTTAGCTCTTCATTGCTTTTGCCAGACCTTCATAAGCTTTTTGGAACGGCTCTGCCGGGGCGCTGAGGACGCCGGCGCCGATTTGGCCTACGCCGGGTTTGCGGTGGGCGACGCCGGTGTCGATGAAGGGCAGGATGTTTTTGTCGACCACCTTGATCACGTCGATGCCGGTTGGCGTGCCGCGAAAATTCAGGGACGGAATTTGGAAGACCGCATTTTCGGCGGCGGTGATTTCATACATCTGCCGGGTATAGTTGAGAGCATCGGCCGCCTGGCCTCCGACGAATTGTACGATGGCCGGCGCGGCGGCAATCGCGAAGCCGCCCAAGCCATTGGTTTCCGTGATGGCGCTGTCGCCAATGTCGGGATTGGCGTCGGCCTTGGTGAAACCGGGGAAGTACAGCGCATCCGGCACGGCGGCCGGCCCGGTAAACCAATCGTTGCCCGTTCCGGCCAATTGCACGCCGAAATCCGTTCCATTGCGCGCCATGACGACGACGATGCTGCTGTTGCGAAGGTTGCGCGCGGCATCGAGCGTTACCTTGGATGCCGGCATGGAGAGGTTAAGAAAGAAGTGATCGTTGTGGTTGATGAACTCCAACACGTCGCTGGCGTCCTTTGTGTCCTTGCACGTCGTTACCACCGCGGGCGCAATCGTTCGGTAAAATAGGGAGGTTGCCGCGCGGTTGCGATTATGCACCTCGTCGCCCATGTGCAGTGCCTGCGCGATCAGGTTCTTCAAGTCGATCGGGCCTGTTTTGGATAGGGCCTTTTTCAACGTGGGATAGAGAATGGTTTCCATCCATTTGAGCCGCTGAATCACGTCCGGTCCGAAGGCCCCATAGCGCAGGACCTTGCCCAGGCCTTCGTTCATGGTGCAATAGGCGTAATTCCCATGCTCGGCATTTTTCAGGATGAAGACGGGCATCGATGGAGACATGATCCCGGCCATCGGGCCGACGGCGCTGTGTTCGTGGCAGGGCGAATAGTTGATCGCGCCGGAGGCCGCCAGCCGCTCGGCTTCGCGAGGCGAGCGAGCTTTGCCTTCGTAGAGCAGCGCGCCGACAATCGCCCCTCGCATTGGGCCGCACATCCGTTCCCAGGTTACCGGCGGGCCTGCGTGCAAAATCATGTCATTTTTTAGGCCGGGCACTACGTCGACGGCCCGTTCCATGCCGACGAGCTGAGGTTGGCCGCTGAGGATGAGCTTCATCGCTTTCTGGTTGGCCTTGTCGATCTCCTTGCGGTGCGCCGAAAGAATGTGCAGGGCGTCCGGGGCGACCTCCATCGAGGGTTTCCAGTCCACGTGAACCACCGGGGTCTTTACGGCTTCCAACGCATCCCGGAACGATTGCAGCCCGATGTTGACCACTTTGAGTTCGCTGCTGAAGAGTTGGTTGATCGACATGGCTTATTTTCTCCCCTGCCGGACGATTTGGCCGGCCAGACGGCAGGCCGCGGCATTGGTCGGAAGTACGAGCGCGCCCGCAGCTTCCAAGGCTTCCACGACGTGCGTGCGGTTCTGAGGATCGGCGTCGGTGCCGGTGACGGAGCAAATCACGCAGACCTGGCGACTCGCTTTGCGGATGACCTCGCGCAGCTCGCCGGCCGGATCCGGATGAGCGCCGTAGCCCAGCACGACATCGAGCAGAATCACGGCTGTTTCCGGATCGGCGGCTTCTTGTTGGATGCGACGATTTCTGAACGTGAAATCGATCATGGGATGCGGCCGTCCGACCGTGAATTCGTCTTCGCCCAAATCGATGAGCGTGTGTTTCTGGCTTTTCAGCGAGTTTTTCAAAGGCCGGGCGTTGGCCGTGGGGGCATTCGAATAAAGGTCACGAAGCGTATTTCCCAGCAGGATTTGCGCTTCGTAGCAGAAGGTGCCGCCGCTGAACAGGCCGCGTATATATTTTTGTCCCTTGCGGAGGGGTTGCGGGGCCGTGCCTTCATCGCAATCGGTCACGGCTTTCGGTTTTCCTCCACGAGCCAACTCGACGGCCATCAAAGCGGCTTCTTCGAGCGTTTGCGGATCTTTTCCGGCCTGCCCGGCGCCCAGGAACAGGCTGACGATGGGCTTTTTGACGCGGGTCATGGCGGCTCGGATTTTCTTGAGGACATCGGGGTGGGGCGGCTTGGAGACCAACAGGATCACGCGCGTGTCCTGGTCCGCCGCGAGGGCTTTGATGCCCTCGATAAACATAAGGCCGCCGACCTCTTTCTTAACGTCCCGTCCCCCGACTCCGATGGCTTGGGAAATGCCGGAGCCTTCGTTGGAAATAATCGTGCTGACCTCCTGAAGCCCGGTGCCGGCGGCCGCGACGATGCCGATGGGACCGCGGCGAACCACGTTGGCAAAGGCGAGGGGGGTTCCATTGACGATGGCTGTTCCGCAATCCGGGCCCATGACCAGCAAGCCCTTCTTGCGGGCGAGTTGCTTGAGTTCAATCTCGGTTTCCAGGGGAACGTTGTCGGAGAAGAGCATGACATGCAGGCCCTTGTTCAAGGCCTTCATGGCTTCCAGTCCGGCGTAGCGACCTGCGACGGAGATCAAGGCCATTTGGGCATCCGGCATGATTTTCAAGGCCCCGTCCAGGCTGTGGGGCGACGCTTTTTCGGCGGCTGCATCGGTTGGGGATATCGCTTTGCTCAATTGCGCAGAAAGGGCGGCTAAAGCTGCGTCGGCGGCTTTGCGATCTTTGGCCTTTAGTGCGACGAGCAGATCCGTATCGCCCGCATTTTCGAAGCTGGGAATCATCAAGCCCGAACCCTCGAGAATGGCTTTGTTGGCTCGGGTGCCCATGACGACCGCGGCATCTACGATTCCCGGTCTGCCGGCGATTTCCTTGCCGACGCGCATCAGCGTCACGGAATCGAAGTATGCGCCTTTCCGGATTTGTCCGATTACGGTCATATTAATTGTTCCTCCCCAAAGTCATCGATTCGAGCGTCATAACAAAGCCGGTAGCCCAGTCCGCACCGGATGTCTCGCCGTGAGCCAGGATGCGGCGCACCCCGGCGGCCAGCTCTGTTTTGCCGCCGCTGGAGAAAGCTTCAATGAATAATTTCATCGGTTCGAACAACCGGCATTCGCCGGCCATGCGCAGAAAGGCATTCGTGAGCGGATTATTACCTTCGGACAGATGCTCGATCCGACGGATCAGTTTTTCTTTTTTTCGGCGCTTTATTTCAGGGATGGAATGAAGCGCTGTGAGACAGCCCGCCAGATAGTCGTCGCCGGAAGGCGTAAGTCCTTTTCCGCAACCTTTCAGGGTTTGAATTCCCCGCGCAAGACAGGTGGGGTGGTTGTAAGCCAAGGCATTTTGCAGCAGGCGCGCTCCGTCGGTGAGTCTCTGCGCCAGCGTTCTATCAAATTCTGAAGAAGAGGGTTTTTGTGGGCCGTGACGCAAAAGAAACGCCATGCTTCCCGGATGGGCTTCCAGGAGGATACGTCGCTTGAGTTCCTCGATCTTCGCGCGGGAAGGCTGGGCGGGCGCTTTTTCCCATTCGACGCTCGAGATATACCGGGCAATGCCGTTCAGCAGGATCGTTTCCCGGCTGGTGGCCAGCCGTTCGTCGCTGATCTCGAGCCGGTCGATGGCTGGAAGGTCCGCGCCTCGCGCCAGCAAGGTCAACGGACCTCCTCCCACGCTTTCTTCCGCAAGAAAGACCAGCTCCGAGCCGTGGATAAAATTGGTCACTCGCCGAAAGCGGGAGTGAACCGTATAACGTCCCGGTCGAACACGATCTCCGATGCTGATCAATTCGAAGGACGGGGTGCTGGAGTGCTGAAGTGTTGGAGTACTGCTTTTTAAACTTCCGTGACTCCAATGATCCATTACTCCATCGCTCCATTTCTTCATGACCGCATCATGACTTGTAAAACACCATGCCGAATTGTTTGTTGAAGGTTCCGCGGCGCACGACTTCCACTTTGCCTTCCACCTTCATTCCAATCTTTGGATCGGGAATCTGCAACTGTCCCGTGACCCGCACGCCGTTCTCCAACTCCACGATGCCCAGGCCCAGCGTAGCCACGTTGAAATCGGCCGGGAGCGTGTATAGGTTGGTGTAAGTCAGCAGCGTTCCCTTGCGGGGCAGGGGAACCGGATCGAATTCAAAAATCTCGTTGGCCTTGCACTTCTTGCACACCATGCGATAGGGATAATGAATCTGTCCGCATTTTTTGCATTTATAGGCATAGATTTCCATAGATCAATCCTCCCTCGCGAAGACAAGACATACTACATTGTTGCCGAAGCCGCCGAAGTTGCAGGTGAAGCCGATCTTGGCGTTCTTGACCTGCCGCTTCCTGGCCTCGCCACGGAGCTGGGTTACAATCTCGTGCGCCTGGCCGATGCCTGTGGCGCCGACCGGATGGCCCTTGCCTTTCAAGCCGCCCGAGGTGTTGATCGGGATCTGACCTGTGAGACTGGTGAGGCCTTTCTCCAGGGCCAGATGGCCTTCGCCTTTCTTGAAGAAGCCGACTTCCTCGCTCTCCACGATTTCAAGGATCGTAAAGGCATCGTGCAATTCCGCGACATTCACGTCCGACGGTTTCACGCCGGCCATCTTGAAGGCTTGCTGGGCGGCGCCGCGCACGGCCAGCAGGTCGGTGGGGTTCTCGCGTTCCTGCACCGCGTGCGTATCCGTGGCTTGTCCAATGCCGGTCAGCCGGACGATCGGTTTCTTGTTTCTCTTTGCCACGTCCTGGGCCACTTCCTTGCTGGCCAATATGACGCAGGCGCCGCCGTCCGATACCGGGCAGCAGTCGAAGAAGCGCAACGGATCGGCCACAAACGGATTGTTGGTCTCCGCTTCCGGCGAATCCAAAATGGCTTCCACGGTGATCTTCTGATGAAGGTGCGCAAACGGATTGAGCATCGCGTTGTCGTGATTCTTTACGGCGACCATGGCGAGATGTCTGGACGTGACGCCATATTTCTCCATGTAAAGCCGCGTGAACATGCCGGCCAGCGAGGGCAGGGTGACGCCGTAAATGTATTCCGCCAGCGGGTGCGACAAGGTCGCGACAAAATCCGTCGCCTCCAGGTTGTTGACCGCCCTCATGCGTTCGGCGCCGGTCACCATGACCACGTCGTGTACGCCCGAGGCGACCGCCATGAAGCCTGTCTTGATGGCGGACGCGCCTGACGCGGGACCGTTTTCGATGGCTTCCGCTCCGGCCGGGGTCAGGCTGAGCGTGTCGACCACTGCGCTGGCCAGCGCGGTTTGCTGGTTGATCCGCGAGGCGCCCATGTTCGCGACGAACAAATGATCTATCTTCGACAGACCGCATTCCTTCATGGCTTGCATCGCCGGGTAGGCCGCTATTTCGCTTAACGGATATTCCAGCCGGGAGAAACTGGTGATGCCGATGCCGACGACATAGACTTCGCGCATGGTTACACCTTCCCTTCCTGTTTCCAGCGTTGCAGCATCAGCGAGGTTCCGGTCGGATCGTTCATGGCGCGCGTAGCGGCCAGCAAATCCTGCGGCGGCTTCGGCGGACTGGACGGCGGCAGGATGGCCGCCTGGGCTTTCTTCAACAGCGCTTCCGGAACGGGCCGGCGTCCGACCACCAGCGTCTCACGGGCCTTGTCGAAAATTTCCTTGGTCAGCGCCCAGGAGGGAACGCCGCCCAACTCATGGGCCACCTCGAAGCGCTTTTCGAGCTGATATTCGATCATCCAGCGCCGAAACCCGATGGGCGACTCCGCGACGATCAGGACTTCCTTTTGTTTCACGATGTCGATGTGGTACTCCATCTTCGCCGCAAAAGCATGAGCGCCCACGCGCAAACCGCGGCGCAACGCCAGCGTGTGATAGGAAACGCCCACGTCCGCATTCAGAAAGCGCCCGTTCACAATCGCCGCGAGTTCGCCGTCGATCTGGGCGACCAAGACGTATTCGTCCTGAACGCGATGGCGATAATATGCCAGCAACTCCGCGTAAACGCGGGCGGATACGATGTCGTAATAATCGCGCTCGACGTGGAGCAGCGGTTCCACATGGGGCAGCAGCTCGGGAACTTCTTCGCGATCGATCTGGCGAACCACCATCATTTCGCCGCTGGCCACTTGCATGTACTTGGGGGGGAATGGGGGGACGGGGTGATCAACAGGTCTCAGGATCGTTTCCAGCTCGATAGCCATAGTACCTCCTTTTTAGGCGCAACAAGTGATTCTATACCGCCGTGACCTGTGGATGTTAATAAGGAACACGGAGTGGAATGAACGGCGATGATTTTTAACGCAAAGGCCGCAAAGAAGAACGGACCCATATCGATGACGAAGACAAGCTATGCAGGCGCATCCGGGAATTATCGCAGAATCGGGGGCAGGCAGTTCCCGGATGCACCCCAATAACTTGTTCGCTTGAAAGACGGATTGATTCCCTGCCCAGGAGATGCGATATTCATAAAAAGGGTGCAAATATGGTTACGGTACATCCAGAATATGTTGTTGATGAACAGCAGCGCCTAAAAGCGGTGTTGCTTCCAGTTGCCGAATGGGAACGCGTCGTCGAGGAACTTGAGGAACTCGACGATATACGGGCTTTCGATAAGGCCAAAGCAGGATCACAGGAGGCTGTCCCCTTCGAGCAAGCCGTGCGTGAGATCCAGCAGGATTACAAAGCGTGAGCTACTCGGTCGAAATCCTTCGATCGGCACAAAAGCAACTCGCCAGAATCGATCGTACACAACAGAATCGTATTATTGATGCGATACGAGGCCTCGCGGAAAACCCTCGCCCCTCGGGCTGTAAGAAACTCTCCGGCCGTTCGGCTTGGCGCATCCGTATCGGTTCTTTTCGGGTGATCTACGAATTACATGAAGATCGGCTTCTTGTCCTCGTCGTCGTCATCGGTGATCGGAAGGGCATATACCGATGAGCGAACAATCGCATTGTGTCTTGCTGACGAGAATCGTCAAGGTTGGTTTACCCAAGTTAATGGGCATCGTTGATATTCACCTTCTGGCCTCAAGCCTTCTTGCTGGCATTCCCTTGTGGACAACAGACAAGGCGCTCCGAAGCGCGGCTGTAAAGATGGCCATCGCTAAAGATTAAAAGGCCAAGGCATCGCCTCGACAGAGTGAGAAGTGGGTCGCATGGGGAAAAGAAGGCGCTCAGCGGAGTGAGCGCCCTACCTACAGCAAAGAACGCATTCATTTGAAATTCCTGGCGTAAATTTGTATAGTTTACGCCAACAAGGCGGTATCCAAATGCAAATGAAATGGTTCGATTCCTCGTGCAATCAACGTCTGCTCCTGACCGTTCCTCTGTTGGCGTGGCTGCTCTCGTTCGTGGGCTTTCCGGTTTTGGCGGAGACGTATCATGTCGGCGTCAATGGGTCGATTTTTTCTCCGGCCTCGCTTTCGATCTACGTCGGCGACACGGTGGTTTGGGAAAACGACGAAGGATTTCCGCACACGACCACCAGCGATCTTTCTGTTTCCAACGCGAATTATTGGAGCGGCGTCATGGAGGGACAGCTCGACACGTTTTTGCACACGTTCCACAGCGCCGGCACGTTCACCTACCACGACGAAATGGGCTTTGGCGCCGGTCTGATCGGCGTAACGCCCAGCGCCACGCTCGGGCCGCCGCAGAAACAGGACAGCCGGATTGTATTCGATGCGACGGAATTGGCGGTGGGGAGCACCAATGTGCTGCAAGCCTCGACCGATCTGGCGGGCTGGATTGCGCTCAGCACCAACGTGGCCGGCAGCGCTTCGATGACCTTCACCAACGCGACAGGTTTGTCCCCTTCCTTTTTCCGGTTGGAATCGGACTCTCATCTGCCCGCCCCGATCGAGCCTCCGTACCAGTGGGAGTGGCAGAGGCCGCTGCCGCAAGGGCAGGAGCTTTATGGCGTCTCCGCCTTGGACTCCGGCAACGTGTGGGCGGTGGGCAGCAGCATACACGGCGGGGCCGACGGCGTGGTGATTCGCTACGACGGCGCCGGATGGCGCGTACAGGCGTCCGGGCTGGCGAACGGCCTCTTCGGCGTCTGCGCGCTTCGTTCCAACAACGCGTGGGCGGTGGGCGCCCGGGGATCGATCCTTCACTACGACGGCGACCGCTGGCGGCCTCAAGCCTCCGGCTCGACGCAATGGCTCTACAGCGTATCCGCCCTGGATGCCAGCAACATTTGGGCGGTGGGCTACAGCGGAACGATTCTTCATTACGACGGCACAAACTGGAACTCGCAGGATTCAGGGACCTCCTACCAGTTGCGCAGCGTCAGCGTCGCGGATAGGACAAACATCTGGGCCGCGGGAGACCAGGGCACGATTCTTCATTACGACGGCGTCGTTTGGACCGCCCAGAATTCCGGCAGCTCGCAGCACCTGCGCGGCGTCAGCGCCCGGACCGCGACGGATGTCTGGGCCGTGGGCTATGAGAGCGCCATCCTCCATTACAACGGAATCGGTTGGAGTCCCCAGACTGCGCCCGCACCCGGTTTAGAACTTAAGAGTGTTTTCGCCGTGGACGAGGACTGCGTTTGGGCGGTGAGCATTTATAATGTTACAACTCTTCGCTACGATGGAACGAGCTGGCATGCTGTTTCGGACATCCATGGCAACTTCAACGTCTCCGCCCTCGACTGCAATCACGTTTGGTTGGTGGGGTTTTACGGCTCCATTTCTTTCTTCGATGGCGCGCAGGCGCATCGTCACGATCAAAGGGCCTACAAACTCATGGCCGTTTCCGCCAGCGCGCCTGACAACGCGTGGGTCGTGGGCCCTTACACCGCCCTCCAGTACAACGGCACGAATTGGGTTGTCCGGACTGGCGCCGTTTCGAACAAGTACCTCTTGGGTGTAACGGTCCTAAATTCAAACAATATCTGGGCGGTGGGAGACCGCAATGTCATCGTCCATCACAATGGCATAAGCTGGAGCAACCAGGTTTCAGGACTTCCCACGACCGTCAATCTCAACGGGGTGTTCGCGCTGGCGACGAACCAAGTTTGGGCGGTGGGCGGCGAGGGTTCCATTGTTTGGTACAATGGGCTGGCATGGACCTCACAGCTATCGGGGACGACCCGTTTCCTCCATGCGGTCTCGGGCTGCGACAGCCAAAACGTCTGGGCCGTGGGAGAAGGGGGAGCGATTCTGCATTACGACGGCGCGACTTGGAGTGCGCAGACTTCCGGCACTTCCTACGCGCTCTACGGAGTGTCCGCCCTGGCGCCCAACCAAGTATGGGCCGTGGGGGCGTTCGGAACGCTGCTGCATTGGAACGGCGCGAGCTGGACCGCCCAGACCTCGGAAATCTCGAGGGCTTTTTGGAGCGTGTCCGCCTTGGATGCCAGCAATGTTTGGGCCGTAGCCGGAGAAGGCATCATTCTTCACTGGAATGGCAGGGAGTGGCGCCTCAACCGGCGCTGTTATGGAAAGCAGGATTGGTTTTGGGGCGTGTGCGCGGCGGATACGAACCATGTCTGGGCCGTAGGCGAGAACGTCTCCGAGTCTGCTTTAATTTTGCAGGGTAAGCCTGGAGGATTGCCCGTTGCCATCCATGAGCCCATCGCCGATTCGTTCGATCCTTGGACTCCGCCCGGGGAGACATTGCCCACGAGAGTGGACCTTCGGGGTGAATTGCCGCCAGTCAATAACCAAACCGATGTCCAATACGGCGGCCAGACCTGCGGGCCTTGGGCCATCGCGTATTATCAGTTGACTCAATGGATTAAACACTCCAAACGTCCCAACTGGGATCTGGCGCGTCCGGAATACCAGATGAGCCCCATGTTTATGTTTAGAATGAATGGCAATGACCATGAAGCCTTTAATGTGTTGTCAAATAATGGTTGTGTGGACTTGGCCGATATGCCCTACGATCCCCGTCTCGGCAATCCCGTTCCCACCTCGGCCCAGGAAGAGGCTGCCAAGCCCTTCCGAATTCATAGCTATGAGACGCTCTGGAGTCACGGTACGAACAGACCCCCTTACCCCGATAACGATATCGAGAACGCCAAAACCTGGCTGGCGAACGGTTACGTCATAAGTTCTGAGATCGGCACCCAGAATGGGGATTTTCCGGATAACGGTCAGAATCCTCCCTCCACCTTCTATGATCCGCCGGGCAAATCAGGCATCAATCACTGGGTGGCGCTATGCGGTTATGACGACAACATCAACCCCTCCGCTTCGGATCCGGATCATCGGGGCGGTTTCCTGATGGTCAATTGCTGGGGCGACCATTGGAACGTCGATATGCGTGGGTTCCTGTGGATCAGTTACGCCTGGACGAAGAACTATGTGAATAGCGCCTTTGTAATTCATGGAAACGGACCGAACGGCCCCTCTATTACGAACTGCGTTCCCGAGAGCGCTTCCGTGGGGGATACGGTGACCCTCGCCGGCGACGGCTTCGGCGCCCTTCGCCGGCAGGCCGGCGTAACCTTCAACGGGTTGTCCGCCCCCGTCGTCAGTTTCTCCAATGACGTCATCTCGGTGACCGTTCCAATGGGCGCGACCTCCGGTCCGCTGATCGTTTTCGACTGGGAAGGCATCCCCAGCAATCCCATTGATTTTCAGGTCAACCCATAAGCCGGCGGCAACAGCCATTGGAATTATGACTCAAGACACATCGAAAGTGTGGGCAATGACCGCCTGCAAATCTATGGATTATTACCATTTACATGGCAATAAATATCTGTATTATGGGTGTTATGTACGCCAGATTACTGAAAAGACCTTTTGAATTAGGGCAAAGTTTCTTCTTATTCGGTCCGCGAGGAACAGGAAAGACAACTTGGTTGCGAGAGCACTTCGGATCGCGTTCCAATCTTTTCGTCGATCTCCTGGACGGGGATCTTTATACGGAATTGCTGGCGCGTCCGCACCGCCTCGAAACCCTGATCGGAACAGCCCACCCGGACTGGGTTATCCTCGACGAGATTCAGCGGGTTCCTGCACTGTTGAACGAAGTGCACCGGCTCATCGAAGGGCGAGGGTTACGTTTTGCCATGACAGGATCCAGCGCCAGGAGCTTGCGACGCAAGGGCGTCAACCTGCTCGCAGGGCGCGCCCTCTCGTTCCAGATGCACCCCCTCACGGCCTCAGAGCTGGGACAGGACTTCGATCTCGAGCGAGCGCTTCGCTTTGGCCAGTTGCCTTCCGTCATCGGCCATAAAGCGCCCAGCGAATTTCTCGCTTCGTACGTGCAAACCTACCTGCGAGAGGAAGTGCAACAGGAGGGCTTGGCGCGCAATCTCGCCAACTTCGCCCGTTTTCTGGAGACCGCAAGTTTTTCGCAGGGCGCTCCCTTGAATGTCGCTCATGTGGCGCGTGAGGCCGCTCTCGACCGAAAGGTGGTCGAGAACTACTTCGGCATTCTGGACGACTTGCTGATAGGTTATCGCCTACCGGTATTCACCAAACGTGCGCAACGCCGCATGGTCGCGCATCCCAAGTTCTACTTTTTCGATGCCGGCGTCTACCGGACGATCCGACCGATGGGACCTCTGGACAGCCCGGCAGAAGCCGAGGGCGCCGGCCTTGAGACCATCCTCCTGCAGGAACTGCGCGCGGTAAACGACGCCCTGGGCTTGGACTACGAACCGTTCTACTGGCGAACGAGCGACGGCACGGAAGTGGACTTCGTGCTGTATGGTCCGCGCGGCATGCTGGCTTTCGAGATCAAACGGTCCAACCGCTACACCCGAAGCGATTTGACGGGGCTGCGCGCTTTCAATAAGGACTACCCCATGGCTCGCTGCTACCTGCTGTATGGAGGATCCACGCCTCGCGAAGAAGAAGGAGTGCTGGTGCGTCCGATCGATCAGGCGTTGCCTGGCCTCGCCTCTCTCCTGCAAGGGTCGTAGCCTCTGGTTCAGCCATATCCAGAACAAAATGCTATAGCGGATCATGATGTATGGCTTTGTACAAGCCCGACGCAGCCCAACGATTCGTTCAACAAGTGTTCAAGACCGCGGAAAGGCTCCTGCGCATACCCCGATCGGGTTTCATCCCTTCCGAACTTCCTCGTTTACCCTATCGACAGATCGTGGCTTCTCCGTGCAGAATGTTCTACAGTATGAGAACCCATATTGGTTTGATCATCGCGGGATTGCTTATCCTTGTCACATCCGGGGCGATGGGCGCGACGTTCAACGTCAGCACGCCGGCCGGTTTTCAGGCTGCACTGGACTTGGCCGCGGCGAACGGGGAGGACGATGTCGTTGAGGCGGCCGCCGGAACGTATGCCCTGTCGGAGACGTTGAGTTTTAATTCAACGGAAGACCATGCTATTAAAATAGAGGGCTCCGGCGCGGGTTCAACCATTCTGGATGGCGGCGGATCGCGACAGCTCCTTTCGATGACGACCATGGAATCCGGGGCGATGATTGCCCTTGAGGGCATCACGTTTCAAAACGGCACGACCGCCTCCAGCGGCGGCGGACTGCAACTTACATCGGAAACAGGCGGCATGCAGATTCGGAATTGCGTGGTGAGCAACTGCGCCGCGACCGAGGGGGACAGCATTGGCGGCGGAGCGATGCTTAATTCCGTGTCGGGAACCGTGACGGTGCGGTTCTGCGAGTTTCTGTTGAATGTATCGTCCGGCAATGTCGGCGCCATGGCCATCGGCGCCTCTTCCGGTTTGGTTGAGGTTAGCGAATGCGCCTTCATCGGCAATGTGGTGAACAACTCCGGGGGCAGTGAATATTTCGGAGACGGCGGCGGGCTGATGGTGTTCTCGGACGGCGCCAGCCATGCGGTCATCAGCAGCAATATCTTCTCCGGCAACACCGCCGCCGGCGGAAGCAATCCCGACGGCGGCGGGCTGATGACCTACCAGTCGGGCCGCGGATCCACCTTGTGGTTGGAGGCTAATGATTTCTTCGAAAACACGGCAGGTTTGGGAGGCGGCGGATGCAGCCTGCGTTTCAATCAGTCGGCTGAGGTGACCGCCCGGCAAAACCGCTTTTTCGGCAACCGGACGACGAGCGGCAGTGGGGGCGGAGCGCTGATTTATATCGATGAGGGTTTTTTGAATTACTCGGAAAACCGGCATATCGCCAATCGTGCTGGAGAGGACGGCGGTGGACTCTGGATCAGTCATTTCAGCGGCAGCGCGCAGATTTCGAGCAATATCTTCACATCGAATCGGTCCACCAACAACGGCGCCGGGCTGTTTCTGGCCACTGACTCAGGCCGCATGAAGGTCGAGAGGAATGTTTTCGACTCGAACAGCTCGGGCAACAGCGGAGGCGCTCTGAGCATGGCGGCCACAACCGGTTCGGCGGACGCGCGCAACAACACTTTTTTCAATAACGGCGCGGTCCATGATGGCGGGGGGCTATATGTCTATCTGGACCAGGTTGCGGCCCAGAGCGAATTGAACAACAATATTCTCTGGGGCAGTACTCCCAACGCGTTCGGGTACTCGTACGGGAGCGGAAGCGGTTCGCTGAGTCTTTCGTATTCCGCCGTTGAGGAGGCCGCCGGCGAAGCCTGGTTTGGAACGGGATGCATCACGAACAACCCGCTTTTCAGGAACTCCGGCGCGGGGGACTTCAAGCTGGACTGGCCGGGATATCCCGTGACCAACGAGACCCAATCGGCCTGCATAGATTCGGGCGATCCAGCCTCTGCGCCCGACCCCGACGGTACGCGGGCTGACATGGGGGCCTTCCCGTTCCCGCAGGGCTTGGCCGCCTTGGGCACACCGCACTGGTGGCTGGATTTTCATGGTTTGACGGTGGGCGGTCTGTCTTTCGATTCAGCGGAGTTGACCGATACCGACCATGATGACGAGCAGGCCTGGCGGGAATATGTCGCCGACACCGACCCGACCAATGCCTTGTCGGTCTTGTATGTTGCGGAGATAACGGCGGCGTCTGGAATTTCTGTTTTCTTCACAGGGTCCATGAATCGCGTGTACACGCTTTATGGCTGCGGTGAACTATCCGGCGGCGCCTGGACAAACGTTTCCGGCGCCGGCCCCAGATCGGGCGCCGGCGGCGCAGATTCGATGGCTGATACCAACGAGCCGCCGATGGGGCCGTTTTATCGCCTGTGGGTTGAACTGCCGTAAGAAGGCTTCCGGCCTACTGCTTTATGATCGCCTACCTCGCAAAATTGGCCCAGGGATGAGCGTCTCCTCCAGACGTGCCCAGCGCCCCCACTGTCGTGACCATGGGGCCGTAGGTATCGTTGGCGCTTAGATTGTATTCCGTGGTGTAGCCGGCCGCGGAATTACGAACGATCAGGTTTTCCTGACACGAAACGCTATCCGAAAAAATGGCATATACGGACGCGGGACGGGCCACGGAAGTTGCAATGTGATTGCCGTCCACCCGGGAGCGGCGGGTCCTATACATGGCGATCCCCGTGTCCGAGTTGTCCGTCAAGGTGCAACCCTCGATGACGTTTCCGTAGTGGTAGCCGTTGGTCGTGGCGAAGCAAATCCCGGCGCCGGCATTCTGGCTGATGTTGCATCGCAGAATGGAGTTGCCGTTGCAATATCCGCTTGAGCCGGTCGCTCTGAAAAGGATGCCCGTTCCGCCATTGTCGACGATCGAGCAATCGCGGATGGTATTGTTCAACCAGTCTCCCGAGTAGGCTCGGAAGATTATGCCCTCTGTTGCGTTGCCGCTCACTTCACATTGCTCGATTACATTCCCTTTACCGCCTATGGAGTAGGTATCGAAATCAAATCCCCGAAGGGCATTGCCGACGGAAACGCAGTGGCGCACCACGCAGCCGTCCGAATCTCCGAAAACGAATCCGGACCCCTCGTTCCCCTCGCAGCGGCTTGCCTCGGCCATGCAGCCTTCCGACGCCAGGAAGCATATCCCGTTGATGTTGGAAACCGCCGATACGCCTTCCACACGAGAGCCTTTGGTCCTGTAAAGGTCCACGCCACTGTTAAAGTTGAGGATCGCCCCGTTGCGAATCGTGCATCCGTGCTTGCCGCTGGAGGTTAGTACCCCGGATCCGCCGGCGCGATCCGGCCCGAGCAGGGAATGTCCGCCCAAGTCCACGGTCACGCCAGGCGCATCGATGTAAATCGCCGTGCCGGTGCTGGTCAGCGTTCCAGCCAGCAATATATAGGCGGGCCAGGAAACCGTGACCGGCACTTCGGATATTAACAGGTTGAGCTGGTTGCCTTGGGCGAAATCGTAGTTCGCGGCGTTGCCGTTGACGGTGTTGTCCGCCACATAACTTCCGGTTCCCGTCACGCGCAGGCCGGTCCCGTTGCCGACAACGGTGTTGTCCTTGATGTGGCCGTTGTTCTGCAGTTCGATCCCGGAACTGCTGTTTTGAGCGGACATGCAGTTCCGGACGCTGGCGCCGTTCCATGCATAAATCCCGTGCCAGCCGTTGCTCAGGGCCATGCAGTTTTCCACCTGTCCGTTGTGCCGAACGACGATGCCGCCCCCGGAGTTGTTTGCCGCAACGCAATCCGAGACGCGCGCGTAATCCGAAAGCATGATGCCGGCGCCGCTGTCGCCCACGCGAACGGACGCGACTTCGACATTCCTCCCGTCGCAAAAGATGCCGTAGCCGATGCCTCCCCAGTTGTATACGGTCCCGTTGAGCACTCGCAAGTTGTGCGCATCCGGCAGACCGCGAATGCCCGTGCCCGCTGTCGCGCCCGATCCGTAGAGGGCGAATCCGTTCAGATCCACCGTGACGTTGGCGGCCGTGACTTCGATTCCGTTCTGGCCCGCGCCGGCCGTTAAATCGCTTGTCAGATAATACGAAGCGCCCGCCACATCGCAGGTATAGGAGGTTTTCGTGATGGGAATCCGGGCCTCAACCTGGTCGAGCGACTTCATCGTCTCGCTCGGCGGGCCGGGCGGCAGCAGCGATCCCTGGGCCCAAGCTGTCGTTAAAAGCGATAGAGCAAATAAGAACCAACACCCGGCGAGCATTTTCTTCATGGATACTCCATTCGTCGTTTACCGAATTATACCGGCTTTGTTTGGGCTCCAATGATACGAATCAATCCTGCATTGCGACTCTATACTTCGGGTCGGACCCATGCAATCTAGGTTGTCTCTAACGTTTTTCAAAAATGAAAGCAATTTCAAATCAATGCTTCAGAACGAAATACATCGTGAGGAGCAATAAGGCCGCGGCGGCTTCGATCAGGGCGATGCGCTGGATGGGGAAGCGGGGGGCGAGTTTTTGCCAGACGTTGGCGCCCCAGAGTCCGATGGCGGCATCGACCAGCATGACAATGGCTATCCAGAATAGAATGTTTGTCCAACCCATGTCGCACCTCGTTGGATCGTTTATAACTCATCCAGCGCTTCCATGTCCACCAGGTGCTGGGAATCGCCCCAGGTTTCGAGCATCCAGCGCCCATTCGAAAACGAAAAAATATTGACCGAAGTGTTCAGCATGCTGAAGCGGCGATGGGCTTCGAGCGGAATGTCGAGGACGTGCTTGAACTGGTTGACCAGCACGCCGCCGTGCGTGACGGCCAGGATGGTTCCCTCCTCCTGGCGACCGACCAGCTCGGCAAAGGCCTCCGTGGTTCGCCGATAAAATTGGCGCAGGCTTTCGCCGCCGGGAATGACATAGTCGGGATCGTGGCTCTGATGGCGCTCGTATTCGAACGGATAGCGCAGCCGGACTTCTTCGAGAGTCAGTCCCTGAAAGATGCCGAAATGGCGCTCGCGAAGGCGGGTATCCGATTGGATGGGAAGTTGGCGGTGAGGATCGATCAGCCGGGCGGTATCCAGGGCGCGCATGAGGTCGCTGCTATAGATCGCCTGGAGATTGAAGCCGGCCAACCGCTCGGCCAGCGCTTGGCCTTGGGCTTGCCCGGTCTTGGTCAGAGGGCTGTCGAGGTGACCTTGGTGGCGTTTTTCCGTGTTCCAAACCGTCTCGCCGTGCCGAACCATGATGAGATGAACTGTTTTCATTTCGTTTTTGAATCGTGAATGTGCAGGAAAGTACTATTCCCTACGGAAATGGCAATGAAAACCGTGTGAAAACGAGGGCCAGCCAATTTCTTGAAAATCCTTTACCCCGGAGTATTTTACTCCTCCGGTAAACACACCGGGTGAAAGGAGAATGAAATGAAAATAAAGAACTGGGTTGCGACGAAATGGTCTGTTTTCGTTTCGTTTCTGAGTGAGGAATGCGCAGAGCCGTACTTTATCATGCCCAAATGGCGGTAAAGCGGCTGCGCAACTTGTTTTAGTGCGCTAGGTAATAACCGTAATTAAAAGGAGAATGAATGAATACGAGGAAATGGCTTGCGATGTTTGCGGCTGTGACGGTTATGTCGGGAATAATAGCTTGGAGCGCTGTTGCCGAAGAAGGCAAAGCTCAGACGAGTTGTCCCGTTATGAAAGGAGCTGTCAATAAGGAGATGTATGTGGATCATGACGGCAAGCGCATTTATGTCTGTTGCGGCGCTTGCATTCCGGAAGTGAAAAAGAACCCGGAAAAATATATCAAGCAGTTGGAAGATGAAGGCGTCGTTCTGGAGAAAGTTCCGGCGGACGCTGGAGCGAAGGAATAACGGAACATTGAAGTGGGAGTTCCTCTCCTGGCCCGTCGGCGACGAGTAGGGCTACTGGTTGCAGGATTTCTTCAGCCAGGAAGCATAAGCTTTTTTGCCCATTTCGCCGGCGGCCAGTGCGAGGGTTTGCAGGACTACTTCTTCCTCGGGGGCGTTGAATTCAATATCATTTATGCCAAGAAATATATAAGCAGCCATGAACCCGGCACGCTTGTTCCCATCGATAAACGGATGATTTTTAACGATCCCCAAAGCATACTCTGCCGCTAACTCATAGAGCGAGGGGCTTCCATAGGCAAAGGCGTGGCGTGGGCGGTTTAGTGCGGAATCGAGCAGACCTTCATCTCGAACTCCGGCAAGGCCGCCAAAACGGGCTAACAGTTCTTCCTGTGTAGCGAGAATGACCTCTTGAGTGATCCACAAAGGCTCTTTCATTTGGCCAGTTCTCGGAGGGCATTCCGATAACGTTGCATGCCTCGCTCTGCAATAGTCATCATCTTGTCAAAGTGCTCTTGCTCTGGGGACAGCCGTAACGAACATTCCGGCGCTTCCGTGATATAAAGCGTCGTGCCTTCTTTGACTTTCATGGCCTGAATGGCTTCCTTGGGCAGTACAATGCCCAGCGAGTTGCCGATCTTTCGTACTTTGGTTTTCATGTTATAACTATAGTTACAACATGACGTCCCGTCAAGTTTCAGGCCCCAGCCATTGTAATTATGGCCCTGGGCCGCGAGGCCGCAGCCCCTCCCGATATCGGCCATAGGCATTTTTGACGGGAGGGACGGCGGCCTCGCCGTCCATGGTCGATAAAAAGAGACCATAATGAGAATTGCTGACGTCCAGGGGGTGTCCTTGACGCTTCCTTCCCGCGCCGGTATTTTCCTGTTATGTTATTGCATCGCACACGTAACCTGTCTCACGCTTTGAGAATCGACATCGGAAGTTGTTTGGCTGTTGTCAGCCTCCTCGTAAATCAATCGTCGGTTGTAGCGGACAGCGGTCGCATCGAAATCGGCCAAAAGGATCTGCAGGACCCGCCTTACCGGATCGAAGTTTCCGGCAGTTATATCCTGACCAGTCCTTTGGTGGTGACCCAGGCGGGTGCGAATGCGATTTGGGTGATGGCGGATCATGTGGAGCTGGATCTGAATGGATTCACCATCTTTGGACCGGGGAATACGTCGGTCAGCGCGATTTATCAGAGTGCCGGGAACCGCCATTTGAAGGTGAGAAACGGCAACATCGAAAATTGGGCTGGGGGCACGGGCGCTGCGATGGGCGTGAATGCCGCCGGGGCTCAGAATACGCTTGAAGATCTGCTGGCGTGTCGCAGCGCGCGGGGCTTTTATTCGGGCCGGGATTCCATGGTGCGGCGCTGCATCGCGTTTTCCAATGCGAGCGCTGTGGAGGCCTATGGAATACGCGTCGGGGACGGCAGTCAAGTCCAGCAATGCATCGTGCGGAAAAGCCGCTCCACGGGCCATAATTCCCACGGAATTCTGACGGGAGCCGGTTGCGTGGTGTCGGATTGCGTGGTGTCGGAGCTTTCCGGGGCGGCGGGTTTTTCGATTTATGGGATTAACGCCGGAGCGGCGTCGCGATTGATCCGTTGCGTGTCTTATGCCTGTTCCAATGCGACGACGGTCTATGGTCTGGCGGTGGGCGAGGGCGGTTCGATCCGGGAATGCGTTAGCACTTATCACGCGGCATCGAGTTCCGCTCAAGGTTTTTCCGGCGGGAATTTTGCGATCGTTCAGGATTCGCTGGCTTACGGCAACGATGTTGGGATCAAGGTGGCAAACGATGCGCTGATCCAAGGTTGCATGGCGGCGGAGGCCGATGCGGATGGATTCCAGTTCACTTCGCGGTGCCGCTTGGAAAATAATTACGCCTACAGCAACGCCTGGGGCGGATTCAGCACGGCCGGGTATCAAAATCAGCTTTGGGAAAACGATGCGATCGGAAATTATATCGGCTTCTATGCCTTGATGAACCACTCCAATTTTCTCGCGCGGAATACGGGGCTTCTGAATACGACGACGAACTATTCCATTGCGGCGGGCAATAGTCTTGGAACGCTGAGAACCAATCCAGGCCGCGATTTTACGGTGGAAGAACCTTGGGCGAATTTTTCGATCAACCCATGAAAAACCGAAAGACCAGATGGGGGGAGGGAGCCTGCGCGGCGCTGATGCTGCTGCTGGCCGCGCCATGCTGGGCCGCGAACGGGCAAATCAAACTGGGGCAGCGCAACATTCCGTTGACGATTACCAACAGCGGCAGTTATGTGCTGACGGAATCCGTTACGAACGGCAGCGGCAGCGCGATCCAGGTTGCGGCCAATAATGTGACGCTGGACTTGAACGGCTATGCCATCAAGGGCAATCGGACCTCCTTTTCATCGGCGATTTCCGTATTTGAAGGGTGGCGAGGGGTGCGCATTTTGAATGGGCATCTGGAGGATTTTGGCCGATTTGCGGTGGGCCTGGGCGACTTCGGGCGGATGGAGCGCATAACGATTTCGGGTTGCGGCCAGGCGGTTGGGGCGGGGGAAGGTTGTCTGATTCTGGACTGCCAGGTGTTTTCCAATTCGACGGTGGATATAGGCAACCCAATCGATTTCGGACCCGGCTCGATTGTTCAGAACGTCCTCTACGGAGACAGTGTTTCGAAATACCCGTTCGACGCGATCGTCGAAGGTTCCGCGGGAAGCCTGTTGAGCGGCATTCATGTTGCCCATCAAGCGACAACGGGCGCCTGTTGGGTGGTGCAAGCGGGTGCGGGCAGTTTGGTCGCCGGCTGTACGGTGGCGGATTGCCGTACCAGGGCCGGTCCCATGATTGGGATTCAAGCCCTATTCGGATCGTTGGTGGTGGATTCGGCCGTACAAGGCATTGAGGTGGTCAATGGATCGGCTGTTGGGCTGCGTGCCTCTCATGGGGCGATGGTCCTTCGTTGTCGGGTGAATGCCGTTACGTCTTCCTTATCTCAGGCCACGGGGCTGTATGGAACGTATGGAACGGCAGTGTCGGATTGCACGATTACGGACGTCGCAGGCACCGGCGTGGAATTCGACTCGATGGGCCGGGTGGTGCGGTCGGTTTCTTCAGGCCATGCCGGATTGGGCTACGAAGTGATTCGCGGCGGCGTGGTGCTGCGAGAAAACCACGCGGCCCGCACCTCCGGATATGGCTATCAAATCAGGGGCTTCACCAGTCTTTTGTTGTTGAATACGGCCTCCAGGGCGGGAAGCGGCTTTTGGGATTTTGTAGGCCAAACCAATCATCGGGCGCAGGTCGTTTCGTCGCCGGGGATGTTTTACGAGCTGCGATCCAACTCATGGGCGAATATCAGGTATTGATGAAGACGCGTATTTTCATAGGTCTAGGGCTGGCGCTATGGGCGCTGGCGTCGGCATCGGCGCGCGAGATATCCCCGGATAGGCTGCCGCAGACGATTACGCAGCCTGGCGACTATCGGGTGACCGGCCCGCTCGCGTATGCGGGCACGAGCAACGGGATCACGGTCATGGCTAATGGCGTAACGATCGATTTGAACGGCTTTGCCCTCGTGGGAACCGTCGCGGGGGATCATGGAATTTATCAACCGGCCACGTATCGCGATTTGACGGTTCGAAATGGAATCGTTCGCCAATGGACCGGCGCGTCGTCATATGGATTGTTGCTGGAGGGCAGCAATACGCGGGTGGAGGACGTTCAAGTCCTGAACTGCAACGAGGCCATCCAATGCGGGAAAGCGGCGCGGGTCGATCGTTGTACGGCAATAGGCAATTCGACGGCCGGCGACGGCTACGGCATCGCCGTCGGGTGGGCGTCGCAGGTACGACATTGCCAGGTGGTCAGCAATCAGGCGGCTGGGATTTTCGGGGGGCTCATGCTGGAGGAGGATAGCTCGGCAGAAGGTTGCATCGTAAGCGAGGCGTACAGCTCCTCGGTTGCATTTGGGATTTTTGGGGATGGTCGTAACCGCATTGAAGCCTGTGCGGTTTCCATCGTGCGCGCGGCGGATGTGGCGTATGGCATCGAGGCGTCCGAGGGCAGCACGGTCCGGCATTGTTCCGTATCGCGCATCGAGGCGTCCACGGCCTTCGGCGCCAGCACGGCGATTGGCGGCGGCGACAAAGGGCGAGTCGAGCGGTGTGCGGTGTCGAGTTGCGGCGGGTCCTCCGGCAACGGGTCGGGGATTTATTTGTCTCAATACGGCCGGGCGGAGGGCAATGCGGTTCGGGGCAATCGATATGACGGCATCAGCCTGTCGCGGGACAACTGGGTTCGCTGGAATATTTCCAGCTTGAATGGGACGGGCGCCGACGGGGTGGCCGGCATCAAGGTCTTCAACGAGGGAAACCGCGTGCTGGAGAATCATCTGGTGCAAAACCATTACGGAGTGAAGGTGACCGCCAGCAACTCCTTCTTTGCCCGGAATTCTTGCCATGCGAACACGCAGGCGGGTTCAGTGGGACCCTCCAACAATCTGCCGCTGGCCCTGCTCTCGCCAGGCATCGATTTCAACGCCCTTGCGGCGCCCTACAACTTTCACGATGTCATATGGTAAAAAGCATACATAGCTTGTTGGTCTTTTTGATTCTTGCCGCCGGGCTTGCCGGCAGCTACGGCGACGAAGGACGTTACGAGATTTCCGCCCGCCAGGTGCAAGGGACCGCTTATGTCATCACCAACAGCGGCAGCTATGTGCTGACGGAAAATTTGAGCATCACCGGCCATACCTTCGGCCTCATCATTCAAGCAGATGATGTGGCGATCGACTTGAACGGCTTTACCCTGAAGGGAAACACAGGAGCTTCGGACTGTGTTTTCCAGGATTCCGGCTATGCCCGCTTGAGCCTTCGTAATGGAGTTTTGGCCGATTGGACGAAAGCGGGATCTTTTGCGGTTTTTGCCCTGGGCGACGGCACGCGCATTGAGGATTGTCGATTCACCGGCGTGCGCCAGGCGGTTTGGGCGGGCAAAAGCGCCCGCATCGAAAAATGCAGCGTGACGAGGAGCGGGGCCCTGGCGGGAAGCGGCTTTGGCTTTTCCGTGGGCGCCGGTAGTTTCGTCAGCGAGTGCGCGGTGGCGGGCAACCAGATTGGCGATTACGAGGCCATTGTGGCGAGGGCCGGGTGCGTCGTAAGGCAATGCTCCGTATCCAGCAATGCGGCGACGCTGGGATTGGTCGGCATTCAAGCCGGCGCGGGTTCCGTGCTGGATCGTTGCCTGGTCGCGGATAATTCGTCCGGCGGCGATCTGCTGGCCATTGGCGGAACCAATTCGGTGCTGGTCGACTGCACCGCGGCTCGAAATCAATCGGGCGCCTTCGACGTGGCGATGCTCGCTCAAGGCAATTGCGTCATCAGCGACTGCCGGAGTTATGCGAATCGCGGCGCCTCCGGCTTGCGCGCCGGACCCGGAGCCCTGGTGATCGATTGCGACATCTCCGGCAACGTGCTGAACGGACTCGAGCTGTCCGGCTTTTCGTATGCGCTGCACAATCACGTCGCCAGCAATGGCGTGGGATCGCTGTCGGCCGGCACCTTAACGCTGGGCACAGGCAACCGGATGGAAGCCAATTCGTTGATCGGCAACTATGCCGGGTTCCGGCTGGCCACCTCCAACAACCTCGTGGGCGCCCAGGTGGCGAGCGGCAATTCGACGAACTTTGACATCACCTCCGGCGGCCCCAACCATGTCGGCCGTCGCCGGGCCGTCAGCAGTCCGTTCCAGGATTGGAACTCTTATGGAAATATGTCGCATTAACCGAAGAAACTGGGCTTGGGCCTTGGCTTGCGCCGTTTTTACGGGCGCGCTATCGGTGTCGTGGGCGGTCCCGGCCACGAATCAAATCCGGTATGCGACCGACGTGTCAACCCGGCTTCGCGGCGTCTATTATGAGGATGATCAATCCATCAGCGTAGGCCCGTATGGAGCGGGAGCGTTGTTGGATCTCTCGGGCTTTTCCTGGGCGGATCGGGTGGGGGTGGATGCCGTCATGGTCATCAGCAACCGGATTGTCTTTTCGACCGATGTCGATTTTGTGCAGGGCACGAATGGATTCAAGCGCCAGGATTTGCTCGCCTACGATCCGGCGACGCAGACCCTGTCGATGTATTTCAATGGAACTGCCGCCGGTTTGCCCGCGAACGCCAACCTCGACGCCGCGGCTTGGATTTCCGGCTCCATCTTTCTCTTTTCGCTGGATGTGTCCGCTTCATTGCCCGGCGTGGGCTGGATCGCCGACGAAGACGTGATCCGATGGAATGGCGCGGCCTTTCAGAAGCTCTACGATGGCGTCACGGATTTGGGAATTCCGGAAGAGGCGGGCCTGGATGCCTTGTATGTGGCGACGAACAATCGGGTGTACTTCTCGTTGGACCGCCCCGCCCGTATCGGCGCCGCATCCGGCAGCGAGCGGGATGTCTGGGTTTATACGCCGCCGGCGGGGCCCTGTACGCTCGCATTTTCTTCCGATTTTATTTCGCCGGGCGCCGATCTGACCGCTTTGGACGAACCCATCGACACGGATGGCGACTGGCTCACGGATTTCGAGGAGTATTCCGGAGTGGATGAAGGCTGCACGATTTTCCCGGAAACGACCTTCCCCCTGAACCCCTCCGGAAATCGTTCCAATCCCATGCTCGTCGATTCCGATGGCGACAGCTACTCCGACGGACACGAAGCCGCCGCCGGAAGCAATCCCACCAATGGGCTGGATTATCTTCATCTGTCCAGTGTGGCCCGAAGCGGAACGAACACCCTCTTAAGCTGGATTTCAGCACCCGGGCGCTTCTATGATCTGTATATTCCGTCCGGACAAACGCTCACCACCAACCAATGGTTGTGGGTGGCGGCCGATTATCCATCGCAAGGCTCCATCACCACCTGGACCAGCGCGCCTTCATGGCAAATTCAGTTCTACCGGGTCCGATTGTCGATGCAATGAGCTTGGCCCATCTGCCGGGGCGCTTTATACGCAAATCCTCCTTCATGCAGAGCTGGGCCAAGAAGGATTGCCGCAACAAGGGATTTTTTTAGAGGGTCGCGCTCCGTCGCGACCGAAAGAAGATGGTTCCGACAGAGCGGAACCCTCCAGAAGATTTTTGATCTTTTGGATTTAGCAACGAATAAAGAGCCGTTCCATCCGCGTCTTTCATTGGTTGCTTATCCTATTCGTTGCCCATGATCCCTGTCTTTTTCAAGCCGAAGAGCCCGTCTTCTTCGGGGCGGTTGCATGACCCTTAAGTCTCGGACTTGACGATCCGTGGGACCGCTTTGCCATCCGTGGGGCCACTCTTTCAGGGTTAGAGAGGCCCCACGGTAAGGGATTCTGATTCCTTGGAGATGTGTATAAAAGACAGGCGAGGTCGCCGCGGCTCCATTTCGCAAGCCCGATCCTCATTGAACGGAATGAATCTGCGGCCGTGTCGGGATGTTCCCCGTCCCCGTGGAATTCGGACAAAACCGGGATTGACATCAAAAAGAAAATCCTTAGTATGTCGGCTTCGTATTTTTCAATGGCTGGGTAGCTCAGTTGGTAGAGCAACGGACTGAAAATCCGTGTGTCAACGGTTCGATCCCGTTCCCAGCCACCATTTTGATGTTTGTACGAATGTACTCACCCCTCCGGTCTGTTCTTCTTCATCTAATCGCTGTCATCTGTACTTCTCGTTATAGAGGGGTAATGAAATTTCTTGATTGACCTTCGTAGAGGGTAAAGATATGTCTATATTTGTCAGAAATATTGATGCATTATTCTGACAAAAAGTTATGGGAAAACATATACAATCTATTGATGTAATGGTGATTGCAAGAATTAAGGCGGGGCGGAATGGGGTCGTTTTTGCTGCAACCGACTTCCTGGACCTGGGCAGTCGTGACGCAATAGATCAAGCTTTGTCCCGCAATAGCCGGTTGGGCGTCATTCGAAAGGTTGCGCGTGGTCTGTACGACGTGCCGCGCAAAGACCCGGTGCTGGGTGTGCTCTCTCCGAAGCTCGCTGCCGTCGCCCAGGCCCTTGCACAGCGCGATGCCGTACGACTACAGCCCAGCGGTGCTCTTGCGGCCAATCTCCTCGGCCTTTCCAATCAGGTGCCCATGCGCATGGTCTTTCTTACGGATGGCCGTGCGCGGCGAGTACAGATTGGCAAAAACCAGATCGTCTTTCGAAGGGCCTCGTCGCGTCAGATGGCTACCGCCGGACGAATCAGCGGAGATGTCATTCAAGCTCTTCGCTGGATCGGACGCCATCACATCGATGATGAGATGGTCGCTCGATTACGGCGGCGTTTGAAGCCGGATCAAAGGAATCAACTGCTTAAAGATCTTCGCTTTGCCCCGGCTTGGGTCGCCGACATCATGAGACGTGTTGCACGGAAGGAGGACTCCTGACGGATGGACGCGTTTCTTCATCTTTCCGCCGAGCAACGCCGCAATGCGTTTGCCGAGACCGAAGCCCGACTTGGATTGAACCGTACCAGTGTGGAGAAAGACCTATGGGTCTGTTGGACGCTACGGGAACTCTTCCAGCTACCGGACATTGGCGCTCATCTGTTCTTCAAGGGAGGCACCTCCCTGTCGAAAGCTTGGCGTCTTATCGATCGGTTTTCTGAGGACATCGACATCGTTATTGATCGTGCTTATCTGGGCTTTGACGGAGATTCATCGCCTGAACGGGCTCACAGCAAGAAGCAGCGGCGGCAACGTCTTGAGGATCTGCGGACGGCCTGTCAACACGCTATTCGCGATTGTCTTCAGCCGGCATTCATTAAGCACATGGCTGTCGCGTTGCCGAAGGATCAGTCGTGTAATTTAATCAATGATCCGGACGATCCCGATGAACAGACTCTCTTGTTGCAGTATTCGTCGGTCCATTTGCCGTCAGACTACGTGCGTCCGGTGGTCAAGATCGAGATGGGGGCTCGCTCGGACACGGAGCCTTTTGAAACGCCACCGATCCGTCCGTATGTTGCCGAGGCGCTTCCCGAGATCCGGGGGATGAATGCTTTTCCGGTGCGCGCAGTAGCCGCTCGTCGCACCTTTTGGGAGAAGGCCCTGCTCCTTCATGAGGAAACTTTTCGTCCGGCGGGCAAGCTTCGCAAGGCAAGGCTCGCTCGCCACTACTACGACCTCTGGTGTCTGATCGCCAAGGGTATCGCAGACCAAGCTTTGGCTGATGACGGGTTGTTCGAGCGAGTGCTTGCCCACCGCGCGGTTTTCTTCCGCTGGTCCTGGATGGATTACACCACCATGTGCCGCGGCTCCCTGCGCCTTGTCCCTCCCGCGAATCAGTTGAAGGAATGGGCTGCGGACTACGAAGCCATGGGCGCCGAAATGTTCTTCGGTGAAGTGCCCTCATTTGAGAAGGTCTTGAAGGTGGTCGGAGATTTTGAGAGACGATTTAACGCTCAATTAAAGGATAATGACAAATGAGCGATCCTGCGACAGCGGCAGCATTTGGGCTTTTGGGCAAGATGTACAACCCTCCAAAAACCGCTTGCATTTTCCCCGGCATTTCGTAGGCTTTGTTCCGATTTGTTAAAACGCTTTAGCAGGCTGTTTTTAAAGGAGATTGAATCATGTCCGTCCGGCAGACCCCTGTGACCTTCGGTAATGCGCGTTTCACGGTTTATTCGTCCCGGTGCGTTCGTTTGGAATTTTCGTGGGGTGGGAGGTTCAGCGAGGGGCCGTCGCTGTTGGTAGGGGAGAAAATGGCCAAGGCGGCTAAGGCGGAGGTGGCGATCGAGGGAAAAACGCTGACGATCAAGACCGCTCAATTCGAGCTGAGCTACGAGGACAACAACCAGGTGTTTTCGGCGGAGAATCTAACGATTGTCCATAAGAACAAGGAGGGCCAGCGGATGGTCTGGGCGCCGGGCAAGAAGGACGGCGGCAATCTGGGCACGGTGACGCGCTCGCTCGATCAGTGGAAGTGGTGCGGCGGCCCGAATCATTTTCCCGTGGAAGGCATTTTGAGCACCGACGGCGGACATTTCCTGGCGGACGAGCCGCGCGTGTATTTGAACAAAAAGGCCAACTGGCCCGAGAATCGCGGCAATGTGGTTCAGTTCGACGGTTATTTCTTCGCCTACGGCAACGACTACAAAGGCGCTCTGCAGGATTTCGTGACGGTGTTCGGACCTATCCCGATGGTGCCGCGCTGGACGTTCGGCTTCTGGTATTCGCGCTGGTATGCTTACACCGACAAGGAAATTCTCGAGTTGGCCCGTCGCTACCAAAAAGAAGATATTCCCATCGACGTGATGATCGTCGATACCGACTGGCGCGGCGGCTGGGGCGGCTACGACTGGAACAAGAAATATTTCCCGAAGCCGGAAAAGACGATGAAGGCGTTGCACGATATGGGTCTGCAGACTTCGTTGAACGATCATCCGGGCTATGACAACTACGACAGTTTGCCGCCCGAGGACAGCCACATACCGGCCATTCAGAAGCGCTTGGGACCCTTGCCGCATCAAGGCCAATGGGCGTGCGACTGGTCCAATCCGAAGGCCCTGCAAGCGTGGAAAGACTTGGTGCTGGGACCACTGTTCGATCAGGGGATGGATTTCTGGTGGGTGGACGGCTGGATCAAATCGCCGTTCGCGAATCTCGACAGCCAGCTTTGGGCCAACAAGACGTATTTCGAGCTGGCCGAGGAAAAAACGAACAAGCGCGGCATGATTTTGTCCCGTTGGGGCGGCATCGGTTCGCACCGCTATCCGGTCCAGTTTTCCGGCGATACGCCGTCGGAATGGAACATGCTGCAATACCAGATCGAATTCACGGTGCGCTCCGGCGGGCTGGGCGCGGCGTATTGGTCGCACGACATCGGCGGTTTCTTCTGCCGCGAGAAAGTCGAGGAAGAGTTGTTCGTCCGTTGGTGCCAGTTCGGCGCGATGAGCCCCGTGTTCCGGACGCACAGCGATCACGGCATCCGCGAGCCCTGGCACTACAGCGAAAACACGAAAGCCCTTTTCCGCAAGCAGACGCACATCCGCTATGCGCTGGCTCCGTATTTCTACGGGCTGGCGCGCGAGGCTCATGACCAGGGCCTGCCGTTGATCCGTCCGCTGTACTTGGAATTCAACGACAACGACGGCGGCGCGCTCTACCGCAAGCATCAGTACGCGATCGGCCGCGAGCTGCTGGTGATTCCGGCCGACGGTCCCGTCGAAAAGAAAACCGGCGTTCAGCGCAAGCGCGCCTACTTCCCGAACGGCCGCTGGTTCGGGTTGGAAACCGACGAGCGCTACCAGGGCATGCTGGACGGCTATGTCGATATTCCCATCGAGCGCATCCCGACGTATGTCCGCGAAGGGGCGATCCTGCCGAGTCAGAAGGTCGGCAAGAGCCTCGGTACAAGCGTGCCGGAGGAAATCCATTTTGACTATTTCCCGAGTGCTGTGGAGAAATCCGAATACGAACTCTACGAAGACGACGGCGAGAGCCTCGACTACAAAAAAGGGAAGTTTGCCGTTACCCAGGTGTCGGGGCGTCTGAGCCAGGGCGTGATCTTGTTCCAGATTGCCGCTCCTCGCGGCGCCTACAAGGGCATGCCGGCCAAGCGACGTTATGTCGTCCGCTGCCGGGTGGAGGCCGATGCCCATGTCCTGGCCGAAGTCAAAGTCGGATCGGGCGAATGGAAAACCGCCAAGTCTCGCAAGACGAATCAGTGCCTGGCGGGAACGGTGACGTCCGGTCATACCTTCTGCGAAGTGGCCGTCGATAGCGCCAACGAACCGGTTGAAATTCGGATTCTGATCTAACAAAGTCCAATAGAGTCCAAGGTCCAGGGGAGTCCAAAGTCCAACGTCCAAGGGGGCTTGGTGATTTGATGGTTGGTGGCCCGGCTTCTCCGAAGACGGGCTTTCCTTTTCTACAGGCCGTTCTAAATTCAAATCTATCCTCGAAAATGCATCCGCAATAGCAACCGATTGCAAAAATACACATTGACAATGCAAGCGATTGCATATAAACCTGCAACCGCTCTCAATATATTGGTTGATTTTGCCCAAATCAGGCGGAGGAGTCCCTTCGCGGGCAGGAAGCTGATGAGGGAGGATGTATGGAGTACGCAACAGGGAGAAGGCAGGGCCTCTCGCGTGGAGGACCTGATAGGGCTCATCTTAGAATTACCCGTGTTTCCCGTCATGGGGCGGCGATCATGCTGGGCTGGATGGCATTTCTCTTTGTGCCGATGGCTCAAGCCTATCTTTCGTATCCGATGTACATCGGCGTTTCCCAACCCGTTCAGAACGAGTTTGGCCGGAATCTGACGGGGGCGGCGACGATGTCGACCGATCGGTGCGATCGAGTGGAACTTCTTTTGACGACGAATGGAGTCGTTTATCCGCCGGCTCTCGACGGAACGCCCGATCCGCGCAATGTGGTCATCACGGGGGGCGTTTCCCATATTGGAAGCCGCACGGCGATGGGCCTGACAAATTCCGGTCTGTTTTATTTTCGCTTTGCCGAGAACAAACCGCTTCCCGGCGCGCGCTTGTTTGTCCGCGCGTTCAATGCGCCGAGCCGGCAGGAGGCTTCGTTTTACAGCGACTCCGCAGTCTTCACGGTGGATGGCTCGAGCAGCAGTTATGACGTGTCCATGAGCGCGATGAATCCGCTCGACAGCGAGGACTCGGACGGGGACGGCGTGAGCAATTCCATGGAGGAAAGTCTGGGTTCGAATCCCGACCAAACCGATTCCGACGGCGACGGCATCAGCGACGATCTGGAGCTGCGGGCGGGAACCGATCCGACGGACCGGGAGTCTGTTTTTGTCCTGGCGATAGCTCGTCTGAATGTCGACGGGACGATGACGCTTTTCTGGCCGTCGGCGGAAGGCAAACGATATCAAGTGGAATTCACCCGGGACGACTTGCACTCGCATCCGGACTTTATGCCGTTGGGCGAGGTGGTGACGGCGACCGGTCCCGTGACGGAGACCTCCATTCCGAAGGATGAGTTGAGCGCGTCCGGTCATTATCGGGTTCGCTTGATGGAGGAGTAAGGTGGGGAGTGTACTCATGAAAAAAAACAATCTGCCGGCAAATTTTCCAATCATTGGAAAATTTACGTTCGTTTTTTCCAATCGTTGGAAAACCGCCTGGTTTGTGTTTTGGCTGGCGGGGGCCATGACGGCGCAGGGCAATCTGCTGAGCAATCCGGGCTTTGAAAGCGGGTCGGGAACGGATGCCGACAACTGGAGCCGCTGGTCGGACTGCGGACGCGAAGGCTGGGCGGCCGAGTCGGGGAGCTACGGCATGGCCTTTTGGGGCTGGAACAGCGCCGGGGGCGGCTTCCGGCAACTGAGTATTTCGGCCGGCGCCAACACCCGGTATTACCTGCGCGTCCGGGGCTACAAGGACAACGAATTTGCCAACTGCGACATCGCGTGCAAGCTGGAGTTTTATCAGAGCGATGCCGCGACGCTGATCGGCGCGGTCACCAATATCTATCCCTCCGGATCGATTGCGGCGGGGTCGTGGCAGACCTACTCCGTGACGGGCGCCGTCCTGGCGGGGACGGCGTATGTGCGTCCGGAGATTTCCTATCCGGCGAGACCGCCGACGGGGTCGGGCAGTCAGTCGTACAAGTGGGATGGCGCCCTGATGTATGACCGCACTCTGAATTACGCGGACGGGGAAATCGTGGAAGAGTTTTCCTATGACCCGGATTACGACAACGCGCTCAACGACAAGGATCGCGGAAACGGTTTTACCAACCACTGGATCGAAAGCAATCCGGGCAGCTTCACCATCGCCGACGGCAGTTTCGGCAACGTGTCCGGCTATCCGATTAACCACGGAAACAAGGCGGTCGTCACGCCCGGCAACGGTGAAGTACGCGCGGCCTACCGACCGATCCGGCCCGTCGCCGGCGGCTCGCTGTACGTTGCGTGCCTGGTGAATTATGAATTTTCCGGCGCGGACAAATGGATGGGGCTTTCGCTCATGAGCAACGACAGCGAGCGGGCGTTTCTCGGCGAGATCAGCGCGGCGGACCAACGGTTCGGGCTTTCGAGTTATGAAGACGGCGGCAACTGCGCGACCTCGTCCTACACGCTGACGGCGGGCGGCGGCAACGATTACCTGATCGTGGGAAAGTACGATTTCGGGGAACGGACGTTCCAGGGAAAGGCTTATTGGAAGACCGACGAGATCCCGTCGGTCGAACCTGTGTCCTGGGATGCGACGGTCACCGTTTCGGTGGATCGGATTGTTTTCATCAACGGCCTTCGCATCGGAGCGGGCGGGCCCGCGGGGCAGACGCCGGGCGCGTGCTACTTCGACGAAGTGCGGGCGGCTACCAACTGGGAAGGCTTGCTGTTGATTCCGACGCCGACCGTCCGGGTCATCTACGAAGGGTTTGCCCCGTCCAGCGGAAGGCTGTACCACCAGAGCGGCGGGACGGGCTGGGGGACCAATTTGTGGGAGTGTTTGGACAACGACCAGCATGCGTACGCGGCCGGAAGCATGCCCAGCAATCGATGGAGCTATCCGTCGGTTGCAGGCAACAAGGGCAAGCTGGACGCCACGGCGAACGGGAGCCTCCTGTACGCCACGCGCCAATTCGACTCGTCGCTCGTCATGACCACGGGCCAGGTCTATTTTTCCTGGATACAGAATTTCGACCATGCGGGCGGAGCGGATAACGGGTATGCGGGCTTGTACCTGATGTCCAACGACGCCGAATCCGTTTTTGTCGGCAAGGTTCCCGGCGCCAACGTGCTGGGTTTGAAGTGGCTGGGCGCCGCCGCCGACACCAACAGCCAGCGCACCGTGCTCAACGGAACGGGCAACGATTATGTCTTCGTGGCGAAGTACGATTTCTCGACGCGGGCGCTCAGCGCGAATGCGTACGGCACGAACGAAGTCATCGGCGAGGAGCCCCAGGGGTACTGGGATGTGACCGCTACGCTGGCCGCCGGGCATATTCAGCAAGTCACCGGCATCCGGATGAAGGGCGGCATTCATCTCGACAACCTCAACAACATCGGCAATGTCTACTTCGACGAACTCCGCATCGGCACGAACTGGTTTGAAGTCGCGCGCCGGGATGGACTGACGAAATTAAACCAACTGCGGCCCGGCCCGACCGCCGAGCTGATTTTTGTCGGCACCAATTACACGATAGGCGCCACCAACGATCTGATTATCACCGATGGGCAACTGGTCAATCCGTCCGATCCGCTGGATTTTGCCGTGCGCTGGCGAAGCCCTTACGGCATATTCATGACCAATCAGAACGAGTCGTTCAACCTGAGTTCGAGGAACGGGCGAGTCTGTCCGAACTGGGACCCGCTGTCGCGCGCGGGAGCGGGTGTGGAAACTGCTCTCGGCAAGGACACCAACTTCACCGGGTTGGTCGGCTATAACGGGGCCGTCTGCGTGACGACTTACGTGCAAAACGCCTTCAACCTCACCAATACGTCCTGGAACGACACTTATTATGTGGCCGTCAGCGGCGAAACCGATCCGCAGACCGCAGATGCCGGCGGCTATATTGCGGCGCCGAACGGCGCCGACGACGTGCCGGTGCGCCGCGCGTTGACCATCAACAGCAACCTGCTTTTTTCGGTGGTGGACGACGACACGAACTACCCGGCGGCAGGCGCCGGCATGCTGCTGGAAAGCGCGAACCTGCTGAGCAATCCAAGCTTCGAAACCGGGTCCGGGGCGGACGCCGCCGATTGGTTCCGGATGCAGGACACAGGCCGGGAGCCGTGGGGCGCGCAAAGCGGTTCGTATGGCATGGCGTTCTGGAGCTGGAACAGCTCCTACGGCTATTTCGGGCAGAACGTGACGGTCGCGGTGGGCGCGGGGCAACTGGTATGTTTCAGCATCTCGGTCAACTCGGAGCCCAACTTTACGTCCAGCTCCTCCGACGTAAAAATGGTCCTCGAATTCTGGGCCGGCGCAACGATGGCGTATGCCCTGACCAACAACATCTATTCCGCCATGTTGGCTCATGCCGGGTCGTGGGGCCAGCACCGGTTCCTGTGCACCAACAACGTGGCGGGAATTACGAAAGTCGTCCCGGTCATCGATAGCCGCAACTGGGGCGGGGCCGGGTGCAGCAGTTGCGCGGTGAAATGGGATGACGCCTCGTTGAGCCTCTTTACGCTGATCGGCAAGCCGCTGAGCGTATTTGTCGGAGCCGCGGATTACAGCACGATCGGCACGATCGTGACGCATACGCTGACCGATGCCCAACTCGTCGGGCTCAACGCCGGTTCGCCCCTGCGGCTGATCGTGGAAGGCTACGACCAGGACAGCGGCCTGTCGCGCGGAACCAACGCCCCGGATATTCAAACCATTCTTCATATCGACAACCTCGCCACCAACGATGGCGCGCACTACTGGGCCGAGGGCAGTTCGTCCAGCTCCACCAATAGCGGCACAACCAACACCTGGCGCTGGACGGAGGCGCTGGCTGCGGCGACCGTTCAGTCCATGATGGACGCCGGCTCCAATGCGGTGTCCATGACCATACGCGATGCCGACTTGGATCGGGCAGGCGATCAACTCAGTCTCTCGAATGTCCTGGTGGGCTATTTAAAGATTGTCGACGACGACGCCCTGCCGCCCGACATTTCAGGCTCGGGCGGTTCTTATCTGCGCTTCAACGGGGAGCCGACTACGATCTACGATCGCGACCTGGCGAATAATTTGACCATCACCACCCGCGTCAAGGACGCCTCCAGCGGCGTGTTCGGGGGGACCAGCAACCAGTTCTGGCTCTACAAGCCGACCGGTCTGTGGTTCGGGCCGAGCAATTGGACCGTCACGCCCGCGCAAGGCTCCGCTCAAAGCTCCTACGATGCCGGCCAGACGCTTGGCGTGGAAGTTCCAGTGCCCTACGACGACCGCGTACTTGGCGTTTGGACCTGCGCGATCGCCGTGACCGATTGCGACACCGACCGCGCGGACGACAACTTCACCGTGGTTTCCAACCTGCCTTTTGCCGTGATCGACGACGACGCCGACTATCCGTCCTCGGGCTCCGGAACGCTGGTGGAGAGCGGCAATCTGCTGATTAATCCGGGCTTCGAAGCCGGGTCCGGAGCGGACGCCTCCAGTTGGTTTAGAATGCAGGACGCGGGGCGGGAACCGTGGGGCGCGCGAAGCGGTTCGTATGGGATGGCCTTCTGGAGCTGGAACACTTCTTACGGCTATTTCGGGCAGAACGTGACCGTCTCGGTGAGCGCGGGACAACTGCTCGCCTTCAGCATCTGGGTCAACGCGGAGCCCAACTTTACGTCCACCTCCTCCGACGTAAATATGATTCTCGAATTCTGGGCGGGCGCGACCATGGCGTATGCCCTGACCAACAACATCTATTCGGACATGCTGGCCCATGCCGGTTCGTGGGGGCAGCATCGGTTCTTGTGCACCAACAACGCGGCGGGAATTACGAAAGTCGTCCCGGTCATCGACAGCCGCAACTGGGGCGGGGCGGGTTGCAGCAGTTGCGCGGTGAAATGGGATGACGCCTCGCTGACCTCCTTTACGCTGACCGGCAAGCCGTTGCGGGTGTATGTCGGCGCCACGGACTACAGTTCGGCCGGTGTGATCGTGACGCATAATTTGACCGACGGCCAGCTCGCCGGGCTCAGCGGCGCATCGCCTCTGCGGCTGATGGTGGAGGGCTATGACAAGGATAGCGGTTTGGCCTTCGAGACCGGTTCTTCGGAGATCGATACGGTTATCCATGTCGACCACATGACCACCAACGACGGGACGCATTATTGGGCCGACGGCAGCTCGGTCATCACGACCAACCTCAACTCCACCAACACCTGGCGCTGGTCGTCGGCGTTGGACGGCGCGACCATTCAGGCCATGATCGACGCCGGCTCCAACGCGGTTTCCATCACCGTTCGCGATGCCGACGTGGATCGGCCGGCCGACCAGCTTTGCCTGTCCAACGTGGTCGTTGGCTATTTAAAGATCGTCGACGACGATGCCCTGCCGCCGGACATCTCCGGCTTGGGCGGGTCCTATCTGCGCTTCAACGGCAATGCCTCCACAATCAGCGACGCCGACCTGGCCCGGAACCTGACCATCACCACCCGCGTCAAGGACGCTGCCAGCGGCGTGTTCGGGGGCGCCAGCAACCAGTTCTGGCTCTACAAGCCGTCCGGCCTGTGGTTCGGGCCGAGCAACTGGATCGTCACGCCCGTGGAAGGCTCGGCGCAAAGCCTCTATCAGTCCAGTCAGGTGCTGGGCGTGGACGTGCCGGTGCCCTACGACGACCGCGTGCTCGGTACGTGGACCTGCCTGATCGCCGTGACGGAGTTCGAGTCCGACCGCCCCGGCGACGCTTTTACCGTGGTCTCCAACCTGCCTTTCACCGTGGTCGACGACGACACGGCGCCGCCGGTCCGAAGAACGTTCAGCGACAACGCCTGGGGCGCCGGCATGTCGGCCAATTATTTCATCGTCGCCACGAACGGCCTGATCGTCTCCACCCGCAGCGATTCGTCCGTCAACGTGCATTTCCGCGTGACCGACGGCTATCTGGCCCAGCTATCGCCTGCCCAGAGTTTTCAGATGGTGTTCGGCGCCATGGACGTCGGCAGCGGGTTGAGCCGGACCAACGAGGGCTCGGCCACCAATGTGTACATGAGTTATTCCGTGGGGACCGCCTTGTCCGGCGTCATTACCGGATTCGATCAGACGCTCAGTTCTCCTCCGACGACCAATGCGGTCATGACGAATGTCTGGACCTTCACCGACAATTCGTTCATCACGCGCGACGTGATTTCCAATCTTGTTTTTGTCCCCGGCGGGAGCAATGCGGTTTGGGTCACCATTCCCGACTCCGACTCCGACCGGACCAACGACCAGGCCGTGCTTTCCAGCGACCGCGTGGGCTGGCTGTCCGTAGTGGACGACGATTCCAGCAAGCCCGTGCTCTCCAGCGTCCACTTCAATGGCGTGACCAATCGGGTGACGGACGAATCGCTGGCCGCAAGCGGGTTCTCCTTCACCGGGCTGGTTCAGGATGCCAGCGGGATCGTAGGAACGAATAATCCGACCCTGCAATTATTCAATCCTGCCGGCGCCATCTCGGGCACGGAATTCATGACCAATCCCCTCGTCGCCGACGGCAGCGGCGTCGCCCCGGTTTCCGTCGGCCGCACGAATTTGCCGGTGGCCTTTGCCGATCGCATCTTGGGAACCTGGACCGCCCGCGTCTCGGTGACGGACCTGGACGACGACGGCTGGGGGCTGGGCGACCGCACGACGACCACGACGAATTACGCCTTCCTGGTCGTGGACGAGGACACCCAGCCGCCGAGTTTGATCGGCGGAAAACTGACCGCCGGTTCGGGCAGCATCGGCTCGGGCGAGCTGTTTATTTCCGAATATGTCGAGGGCAGCTCCTTCAACAAATACATCGAAATTTTCAACGGAACGGACAGCCCGGTGGATCTGGGCGGCTATTTTATCGCCGTGTACTTTGACGGAAACACCACGCCGACCGGCGTCAACAACCCGATTCCCCTGTCGGGCAGTCTGCTGCCGGGCGCGGTATACGTGCTGGCCCATTCGTCCGCAGCCGGCTGGAGCGGCGTGCCGGACCAGACGAGCGGAAACTGCAGCTTCAACGGCAACGACGCCGTAGCCCTGCTGCACCAATTGACCACCGTGGACGTGGTAGGCGTCATCGGCGACGCTGCAACCTTTGCCGAGGACGCGACCCTGGTCCGGAAGATGACCGTCATCAATCCCAGTACGACCTATGCAGCCTCGCAATGGGAATCCCACGCGATGGACGCATTTGACTTCCTGGGCTCGCATAGCGGGCCGGCGACCGATTGGGATTTGCGTTCGGGCCTCGTGACGATCACGGGGCAGATTCAGGACGCCAGCGGCATTTATATTTCGGAAAGCGCGCCGAGTTATGCCATTTATAACAATCTGGGCGCGGCCTGCGTGACCGCTCATGCGTTCTCGCAGCAGCCGGCCGTTGACGGCGCGGCCGCATCGCCGGAGCCTTTGTCCGATCTGTTGCCCGCCGTGGGGTACAGCCAGATTACCGTGGGCATCTGGACGGCAAGGGTGACCTCGACCGACTACGATCTGGATCGTCCGTCCGATTCCATCACCGGCGTATCCTCTGTGGCTTTCACGGTCATCGACGACGATCCGGGCTATCCGGTGGTAGGCAATCTGCTGGTCAATCCGGGCTTTGAAGAGGGCGCCGGCGCCGCTGCGACGGGCTGGTTTTGCACGGCAGACGCCGGCCGTGAGGCCTGGGCCTGGATGAACGGCGTGGCCGGCATGGCCTTCTGGAGCTGGAATGCGTCCTACGGCTCTTTCGGGCAGTTTGTGGAGGCCAAGTTCGACGCGGGGCAGGTGGTCACCTTTACGATTTGGGGAAATGCCGAGCCGAATTTTACGTCCCTCACTTCCGAGGGCTTCATGAAGATCGAGTTCTGGTCGGGCGCTTCCATGGCGTATGCCGTGACGAACGACATCTATGCCCAGCTCCTGGCCAACGCCGGAAACTGGTCGCCCTTCCGCTTTACTTGCACCAACTCCGCGAACGGCATCACGCGCATCGCGCCGATGATCGTCAGTGGAAATTGGGGCGGTTCGTGCAGCAGTTGTTCGTTAAAATGGGATAATGCCACGCTGAGCCTCGGACGGCCTTTGCAGGTCTTCGTAAACGGCACAAACGCGACCTCCAGCGATTTTGGCGTGGCCGTTCATACCGTCACCGACGGCGATCTGGCGGATCTTTCCTCCTTGCAGTTGGTGTTGGAAGGATATGACAGCGGCAGCGGCCTGCTGCGCGGCGCGGCCGATCCCGGCACAGGAACCGTTCTACACGTCAGCAATCTGACGACCAACGACGGGGCGCATTACTGGCCGGCCGGCAGTTCGCTTTTGACCACGACGCCGGGGGCCACCAGCGCCTGGCAATGGACGTCGGCCCTGACCGGCCCCGCCATCCAGGCCCTGATGAACGGCGGTTCGAATGCGGTGCTGGCCACCTTCCGCGATGCCGATTTCGACCGGGTGAACGACCAGCTCAGTCTCTCCAATCGGCTGGCCGGCTATTTGCGCGTGATCGACGACGATACAACGGCGCCGACGGCGGGGCCTCTCGCGGGCACGCTGCTGTATAATTCCAGCTTTGAACTCCTGGGCTCGGCTTCCAACCGGGCCTACGCCTGGGAACCCGGCACGTCGGACGGCCACGGGATGTGCTGGGGGCCGGCAACGCGGGAGCCCTGGCGCGCCCGGAGCGGGGCGTATGCCCTGGCCCTGAACAATTGGTCGCTGGGCACGAATGCCGGCGTCTGGCAGCAGGTCACGAACAACTCGACGGCGGGCACAACGTGGAACGGGTCGGCCTGGTTCTGGAGCGACAATGGGGTGGATGCGGGCCTCGGGCTCTATGTCTTTACGGCGGCGGTGTGCCAGGTGAAGATCGAATTCTTCGACGGCGCCTTCAATCTGATCGATTCGGCGGTGCAGCCTTTTATGCCGCCCGGCGAAACGTGGACGCAGATTACTCTGTCCAAGACCTCTCCTGTGGAAACGGCCTGGGTGCGCTTTGTGGCGGAAGTCCAGGGTACAGGGTCCTCCGGGTCGGACCCCGCGGGCGGCGCGCTGGAGCTGGACGATGTGATGTTCGGTCCCTCGATGCCGCTGGCCGTACGGGTTGGAAATGTCTTCATGGCCGGCAGCGAGGCGACCACCAATGCCGTCTTTACCATCCGGGATTCCGAACTGGGAACCAACGCCCTCTGGTTGTATCTGGGCGCTTACGACGTGCAGAGCGGCATGGCCAGAGGGACGGCAAATTCATCGACCCAGTCGAGCGTTTCCGTGGAGGGTTATACCGCCAACAACGTCGCCAACTATCTCGCCGCCGAAAGCTCCGGCGGTCCGAGCACCACCGCCGGGACCTTCAGCGTCTGGCGATGGAATACCTTGTCCGCCGCCCAGGTCAACAGCATGATCGCCGCGGGATCCAACCGGGTGACGGCGCGTTTGATCGACGACGACGACGACCGGGCGAGCGATCAGGCCTTCCAGGCGGGATCGCTTTACGGATGCCTGCGCGTCATCGACGACGATACGAATGCGCCCATCGCCCGGGACCTGATGCTGAAGGGCGGCGAGACCATTACCGACGGCGACTTGCGCTTTGGTCTTTGGGCCATAAGCCTGACGTTGGAGGACTACAGCGGCATTCCCATGTCGACCAACGGCAACTATCTGGCGCCTAGCTACAGCCTCGTCAATTCCAGCGGCGACGTTGTGCAAGCGGACATCAAATGGAACGTCTCCACGAAAATGGCGCTTAGCAATGTGTGGATCGTAAGCCGTGCGGCCAACGGCATCCCTTACGAATTGGTTCAGACCGGGCTTTATCGCTTCGTCTGGTCCGCCCAAGACCTGGATAATGACCGGGCCTCCGACGCGGTTCAAACGTTGAACAACGGCGCCATCCTCGATGGAACCAACGAGTTCTTCGTGGCGGACGACGACGAAATTCCTCCGACCTCCCCGTCGAACATCTTCTTGTCGCCCGTCACATGGACCAATCGGAATCACTTTGTCCTGACCTTCGATCGGGCGACGGACCGGTCCGGTATTTACGAATACCGGGTTTCCACCAACACGGCGATGCCTTCCACCTGGCTGGACGGCGAGCCGCTTCCCGCGACCTACATCACCAACACGCTTCCCCTCGCGATCAGCAACGGCAGTTTTGAGGTGGGATCGGATGAGCTGGACATTCCTCCTTATCCAGAGTGCACCAACAGTTGGCAAAGCTATTCGGACGGCGGCTATCTGCACTTTGCCGGCGATATCGGCGGCCAGGACGGCAGCCTGGCCTCGCGCCATATTCTGGAGGCGGGTTCGCGTCCGGATGGCTCTCCGCGGTATACGCTGTGTTCCCAGGACGTTTATATTTACAATCAAGACAAACAACGTCCTTACATCGAATTCGGCGGGTATTTCAGGGGCAATCTCTCGCGGGTCGGCGTGGGCGGCAACAAGTGCGCGGCCTTCCTGAAAGCCGAAGGTTTTAATGCCAATTCCAGCCGTACATGGATTGTTGAAAACGAATGGGACGACGATCATAATCATGCCCCCTTGACCGGCGTCAATGCCACGACCTGGACCCAAAACGTGCTGACGGTGACCAACGGATCCGCCGATACGGAATTCATCCGGTTTAGCTGCGGCATCAGCGGGCATAATTCGGCGCTGGCTTGCACCGGTTATTGGGATAATCTGTCCTTTATCGTTACGATGCCGACGATCAGCGGCGTGATCTACACCAACGCGCCCAGCGGCATCACGACCAATTGGTTCTTCTCCCTGGACGACGACGACGACCGCGTCGGCGACCGGCTGATCAGCCCGATCACGAATTTCGCCCTCATGTTCGATGCCATTGCCCCCACCCAGATTGTAAACGTGTCCGCAACGCCGGGTGCGGACGAGTTCTCCGAAGTCGAGGTGGCCTGGAGCAAGCCCAACGATGGGGGAGGCGTGCCGGGTACGCCGCTGTCCCCTTGGCGTGCGTACAAAGTTTACTACACGGACAGCTCGGTCATTCCGACCACCAACAGCCCGCATGTATCGATGGAGCTTTATCCGTGTCTGACGAATCGCCTGACCGAATCGATCGTCCTGAGCAACATGGTCTGGGGTACGGAATATAACCTCTCGGTCTCCGGCGTGGATGCCGCCGGAAACGAAGGCGATCTGTCGCCTCCCTTCACGGTCTTGCTGCCGGGCTTTTTTGTCACGCAGGGCATCGTCGAAGCGTCTACTCCGCTGGGCCGGGCCGACATCGCCTGGACCGCCGCAAACGGGGTTGCCTATGACTTGCTCTACTGCGACGCCGCCGATTTTTCCTCCGCCCTGAGCAACCGGTGGAGCAAGATCGGGGGCATTGTGGGCTCGATGCTCAGCGACACGGGCGACGTCGCCGAAGGGCGCGCGCCGCCCAAGCAACTGGGCCACCTCATGCGCTTTTATCGGGCGGCGCAAAAGGATCGATGGCTGACCAATCTGACCCGGCGCATCGCCAGCGAAGAGGTTTATGTGATGAAAGCCATTGCCCTCCAACCCGGCTGCAACTGGGTCTCCTTCCCGGGCTATCCCGACACCTGCACCGCCGCCCGCGTTCTCGGGCACGATCTGCCCAGCGCCGCCGCCGAGGGCTTGGCCACGCGCGTGTCCTGGTATCGGCGGGAAGCCCTGGCCATCGCCACCCAAACCATCTGGCTCTCGTCGTCGCCCCTGCGATGGCAACTGGATTCGGAAAATGCCGACGAGTTGCTCGTGCCTCTGGAGCAGGGCGTGGTGATCGAAATTCCAACCAACCTGCCGACCGCCCAGACCCTCCTGTTTATCGGACGCGTGCCGACCAATGCGATGCAGCAGGTCATTTCCGGCGGGACGGCTCGGAATCCGGCCTATAATTTTACGTCCTTTGCCATGCCTCGAAACCTGCACCCCAGCCAGATGAATCTGCTGGAGTCGGGCTTCAAGGGCGCGGGCCGGCCGTCCAACTCCGACAAGCTCTTCAAATACGATCGGATCAATGGCCAGATTGCAGGGGCCGGACTCTGGTTTAAAACCAACGATTCTACCTGGCGTCAAGCCACCGGCGTCAACGGGTCTCTCGTTTCGAGCGGCTATTTCACCCCGGATGACGGCATCCTGATCATGACGATCCACACCAACGACTGGACCTGGACCAACCGGCTTCTCTACCTGCCGCCGACCAAATACATGAGCCCATGATCCCTGTAGCCGCCGGCGTACGCCGGCGGTCTGCTTCCGTTCGTGACAAAGCCCCGGGGGAGTCGTATGGTTTTCCCCAACGACTAATGCATGGGAGGACAAGGCAATGAATGGACGATTCTATTTGGCCCTGGTGGCCTGTTGCGCAACCGTGAACGGGGCTTGGGCGGTTGCCGATGTGCCGCTGAAGCAGGTGGTGCTTTTTAATAGCGGCGTCGGCTATTTCGACCGGCGGGCCGTGGTGGAGGGCGACGATTCCTCGGTGCTCCAGTTTTCCGTCGACCAGATCAACGACGTCATCAAATCCCTGGTTTTGTTCGACGAAAACGGCGGGTCGATCGGCGCGGTGACGTACGATTCGCGCGATCCCGTCGAGCGGACGTTAAAGACGTACCGGATCGATCTGTCGGACAGCCCGGACCGCCTGACCCTGTTCAACCGTATGAGGGGCGTGGCCGTGCGCGTGAAGACCAGCGGCTCGGATTTCGAAGGCCGGATTCTCGGGGTGGAGCAGAAGGAGCTCAAGGAGGACGACGTGGTCCGGACGATCGATTACCTGACCTTGTCGGGCGCCGGCGGCCTGCGCACATTCCGCTTCGACGATTTGCAATCGCTGGAATTTACCGACGAAGCCATCCGTGCGGATTTAAGCGCGGCGCTGGGTACGCTGGCTGGAAATCTGGATCGCGACAAGAAGAGTTTGAAGCTGTCGTTTAACGGAAAAGGGAAGCGGAAGGTGTCCGTGGGCTACATGCTCGAAACGCCGGTATGGAAGACCAGCTACCGGATGGTGATCGAAGGCCCATCCTTATATCTGCAAGGCTGGGCGCACGTGGAGAACACAACCGACGAGGATTGGACCGGCGTGAGCCTCTCGCTGGTGTCCGGTCGGCCGGTTTCCTTTATTCAGAATTTGTACGATCCCATTTATGTGAAGCGTCCCGTGGTCGAGCTGGAGACGTACGGCGGCGCCGCGCCGCAGATGTACGGCAAGGGGATGGCCGGCGCCTTGCACGAGGCCATGCCTGCCGAGGCAGAAATGTTTGCCATGGATGCCGCCGCTCCGGCGCCGATGGCCGCCCCGCCGCGGATGAACCTGGCGCGGATGAGGGATTCCGGCGTGGCCTCGGCTGCGACCGGCGAGTCGGCGGGGGAGTTGTTCGAATATGCCATTGACACGCCGGTGACCCTGCCCCGGCAGCAGTCCGCCATGCTTCCGATTGTCGACGAATCGGTCAAGGGCGCGCCGCTCTCGATCTACAGCAGCCGGGCGAACGCGAAATATCCGATGAACGGCGTGGAGTTGGACAACAGCTCGAAGCTCTTTCTCATGCAGGGCCCCGTGAGCGTGTTCGAAGAAGGCATCTATGCCGGCGATGCGCGCCTGCCCGATACGCGCCCGTCCGAAAAAGTCCTGCTCTCCTACTCGCTGGATCTGGCGACCGAAGTGCGCATGGAAACCGAGAACAAGCCGGAGGAAATCGTCTCCGTGAAGATTGTGCGGGGCGCCCTGTTCCTGCAAAAACGGTACCTGACCACTACGAAGTACGCCATTTCCAGCAAGCGCGGCCAGGAGCGGACCCTGACGATCGAGCAGCCCATCAAGGCCGGATGGGATTTGATCGAGCCCTCGAAGGACGTCGAAAAAACGACGGATCAATACCGTTTTCGGCTGCAACTCGCGGCCGGCAAGACGCGGGACTTCAACGTCAAGGAGCAGCGGGTGGGGGAACAGCAGATTCTCCTGTCCAACCTGAACGATCGCAGTGTGGACCTTTTCCTGAGCCAAAAGGAGATCCCCTCGGAAATCAAAAACGCGTTGAAGAAGCTGGTGACCTTCCAGTCCCAACTTGCGGCAATTCGCACCGAGCGGAAAACCATCGAAGAGCAGATTCAACGTATCGTCCAGGAGCAGGGTCGTATTCGCAAGAATATGGAAGCCGTCGATAAAAACTCGGAAAGCTTCTCCCGCTGGGAGCGAAAACTTACGCAGCAAGAAGACGAGATCGAAGGCTTGAACACCCGCTTTGACGCCCTGAAGCAGGATGAACAGCGCAAGCAGAAAGAAATCGACGACTATATCGCGGGGGTGAATGTCGAGTAAGCAAGGAGACGATCGCCGCGACCTTTTGCGGCGGGTGCATCTTGACGCTTCCCCGCGCATAGGAATAAGAATCCACGTCCTTACGGACGCGGCTACGTAGCCGCCGGCGTAAGCCGGTGGTTTCTTTCCAGCCGCAAGTCTTTGCAGCGATCTTTCGAATATAACCTTTGACTTTTTTCTTCATTTGCGAAAAATGTCAGCACGCCTATGAAAACCACAAAAAAAGAAACTGAAGCGGTCGATCGCCCGTTTTTTGCGATCCCTATGGTGAGCCAGGTCCTTACCGTCCTGTTCGCCTTGGCGTTCTATTTCCAATGTATGATCCTGCCGATCGTCGGCCCCGCCGCCATGAAAGGCTCCGGTTCCCCCGGCGCCGGACCGGCCGCCCATGCAACTCAAAACTTCATAGCTTTTCTCTGCATGTTGCTCGTGACGCTGGCCCTCGGCGTGCTGGCGCTGTATTCGCAGAAGCAGGTCAGAGCCTTGGATAATACGCCGAAGTCTTACTTCGCCAAGACGCTCTTCGTCATTGCCGTCCTCATGCTGGTGGCGTTGCTTACCGGATTGCTGAAGACGTAGAGAAGAAGTGATCAGTAATCAGTGGTCAGTAATCAGTATCCAGCAATTGTAATTGCGAACCCAGGTGGCCCGGCTTCTCCCTGCCCGCAACGCTTCGCGTAGCGATGCGCAGGCGGGCGAAGACGGGCTCTTTTTCACGTCAAACGGCCGCTTTTTAGGGTGTAACCCTGCATTTTCGGCCGCTTTTAGAGGAAAATTCTACACAAACCCGCTTTCGACAAGGTTTTTGCCCCTTTTTTAAGAAATAATCGTCATTTTAGCCAATAAAGACGGCCTTTTCTTGCAATCGCTCTCATAAAAGCGTTTTTACCCTTGATGAAACCATTGAACTGGGTATTATTCATCAATGTAAGCGGTTTCATTGTTTGAAATTTGTAGGAGTAAGCTGTTATGAGATCCTTTAAAGCATTGGGCGATTTTGATCAGCAGGCGCGGGAATTTGTGATTACGGACCCTCATACGCCAAGGCCGTGGATCAATTACATCTCGAATGGCGAGTATGCGGGAGTAGTTTCTCAAACGGGCGGTGGGTTCAGTTGGTATCTGGATCCGAATCAGCACCGCATCAATCGCTGGGCGCCGGCCAATTATCTGAACGACCGGCCGGGCCGCTACATTTACATCCGCGACCCGGAAACGAAGGAAGTATCGAGCGGCACTTATGCGCCGGTGAATCTCGGCGAGCGGTATGAGTGCCGTCACGGCTTGGGCTACAGCAAGATCAAGAACCGCTACAACGGCATCCAGACCACGACCACGTTTTTCGTGCCCGAAAAAGAGCGAATGGAAATCTGGGCGGTGGAAGTCAAGAACACGACGCGCAGTCCGCGGACGGTGGAGGTTTATCCGTTTCTCGAATGGCATCTGGGCGTGTGGGAGACGGAACTGGTGGTCCGGAATCTGACGGTGTTGATGAACGAGGGCTATTTCAACGACCGGCTGCAGGCGATTTGGGTGTCGAAGTTTCCGCTGGGCAACAAGCCCTGGCCGTTCCACGCGTATTTCGCCTCCAGCCTTCCGGTGGAAGGCTATGACGTGGATTACGAATCGTTCATCGGCCCTGCGGGCGATTATGCGCACCCCGCGGCATTGGCGGGGAAGGGGTGCACAAATTCGCGCGTGCGCGGCGGCAACATGGTCGGCGCGCTCAAGCACACGCTGACGATCCCGGCCGGCGAAACGAAATATTTTACGGTGCTCATGGGTTTGGCGGAGCAGGAGGACGAGGCCCTGGCGACGATCGCGAAGTACCGCGAACCGGCGGCTGCCGAGGAAGCCTTCCGGCAGACCAAGCGCATGTGGCGCTCGTTGATGGACCGGGTGATGATCGATACGCCCGACGCCGACCTGAACAACTTCGTCAACGCCAGCCTGAAATATCAGGTGGCGATGAACAATCACTGGGGCCGTTCGGCAACGTATTATCACGAGGGGCACGGCGAGTTCGGCTTCCGCAACACGGCCCAGGACGCCTGGGGTTTCCTGCCGCTGGATTCCGACTATGCCCGCGAGCGCATGATCCTGCTTGCCAAGCACCAGCGGAACACCGGCCAGCCCATGGCCGGCTGGTCGTATGTCACCGGTACGAACGAAGGCAAGGCGCCGGCCGATTTCCCGGTCTGGCTGCCCTTGCTGGTCTCCGCCTACGTCAAGGAAACCGGCGACTTCAAGATTCTCGAAAAAGTCATTCCTTACTATGACGGCGGTTCGGACACGCTTTACCAGCATGTTTGCAAGGCGATGCAGTTCTTGCAGGACCGCGCGAAGAGCGAGCGGGGCTTGCCGCTGATGGGCACGCAGGATTGGAACGACGCCTTCGACCGCACGGGGATCGGCGGCAAGGGCGAAAGCGTCTGGCTGGGTATGGGCTTGTGTCTGGGGCTGAAAATGCTGGAGGAATTGGCGCAGCAGTTGGGCGATCAGCCCACCGTTGAAGAATGCCGCCAGCGCTATGACGCCATGCGCTCGTTAATCAACCAGTACGCTTGGGCAGGGGATCGTTATGTATACGCGTTCAACGACAAGGGCGAGCCCGTCGGCTCCCCGGTCAACGTCGAAGGCAACTGCCAACTGAATTCGCAAACCTGGGCCATTCTCGCCGGTATTCCCGATGCGGAGCAACTGCCGAAGGTGCTGCATCATATCGATCACACCCTGGCTACGCCCTATGGACCGGTTTTGTTCGCGCCGCCTTACACCAAGTACAACGCCGACCTGGGCCGGATCACGGCCTTTGCCCCCGGCACGAAGGAGAATGCCGCCATTTTCATTCATGGCGGGGCGTTCAAGATCATGATGGACTACTCGCTGGGCCGGGCGGAAGAGGCCTACAAAACTATGCGCCAGATCATCCCGAACGCATCCGACAAGGACATCGACATCTATAAAGCCGAACCTTACGTGTTCCCTGAATACGTCGTCGGCCCGGGCAATCCGCGCTATGGCGAAGGCGCCTTTACCTGGCTGACCGGCAGCGCCGACTGGTTCTTCATCGCGGTCATTCAGAAAATGCTCGGCGTCCAGCCGTCCTTCGACGGCTTGCGGATCGACCCGTGCATTCCCGCTGCCTGGCCCGAAGCGCGCATTTCGCGGCGCTTCCGCGGCGCGCGTTACGATATTCGCATTCTCAACCCCGACCACGTTAGCCGCGGCGTTCGCGAGATCAAGGTGGACGGGGAGCTTCTGAAGGGCGACGTGCTGCCGATCTTTCGCGATCACAGCGTTCATTCGATTGAAGTGATTTTGGGAGTTGGGTAGGGGCGTCGCTTGTCGACGCCCGGGCCCTTACGAAGAATCAGATGTGTCGGTTTAGTGAATATGCAAACAGGAGACCTCATGAGTAAATTGTTCGAAAACAAATATGGCTATTTCGATGCGGAACGGGGCGAGTATGTGATCAAGCGGGCCGATACGCCGCGGCCCTGGGTGAACATCATTTCCAATCCGGACTTCGGTACGACGCTGTCGCAGGCGGGGTCGGGATATACGTGGCGCGACCACGCCCAGTTCAACCGGCTGACGCGGTGGGACCAGGATCTGACCCGCGACAACTGGGGCAAATACGTTTACGTGCGCGACGAGGAAACCGGCGAGTTTTGGTCCCCGACCCCCAAACCGGCCGGAACGTCCCTGTCCGATTACGAATGCCGCCACGGCATGGGCTATTCCATTCTTTCCGGCGCCAGCCACGGCATTCGCTCCGAAATGACCGTTTTTGTGGACCACAAAGATCCGGTCGAAGTCTGGATTCTGCGCCTGACCAATACGACGGACAAGGTCCGGAAGCTGAGTACCTTCACCTATCTGGAATGGTGCCTCGGCGTTGCCCCGGATTCCCATCGCGAATTCGACAAGATCTTTATCGAGACGTCCTTCGATGCCGCGCGCGGAGCCCTTTTTGCCCGCAAGACGCGCTGGGCGCTTCCCGATCCCAGCGGTCGCCCCTGGTCGCGGCCGTATCCCTTCTTCGGCTTCCATGCCACGCTGCCCAAGGCGATTTCGTTCGAGAGCGATCAATCCGCCTTCCTCGGCCAGCTCGGCGAATTGGCGGCCCCCAAGGCTGTCCGTGAAGGCAAGCTCGGACGCCTGCAAGGCCGCTGCACCGATGGCATCAGCTCGCTGCAAACGCGCATCTCCCTGAAACCCGGCGAAGTAAAAGAGGTCGTCTTCCTCCTGGGCGCCACGCCGACGAAAGCCGAAGCCGTGCGGATTCTAGGACGCTATGCCCGCAAAGGCGAAGCGGCCGCCGAATTGAAGAAGGTCCAGGCCGACTGGCAGAAACGCGTCGGAGAGCTGACGGTCAAGACCCCGGACGAATCGGTCAATCTGCTGGTCAACCAGTGGCTCCCGTATCAAGCCATCTCCTGCCGTATGTGGGGCCGGACGGCCTATTACCAGACCGGCGGCGCCTACGGCTACCGCGATCAATTGCAGGACAGCCTGGCCACGCTGCCGCTCCAGCCGGGTATCTGCCGCGAGCATATCGCCCGCGCCGCGCGCCATCAGTTTGCCGACGGCACGACCTTCCATTGGTGGCACCCGATCACCGAGGACGGCATGAAAAAGAAGAACAGCGACGATCTTCTGTGGCTGCCCTTCGTGACCATGCAGTATCTCAAGGCCACCGGCGATTACGCCTTCCTGAAAGAGACAGTCCCGTTCTTCGACAAGGGCGAGACCACCATCGAAGGACATTGCGTCGCCGCCATCGAACAGGTGCTGGGCCGGCCCTGTCCGCGCGGCATCCCCACGATGGTGGAAGGCGATTGGAACGACGGCCTCTCCTGCATCGGCTTTGACGGCACGTCCGAGTCCATCTGGCTGGGCGAGTTCTACTACGGCATCCTCGTCGAATGGTGCGAACTGCTGCGAAAGCTCAACGCTCCCGGCGCCAAGGCTGCGATCGCCCGCTACGAAAAAGCGGCCGCGAAGATCAAGGACGCCATCAACAAATATGCCTGGGACGGCGACTGGTACATCCGCGCCACCTACGTCAACGGCAAGCTTGGCTCGCACAAGAACAAGATCGGCAAGATCTGGCTCAACGCGCAAACCTGGGCCTTGATGTACGGCATACCGTCGGAAGAACGGCGCGAGAAGATCCTGAAATCGTTGTCGAAGTATCTTTATCGAGAATACGGCCCCTTGCTGTTCACGCCGGCCTTCAGCGAACCCGATCCCTCGATCGGCCACATCACGCAGTACGCCCCCGGCCTGCGCGAAAACGGCGGACTCTACACCCATGCCGGCTGCTGGGCCATCATCGCCGAAGCGCTGGCCGGCACGCCTGATCGTACGTTCGAGGTCTTCAACAGCTTCAACCCCATCCAACGCGGCAAGAAGCCAGACGACTACCGCGCCGAGCCTTACGTCACCCCCGGCAACGTCGATGGCCCCGAGTCCTCGAACTTTGGACGGGGTGGGTGGACCTGGTATTCCGGTTCCGCCGCCTGGATGTATCGGGCGCTCACCGACTACCTGCTGGGCGTGCGGCCCACGCACGACGGCCTGCTGATCCAGCCCTCCATTCCCGGCGCCTGGAAGAACTTCAGCATGGTCCGGCACTACCGCGGCGCCGCCTACGAAATCAGCGTGATCAATCGCGCCGGTTCGAAGCCCCGCACCGTGCAGCTCCTGGTCGATGGACAACCCGTAACCGGCAACGTCATCCCCCCGGCCCCGAAAGGCCGCCAAGTAAAAGTCGATGTAATCCTGAACCCGGCCTAACCGCCGCAAAAGATGGCCCGGCTTCGCTACGGAGAGACAAGCCGAAGCCGGGCCAAAAAGGTTAGTATTTTGGAGGGTTCCGCTCTGTCGGAACCATCTTCTTCCGGTCGCGACGGAGCGCGCCCCTCCAAAATACAAACCTTGTTCAATTCAGCAATCGGCACTTGGCAATCGGCGTTGCCCTCCCTCTCTTCAATTCGGCACTCGGCAATCGGCATTCGGCATTTTCTCCCGTCCCTTTTCTGTTGCGTTCCCTTTCATTCCTGCTACCTTAAATCCTGCGTTTCGACTTATGAAAAATCGTTTGGAGGTTTTGAACATGCGTAATTCAATCAAACTATTCGGCAGGTTGCTGGCGGGGGTCATCCTGCTCTTCGGTTCTTCGGAGGGGTGGGCTCAACAACGGGATCTTTTCAAGGAAGCGCCCTGGAGCCTGAGCTTGGGCATGGGACGGATCAAATACGAGGGCGATCAACTGGTCGACGACGGCAATTTCATCTACGGCATGGTCGGATACGATTTCTCGCCCCGGTGGACCTTCGAAATGGGACTCGATTACACCCCTACGTTGGAAAACAATACCTTCACCGACGACCGGGAACAGCTCGCGGACTCGATCTGGGCCCTGCGGCTTTCCGGCGACGTGCTCTTCCACTTGCGCAATACCAAGAATCTCCGGTTCGATCCGTTTCTGGCCGGCGGTTTGATTTGGACGCATTACGAAGAAGCCCTCGAACACGGCAGCGACGAACTCGGCTTCTTCGCCGGCGGCGGCATGTTCTATCACTTCAACGATGCCTGGGCGATCCGGGCCGATGCCCGCATCGGCGTGGCCGGAGAAAACACCGACTTCAACACGCTCTATAGCGTCGGCGTCAATTACCGCTTCGGCGCCGGCATCAAATCCGAATTCCAAGTCACCGGCGGCGAAATCGACAGCGACGGCGACGGCTTGCTGGATTCCGAGGAAGTGCAGATTGGAACCGATCCGTACGATCCCGATACCGACAAGGACGGCCTTTCCGACGGTGAGGAAGTCAAAGTGTACAAAACCGATCCCCTCAATCCCGATTCCGACTGGGACAGCTTGAAGGACGGCGCGGAAGTCCTCACCTACAAAACCAATCCGCTGGATCGCGACACCGACAAGGGCGGCGTGACCGACGGCCATGAGGTCATCGAAGACAACACCGATCCTCTCAATCCCGCGGACGACCTGCAGCTCTTCACGCTGAACATCGAATTCGATTATGACAAAGCGGTTCTCAAACCCCAATACTTCGAGCAGCTCGACGTGATCGTCAAAGTGCTCCAGCGCGATCCCGGCGCCACCGCCCGCGTGGAAGGGCATGCCGACAAGCGCAAAAACTCCAAAGCGGATTACAATATTCGTCTCTCCGAGCGCCGCGCCCGCTCCGTCGTGGATTACCTGGTTGAAGTCGGCGGCATCGAACGCACGCGCCTGACCTACAAGGGCTACGGCTTCAGCCGCCCCGTGGTCGCCAACGACACCGAAACCAACATGCAAAAGAACCGCCGAACCGAAGTCTACATCCGCCCCAGCGGAGAAGCCCCCGAAGCGGCCCCCGCTCCGACGACCGAACAACCCGCCGCGGAAACAGCTCCTGCGGCAGCCCCCGCACCGTAGGAGACCGGGAATAAAGAACGTCGGTTCTGCAAGTCGCCTCATGCGACAACGTGGCTGTCGCGAACCGGCGTTCTTACCGCAAAAAAATCACGGATAACCTGACCATGTTGAAGCCTTCAAGCCATATCCCGTGCCATGCTGATCACTGATAACTGATTACTGATCACTGATAACTGATAACTGATTACTGATAACTGATCACTGATCACTGATAACTGATTACTGATCACTGATAACTGATTACTGATCACTGATAACTGATCACTTCTTCCCAGAGTCCCCCAAAATGCCCATTCGCGAATACATCCGCCGGGACGGTGAGCCGGGCTGTGACTATTGCTCGAAAGTCTTCGAGCAGTTGGAGCATCCGTCCTGCCCTGTCCTCGAAAAATGCCCTCGCTGCCGCTCGCAAGTGCATCGAGTCTATTCCGCCCCGCGCGTCATGAATGGCACACACCTCGACGACCGCGCCCGCAAAGCCGGTTTTCACAAACTCAAGAAAATCAGCTCCGGCGAGTATGAGAAAATGTACTGAGCAGTTACGAAGAGGTTAAACACAAAGGCCGCCAAGCAGGAACTCGCAAAGGTCGCAAAGGGATAAACAACAAGAACACATAGAGGGGATTATAGAAATCCCCGGTTTTGATACGTTCAATAGGATTGGGCTTGCGAAATGGAGCCGGGACGACCCCGTCCCGGCAGCGGGGCCAGGTGGCCCCGCCTCCAACGGCCGCTGATTGGCCATACCACCATTCTCATAATCTTAATCGTAATCTTAATCTACTTCTTGATGAAAAAATGGAGATTATGATTAAGATTATGATTACGATTACGAGTAGGAATTAGAACGGCACCCGATCGAAATACACTCTAATAAAATGAGTTGTTCGATGCTTCGTGAGTCATAATTACAATGGCTGAGTCCTTTGAGGTTGGCCTTTTTCTGCCTTTCTCTATTTTATCCGTGTGCATTCGTGTTCATCTGTGGTTAAATCTTTCTGTTTTCTTTATGGTTGCGGCCTCGCTGCGCCGTGATCTCTGTGGAAATAATCTTCGTCGTTTAATATCGTGTTGGAGCTTCTTTGCGACCTTTGCGAGTTCTTGCTTGGCGGCCTTTGTGTTAAAATCTTAATTTTCTAGAGACGCGTACTCATGGATTTTGTTTGTCAACAATGCGGAACCTGCTGCCGATGGTCCGGTCATGTGCTCCTGACCGCCTCCGATATCGCCGCCATCTCCACCCATCTGGGCCTGTCAGAGAATGATTTTATCGACCGCTACGCCGCCCTCGCTTCCAACCGGTCGCAATTGACCCTCCAAGACGCCCCCGACGGCGCCTGCATCTTTTTGGACGCCCAGCAATGCCGCATCTACCCGGTTCGCCCCAGCCAATGCAGGACTTTTCCATCCCAATGGCAGGTCGAAGGTTGTCCCGCTTCTTTTCAAGACAAACAAAGAAGCCGGACCTGATTCTGAGGTGCGAGGCGGTCAAATTCTCGATTTCCTTCGGAAAATGATTGAAATATTGCATATTTTTTTAGTTGCCTTTGGCGAGTAAAAACCCTTAACTCACTCAGGAATTTTATGTCATTTTTCAGCCTGACGAGCGTTAAAGGGGTCTCGGCGGGAAAGGAGTCTGAAAATGACGGGTTTTGTATGGAAAGGGCATGATTATTTCACATCCGTTGCCGAGCTTCATGGACATTCCCACGAACGCTTTGTGAATCGACTCATGTCCTAAACCATCGAATCTGGTTCGAAAACAACCAATGGGATAAAAGGTGAGCATGATGATGCTTCGATCACGCGGTCATAAGCCGGCGCCCGTAAATTTCGGCCTGGCGGGTTCATTTCGCAATCTGGTTTTTCTTTCCTGTATTTTACTCCTGGGTCTATCTTGTCTGCCTTCCTGGGCCGAAACCTCCGCCGAAAAACGGAAATCCCTGGCTGCTGAATTAGGACGCGTACAACAGGAACTCGTCGCGGCCCAAACCAATTTGGCCGAACAGGCCAAGACGATTTGGAACCGCCAGCACGATCTCGAATACAATAATCCCGAGTGTGCCGCCCTGCGTGAAGAGATCACGGCCCTCGAAAAACAACTGGTTGAAAAACGCCGTCTATTGGATGCGAAAATGAGCCTTCAGCCGGAGATGAAGGACATCAAGAAGAACCGCCAAGAGCTTTTCGAGAACATCCAGAAACTGAAAGACGACGAACGGTTGCTCATGAACGAAATCATGGCCATCGACCACGGGGCGGAACCCTAATGCAGCAATTTTGCGTAATCATGACTCAACAAATCGAAGCAGGATCTTTAAAAAATAAATGGCGAGGTGAGATGTGACAATCAAGGCCGCAAGCTGCAAGGCATCGTTGGTTCTCGGAGCATTCGTGTTGTGTACCCTCCTTTCTTATGTCGCGGTCTCGGCGACCTCGACGACAGCCACGAGTGCTGGGGGTGAGGATTATCTCCTGACGAAATCGAATGATCTCTATACTCTGGCGGCCAAGGACGCCAATGTGCGCGAAGTTCTCGATCAAGTCGCCAAGCTGAGCGGCGTCCGCATCGATGTGGATTCCCGCCTGGCCGAAAAACTTACCCTGGATGTGAAAGATGTCACCATCGATCAACTTATCAGCGCCGTCTCCAAAAGCCATTCCTTCACCTACGCCAAAAACGAGGAAGGCGAACAGTTGACCGATGCCCGGGTGACTTCCCAGCAAGACGATATTAAGCCTGAAGCTTCCATCCTTCCAGTATTTAAGAAGGCAGGAGATCGGACTCCGGAAGAAGATGCCTTGCTCAAGGCCCGCGGCGTACTCTCCAACACGCGTAAGTCCGTCAGAGACCTGAGCCGGGGCGATTCGTTGGCGATCCTGCTTCAGAATGCGATGATTGACACCGAACTGGCCGCCCGGACCGGCAAATCGGTCGAGGTGCCGGAAGAATTCCGAGCCGACCCCGCCTCCGAATGCTACATCGTTCAATTCAAGCAGACCGTCTCGGAGGCCGATCGCCGGCTCCTTGAAGAGAACGGCGCCGCCATCAGTCACTACGTTCCCAATTACGCGTTTGCCGTGACGATCGACCCCAAGAAGGTCGATGCCCTCCGCCAATTGGACCGGGTTCAATTTGTCGAGCCTTATCATCCTTACTATAAGATGAGCACCGCCGTGCTGTCCTATCTGACGGGCTCGGCCGACGAACCCATTCGAAAGATGGTCACCAATGGCGTGTTCAATGTAATGACCTTCCGCGGCGCAACCGCCGCCGAAGAACTGAAAAAACTCGGCGCGGAGATCGTCAACCAGCAGGCGTCCGAAGGTCGCACGGTCTTGGCCGTCAAGATGGAGCCGTCCCAACTGACTCAGTTGATTCGTAATGACTCAATCCAATGGGTTGAACCCCGTCTGCTGGCTCAGCCCATGAACGATGTGGGCGCCAAGAAGGTCCGCGCTTCGGGTCTGCGATCTTTGCACCCCACCCTAACCGGCGAAGGCGTGATCGTCGGAGTGACGGATACCGGCATCGATTTCGTCAACCGCGGTTTTGCTCTCAATCAGAACCAGACCTCCACCACCGGGGTTAATTCCCGTATCGTTCACTATGCTTACCGCGAAGGCGTTTCGAGCGACGGCATTCCTGGAGATACATACGGGCATGGAACGCATGTGTCCGGCTCAATTTTAGGTAACGGTGCTAATTCGCTTTCCGTTCTCAAAGCTCCCGGCTCTGGAATAGCGCCCTTCGGCACAAACCACTTCGCCGGTGTCGCCCCTGGCGCCAAGCTTGTCATGATCGAGGACTTCAACAGCTTCACGTTTGAAGAGCAGGCGCAGATTGCCTATACGAAGGGCGCGCGACTTTCCAACAACAGTTGGGGAAATAGCTTCTTTGAATACGGTACGATGAGCGCTATCTGGGATGGTCTCGTTCGCGATGCCGATTCCACCTTGGCCGGCCAGCAGGAATACACCGCTTTTTTCGCGGCTGGAAATGCCGGCGACGGCATCGACGATGGGACGGGCGGCATCCCCAGCACGGTTGGCGAGCCGGGTAACGCGAAGAACGTCATCACGGTCGGTGCGGTGGAGCAACCTCGCTTTGCCGACAACTTGTTGAATATTGCCTGGGTTGGGTCAAGCGGAACCGTTCGCGTGACGAATTCGGAGAAGGAAACGGATTCCGACTGGCAAGTTACCTATTTCAGCTCGCGCGGGCCTGTGGGCCCGGCGGATTTACGCGTGAAACCCGACCTTGTTGCCCCCGGCGCTTATGTCCTCTCCGTCCAGTCTCATCAAACGCATCCGGACGATTATGAAGGCGATCCCCCCATCCTGAACGACGACTATCGCTATGGGAATGTGAATTCCGGGACAAATTTTGCGTTCTTCAGCGGTACTTCGATGGCCACGCCGTTGGCGGCTGGCGCCGGTGCTTTGGCTTATCAGTACTTCACCAATCATTTCGCTGTCCCTCCGAGTCCTGCCATGATGAAGGCCATGATGGTCAACGGCGCCCGTATGGTTAACTCGTTGGTCTATAAATATCCGATTCAGTCCTACGACTTGGACGTGGTTGATCAGGGGTGGGGTATGTTGGACGTTCAGCGGGCCGTGGACGGCGCCGGCATTCAAAACTCCGATCAAAATATCCTGATCGATCAATCTCAAACTACGCCATTAAGCTTGGGGCAATTTTATTCCTATCCGATTACCCTGGAACCCGGCGATGGCGGGCTGAAAATCACGCTGGCTTGGACGGACGTTCCGGGCACCCCAGGTAATGCCATCCAATTGGTTAACAATTTGGATCTAATGGTTTTGGCGCCGGGTGGGGGCGGATATCTGGGCGACGTTTTTTCGCCGGACGGCGTTCACTCCTATAAACTTGAAAGTGTCGACACGATTTACGCCGACATGTTCAACAACGTCGAAACCATTGTGATTCCGCCGGGACTGCCTGGGACGTACACCATTCGCGTCTACGGTCATAGCGTTCCCCAAGGCCCGCAGGATTTTGCGTTGGCCATTATGAAGGGCATCGGTATCGAAGGCCGCACAGCCGGCGATAGCCCGGCCGTGGCGCTTGACGCCAACGACAAGCCGGTCGTTGTATGGGCCGGCAATAGCGCGGATCGATATGTCACCAATAAGGCCGTTTACCTGAAGAAATGGGTGGGTTCCGTGGGCGCCCCTTCCGACATCGGCCAGTGGAAACGAATGGACGACCAGTGGTTCGATGTCCGCGGTTCGACACGCGGTTCCGGCGTCAGCAAGCTGTTCGAAGATTCCGGCTATCCGTCCGTAGCCGTGCACAGCCAATACATGTATGTGGCCTGGGAACAATTTCCCCGCGCGCCGGAAACATTGACTCGTATCTACCTTCGTCAATATAACGGCAGCGACTGGGTCGAGTTGGGCAACTCCGGGCATGACGTTGGGGTTAGCGGGGTCCAAACCTACAACTCGTCTGTCCCGATTGTTCGGGTTGGGGCTGACGGCAATCCTGTGGTGGCTTGGAAACAGCAGGTTGTAGGTACGGATGGCATTCGTATTTATGTTGCTAAATGGAACGCAATTTCCAACAACTGGACAGGTTTTGCGAATTCGCATGTCACAGGCATCACCGTCTCCGCTCGCGCCAACAACATCGATATGGTACTCGATCAATCGGGCAATCCGGTCGTGGCATGGAGCCGCATGTCCTCCCCCTGGTCGATTGAAACGTATCGATGGACAGGATCTGCATGGGCTAATCTTGGTGCTGTTACCTCCGAAAAGTTTCTTGATCGGCCCAGTCTAAGTGTCGGTGCAGGAGGCTCGATTTACCGCACGTGGATCCGATATCCTGATACAAGTGCAGGTGAATATTATGTGCAAGTCTTTGCACAACGCTATAGTGGTGGTTGGAGTGCTTTTGGGGGGTCGATGACCTATCCTGGCGTCAGTGCATCCACGAATTACATTCTACAACCCGATTGTCCGACCATCGCCGAGAGCTTTAACGGCCATGTCACGGTGGCCTGGCAGGCTGGCACGAACGTGGGCAATTCTATCCTGGTCCGCAAGTTCAATGGTGTGTCTTGGTCCGGCGTGGCGGGATCAGACAAAGCTCCGGGTATATCTCAGATGGGCGGTCGTGTTCTAAAGCCCCGCTTGCTGGTCGATAGCGTTGGCTTGCCCGTAGTGACATTCCAGAATAGAAACGATGCATCTGGCTTAGATGAAGTTGTGTCGTATGCATTAGTCGGCGACCGGACATCGCCCTCCTTTGGCGGGTTGCAGTCCGCAATCGGCGGAACGAACGGCAATGTCGTTCTTCATTGGTCGAACGCGGTGGACAACGTTTCTTCCACCATTACCTATCGGGTATATCGCGGAGCCAATACGTGGCCTTGCGGCATCACGCCCGCTTGCTCTGAAACGGACGTCTTCAGTCACGTGGTGGCTGTTGTCACCAATATCAACACCTGGACCAACAACGGGCTGGTAAATGACCGCATTTATTGCTTTGGCGTTCGCGCGGTTGACGATGCCGATCTGTTCGACCGCAACACCATCATCCGCTCCGCAGGACCTGTTTCGGGCAATGGCGACACGGATGGGGACTGTCTTAGCAATCTCGTGGAAATTGCGGTGGGTACGGAGCCTTGCATTGCGGACACCGACGCGGATGGAATGAAGGACGGCTGGGAGTGGTTCTTCTCTTATGACAATCCTCTTCATACCAATGCCGTGGCCATGGATCCCCTGGATAACGGCACGATCAATATCCGAACCGGCGACTGGGGGCAGACCAATCAAATGCCTGGCGCGGATATGGACAGCGACGGCGCCTCCAATCTGGAGGAATACCAGTGGTATCTCGGCCATACCAATCTGTGCGTGACCTGGACGACGAATCTGCTCAGTCCCAACCCGACCCTCTGGGACACGGACGCTGACGGCATGCCGGACGGCTGGGAAATGATGCAGGGCTTTAATCCCGTCGATCCGGCGGATGCTGTCCTGGATGCGGACGGTGATGGACTGAACAATTTGCAGGAATATCAATGGGGTACCGATCCGCGCTATGCCGATAGCGATAGCGACGGTGAACTCGATGGCATGGAAGTGACCAATCGCCTGACCAATCCTTCCTTGTCGGATACCGATTTGGATGGCTTGGATGATGGGAACGAGTTGGCGATCGGCGCCGATCCTCGGAAGGCCGATACGAAAGGCAGTCTGGCCGGCGATGCGGACATGATTCAATTGGGGTGGAATCCGACTAACAGCCCGCCGGTTCTGCGCGTATTCCTTAACGCCAACTTCGAAACAAACTCGGTTTCGCGCACCAACTGGTTCTCGCGCGCTGTCAACCCGGCTCTGCCGTTCAACCTCTGGCATTTGTCGCAGGCTGAGCCCTATCCAAATACCAGCGGTATCGCCTATCAGCATGAACGATCCACCAATACGGCGTTTCGTTTTGCTAGCGACTTGAAGTATGGAACGAATGTCCTGGCGGGATATACCAATGGGACGATCATTACGGCCCTGCGCGCGGCGCTCGAAAGCCCTCAGTGTCAGCCGACCAACTCGGCCACGCTGTTTGTTTCCTGGAACGAAAACTATGACACCGAACCCAACGGCGACTTTGTGCAGGTCTTCGCCCGCGGCGGCGCCAATACCAATTGGTTCCCCGTCTCGGCAGCCATGTCCGGAAAGAGCGGCGTCGAAGATAACACGCAATCCAACGTGCCTTCGCGTTGGGTGAATCGCACCCTCGACATTTCGCAGTTTGCGGGCATGTCCAATGTGCAGGTTCGTTTTCTCTTCGTGGCTAATGCCATCAATAATTTCTTACATGGCTGGTACGTTGACGACGTGATGATCTATGAAGGCGTCAAGATTGCGGGTTGGGTTCGCGATATCGACGGCGCCCCGATCTCCGGCGCCCGCGTGCAGGCGTTGGGCCGAGGAGGCATCACCAATCTGATCCAGGGCCATCGCTTTGTGTTGCCCGGTAAATCCTTTGGCGAGGCGCTCACCCTGTCCGACGGCAGTTATGCGATTTCCGGCCTGCCTCAAGGACGCTATTTCGTCAAAGCCAGCGAAGCCAGCCATCAGGCGGAATTTTTCAATGGCCGGCTCTTCAATGGTCCCTATGGTTTTGCACGGCAAGCTAATCCGGGCGTAGCTGATGTGGGGTTGGCCACCAATGGCTGGGTGGATCTGACCGCACCGGGCTCGTCCATCACCAATGCCCATTTCGAGTTAGAGAAGGGCCGCGGCCGTTCCTACCTGGGCGTGATGTTCCCCAATCCCGCCGGGTTGGCGTACGACATTTATGTCAACGGCTTGTCGTCCAACTTGCAGGCGACAGTCTGGGATGGCGTGGCTGATACGAACAAGGCCTTGAACAGCTTTGCGGCGTATCGGACGTCTACCAATGCCACGTTGCTCAATAATTATCCGGACTGGATTACACAAGCAAGGCAGCCCACGCTTTTAGGCGATCTCGCGCCGGGAGATCATTGGCTCTTTGTCGGATCCAATTTAACCGCATTTCCGCCGCCTGTGGTTAATCTTCGGGAAGGGGAAGTTACTCTGGTCAACGTCTCCACGTCTCAGGCGTCCGGTTTCCTTTCGGTTGCGGCCGAAGATGGAAAAGCTTATCCGATTTGGCTTGATGGGCGGTCGACTACCAACTTGACTCCCGTCAGCCATTGGGTTCTGCCGGCCGGGCTTCATGAGGTGAGGCTTGTTGCTACGAACAATCTCTGGATCGCACCCAAGACGGTTTCCGTTCCATATGGATCCCGTACGACGATCCGGTTTGCCACGAATGAAACCGCGGGTCCTACCGGCGGAACCTTCATTCGCACGGTCGACATACGCGGCAATGCGGTGAGCGGGGCCGAGATATTCATCGATGGGATTTCCGTCTCGCATCCGTCGATCGATGTGACCAACCTGACTCCGGCGCTGGTATCCGATTTGCGGTCCGGCCAGCACAATGTTACTCTGACATTGCCGGGTTATCGCGACACGGAAACCCGCACGATCAATGTCTTCGGCGGTATAACCAATGCCTTCGAGTTTATTTTGTACGATGCGGATAAGGACTATGACCGGGTGGGCGATTCCGTGGAAGTCGCGGGCTATACGAATATTTTCCGCTACGACCGCAATTCCGACCCGGACACCGATGGCCTGAACAGCCTGCTGGAATTCGACCAGTTCAGGCTCTATAACGTATTCCTGAACCCGTTCAATGCCGATACCGATGGCGATCTAATGATGGACGGCAGCGAATTGGGCTACGACGGGATTTCCAACCGGTTGGCCTTCTCCACCATTGAAACCAATGTGCTACAAGGCGCCTCCTTCGTCCGTTCCTTCTTCCGCGGCCGATATCTGGAAGGCATCGATAATTTTGGTACGGGCCATGTGGCGGTGGCCATTGAAGGCGATCGCTTCATCTCGAGCGACTTGACCCATCCGGACCTGCCCATGCCTTCTGCGAGCAAGGCGGTTACTGTGTTCATGGGCGTTCCTTCGACCGTGGTAGACAAGTCCGTGACCGTGGGCCACAACAAGGGCGCCGTGCTGTATGCCGACGCCTTGCCCAACATTGTTGACACCGATAACGACGGCATGTGGGATGGCTTTGAGGCCTTGTATGGACTTTCGACCATTGCCAAGCTCGATCCGATCGAAGCTCGGCTCACGGCGGAAGACCCGGATGGCGATGGCCTGAGCAATTTGTCGGAGTTCCTCGGCCAGGACGGCCAGGCCCTTACGAATAACTTCGACAGCACTAATCCTACAGCAGGCGATACCGATGAAGATGGTATGCCCGACGGTTGGGAGGTTTACTACGGATTCAATCCCTTGAATCCTTCCGATGCCTGGTTCGATCCCGATAATGACGGCTTGCCGAACTACGGCGAGTTCTATTATGGCGCCAATCCGAAGCTGTCCGATACCGATGCCGATTATCTGCCGGATGGCGTTGAAGTCTTGACCTACGGAACTGATCCGCTGGATATCGATACGGATAACGATGGTTTGCTGGATGGCCGGGAAGTTTGGGACAGGGACATGGATGGTGTTCGTGACGGTGGGTTCTTCCCGAACTGGAACGGCGGCGACTTGGATGGCGACGGCTATGCCGATGGCCCGACCGATTGGGATACGGATGGGGACGGTATGCCGGATGGCTTTGAAGTGATCGACGCCTTTGGACGGCTTCGCAACGATTCGCGGCTCGATCCCTATAACCCGAATGATGGCGACGACGATCCGGATGGCGATGGCCTCTCGAATCTTCAGGAGTATTTGGTTCGGGACAGCATGTTTGGCAATAACATGTCGGGCTATGTTTGGGATTTCTCGACCGATCCGTTCAATCCTGATTCGGATGGCGACGGCATGCCGGATGGTTGGGAAGTGCTCAAAGGCCTGCATCCGATGGATCCGGTGCCCATCAGTTATTACAATCTCGATCCGCTGGATCAGGGTGGTGTTGATCCAACCTATATTGTTACGCCCTATGGCGTCTTTGTGTACCGGTACACGTCCGTTGGCGTCGATGGCGATAACGATGGCGACGGCTTGTGGAATCTTCGCGAATACGAAGTTCGCTTCCATTTGGATCCGACCGCCAGCTCCAATGCGATCGACAGCTTGAGCACCGATCCGTGGAATCCCGATACGGACGAAGATGGGTTGGGCGATGGCGAGGAAGATCGCATCTTCCGCTCCAACCCTATCCTGCAGGATTCGGATACGGATCGCTTGATGGATGGCGCGTCCGTGCCGGGCAAATGGGGCGAAGTCGAATCGAAATTGCGCCGCACCGAGTTTCAAGTGGTGGCAGCCTGCCCGACTTGCACTTGGGAAGCCGTCAGTGCGTCGGCCAGGATTCCTCATCCAATGTTCAACAGCATTACCGGGCATTTAGCCGTCATGCAAATGAGCGACCGCCTCTTGTACGCTTCGGATAATTTCACTCCTTTCATGGAAAATATTGCCTTCGGCGGCTACTATACCAATGGGGCTTGGCACTGGCTCAATGATGAGTATTTCTGGGAAGTTGCGCCCAATCCTTCAGGCCAAGTCAATTATATTGTCTCGGACTATTTTGGCGCGCTGAGGACCGTAACGAATGAGCAGTCGGTCGACCATTATGTTGTTCAATGGGATAATCTTCCCACTGTGACCAATCATTATGATCAGGCCTTGAATGACCTCTGGCGCTTGGTTTGGCCCAGCAAGGATGATCTGCCGCACTGGGAATCGGTCCGTCCGAACAGCACGGGCGATGTGCCTGCTCCGCGCTGGGGCGCGGCCATGTCCTATATCCCGGTCTTTGAGACCAAGAATCCTCGAAACGACAATTCAGGCACGATCCTGCTCGACAATCGTCAGTTGGTGGTGATTGGAGGTCGCGATGGCGTGACCAAGCATAGCGATGTTTGGGAATTCAGCATGAAATCCAATTGCTGGCAGAAGAGCAAGGCGCCTCTGACGTCGGTTCATCCCTTATATACCAGCTTGGCTATGAGCGAACTCTCGGCAGTTCCTCTTTTCACCTACGGTAATACCAAAGAGAAGGATTGTGGATGCACGGATGTCCCTTATAACTGCGACGGAACGAGTTTCCTGGAACCCAAAAATAGGCCGTGGTCGACGAGTCGAAGTCTGGATTGGACTTTCCTCTTTGGTGGTTGGGACAATAGTCACAAGTACTATCTTAATCATCTCTTCTACAAATCTACCGACGATCAGGTGGTGGAAGAGAGGAACTTTGTCAGCCAGGACGGGATGGAATCCGTTGAAACGCAAGTTCAGGTCCAGGGCGTGACCAATGTCACCACGAATATTACTATTAAGGTTGGCTATAACAAGCAGGGCGAACTGCTCTTTGGCGGTCCGTATCACGAAGTCAGCACGACGATAGCGCAGGGCATAACGACGTATGTCACGAACTCGTTCTACGGTACAAATGCCTTCGCGTTTGCCGAACTGAACGGTTTGGGAAGCATCTGCGAGAAAATTCTCTCGGCTCAACTTGAATTCGAGCTGGTGGATCCAGTTTCCACCAACATCGACATTGCTATGTTTACGGAATTCAACAGCTTCGGCAACGAGCCTGGAGGCTGGGCGTCGTTGGGCGATTTGTTTAAGACAAACGGCCGTTATTTCAACAGCATGCCTCTGTACACCAACATTCCTCAAGGCTCATCGGGTGTAGTGACGGTCGATGTTATGCGCATTGTTCAGGAAGCCTACGATTATGGCCGGTTTGGGCGGGAATCGTTTGGCGTCGTCGTGTATAGCACTAATTTGACCGGAAGAACCGCCAAAATACGGCCTCAGAAGACTCGGTTGGTAATATCCTTCAAGCCGAGTTATGCGGACGATCCACACTGGGCGTCTCCTGAAATTACTACAACCTACTATTCGCAAGACGTGTCCGATCGGAAGTCCTCTGCCGTGGTTTATGATTTCAAACGGCAGAAGCTCGTGATGTTTGGCGGTATCGATGGTCGGAGGGTTCTCGGCGATACGCACGAAGGCGAAGTTAGTTGGAAGGTCAGCGGCGATCCGGATAAGCTGAACTGGTTCCAGAAGGTGACGGCCAGCAGTCCTTCGCCGCGCTGGGGACATTCCATGGTCTATGACGGAAGTAACCAACGGGTGGTGTTGTTCGGCGGCTTCGACGCCAATCACCGCCCATTGAATGACCTGTGGATTTACCGTGAGCCTACCACCGATTTCACAGTGACCAATGTCGAGAATGGGGTCACAAATGTGCTGAACGGCACGATTACCAACGCTGCGGAATGGGTCCAGATTACGGGCTTCCAGAATAAGGAACGGCCTCAGCCTCGCGGTGGCGCTTCGATGATCTACTACGGCGACTTTGATTACAATCGAGGCGTAGGCGATTACTTTGTTAGCGCCAACAAGCAGAAGATCGTTCTGTTCGGCGGCACGGACGGCAATGCCTACTTCAACGATACCTGGGTGTTGTCCAGTGGCGCAACGAATCGGTGGATACTGGTCAACCCGACCGGACCGCTCTCCCAAGGTCCTTCTCCCCGAGCCTTCTCGTCAATGGTTTGGGCTCAGAACGGGCGTTCCAGCAAGGATAAAACAGGCCGCTATACCTTCCGCGACACGAAGGACACGGAGGACGAGGCTGACGATGAAGGTACGGTTACTCTGGATCTAGGCGACCCTCGCGGAGCCAAACCGGCCGCATATTTGTTCGGCGGACGTTTCGGCGCCATGAACACGGCTTACGACACCGATTTCGACATGGTAAGCGATGGCATTGAGCACGAACTGGGCGGTCGGGCGGCAGGCCGCGATCCCAGGGTGAATAAGCTGGTTCAAACCAATAATGCGACAGAAACAGTCCCATACGCTTTCAATAAAATCGGTCCTATTCCTCGTGTTACGGCGTATGCATGGCCTTTCCCGTTGACTCTGCGAGGCGCAGTTGCCGACATGGAGTCGCTCCGAAACGACGATGGCGAATATGCTGCGAAATACGACCTGCCTTATGAATACTTCGCTGAGCCGGACGCAGTCCGCCGCGTACAATCAGGACAATTTGAAAACGGTGTGGAGGCGGAACAGGAGGTTCAAGTGGATCTCTGGTACCACCGCTACTCGATCGAAGATCCCTTCAACACGAAGGACGTTTGGAAACGAGGGGTGCCGAACAATTCAGCGGTGGGTTCCAACGGAGCTCCTCGCTATGCCCATAGCGGACGCTGGTGCTACGGAACGGCTCTGGACGGCAACTATCCCAACAGTGCGATGATGGAGCTTTATAGCCCGTTGGTCCAGTTGACGCTGCCGCCGTCGAATGCGACGTCGACGAACAACTACAACAACTACTTCCTCGTCTTTTACGAGTGGTTGGACTTGTTCGATTCCAACGATGTGGTTCGCGTGGAGGCCGTGCGGCCTGAAACGCCGGCTGATATCAACACGCACCAGTCGGGTTTGAACAAGCCCGTTCTGCCGTTGTTGCCGAACCGTAGCAGCGCGTTCAATTCGCGCGGCAATTGGCGGAGGGTGGTGGTTCCGCTGGACAACTTGGCCAACGAGCAGAATGTGTACTTCCGCTTCACCCTGCAATCGGACGCGACGGGCGTGGCCGGCGGCTGGTATATCGACGATGTGGCCTTGCTCCAGGCGTCCGAAATCTCGGGCGTGATGACCAACTTGTTCGGCGTCAAAGTCAGCCTGTTGGGTATCCACTCGAATGGCGAAGGGGTGACGAATACGGTGACCGATGCCAATGGATTGTTCCAGTTCGGCTTGTTGCCCTTGGGCAGCTATGCCTTTGGCGTGCTGAGTGAGACGAATACCTCCATGTTTATAAATAGTGCGGTCCCTCCTCTGGATTTGGAAGCCATCCTGGGCGGCAATTCTGCGTCCATCGAATGGCCGGCGGTGCCGGGCTGCCAGTATTTGGTGGAATACGCCGACACAATGGTTAATGGGCAGTGGCAGTGGCATGTATTGGATACCGTGGTGGCCAATAGCAGCACCGCTACCGCTCAGGATGCGTCGGCTACGCCGTTGCGAGTGTATCGCGTGTGGTTGGTTACGGGGCTGTAAGGGGGCGGGACAAAGAACCACCGGCTTACGCCGGCGGCTACGTCGCTGTAGGGGACAGGATTGGTTTGACCAATGGGAACAATATCGTTAAAAGTAAAGAGCAATTCAAAAAAGCTGATAAAGGAGAGCCGATGAAGTCGAGAGTTGTAATCGGGGCAATGGCAGCAACCTGTCTGGGATTGGTTTTGTTTAGCGGTTGTGAGTGGGGCTCGTCGGGCGGCGACGGCAGCTTCAATACCTCCCAAGGCGCGGGCGTCCAATTGAATTTTTCGGGCGTCTACAGTGGAACCATGAGCGGCGGGAAACTGGTGGCTTCAAAGGGGGGGGCGCCGGTAACTTCGTTGGTCATTTTCCAGGCCGGGAATTCGCTCGAAATAACCGACAATAACGGCTCGACCTATACCGGAAATATCGGCTCCCCCGGAGCGGTCGCGGATGGCGTGAACGGTTCGTTTTCCACGGGCGCCGAACTAGCGCAAGCTCAAGTCTCTTTCACCGGCAACGACAACTCCGCCGGCGGCCGCGAAATCAACTTCGTCGGTGTAATTCATGCCGTGGCGGTGAAGGATATTCAAGGCACGACTTCGACGGATACGGATTCGTCGTCGACTTCATCCAGCGACGGCGGGACGCGAACCACGACAACGTCGACTTTCGATGCGACTAATAAGATTGATATAATAACTGTAACTGAAGATATCGAAGGTTCTCCTGAAACACGAGAAACCACAACGACAGTTCGTTATGATCGCGAGACCGGTGTGGAACTGAGCCGCACACAGACGGTGACGATCAAGAATGACAGCTCTTCGGCAACAACCTCCACTACGACCTACGAAATCACCGAAGCCAACACGCAATACCGGCTGCAAGGCAACTGGATTGAAGTGGGAGCGGGGAGTTCGGGCGTGGATGGGTTGTCTGCCGGGACCGCCGGGTTGATTCAGACGACAACGACGACGACCGGACAATAAGACGACGAATATTGTTTGTTTTGAAGCAGGGCGCCTCTCTAAGGCGCCCTGTTTACTTGGTGGGAATCGTAGAGAATAGCAGCGTATTTCAGTAGGGCTCCCCTCTGCCTCCTAATCGTAATCCTAATCATAATCTTAATCTCTTCATCGATACAACAATGAGGATTAAGATTACGATTAAGATTATGATTATGAAGAAGATAGGATTTAAGATCTGCGTTGACGCGGGGCTTTTCATGGGAGGGCGGGCATTCTTGCCCGCCATCGCGGTCAGGAATGGCCGCGGTCCTTTAAGAAACTCCCTATGAGTCAAGGGGTGCATCTTGGCACTGCCCCCGCGCATACGAATAAGAATCCACGTCCTTACGGACGCGGCTACATAGCCGTCGGCGTAAGCCGGTGGTTTCTTTCCAGTGCCAGACGTTGAGGAGGGACAGTCAAGATGGACACCTTGAGTCAAGCCTGAGTCATAATTGCAATTGCTGGTATATCCTTGATTCAATAGCATGATCGTGTATGGAAAATAAACAAGGGGGGGAGAAGGCATGAAGTGGTCATGGGGCTGGGGTTGTTTGCTGTTGGTCGTCCTGTCGGTATCCGCAAGAGCGCAAGAGGGATTCATCTGTGAAGACATTACCAAGGCTACGAACGGTCTGCGGCTTGTAGTTTACGATCCGCCCTCCAATCGAGTGGACGTGTATTCCTGTAGCGATTTGATGGGCAGGATTTGGTCGATATCGGCCCGCGATTTGCCCACCGTCGGTTCGAACATCCTGTCATGGACGGATTCCAGTACAGCCAGCGGCTTACCCGTACGCATCTACGCCCTCTCAGACCCAACGATTGATAGTGATGGAGATTCATACGCGAACTCCCGTGAACGATATATTTATCTCACGGACGAGTATAATTCCAACTCTCGCCCGATGCGGGTGTCGGGCTTGGTCAGCTACAACGGTTGCGAACAAACCGGCTCGATTTACGTGCTGACCGTTATGGAAGAAAGCAGTTGGTCCGTGGCCAAATCGGTCGTCCTTGCCTCCCCCAGCGCCTACACCAACGACGAGATCGGCAATTTTGCCTCGTACTGGTTTAAAAGCTTTCTCGATGTCAACGCGAACTGCCTCCGCGAAAATTGGGAGCCTCACGGAATTTATAGCGCGTATTCCCTGTATGTCACAACGGATGTCTCGGGCGTCAACATCGCTTTAAACGATCAGCCGTCCTTGTGGGGCGTCGTTAATTATTCCGGCAGCGTCACAGGCAACGTTTATGTATTGGCCGTGACGGCCTCAAACAGTTGGCAAAGTCTTTATCAAAGCGTGACGGTCTGGCAGCAAGGCGAAGACCTCACCGGCGGAACCACGTTCGCCAGCTTTCCGATAAATTTCTCCATGACCGAGCTTCCGGCAACGAGTCTGTATGTGCGGGCCTTCATCGATGCAAATTATGACGGAGAATATTCGCCTCCCGAACCGGCGGGACAATTTAGTGCCAGCGCCATTCCCGTCAGCAATCGGGTTGTGCTTGGGGCTTTTACTTTGGGCGAAGACTCCGATGCCGACCAGATGCCGGATTGGTGGGAATTGATGCATGGTTTCGACCCCGGCAATCCCGCCGATGCGCTGTTGGATCGCGACAGCGACGAGGCGGCGAATTGGAAAGAGTATTTATTTAGCATCAACCCTGACAATTCGGACAGCGATGCCGACGGGATGCCCGATGGCTGGGAAATCCGCTATGGGCTGACGCCTTCGGTGAATGACGCTTCCGGCGATATGGACGGGGACGGACTCTCCAATCTTGACGAGTATAAACGAGGCGCCAATCCTTCCAACCCTGACAGCGACAACGACCGGATCAGCGATGGTACGAATGCCGTGGGGCTAATTTATGCGGGTGCCGATCCCAATCCGCTGACGCCGGCTCCGGGGTATCTGCCTTGCGTCGAGACGCCGTCATATCGCTACCTGATTCGCATGGAGGAAGATGCCGTTGGTCGGCCCATCGTTGCCTGGTATGGCATGGATGCCTTGGGGCAGAGACACATTTACGTCGCGAAATGGTTTGGCCAGCCTCCGGAAATTGTAGGACAGTGGGCGGAATTAGATGGGATGTGGGAGGGTTTTGGCTCTTCCCTGACGCTGAACGGGCTGGTTGCGCCGTCCAATGGGACAACTGGCTTTGATATGGCGTTGGGCACGGACGATAATCCATTTGTCATATGGAACGATTCTAAAGGGTACAATGCTCGCATTAAGAGCGGGTCGGACCTCGACAAGTTGTTGTTTTGAAGCTGAATACGACAGATATTGAGTAAAAACACCCTTGATAGCTCGATTTTTCAGGCTGAAAAACGGGCTGTACGGAAAAAACGGATTGTGCAAGTCGGGTAGGTTTTATCCAAGGACGAATAGACACATCCAACCTGGGGGCTGTATCCTGTCACGCATCGCTGCCGTGATTGGGCGTTTTTTTAGTTGGGATTGGACGGGTTGGGGAGAACTGATGGGGGAGCGCAAACGAAATCGACTGGTGGGCTGAAAACGAAGCGTCGAGCTTCCGATCTCGGTACGCCCAATGCATCGATGAGGCGTTCCAACGAGCCCATGTTTTAGAGAGGGAGATGGAAAGAGGTTCCGACAGAGCGGAACCCTCCAGGAGAGAAGAATGATGTCTTTGTCGTTTGGAGGGTCGCGCTCCGTCGCGACCGTGGCCCTGACGATTCTTCAACGCGGCTTCAGAAAGGCGAAGCGCCCGTCTTCGCCCGCCTGCGCATCGCTATGCGAAGCGTTGCGGGCAGGGAGAAGCCGGGCCGCCTTCATGGTCCACTTCGGGGCGGAAGGAGACGGAAAGAGGTTCCGACGGAGCGGAACCCTCCAGGAGAGAAGACGAGGGTCATTGTGCAACCGGCTTCGCGATAAGGCCTCCGCGTTTACGCGGGCTTCGAAAAACGCAATGTTACGGCTGGGAAAGAAGCTGTTCCAGGCGTCGTCGCACGAATGTTTGACGAGGGCGCGATACGATTTTTGTTGTCATATCGAGGGTCTGGCGCCGGTTGAAGCTTTTGGGGAGTTCCAGTTCCGGCAGCGTTGCGAACAAGCGTGATTTCGTGGGGGTGGGTGAGAGCGGGTCGGACCTCGACAAGTTGTTTATTTGAAGTTAAATACGACAGATATTGAGTTGAAATACCATTGATGGCTCGATTTTTCAGGCTGAAAAACGAGCTGTACGGAAACGGATTGTGCAAGTAGGGTAGGTTTCATGCCAAGGGCGAATCGACACATCCAACCTGGGGGGCTGTATCATGTCACGCATCGATGCCATGATCGGACGTTTCTTTTAAAGTTCTCGCGGGATCGGCAGGCTTATCGTTGCTGGTTGCGTGACGGATTGGCCCGGCACGACGTTCAACTGCTCACCCACTGTATTACCTGCAATCATGTGCATCTATTGTTCCACGCCGGATCGACCGAAGAACTTGGCTGTTTGATGCAGTACGTGCAGGGCTGCTTTGCCCAAGCCTATAACCTCCGGAAACATCGAAGAGGGGCCTTTTGGTCGGATCGTTATCACGCCACGATGATTGAAAATGGGGAACATTTGCGGCGATGCATGAGATACATCGATCTGAACATGGTCCGGGCAGGCGTGGTGAAACACCCTCGGGATTGGGATTGGACGGGTTGGGGAGAACTGATGGGGGAACGCAAACGAAATCGACTGGTGGATATGGACTTGGTCTTGGATTTGTTCGCTGAAAAAGAGGTGTCAAGCTTCCGATCTTGGTATGCCCAATGCATCGATGAGGCGCTCCAACAAGGACCTCTTGTCCGAGAGCCTGATTGGAGCCATGCCGTGGCTGTAGGCAGTGCTGCGTACGTCGTCGAGATTGAGCAGGCTCTCTTGCGTGACTACACCCGTAAACGGTTGGAGAAATCTACAACCGAGTATGGGGCGATGGTTTTGCGGGAAGCTGAAAGCGCATATGGCTCAGAAAAGAGACACGAAAATGGAGCCATAGTAGGGTTTTAATGGGGTATAAATAGCCTAAGTATTTAACAAATTGGTTGTTGCCGAGGTCCGACCCGGAATAAAGCTGGTGATGTGTTCGACGGCCATTTCCCTCACTTGAAGAATTTGCGCGAATGGTTTGGATTCAAGAATTCCACCAACCTGATCGGCCAGTTTATGCACCGGAATGTCCTTCACATCCAGATCCATAGGATTTATGTATAAAAGACAGGCGAGGTCGCCCCGGCTCCATTTCGCAAGCCCGATCCTTATTGAACGGAATGAATTTGCGGCAGTATCGGGATGGCCCAGTGCCGGCCGGCCTTCCATTAAGAGTTTGTTTGTGTTAGACTTTATTATTCAATAGGACGATCTCATGACGCATAAGGCGCGTTTTCTGGTTCTTCGAGGCGGGGCCATTGGGGATTTCATCGTAACATTGCCGGCCCTCGCCGCTTTGCGCGAGCGTTGGCCGGGCGCCTATATCGAACTTATCGGCTATCCCCACATCGCCAATCTGGCCCTGGCCGCAGGTTTGATCGATCACGTGGATTCGTTGGATCGTGCCGAGATGGCCCGCTTCTTTTCCGTCTGCGCTGCTTTCACCGAGACTCAAGCGGCCCACATCGCTTCGTTCGATCTCATCCTGAGCTATCTGCACGATCCTCAGGGCGTGGTGAAAGATAACCTTCTGCTGGCCGGCGCGCGGCAAGTGTTGTATGGCTCTCCGATCGTTCAGGCCGGTCCTGCCTCGCGCCATTTGCTTAAGCCTCTGGAAAGCCTGGCCATTTATCCGGAAAGCGATGTGCCTCATTTGCTTTTGCCCGCCGATCTTAAGGAGAAAGGCCGGCAATGGCTGGCGGAGAGGGGCCTCTCGGGCGATGTGGCGGCGATCCATCCGGGCAGCGGCAGCCCTAAGAAGAACTGGCCGCTGGATCGATTTGTTGATGTGGCCCGCCAACTGGAAGCCGCGGGGCGGAGCATCCTGTTTGTTGCTGGAGAAGCCGATTCGGCACTTCGTACTGCATTGGAGGCCATGAAGCCGGCCCCGGCCCTGCTGGCGGAGGCTACGTTGCTGGAGACGGCAAGCGTGCTAGCCAACGTTCAAGGCTATCTCGGCAACGACTCGGGCATCACTCATCTCGCCTCCGCGCTGGGCTTGCCAACCGTGGCCTTGTTCGGCCCCAGCAATTCGAGCATCTGGGGCCCGCGCGGAGACAAAACCGTTATCGTTGCAGCGCGCGAGGGAGTCTTGCAGAACATCATGGCAAATGAGGTTGTGAACATTTTGAATTGTTAGCGGCGTCTTTTGTGCTGATCCAGCAGCGGCGTGGAGACTTTGGGCCATTGATCGACCCGTGGTAAAGCCGATAGGGGTTTTGCGCGAGACGGTAAACGACGATGAACGGCCGGGGGCGAAACGACTCGACGGTTTGAGAGCCGATGCCCGCGGGCACGGTCGTCATGGCGGTAATGCGGCCTCGAGTTGACGAAAACCGGCGTCTGATGCACTGCGGTCTCGCAGGCTGGTTGGGGTTGGGGAGCCGGCACAATGAAAATGGGATTATAGGCATAGGAAGAAGCATAAGAAGATCGTGCTTCGGCTTCGTAGGCGCGCTGCTCCGCTTGGTCGACTTGGCGTTGCAGTTCGGTCATTTGCCAGGCCCTTTCCTCTTCGGCGCGCTGCGCGGCTTCATCCATTCGCTGCTCCGCCAAGGCGGCGGCATACTCGGCTTGAACGGGCACGTCCGGGTAGTCTCTCATAAAATTCTCCCAAAAAGCGGCGCGGCGCCCGGCTGGCGATGCGAGAAAGGCGGGATCGGATAGCTTCTTTTCCAGAAGCGCCCGGCCTTTCAACTTCAATTGTGCGCGCCGCTCTTCGTCGGCCTTGCGCGCCAGTTCCGCGGCCTGTTGCCGTTTGATTCGGCGCGCGTCCGCCTCTTGCGGCGAAATCAGATCGGCAGCGACTACTTTGCCATCCCAAAGCTCCACGCGGCCGCGCTCATAATACAAAAGCGTTCGCGAGCCCACCGCGACTTCACCCGGGGGAGGGCCCAAAACCTCCATCACCGCGGCGAGGGAATCGCCGGCGGCAATTTCGGAAGCAGCGCAAAGCGAACCCATTAGCCATCCCAAGATTAAACAGGCTGTTTGAACGATTCTTTTCATGACTCTTCCGCCTTTCCCATATTGTTAAAATAACATGGAATGGACGCCGATTCACCTTCTTGTATTCAATAAAGACTGGGGCTAGGTCGCCTACAAGAAGATTTGTTTTTTGGAGGGTCGCGCTCCGTCGCGACCGGAAGAAGAAGGTTCCGACAGAGCGGAATCCTCCAAAATGCGAATCTACCGGCAAATCGATAAGTTGTTGTTTCACAAAAAAGACCGCGGGTCTGGGCCGCCTACTGACTTCCTTCCTCTCCATTGGCTGCGGCAGCAGCCCGCAATGCAATCGATCACAACAAATGGGGCGATAAATGCAACCGATCTCGCGCAAAGGAAGAGCTTGACGGTAACTAAAAAATAGTTATAATATAGAGTGATCGTTGATCGAAATTGTTTGGGTATTTCATGTTGACAAACCTTATCAATATGGATATTCAGTATGGGATAATTTCAAAACGTGCTCTCTTTCGTTTCATGAGGAGGTTCAACGCTATGAAGATGCAGTCCAGGTTTCCGGTGGTCCTGTTTTCCTGTTTCCTGATGACGGCTGGGGTCGTTTTTGCCGGCGAAACGGTTGCCATCCGAAAGTATCCGATTCCCACCGCCAACAGCCAGCCGTTTTGCATCGAGGTGGCGCAGAACGGGACGGTATGGTTTACGGAATTGGCAGGGAAGAAAGTGGGGAGTTTGAATCCGGAGACGGGAGCGATCGCCGAATACCCGGTCACGTATACGGCCCGCGGAATTGCCGTGAGTCGAAGCGAGAATGCCGTCTACTTTGCGGGCGACGTTTACGGTAACGGCCAAATCGGGCGTTTGACGCCCGGTGGAGCGGGGGCTGTCCATTTGCTGTCCACCGGCCTGCCCCTGGCCTCTGCGGGAATGTGCTCGTTGGATCAGGAAGGCCGCCTCTGGTTCGGCGGCTGGGATTCAGGCTACATCGGCTGTGTGTCCCCGAACGGATTGAACACTTTTAAAGTGCCGCCGGCGTGTTCGGGATACATGACCGGCCTCGCACGCGACGAATTGGGGCGGTTCTGGTGCACCTCCGTCGGCTGGGACGAGAGCAATCCGAGACTGGTGCGATTCGATCCCGCTACGACGAGCTTCCTATCCATCGCTTTTCCGGCCGACCGGGCCACCATCCGCTCAACGCTGGCGGTCGGCGGAAAGATTTGGATGAGCGTTCAGGACACCTCGAAGATCGCCTCTTACGATCCGTGCAGCGGGCAGTTTACGCAGTATGCAACACCCACTCCCAATGCCGCGCCCAATGCCCTGGCCGCCGATCGTTGGGGCCGAATTTGGTTTGTAGAGCATATTGCCGGCCGAATTGGCGTTCTCGATCCGGCGACCGGCGTTATACGCGAGTTTGTGGTGGGAACCGCCGAAGCCCGTCTCGCGGGAATTGCCGTGGATATGAATACCGATGAGGTCTGGGCGACCGATATGGCGGCGCATCAGATCGTTCGGCTCACGTTTCGAACCGATCCTGGATTGGGCCCCGTCTTTATGGACAGCGACCGCGACGGCCTGACGGATACGTGGGAAATGCAATATTTCGGAACTCTGGCCCACGGGGCGGCGGGCGATGCCGATGCCGACGGGCTGTCCAATCTTCAGGAGTTTCTCGCCCAGTTGAATCCGGTTCTGAGCGATCAGGATCAGGACGGCCTGCGCGACGGCTGGGAAGTGCAATACGGGCTTGATCCGCGCGATCCGGCCGATGCGGGGCTCGATACGGATAGCGACGGCTACGATAATCGGACCGAGTTCCTTCAGGGGACTCGCCCCAACGATGCCTTGTCGGATCCCGGTCCGAAGTATCGGGTGGTCGAGGCCGGGCGGTTTGACGACGTAACTTCCAAGACCTGGGATTGTGCGGCGGTGGATGTGGATGGCGACAGCGATTTGGATCTGGCGGTGGTCGTCAATTTCAGTTCCAACATCCTGTATCGGAATGACGGCGGCCAGTTTACCCCGATGGAATCGGGCGATTTCGATCAGTCCGGCGGATATGTGCAGGCGACGTGCGTGGTGTCGCTGGATGCCGACGGCGATGGGGATGTCGACTTGGCGGTGGGCAACTACACCGAACCCAACGAACTCTATATCAACCAGGGGCAGGGCGTGTTTACGAATGCGTCGTGCGGCGACTTTGGAAATCCCGGCGCCGGGTTTTATCACACGCTCAAACTCGCGACGCTGGATGCCGATGGCGATGGCGACGCCGACTTGGTTGAAGTCAGTTATTCGCAATGTACGAAACTGTATCTTAACGATGGCCGCGGCGTCTTCACCCGAACGGAGGCCGGCGAGCTCGACGATGTCGCGGGTCCGCATTTCGCGCTGGCCGTGCTGGACGCGGATAACGATGGCGATACGGATGTGGTGGTGGGCGATCATGGCGGACGGACCGCCCTGTACATCAACGATGGAGCCGCCCATTTTTGTAAAGTGGATGCCGGCGAATTGGACGACGCGGCCATGAAGACGGACAATCTGACGGCGTTTGACGCCAACGGGGACGGACGGATCGACTTGGCGGCGGGGAATTATGGAGAGCCCAATTATCTCTATCTCAACCTTGGGAGCCATCAATTCCGGAAGATCGAAGCAGGGGCTTTTGACGATGCCGCGGCTATGACCCGCAACATGGTCGCGTTCGATGCCGACCGGGATGGCGACCTGGATTTGGCCGTGGCGCAGGAAACGAAAAACAACGTCCTGTATTTAAACAACGGGCAAGGAGTATTTCGTAAAGGAAACGCCGGCGCCTTCGGAGCGCAGGCGGGTCTGACGAAAACCCTGGCTGTGTTCGATGCCGATGGCGACGGCTGGGAAGATGTCGTGGCCGGCAACTGCGGGCAAGTCTGCGTCCTTTATCGGCGGATTTCTCCGGCGCTGACGCGTTACGTCTCGGCTTCCGGACGCCATCTCTTCCCATATCTCACCTGGGCCGATGCCGCCACGAATATTCAGGCGGCGGTTGCCGTATCGAGTCATGGGGAAACGGTGCTGGCGACCAATGGCGTCTACCGGCTGGGGGCGACTGTGCGGCTTACCAACGGTATTGCGCTGAAATCCGTAAACGGCCAGTCGGCGACGACCCTGGATGGCCAGTATGGCGCGAGGTGCCTATACCTCGCGCATTCGAACGCCGTGGTGTCCGGCTTCACGATCGTCCGCGGCAGTGCGAATCGAGGGGCTGGCGCTTTCTGCGACAAGTATGGAACCCTGGTTTCGTGCCTCTTCACCAATAACTCCGCATGGTATTCGGGCTGGCGCGATGGCGGGGCGGTATTTCTGAATCAAGGCGGGCTCATCGCCAACTCCACCGTCCGCGGCAATTATTCCGGGGCGCAGGCCGGCGGCATTCTTTGTCTCAGCGGCGGCCAGGTCGAATCCTGCATTGTGGAGGGCAATCAAGCCTGCTATGACGGCGGCGGCGTTTATTGCTGGATGGGCGGTACGGTCAACAACTGCCGCATTCAGGGCAACCGAGCCGGCGGCCATGCCGGAGGTTTGTACGGCTGGGGCGCGCGAGGCTTCGGCAACTTGGTTTGCAGCAACTATGCGGGTGGGGAAGGGGGCGGTTTGCATTGGGTGTCGGGCGTTCTCGAAAACACGGTCGTCAAAGAAAACCGCGGCGCTTACAGCGGCGGCGGGGCGACGCTCTGGTGGAGCACGCTGCGAAACAGTCTGGTCGTGAGCAACGAAGCGGTCAACCACGGCGGCGGCATCGAATGCGTTGCGAGTCGGGTGGAAAGTTGCACGGTCAGCGGCAACAAGGCGCCGAACGGCGGCGGTATTGCTTTTGAGCAGAACGGAATCGCCGTCAACTCCATCCTTTATGGCAATACGGCCGCCAACGGCCCCAACTATGGGGGTGCGGGCGCGGGATCGATTTCCTATTCGTGCATTTATCCGATCGGCGCCTATGCTGCGGCCGGCTGTCTGGAATCGGAGCCGTTGTTTGCCGGAAATGGCTCTTATGCCCTTTCCCCCCGGTCGCCTTGCATCGATGCCGGATTGCTGGAAACATGGATGTCGACGGCCACGGACCTGAATGGTCAACCTCGTCTCGATCATGGAGCCGTGGACATGGGCGCGTATGAAGCCGTTTGGTGCGATGCGAACCATCCTCAGGTTTCTGAGCAGGACGCCGACATGGACACGGACCGCGACGGAATGAGCGATGCCGAAGAAGCTGTGGCGGGTACGAACCAGGCGGACTCCGATTCGCTTCTGAACGTTCACGCGGTTCGGCAGGGCGACGTCATGCTCGTCTGCTGGCCCAGCGTCGAAGGCCGGGTCTATGACCTGTACCGGACGGACAGCCTGCTGGCGCCCTTTTCCGAAATCGCAACCGCCATTCCCGCCACGCCGCCCATGAATTGTTATACGGACACGGTCGATAACGCCATGATGCTGTTCTACAAGATCGTAGCCGAGAAGCTTTAAGTCTCTTTGTAGCCGCCGCCGTAAGGCGGTGGAAAAAGCTTCGTTTTTTGGGGCCGGGGCTCATCCCCCGGCCTTTTAACGCCCTCCGGTTCCTTCCCATAAGGCATAACCTGAGCCGTTTCGTCAGGTTTCCCCTCATTGCAAGCCGTTGCCTTGTGACGTAACGTTTACTGATTCATAAACAACGGGCGGGACGTCAGGTGCAGGGGGAGGAGAGCAAAACGCAGCATGAACATTCTTTTGATTTATCCACAGTTTCCGGACACGTTCTGGAGTTTTAAGCGCGCGCTGCAATTTGTCCGTAAACGCTCCGCTTTTCCGCCGCTCGGACTTTTGACCGTGGCCTCTATGCTGCCGAAAGAGTGGTCGAAGCGGCTGGTGGATACGAATGTCCGGGAATTGTCGAAAGACGATTTGGACTGGGCGGATTGCGCGTTCATCAGCGCGATGGTGGTGCAACGCGGATCGGCGCATCAGATCATTGCCCAGTGCAAAGAGGCGGGCCTGCTGGTCGTGGCCGGCGGGCCGCTGTTCCAAATCGAGCACGAGCAGTTTCCGTTGGTGGATCATTTTGTGCTGAACGAAGCCGAATTGACGCTTCCACCTTTTCTGGCCGATTGGGAGAAGGGCTGCCCGCAGAGGCTGTACTCTTCGGAGCTATTCCCGGACTTACGGCTGACGCCTCTGCCCATGTGGGATCTATTGGATATGGAAAAATACGCCACCATGTGCGTCCAGAGTTCCCGCGGGTGTCCGTTCGATTGCGATTTCTGCAATATCACCGCCTTGTTTGGCCGGCGGTTTCGCGTTAAGCCGTCGCGACAGATCCTGGCTGAGCTGAACGGCCTTTATGAACGGGGTTGGCGGGGGGCTGTCTTTTTTGTGGACGATAATTTCATTGGAAACAAGCATTACCTCAAAACCGATCTGCTGCCGGCCTTGATGGCCTGGAGGAAGACTCACCGGGGAATCGGCTTCAATACCGAGACGTCCATCAATCTGGCGGAGGACGAACAACTGATGACGTTAATGGTCGAAGCCGGGTTCGACACGGTTTTCATCGGCATTGAAACACCGGACGAAGACTGTCTGGCCGAGTGCAGCAAGGTGCAAAATCGGAATCGCGATCTTGTCGACGACGTGAAACGGATGCAGCGGGCCGGGCTTCAGGTGCAGGGCGGGTTCATCGTGGGCTTCGATCACGACTCGCCGTCCATTTTTCAGCGGCAGATCGATTTCATCCAGAAGAGCGGCATTGTGACGGCCATGGTCGGTTTGTTGCAGGCGCCGCCGGGCACGCGGCTTTACGAACGCATGAAGAAAGAAGGCCGTTTGCGTGGAGAGATGTCCGGAGACAATGTGGACGGAACCACGAACATTGCGCCGGTCATGAGTCTGGAGGCGTTGTACGAGGGGTATCGGAAGATCCTGGAGCACATCTACGCTCCCAAGTATTATTACCAGCGCATCAGGACCTTCCTCCGCGAGTTCAAGGCGCCGACCATTCGGCCCCATGTCCAATGGGGACACATCCGCGCTGTTTTGCATGCCACCTATCGGCTTGGCATCTTGGGCTCAGAACGCTTTCAGTATTGGAAGCTGATGTTATGGACGCAATTTCATCGTCCGCGCCTTATTCCCGAAGCCATCAAACTGGCCATCTACGGTTATCATTTCCGAAAAGTTTCCGAGCAGTGCGCCCGCTCGCCCTCCATCAAGTAACCAGGCTGGGCTTGTGAAGGGGTGCAACTTTATTATACGCTGCAGCTCCGATGCTTTCTCAAGGAAAGGAATCTGTCTTTCGTAGTGGTTTGGGGAGCCAAGATCGTTATGCCGATAAACCCGACCGTTCAATTCTGTCCGCTCTGCGGCAGCCGCTCCGCCGAACCGTTTCACCGCGACCGGAAGCGCGACTATTTCCGCTGCCTGTCGTGCGATCTCGTCTTTGTGCCTCTTGAGCAGCAGGTGTCGCCCGAACAGGAGAAGGCTCGTTACGATTTGCATCGCAACACGGCTTTTGACCCCGGGTATCGCGCCTTCCTGAGTCGTCTTTTCCAACCCTTGGAAACGAAGCTTTTGCCCGGCGCGCGCGGACTCGACTTTGGCTGTGGCCCGACGCCGACGCTCTCCTTGTTGTTCCAAGAGGCCGGTTACCGTTGCGATAACTACGATCTGCACTATGCTAACGATCCCGCCGTACTTGAGCAAAAATATGATTTCCTGACCTGCTCGGAGACCCTGGAGCACCTCGTTCGTCCGCGTGAGGAATTCGAACGTTTTCTGCGGCTGGTGAAACCTGGCGGCTGGATCGGCATCATGACGCAACTGCGCGAGCCCGAGTTCACGCCGTTCGGCGATTGGTTTTACAAAGACGATGCGACCCACATCGGCTTTTTTTCGCGGCAGGTTTTCCAAACCCTGGAAAAAGCATATGGCCTGCGGCTGGAGTTCCATCCGGACAGCGTCATGCTTTTCCAAACATCGGAAAAGCCGCGGTCGTAAGGCCCACCGGCTTACGCCGGCGGCTACGGGCCTTGCTGTGAACTCAATCGCGCAGGAAATCGGCTATGAGCTTTGAGACCACGGCGGGCGATTCGACGATGCTGAGGTGTCCCGCGGCGACGGTTTCGAAACGCGCATGCGGGATGCGTTGCGCCATGGCTCGCGCCGCATCCGCAGGCGTCATAAGATCATGGGCGCCGGCGATAATCAGCGTGGGGGCGCTAATATTCTTCAGCATCTTTTCCGAATCGAAGGCGGCCAAAGCATCGATCTGCCGTTCGAAGGCCTGCAGGGTTTGCTGGGGCGGCAGGGCTCGGGTCAGCTCGATCGTTGCCCGCACTTTCGTTTGATCCTGGAAAAAGGCATCGGAAAACAGCCAGGGCAGAATGACTTCAAATGCCAAAGACGCGGGCGCCCCTTCTCGAAGCAAATGCGCATTGGTACGAAAGACAAAAAGGGCGGTTTCAGAAATACGTGTGAACGGGTTGCACAAAATGAGCTTCCTGACTCTTTGCGGATGACGAACAGCCAGGCTTTGGGCAATGCCGCTGCCCATGGATTGTCCCGCGATGTGGGCGGAATGAAGTGCAAGTGCATCTATCAACGCCGCGGTGTCGTCGGCCATTTGGTCGATGGAATACGGTGCGTCCGGCGCATCGGTCTGGCCGATGCCGCGATTATCGAAAGTAACGACGCGGAAATGCCGGGCCAGCTCTGCCCTTGCCGGCGTCCATGAATCATGTGAAGCCGCCATCCCGGCCATGCAAACGATAGGTTCCCCCGCGCCCTGTTCCTCATAATAGATGTTTATGCCATTTCCACGAATACAAGGCATGAGTTTACCCCTTCGCTTTGTTCTTTGTGGTTATCGGGTTACTCCGAGTTTCATGACGGGAAGAATTTCGCGCTGGAGGCTGCCGCTAAGATCGAAAAGCATCCAGCCGGGCGCGCCGAGTCGGCGGGCGGCGAGAATTTGCTCGATGGCTTGATCGGGCGTCAATTGGCTTTCGTCGGCGGTTATGCCGATGCCCGGCAGGATTTTGTCGCGGGCGCCGGTCAGGCGGATTTGCTTGTCGGTGAGGGCGACGAAGCCGTTGAGGTCGGTGGTGTAGTTCATGGGACAGACAAAATCGACGTAGCCGCGCTCCAGCCAGGCGCCCCAATCCTGACCCACGCTGTTCTTGCAATCGGGGTAGGAGCCAAATACGGCGGCCGAAACTTGAATCTTGGGCTTCACCGCTTTGACGGCGTCGCGCGCCTGCCGGACGAAGGCGGTAATCTGTCCGGCTCGCCAGCGCTTGAATTCCTTTTCGTAGCGGCCGCCGGGGCGGGCGGCGCCCGGCCAGGGAGCGACTTCCTTGCCGAGGTAGGCTTCAAAGGCCTTGTGGGAAACGGGAGAGAAGCACAGGCTCGAATCCGAATAGCGCACGTAATCCAGATGGATGCCGTCGATGTCGTAGCGCTCGGCGACGTCTTTCAAGGTGTCGATGGCCAGTTGGACGTTCTGCGGATGCGACGGGCATAGCCAGGGTACGGTCTTGCCGGCGGCATTGACTTGCAGGCGGCCTTGTTTTCGCATGCGTTCGACCAACTCGGCTGGGGCTCCGTCCAGCCGCCAGCAAACCATCCAGACGTGGACTTCCAAGCCGTAGCGGCGGGCGGCTTTGACGCATTGGGCGAGTTGATCGCCGTAGATTTTGGCCGTGGCGGTGACGGGAAGAGGGGTGTTGGGCAGGTGCGCCATGCCGCCCCAGAGCATGTTGGGGAAGATGGCGGTGATGCCGTTTTCGGAAAGAAGGCGGCAGGTCTTGTCCCAATCGCCGGGGAACCAGCCGACGCCGTCATGATCCCAGACGCCCCGGAATTCACGGGCCTTGGGTTGTTGAACCGATCCGTAGGCTTCAATCAGAAGATTCCGCAACTGCCGGCTTTGGTTGAGCACCTGGGCGTATTCGCCCCGGTTGTAGGATGCTTTCATGTCGAAATAGGCGGTACGGGCTTGCTCGAGCAAGGCTTCGATGCGTTGGGGGTTTTGGGCGGTTCCCGCCGCTTTGGACAACTGGTCGAACGCATCCGCGAGACTGCGGAACGAGTCGATGCGCCCGGCATATTCGATGCAGCGCTGCGCGGAGGCCTGCCAGACCGCCGGCATGAACTGGCCGACGAGGCCGACGAGCAGGTCTCGTTTGTTCTGCATGTCGTCGTTCATCAGGATGTGCGACATCCAGAGTCCCTGGGGCGAGGCGACCCAGGCCGGGTCGTTAAGCCGCCGCCCGCCTATATCTTCCCACCAGGCGATGACTTCGGCGGAATCGTCGTCCGGATGAATCGTGAATACATTCGGCGAGTCTTGGAAAATCCGGTCGGGCACGCCCCAACGCCGGGCCTGGGGAAACGCGAACGAGGCCCAGCGGCCGGGTTTCTCGGCTTTTTGATAGGCGCCCAATTTCATGTGCATCATTTTGGCCAGGCGGGGCTCGGCGCCGTAGAAGACCATCAGACGGCCTCCTTGTTGGAGGAAGCTTTGCAGCGCCTTGAGTTCGGCGTCGGTGGGGTAGGGGTTGTAAGGAAGAATGGCGAGCGATGCGCCTTTCAACGCGCCGGCGGCCACGGCGTCGTCCGTGACGATGCCGTGGGCCACGCCCATGTCTCCCAGCCAGGAGCTGATGCGCTGGGTGACCTTGTCGGCCACGCCGCGTGCGGCGGCATCGCGGGTGGAGGCGGTTCCTCGCACGAGCAGCAGCGAATCGCGGCGGGCGAAAAGAGAGTGAAGGATCATGCGCGTATCGACGGCTTGCCCTTTCCAGGGGGAGATGCGGATGCCGTCGATGCGGTCCCAGCCGGCGGGTTGGTCCTCCGTTTCGAAATCGCCTTTTAACAGGGACAGCGTCTGGCGGCCTGCTTTTTTGAGCGGTTTGTTCCAGATATACCAGCCGTTGCCGCTTTTGAAATAGATCGACAGCGAACGCAGGGCTTCCGGCCGGTCGCACGTGAGCGAGAGTTCGAAGCTGGAGAAGGCGGCCAGGTTCAACGACAAATCCCGATCCCAGCAGACGCGGTCGAGTGTTCCGTCAAACGGAATGGGGAGCACCAGTCCGTCGGGCGAAGAGGAGACCAGTGGCGATTTCATCCGGGCCTGCCAGGCTTGCCGGGCCTCCGAGCTGGAGGCGAAAAGAAACCGCTCGATCAGTCGGGAGGGTTCCGAGCCGAACGAGCCGATCGGTTGCAGGTGCAAAAGCCCTAACAACATCCAACAGGCTGACCGAGATAACGTGCTCACCGTGTCCTTTTGCTCATCGTTTCATCTGGAAAACAGCACGACTCTAGCGCCTGCTCCCGGGGGGTCAAGGTCGATATTGGACGTCTACACAGTTTTTCGAAATAGAGGTAATTAATGGACCTGTCATGTTGTCCCGCCGAATAATATCCGTAGGCAGGGGGCGATGGTTGATGGGAGCAATAGGAATTCTGCACGGCTTAATGCCGATCGCATCGAGTCTGGGCGATTCCATTACCGGAACCGATTGGGTGGTTCATTTCAATTTGCCCGATCAGAATTCGTCGGCGGCGGCGAAGGGCGAATACGATCTTCGCAATGCCTTGCTGGCCCGGATTAATCAACTGCAAAGCGGGGACGAAGCTTCTCTGGCCACCTACACTTTTTCAGGCAATTCCGCTTCAGCCGGAGCCGCCGGGCCCATCCTGGCGGCGATGTCCAATGCGCTGGCCCGCGGCGCCGCAGTGCGGTTTGCGGCCGATAAGGGCATCAACATCGACTCCAACTATTGGCCCGGCGTTTCCTTGAGCAGCCTCGCCGCCAGGCCTGGCCAGGCGCTGGCGCTCGTTCAAGTCGATTCTTACGCCTCCTGCGATGGGAACGAATTGGCAAACCTGGGCAGACTGTCCGACCGGAACGATCGGACGAGCGACGCGGGTTTGCGATCCACAGCCGGAGTTCAATTTTTTCGTGTAAAAAGGAAATAGTCGTTGAGTTCTTTTCATGGCAAATGCCATTGGCCGGCGGCGGGCGAGCAAACGACCGCGCCGGCGCAGTGGAAAACTTGGGGAACGGTATCCATCGTCAGCGGATGGGGCTGGCAATACGATGGAAGCAGTATGGCCCGCTTGCGGGGCGATTCCGAAATATAGCAGGACTTTCCCGTGGCGTCCTGCGGCCGCTAATAGCCAGCGCTTATTTTAGCCCGCATTTCCCGCCGCTCGGCGGGAAATGCGGGCCTGTAGCGAATGGACTGGACATGTTCCTCATGCCTTTGCATTCTTACTGCCTGTTTACGATTAATCGTTCCCTAACGTTAAGTTATGACGACATACCGATCTCATCAGCGACGTCATTTAAGCGCGTGGAAGATTCTGCGCATCATGAGCCGGAATATCTGGGCCAGCCGCGGATTGATCTGGGAATTGGGCAAACGCGATCTCTTTGGTCAGTATAAAAACTACTTTCTGGGATCCGCTTGGATCCTGATTTCTCCGATCCTGGAGGTTTGTTTTTGGCTCTACCTTCAGAAGACAGGCATTCTGAAGCCGGGCGATACGCCTATTCCGTACCCGGCGTATATCTACATCGGGTTGACGATGTGGGGAATGTTTGTCGCCTTTTATAACGCCGGAGTGTCGACGTTAAAATCCGCCGGAGGGATGCTTATGCAGGTCAATTTCCCGCACGAAGCATATTTGCTTAAACAGACCCTTCACTACCTGTTTACCTTCACGATCCAATTGGCCATGGCGCTTTTGGTTTTACTTATGTTCGGAGTAATTCCAAGTTGGAAGATCGTTTTCCTGCCTTTGGCGGCGTTGCCCTTGTTCTGCTTCGGCGCGGCGATCGGACTGGTGCTGTCTTTGTCGGCCGTGATGGCCTTGGATGTGGCGCCGTTCATGAATTTTATTCTGCGCATCCTGATGCTTTCGATCCCGGTGGTTTACGCTCCGGCCGTTCAAAGCCCGCTGGCTCAAACAATCAACCAATGGAATCCCCTGACGTATCTGGTGTGTTCCTGCCGGGATTTGGTCATTTATGGAAGATTGTACGATACCGTCGGCTATGCTTTGAGCGCCATGCTGGCGGTCGTGCTGTTCCTGATCGCCTTGAAAATATTTTTTGTTTCAGAAAAACGCGTCATTGAAAGAATGGTTTCCTGATGACGGCCACGCATACGATAAATCCGTGTAAGCCTTTGCCGATCGACGCAAAGGAGTCCTTGGGGTCTTCTGCTGCCGGCGACCTGGCGTTGTCCGTTCGGCATGTGTCGAAAAAGCTATGCAGTCATACGCGGCGACGCATGCGGTATGGCTTCCGGGACCTTGCGTGGAGCGTCCTGGGCTTTGACTGCAAGACCACGGAACTGCGCAAGAGCGAATTCTGGGCGCTCAAGGACATTCATTTCGACGTGCGCCGCGGAGAGATGATCGGAATTATCGGCGACAACGGCAGCGGCAAGAGCACGTTGCTGCGTTTGATTGCCGACATCCTGCCGCTGGATGAAGGGGAAATCGTGTCGCCCTGCCGGATAGGGGCCATGATCTCTCTCGGCGTGGGTTTTCATCCTCAGTTGACGGGACGGCAAAACGTGTTCATCAATGGCGCCATCCTGGGGATGAGCCATGACGATATCCGCGCCAGGCTCGATGACATCATCAGCTTTGCCGACTTGCACGAGTTCCTCGACGCGCCGTTATACAGCTATTCCCAAGGCATGCTGGCCCGCCTGGGCTTTTCCATTGCGGTGAATGCCGGCGTCGAGGTCCTTTTGATCGATGAGGTGCTGGCGGTAGGAGACGTGGGCTTTCGAAATAAATGCCTTCAACGCTTGCAGCAAAAGTTGCAGCCGGCTCAGACGTTGCTTTTCGTTTCGCATGACCTGAATCTGTTGAGCGCCATCTGCGATCGTACGCTTTGGCTGGAGAAAGGCCGGCTGCTTCAGGATGGAAGCAGCGACGAGGTCGTCAGCGCGTATTTGCGCGAGACCGGACGGAGAGTCGTGCAACGTGCCGGGCATGATCTGGCGACGCAGGGATTGGTCCCTCATGAAATCTGCGACGGACGGGTTTTCTTTAAAACGGCTTCCGCGGCAACCCGGCAGGGCGAAGTCCTTAATCAGTTTGACTACGGGTCTGAAATCACGTTTCGCATCGCCATCGAAACGACCGCGCCGATCAAGCAACTGCTCATCAGTCTCTGGCTCTCCGCCTTCGTCTTCAGGGATCGCATTCTCTTTTCCAGATCGGTGCTCGAAAACGAATTGCCGCCCGGCCATTATACGATTCATTTTACGATTCCACAGTTGCCCGTGCAACCGGGCACGTACTTGTTGGGTTGTGGGATGGGGGACTTGGCCACCGGCGAAAAAATCGCGGTCTCGAACGATCTATTGGTTTTCGATGTTGCCCCGCTGCCCGAGTTGGCGCCGAAGGGCGTTGGACTTGGATACATTCGCGTAAAAGGCGAATGGGCGATCACCGGCGAAAACATACCGCCGCATGTCAGTTTCCAGCCGTTTGGGGAAGTGGGCGGGGCTTGAGCGTCTCCGATGATCGCCGCAAAGGGTTGCGGCTCCTGCGAACGGCGGATGGCTCTATGTGCAAGAATCTGTTGTTTATCTGGTTGCAATAAAATGTTCTTTCTTCCGGGCAAGGGGTGGGGTATAGATAGCTACATGGTCTGCATATTATGAAAAGCACGCCAGAATATGCACGGTGGAGTAGCTCTCTGATTTTCCTGTGGAGCTTTGCTTGGGCGTCCATCGCCTTTCCGGACGCCTCGCTGTATGGTTATGTGCGAAATGGCCCGGCAGGAATTCCTAATGCACAGGTGATCCTGTTCCATTTGGATCGTTCCATTCATACGGCCACCAACAGTGATGCGGCGGGTCTTTACCTGTTTCCCCACATCGATTCGTCAGCATATTACATCAAGGTGGAAGCCACGAATTATGCCGACGAATGGTATTACGATGCGAATATTCAGGAAAGTTCGCAGCCCTTTAACGTGCAGAATCGGCCCGCGACCAATCGATGCGATTTCGATTTGGCCAAAGGCCAGGCGCCGGCTTTTGTCCGAGTGTATTCAGACCCGACCAATGCGTTGATCTATGTCGATTACCAGGCGACCACCAGTCGAACGCCGGCCATCATAAACATCGGTGAAGCGGCGCCTCGTGATGCGCAGAGCGTGACAAACGCCATGTGGCTGAATCGGGGCAGTCATATGATTAGTGTCTATGCGCCCGGTTATCCGCTTCCTCCTCCCCAAAAAGTGCCGGGGTTGGAGGCGGAAACGTGTTGGGACTATTTTACCTTCGCCGCTTGCGACGATTATTTCGTGGCATGGGCTTGCGATGATTTTAATGTGCCCGACCTTTGCATGGATTCGTTCATTGCCGGTATTTGCCGTGACTACTACTGCCACGACTTCTTTTATCTGCTGCACACGAACGTGGGCGCCATTCAAGTGCAGTCCACTCCAGCGGGAGCGGAGGTCTTTGTGGATCGAATGGATGCGTCGGTGGGAAGCACGCCGGTCACGGTAACCAATTTGTTCCAGGGGTGGCACACCGTTTTCCTTCGGCGCACGGGTTATCTGCAGCCCAGGCCCATTCGAGTTTTTGTCGAGCAGGACGAGGTTTATCCCCTGCAACTCAACCTGACGGCCTCGTCCGGCGGGAATGGATTGAGTGCAACGGTGAAAAGCGTGCCTACCGGCGCCAGCAACTGGGTCGATGGCTTTATCCGAACCAATTTGACGGATAATGCATTGACCCATCTGGACCCTACGCCATTTTCGGGTTCTTTGCATTATGCCGTTTCGCACCTGGTGGCGCTACGGAAGAACGGTTATTTAAATCCGCTTTTCCAGTATGCCGATACCTCGGCTGCCACCAACGTGCTGCGGTTCAGTCTTCTGCCGGCGCCCAACACGCTAGGCGACCGGGTGTGGTATGACTCGAACAGCAATGGTCTACAGAATGCCGCCGAGCCCGGCGCTTCGAATATCGTCGTACAGCTTTATGACGGCCAGAGCAATTTGCTGGAGCGCGTGACGACAGATTCCTCGGGCTGCTACTTGTTCCACAACCTGGCGCCGGGCGACTACATCATCGAGTTTTTCCCGCCCGCCGGATATCTGTTTTCGAAATTCCAGCAGGGCGCCGTTCGCAGTCTGGACAGCGACGTTCCGACTAATGCCTGCCGCACGCCTCTCATTGCCTTGCCGCCCAATAAATGTGATTCATGCTGGGATGCCGGGCTGATTCCGTTCAAGGCTGCGGCCTTTTGGTTCAGAGCCGTGGCGCTGACGAATAACATCGTCCTCCGCTGGGAAAGCCCGAAGAAATCCGGTCTGATCAATCAGGCTGCGACCGTTCGCTATCATCCCACTCGCTATCCAACCAACCTGACCGACGGGACATCCATCTACACCGGAACCAATCAGGTTTTCGAACATACCGGCCTGACCCCGAATCAGCCCTGCTACTACACCATCTGGGTGTCGCACAACGGCATCGATTTTCAGACGCCGCCGTGATTAGAGCCAAAATCTTTGAGATCTTTTTGGATTGGGCAACGAATAAAGAGCCGTTCCATCCGCGTCTTTCATGCGTTGCTTATCCTATTCGCTGCCAACTTTCTTGGTTTGAGTTTGCAAAGCCGACGCGACCCAAAGCGGCCCGCCTGCCGAAATAGACTTTCCATTCATCTGTGGGGCTTCTCTTGTCTTGTCAAGTGGTCAACGAACGGTGAGGTGGATCTCTGTGGCCGGCGCTTGAAGGACCATATTGGTTAGCAGGGAGTCGCAAATGATTTCGTAGCGGCCAAGGTAGCCGCGGATTCTGGCGACGCCATTGGAATCGGTGAGGACGGATTCCTGCGTCCACCAATCGCGGAAAACGAGGTCGCGCCAGGCGGCAGCGGATTTTTTGGGAGTTCCATCCAGTCGGTAGAGTGCGGCTTCGGGATGGGGCTGGCGGCCTTCCCAGAAGCCCCAGATGTAGATGCCTTCGACCGCGGGATGGCTGAAGGCGGTAATCATCACATCGCGCAGGTAGTCGGCTTGGAGTTGTTCGTCTTCGTTCATCCGGACATCCAACTCGGTTAATTGAAGCCTGGGGATGAGGTGAGCGAAGCGGTCCAGGGTGACATAGAGGTTTGTGGGCGCTTCAAGGAAGAGCGAACTGAAGTGGGCCATCATGCCAATGCCGTCGAGGGCGGCGTTCTGGTCGATCAGATAGCGGGCTATGTTTTCGTAGTGGTCGCGCCGCAGACCGCCGGGGAGGATGGTTCCTTCGTTGATCCATAAGTCGGCGTCAGGCTCCAGTTCTCGGGCTTTGCGAAAGAGGTCCGCGTAGATTTCGGGTCCGTTGAAAATGAATTCCAGCGAGTTTTCCAGGACGGCCACATGGCTGATGGCGTCCCATTCGTGAACCCGGCCCTGCAGGGCCGCGAGCTTTTCTTCCATGCCTGCGAAGATTTCATTTCGGAGTTGGTTGGGGTTGCGGCGGAAGAATTCGTAATCGGCGGGGGTGAAACGGGCGTTCACGAGATGATGACCGCGAAGGTGGATTTGCTGCGCATCGAGCCAATCCATGGCTTGCTTAAGCCAGGTTCTGCGGAAGTCGGGCCGATCGTTGCTCAAGCCCATGTGCCAGGGGCCGGATTTCATGTCGTTTTCAAAGACGGCGGCGTTGTAGTTGGACATTACGATCTGCCGGTACCATTGGCCTTCCGGGGTGTCGAGGTTGAGGTGATAGGCGGTGACCGCGGCGCCGAAACGAAAGGCGTGCCGCGTCATGCGGGCGGTCACGACCGCGCCGGTGATCGGCCGATGGAGCGAGTCGGTGACCTGGACGATCAAATCGGCCTTGCGATGCGTGTCGATCCGGGCTTGAGCTTGCTTGCGCCAGGCAGCTGTGGGCTCGCGGCCTTCATACGAAATGGGCGTGAAGGGCAGGGGGGTGGGAGCGTCCTTGGCGCCATAATTCAGCAACTGCACGCCGCCGAGTTCGATCGTTTGCTGGGCGTAACCGAGATTGAACGTGACGTCAGGAGTGCCGGAAGCCGTCCTGAGCTTGAACGGCAGGATCATCTGCTGCCATTTCTCGCTTGCCCACACAGGCAGGGCGGCGAGGTCTCGTTCGCTTTCTTCCTTCGTAGTGACTCGCACATCCAAGCGGGCGGAGGAGGTGTTGGACGAAAGAGCGGCGCAACGGACATAAAATGTTAGCCGTCCCACGTCTCCCGGCTGCATGGCGGCGTGGCTGGGCAGGGTCAACGTCAGTTCCCACGGATAACGCGGACGCCGGGCCACGGATATCCGCGCCGCATGGTCGAAGTGCGCATGGGAAGCGGGAACCGTTTGGATGCTGGCCAAAGCGTCGCGCCCGCTGGTTCGGAGCTGCAAATTCGTCATCGTATGGGCTGGCAGCAAATCTTCGCCGTTGGTCGTTAGGGCCATCAAGAGGACAACGAACCCGGCCGTGAAGTTGGATTGCATCATGTGGGTATTATGTGACAAATCGCGATCAGGACGGAAGCTGTTTTTTGGGGGCCTGTTGAGCTGGGTGTTGGAAAAACGATAAGAAGCGGTCCGCGAGGCCGCGGGCCTTCCCGTCAACGCCGCTGTATGAGCCGCATGGCTGTATTCAAGCCGCCGGTTCACGCAAGCGGCTACGGAGTGGAGCGGCGGTTCAGCAAAATGGCGTTTTCTTCTTCGGTCAAGGGTACGGTTTCCGGCCAGTATTCGTTCTTCATTCGGCGGGCGCCGTCGCCGACGAGGAGGTAGACCAGGCGATGCTGGTGCGCTTCGTTGTGTCGGGCCCGGATCACGTCCGCAGCCGATCCGCCGGCAGGAACGGCCACGGAGGGATACATCGCGAGGACGCCGTGGATACCGGCCATGTCCGGCTGGTCCATTTCGGCGTAGTAGCGATGTTCAGCGTCGGTGGACCAGGCCTCCACGTAGGGGAACTCCAGGTATTTTTTTACTATCTCTCGATCCCACCAGGCCAGGTCAACCATGTTCATGGTTTGCCTCAAACCGTGGCGCTGCAGCAATTCGTAGGCGGCTTGGATAAAGGCGTGGAGGCCCTTCGTCTCCGCGCCGTAATCGCCGGCAACCCGGCCCAGGGTATCCCAGTGGATTCCGTCGAATCCGAGTTCCTTGACCGGTCCTGCCCATCGCTCGACCATGAACCGGGCCCACGCCGCGTTGGCGAAATAGGTGGGAAATCTCGCGTGGCCGGGCGGGTGCCAGTACCACGTTCCCCCGCCGTTGCGCAGCTTCCAGCGGTCCGCCGCCGGGGATTCCAGATTTTCCTCTTCGGCGGCGACGGCTTGCACGTAAGCCCACGCTCTTCCGCCTTGTGCATGCACTTCCTCAATGGCGGCTTGAAGGGCGGCGCGGCGGATGGGCATGCGGCGAAAAAACGCCTCCGTCCAATCCTCGCCTCGAACCGGCGTCGAATAGTCGGCAAACCAATCGTAAAACATGAACTCGCGGATTCCATAATCCCGCGCCATCGTCGCGATACGACCACGAACCGTTTCCTCCGACTCAGGTCCCAGTACGGCACAGGAGACGAATCCGTATTCGCCGGCGAGTCCATGAACCTTGGCGGCTGGCAGTTCCTCTGCCGGCAACAGAACCGGCCACAGGAGAACGGCCGCCGCGCCGCGGCTTATGAGCTTAAAAAACGATGGTCGATTCATTGAAGATTCCTAATAGCTCTCATTTCCTTTCTAATCGATTCTTTCTGCCATCCTCTTTCTGATTACCGGAATTTCCGTATGCCAGTCCTGAGTAACCGGGTAATTTTTCTTGTATCGAAAATCGCACCTGTCGTCACCTTGCGCTAACGTCTTTGTTCTCCTGAGTCCTGTCCCGTAAGCCCGGCTGCGAATGAAGTCATTCAGACAGACATATGGGGCAACTTCATCGGCCCCATGAGCTTTCAGATAGTTGACTATTGCGCACTCAGTGTAGTCGTAGCCATAGTCACAATCCGTTCCGTTTCCCGGCACAAAAGAGGCTACCCAGTTTGCGGGATACTCTCTCTTCTGTGTCCATCGAGCCCACTCCCTCAGCTTGTCGACATGCTCCGGAAGGAATAGCTTCGCGCCTTCTGATCGCCTCGCGGCTTCAGGCATCTGGCGCAGCTTGGTTTCAAACAGATCGTAGATCATCTTCCCCAGTTCCTCCGCCGTTTTGCCATGTGCTTTCATCGGTCGGAAATACGCGACATACCAGAGAGCGACGGGAAAATCGCGAATAACGATGTTCCTTGCCCCACCCAGATCAGGGATTAGCGGAAGAAGGGCTTCGATCTGCCTCTTCGCCTCTTCCGCGATGCCGCGAGCGACGTCCAATCCATATGCTTGGGTCATATACTGGAGTGCTCCGTCGTTTGTGTCCTCGAAGGTTTTCAACAACATGGCGCGGTCAGCCAGGGGATTGTCCGTCACGGTCTTCGACTCGTTTGGGGGATTCTGCGAGTCCCCAAGGGCTAGCCTTGATGCCAAACATCCACAGCCGCATGTCAGTAAGCATTTGAAAAAAAGTCTTCTGGATATCTTCTCTTCAAGGATGTTCTTCATTGAGTGGCCTCGTCTGTCTTTGATTCAGGGTGGACGGTCCCCAAATGAAATGAGTCTCCCAGAGTCCCTTGTCCAGTTTAGCTGTGTGCTGGGTAACGCATGGCTTCCCGCTGCTTTCGCTTCCTGTGTTTGTAGATAGTGGTAAAGGATATGCCGATGACGATGCAGAACAGGCTGATGTAGAAATAGAAAGGATCTGGTAGGGCAAGAGGATAAAAGAGACGGAAGGCATTGAAAGCCGTTGGAACCAAAAGCAGCGTTCCCCAAAAAATGGCGATGAACCGGCAGCCGCGAATCAGACTTTTATCAAACCATTGTTCTTTCGGCAGGTCGGCTCGTGCATATTGCAGCGTGAACGGTTGGCCTATCAGTACCGTGAACCAGATAACGCCGTCCAGGAAGCTGTTTGCGATAATTCCCATGTGTTCGGCCAGCCATACGCAATTGAAGCCGTAGAGCATTATTGCGCAGAAAAGAAAAAATATCAGGGTGGCCCACTGCAAAATGATGCCCTTGCGCAGCGCCTTCAATGCAAACATTACGGATACAACCAGACAAATAACAACAGCTCTCCTCAACGAATCCCAGCCATCGGTTGGCAGAAATAAAAATAGAATCCAGGGTGAAAATCCAAGGATGAATTTCGCTATATCCAATAATTCACCGAGCATTTAGGATCTCCTTGTCTATAACCTAACGATTGCCCTGAGCGGCGGCGCGTTTCGCGACGTACGCTCCGGGGCTTTGGACTTCTATTTTAATGCGAGCGGGCCTCTCCATAAGAACGTAATACGGCTTTTTCATTAGTGAGCGATCGATCTTTTCCATAGTCTCTTCGTTCATCAAGAAATGTCAACATGGGATGTTGGAACATCAGCAGTTGTAATTATGGATTTTACCTTAGACGTGACGCGGTGTCTTGCGACACCGTGAACGTGGCTACCCCTCACGCGGCGGCCCCGGAGGGGCGCATTTCTCACCTGGCGGTGAGAAATGCGGGTTAGGGGTTTCGCCAAGATGCATCCTGATAGGCAGCAACACTTGAAAAGAGGGAAGAGTGGTGATAAAAAACGGGTGAAATTCAAAAGGAGGCGAACGAGATAGCGCTTGCCGCCCCCCTTTAAATGAAGTCGGAATCCATAGCATACAAAAGATAAGGCATTTTCGAGAGGGCAGGAGGGGCATCGGCTTTAAGTCGATGAGATAGAAAAAGGGAAATCCAAAGCATTCATGTGAAACAAGCCGCCACAACCATCTTAATTCCGCATTTCCAGACGCTGGAGCCCATTCGGTTGTGTCTGAGGTCGTTGCGCAAGCACATGCGCGAGCCGGTTATTGTGCGGGTGCTCGACAACGGCTCCCAGGACGCTTCGTTGGACTATTTGCGGTCGGTAAAGTGGATCGAATTGGTGGAGACAGGGCTTGTAAATGACGCCTGGAAAGCCCATTACCAAGCCTTGAACCTGGCCTTGGAACAGGTTGATACGCCGTTTTTTGTGGTCATGCATTCGGATACGTACGTGCATCATGACGGCTGGCTGCCGTTTCTTCGGGAACAGATGAAGGCCGCCGGTTGCATGGGGGTCGGATGTCGGCACCAGCGCATTCCCGTTCGAACGGCCGGCTGGCTGATCCGGAGTTATTTCCGTGATATGCGGCAACGGTCCTGGAAACCGGGCGTGCCTTTTGTGCGTTCCTTATGCGCGATGTACGATGCCGACGTCTTCCGGCGCGAGGGCTGTGCCTTTGTCACGCATCATGGCGAGGACATTACCTATGAAGCCAACGAGCGGCTGGTCCGGCAGGGGCATCGCGTGCTGGGCCTCTCCGCCCGCGTGTTGAGCCGCTATTTGTTTCATGCCAGCGCCCAAACGCAGATTCAAAACCACGCGCCCCTCATCGAGGTCTCCAGCAATCCCGCGCCCGCGTTGCGGGGGCAAAGCTATATCACGCCCCGCATCCTCCGGCGCTCCACCCGGTTTCAGAACCGGTTTATCGCCCGTCCGGCCGTACAGGCCATTCTGAACGACAATTTGCTGGATTTGTGAGTCGGACATTGACCGTGGGAACGGTTGCGATAAACTAGGCGCTCGCATGAAAAAAACGATGATTTGGTTAAGGATACATTCGTGAAAAAAGGGCATGTTGCATTATTCCTGCTAGTCTTGCTGGTCGGTTCGTTTTTACGTTTATATGAAGCAGGCCGTCCGTTGTTGTGGATCGACGAGATCACCGTAGTGGGATATGGCGATGACCAACATACGGCCTCCCAGATTATCGGCGATATTTACACCGCCGCTTTCAAAGGACCCACCGGTCAGCACATGCCGTTCCAGTATGTCTTGATAAATGGTTTCCTTCATCTCTACAAAGGCCTGGGCGTTGAGCCCTCGGAGTTCTGGCTTCGGTTTCCCTTCATTCTCTTTGGCATAGCCACCTTGCCGGTGGTCTTTTTTGCGGTGCGCAAGGTTTACTCGTCCTCAACGGCCTTGTGGGTCATGGCGTTTACGGCGGTCTCCTTTTTCCATGTCTATCAGTCGCGCGATGCCACCAGCTATGCGCCGCTTCTGTTTTTTCTGGCCTTGAACTTATGGGGCTTGGCCGGATTCATATGCGCTTCCGATTCCTCCTTGCGCGGAAAAATCGGTTATGGCGCGCTGGTCCTGGCCGGCGCCATGGGCGCTTTGTTCACGCATATGACGGCCTGGCTGTTTTTGATCGCCGAGGGGTTGGTCGTTGGCGTCAGCATGATCGTACGTCTCGTTCAACTTCGCGCTTCTCCGAAATCGGCGCTCTGGGCCGAGGCCGGCCGCTTCTTCTGGCCGGCCGTATTGCTGCTGATCGGCACGCTGCCGTTTGTTTCGTTGGTCCTTCGGGGCATGGATAATTTCAATGCCTCGACGGATGGCGGTCCGGTCGATGGGCTTTCCCTTTCGCTGCTGGCCTATCAACTGGCCTGCTTTGGCTGGGGCCGGGAGGGCGGGCGTCTGGCCGGCTTTGCCTTGGTGCTGGGCGTGGGGTTGGCGGTTGCCTTGCTGTTGCGAAAAGAAGACCGGACCCGTTCGGCCTTCGTTTTCGCTCTGCTGCTCGTTCCGTCGGTCTTGTTTTTCGCGTTTCTACAGCGGGGCTTTTTCCCCCGCTATTTGAGCATTGTATTCCTTCCCATGACCGTCTTCGTGGGGATCGGCGTGGAGGCGCTGACCTCCGGAGCGGCCCGCGGCCTCCGCTTGAAAGGCCGGATGCAAACCCTGCCGGCTGTTTTGTTTTGGGGCCTCCTTCTCCTTTGGAGCGCGGCGCCGTATCGCACGTTGTTTGCCATGACCGACAAGTTTGTGCCCATGTCGCACATTCGCAACTGGCTGGGCGCGCAGTTGCCGGCGGGGGGGCTTTATGTGTGGCGGAACGGCTATAACATGCGGGAAATTCCGCAGGCCTATCCGGTGACAGATCGCCAGGCCGCCTTCGCCTGCTACCCAAATTCGGGCATACCGGCCCAGGTTCTGGATTGGCAGCGCCAGAACGCCCAATCCTTTTTTGAGCGTTTCCCCAAGGCGGTGATGCTGGCGGACGTCGGGGACGAAAAAGAAGAGTACTGGCGGTGGATGGGGACCTATTTTGTCCGCCGGCAGTCGTTCCGGGACGACACCCTCAGCCGGCTATGGCAATGGGGCTTGAGTCCGCACGGAGCCAGCATTCCCGCTTCGCCCGCTTATCTGGCGTATTACAATGAGGAGCCGGACATCCTGGCTCGCCGCGCCCGGAACACGGGCGGTTCGGTCTGGCCGGTCGACCCGGGCTGGCGTTATCTGCAGGTGCGGGATGGACAATTGTTTGCCGCGCCGCAAGGCGATGCGACGCTTCGGGTTCAACGCTCTTCCGCGGCGCCCGCTTCGGTTCGCCTCACCCTGCGCGGCGTGGTGGTCCAACCCGGCAGCTTTTCCGTCCGGCAGGTATTTGCCGACGGACGGCGCGGAGAAGTGCGCAACGCGTCCTTTTCCCAGAACGGGGAAGCCGAACTGGTCGTCGGCCCTTTTGAGCTTCAAGGAACGGACAATTACCTCCAGCTCTCCCAGTTTCCCGTTGACAGCGTAAATATGCTCATATATTCGTTCTCCCTTTCCTCCGTGGAAATAACAGAAACACAATCGCAGAAGCAGGAGATGGGTGCTGTTCATGGCAAGTAATAAAATCGTCGAGTTGGATCGCCTTGCGGAGATTGTCGATAGTCTGAAGAAGCAGGGCAAGAGGGTGGTGCTTTGTCACGGGGTTTTCGATCTGATTCATGTGGGGCATATACGCCACTTCCAGAAGGCCCGGGAATATGGCGATGTATTGGTGGTCACCCTGACCGTGGACAAACACGTCAACAAAGGCCCCGGCCGCCCGGTGTTCAATCTGGATTTGCGGATGGAAGTGATCGCCACGCTGGACATCGTGGATTTTGTTTCTTACAGCGAATTGCCCCAGTCCGTTCACGTACTCAAAACCATTAAGCCAAATTTTTACGTCAAGGGCATGGACTACAAGGACGCCTCGAAAGATCATACCGGCGGCATTCTGCTCGAGGAAGAGGCGATCAACTCGGTCGGCGGGCAACTGGTGTTCACGGACGACATTGTCTTCAGCTCCTCCAACCTGATCAACCGGTTCATGACCAACTTCCCGAAGGAAGTGAAAGATTATCTGACGGGCTTCCGCGGGCGCTATAAGAAAGACGACATTGTCGAGTACGTCAAGAAGTCGAAGACGCTCAAAGTGCTGACCATCGGCGAGACGATTGTCGACGAATATCAGTACTGCGAGTCGATCGGCAAGTCATCCAAGGAACCGACCCTGGCGGTGCGCGATCTCTATACCAAGAAATTCGCCGGCGGCATCCTGGCCGTGGCCAATCATGTGTCCAATTTCTGCGACGAAGTCGGCTTGGTCAGCGTTTTGGGCGACCGCGATACGCAGGAGGAATTCATCGCCACAACGCTGAATTCGAAGGTCAAGCAGATGTTTTTCCACCGGCACGACTCGCCGACGATCGTGAAAAAGCGGCTGATCGAATATTACTTCTTCACCAAGATGCTGGAGGTTTACACGATCAACGACACGGCCCTCTCGAAAGAGGACGATGCCGCGGTCTGCGCGATGCTCGAGAAAGCCATCCCGGAATACGACCTGGTCATCGTGGTGGACTTCGGGCACAGCATGATGTCGAAAAAAGCGATCGACATCATCAGCTCGAAGGCCAAATACCTGGCCTTGAATGTTCAGGCCAATGCCGGCAACATGGGGTTCAACGTCGTTTCGAAGTTCCCGCGCGCCGACTACATTACCATGGCGGAAAAAGAACTGCGTCTGGAAGCGCGGGACATCCGCGGCGAGCTGGAACACATGCTGGAGCACGTCTCGAAGAAGATGAAATGCCAGAAAGTCGTCGTGACGCGCGGTAAAAACGGCAGCCTCTGCTACGACCGCGACGAGGGCTTTTTCCTCATCCCGGCCCTGGCGCACACGGTGGTGGACCGGGTGGGGGCGGGCGATGCCTTTTTGTCCATTTCGGCCCTGTGCGCCTATCAGGGCGCCCCGATGGAAGTGGTGGGCTTTGTGGGCAATGCCGTGGGCGCATACGCCGTCTCCACGGTCTGCAACGAAAAGCCGATGGAACGCGCCAGCCTTTGCAAGCAAATCGAAACCCTGATGAAATAGGAGCACTGTTGGCCATGTCGCGAAGCATTTGGAAAGCGCACGTGAAGGAATTGAACGACCTGCTCGAGGCCTGTTCTTTCCGGGATGTTAAAGGCCAGGACATCGATTCCGACGAGGGATTCGAAATGTGGCTTCGGCTTACCGAGGCCATCCGCAACTCCAAATCCACGATCTATCTGGTCGGCAACGGCGCGAGCGCGTCGATGGCCAGCCACATGGCGGCCGATCTCGCGAAAAACGGGCGTTTGCATACGCAGGTGTTTTCCGATCTGTCGCTGATCACCGCCATCTCCAACGATATGGGCTATGAGCATGTGTTTTCCGAGCCGCTCTCCCGCCGCGCGAAGCCCGGCGACATGCTGGTGGCGATCAGCAGCTCCGGCAAATCCCCCAACGTTGTGGCGGCGGCCCGCCTGGCCCGGGAGATGAACGTTACCGTGGTGACGCTGACCGCAATGGGCGAAGCCAATCCTTTGCGGGCTCTCGGGAATTTGAATATTTTTGTGGCGGCGAAGGATTATGGCTTTGCGGAAACCTGCCATGCCGCCATTCTGCATCACTGGATGGATACGGTGCAGGTCCCGTTGACGTGAACGATTTTCGATGTAACGAGTCAAAGAAACAATAATAAATAGGATCGCGACTATGTCTTCTTTCAAGAAAGTCTTGGTTACCGGCGGCGCCGGTTATGTGGGGTCGGTCTTGGTTCCCCGGCTGCTGGCCCAGGGCTATGCGGTCAAGGTGCTGGATCTTTTCATCTATGGCGAGAAAGTGTTCGATGAAGTCAAATCCAATCCCAAGCTGGAACTCGTCAAGGGCGACATCCGGGATCAGGAGCTGGTGAAGCAGTCCGTCCAGGGTTGCGATGCCGTGATTCATCTGGCCTGCATCTCGAACGATCCGAGCGTGGAGCTGAATCCGGACTTGAGCCGGACGATCAACTTTGAAGCCTTCGGCCCTCTCGTCGCGTTGAGCAAAGCCGCCGGCGTGAAGCGCTTTGTCTTTGCGTCCTCCGGCAGCGTCTACGGGGTCAGCGACGATCCGGACGTGACCGAGGAGCATCCGCTGGTGCCGGTCTCGCTGTACAACAAGTACAAAGCCATGTGCGAACCCGTCCTCTTGAAGGAGCAGTCCCCGGGCTTCACCACGGTCATCGTGCGTCCCGCGACCATCTGCGGTTATTCGCCGCGGCAGCGCCTGGACCTGACCGTGAACATCCTGACCAATCACGCGGTCAACACCGACAAGATCACGGTTTTTGGCGGCTCGCAGATGCGCCCGAACCTGCACATGCAGGACATGGTCGATTTGTATTTGCTCCTGCTGGACGTGCCCGATGCCGTCATCGCCGGCCAGATTTTCAATGCCGCCTACCAGAATTTCAGCGTCTCCGAAACAGCGGAAGTCGTGAAGTCGGTGGTGCAGAAGGAAGTGTCCGGCAAGGAAAAGTTGCAGATTGTAACGACGCCGTCGGACGACATCCGGTCCTATCACATTTCCTCCGCCAAGATCCGCAAGGTGCTCGGTTTTGTTCCGAAACGCACGATCGAAGACGGCGCGAAAGACCTGATCGCAGCCTTCCGGAACGGCAAGCTGCCGGATTCGATGTCGGACATGCACTATTTCAACATCAAGATGATGAAGAGCATCGACTTGAAGTAAGGAGCTTATGAGCCGCGAAAAAATCCTCGTGATCGGGAGCAACTCGTTTTCCGGCGCTTCGTTTGTGGGCTATGCGCTTCAGGACGGGGCGGAGGTCGTCGGCACGAGCCGCTCGCCCGAGCCGTCGGACGTGTTCCTTCCTTACAAATGGGTTCCCCACGACCGGTTCACGTTTCATCAGTTGGACCTGAACATCCACCTCGATGAAACCATGGAACTGGTCAACTCGTTCAAGCCGGATTACGTGGTGAACTTCGCGGCGCAAAGCATGGTGCCGCAAAGCTGGCAGCATCCGGAACACTGGTACATGACCAACGTGGTTTCGATGGTGAAATTGCACGACCGCCTGCGCAAGTGCGATTTCATTAAGAAATACGTCCAGATTTCCACGCCCGAGGTTTATGGAAATACCAGCGGATTGGTGGGCGAGGATACGCCGTACAATCCGAGTACGCCGTACGCGGCCTCGAAGGCTGCCTGCGACATGAGCCTGATGACGTTCGTGAAGGCCTACGGTTTTCCCGTGGTGTTCACGCGCGCGGCCAATGTCTGCGGACCCGGACAGCAGTTGTATCGCATCATTCCCCGCACCATCTTCTGCATCATGGCCGGCGAGAAGCTGAAGCTGCAAGGCGGGGGCGTGTCGGTGCGGTCCTTCATTCACATGAAGGATGTCTCCTCCGGCACCCTGCAAGCCGCCCGCGCCGGCCAGGCCGGCGAAATTTTCCACCTGTCCACCGACCGGCGGATTTCGATTCGCGACCTGGTGCAAATGATTTGCGACGTCATGGGCGAATCGTTCGATAAGCACGTCGAAGTGGCCGAAGGCCGTCTGGGGCTGGACGCCGCGTATTTATTGGATTATGCGAAGGCCCGGAAGCAACTCGGCTGGGAGCCGGTCGTGTCCCTGGAAACCATCATTTCCGACAACGTCGATTGGATGCGGAAGAATTGGGATGAAATCCGGCGGCAACCGCGGGATTACATTCACAAGCCCTGAACCATGAATATTGAAGAACTTAAGAAAACCGCGGCGCGCGTCCGGGGGAAAGTCGTCGAACTTTCGCACCGGGCCAAGACGCCGCATTTGGGCTCATCCCTGTCGTGCGTGGACATCCTCGTGGCGGCGTATTGGGAAGTCCTTCGGATCGATCCGGCCCGGCCGGCCGATCCCAACCGCGACCGCTTCATCCTGAGCAAGGGACATGCGGCCACGACGCTCTACACCGTGCTGGCTTACCGGGGCTTTTTCCCGGAGGACAAACTAAAAGAATACAACGTCGAAGGCTGCTCGCTGCAGGAACATCCCGGCCCGATTTGCGCCCCGGGCGTGGAAGCGGCCACCGGTTCGCTCGGCCACGGAATCTGCATCGGACTGGGCATGGCGCTCGCGGCCCGGATTCAAAAACAGGATTACCGCGTCTTGGCTGTGTTGAGCGACGGCGAGTGCAACGAAGGCTCGGTCTGGGAAGCGGCGCTGTTCGGCGCGGCCAATAAATTGTCCAACATGACCATCGTGGTGGACTACAACAAATGGCAGGCGACCGGCCGCAGCAACGAGGTGCTGGGGCTGGCTCCGTTGCGGGACAAATGGTCGACGTTCGGCTGGGAGGCCCACGAAGTGGATGGCCACGATCTGGCGGTCCTGGCCGAACTGATGAGCCGTCCGCCCAATCCCGACGGCCGTCCCCGCGCGATCGTCGCGAACACGGTCAAGGGGAAGGGCGTGTCTTTCATGGAAGACGACAACAACTGGCACTACAAAACGCCAAACGAAGATGAACTTCACCGCGCGCTGGTGGAATTGGGTTTGATATGAGAAACGCTTTTGCAGACGAGATAACCAAGCTGGCCGACGCCGATCCCCGCGTGGTGCTCCTGTCGGGCGACATCGGCAACCGGCTGTTCAACACCTTCAAGGAGCATCATCCGGATCGATTCCTGAACTGCGGCGTGGCGGAAGCCAACATGATCGGAGTGGGCGCGGGCATGGGGCTTTCGGGCCTGCGGCCCGTGACGTATACGATCACGACTTTCGTCACTTCGCGATGCTACGAGCAAATTAAACTGGATGTTTGCTATCATAAGGCGCCGGTCATTATCACGGGGGTGGGGGCCGGCTTGTCTTACGCCTCGCTGGGGCCGACGCATCACTCCTTCGAGGATATCGCCAGCCTGCGCGCCCTGCCGGGCTTGACGATCCTGTGCCCGGCCGATCCGTGGGAAGTGCGGGCCGCCCTGCGCGCGGCGCTGAAACTGAATGGACCCGTTTATCTGCGGCTCGGCAAAAAGGGCGAGCCGCCCCTGCACGCCGATGTCCCCGAGTTTGAGATTGGCCGCGCCCTGGTCATGCGGGAAGGGACGGATGTGGCCCTCCTGTCCACCGGGAATATCCTGCCCAACGTTTTGGCGGCTGCGGAGTTGCTTCAGGCCGCCGGCATTTCGGCGGGCGTACTGAATTTCCATACGGTCAAGCCGCTGGATCAGGAACGCTTGCAGCAGGTGTTCGGCGGAACCAAGCTGGTCGCGACGATCGAGGAGCACAGTTTGATCGGCGGGTTTGGGAGCGCTGTGGCGGAATGGGCGGCCGATCAAGGCCCGTTCCCGGCCCGGTTGGTGCGGTTTGGAATTCCCGACCGATTCATCCACGAGGCCGGCAATCAGAAGTATGCGCGCAAAAAAGCCGGGCTTTCCGCCGAAGCGATTGCGGAGCGCATCAAGGAACAATTTCATAAGTAGGGGCGTCGCTTGCCGACGCCCCTACGAAGATCAGGAAACATAAGGAGCGAACATGTCTTACGTCGATTTTTTAACAAGCGTTCATAAAAGCACCAAGCGCGATTACATTGCCCGCGTATTGGAACGGCCCAAAGCGGAAGTGGCCAAGATCGCGAAGAAGTTCGATGTCGAGTATTGGGATGGCGACCGGACGACGGGGTACGGCGGTTACAAGTATGATGGCCGTTGGCGCAAGGTGGCTCAGGCGATGGTCGATCATTACGGCATCAAGCCGGGCGACAAGATCCTCGACGTGGGCTGCGGCAAGGGCTTCCTGATTTACGATTTCACGCAGATTGTTCCCGGCGTCGAGGTAACGGGCATCGACATTTCGACGTACGCCATCGAGCACGCGAAGGACGAGATCAAGGATCGCGTCCAGGTCGCCAATGCCAACAAGCTGCCTTTCGCGGACAAGAGCTTCGACCTCGTGATTTCGCTCAACACGATCCACAACCTTTATTGCTTCGATTGCTATGAAGCCCTAAAGGAAATCGAGCGCGTCGGACGCAAGAACAAGTACGTCTGCGTCGAGGCGTACCGGAACGAAGAGGAAAAGGTGAACCTGATGTACTGGCAGTTCACCTGCGAAATGTTCTGCACCCCCCAGGAATGGGAATGGTGGTTCAAGCAGACCGGTTACACCGGCGATCATTCGTTCATCTACTTCGAATAAAGGAGCGACCGGCATGAAATGTCGCGCGGCCATCTTGGTTGAATTGAAGAAACCCCTCGTGATCGAGGAAATCGAAATCCCCGCCTTGAAGTTCGGGCAGGTGTTGGTTCAGATCGTTTGCAGCGGTCTCTGCGGCTCGCAGATCGGCGAGATCAACGGGGCGAAAGGTCCGGACAATTATCTGCCGCACTTGCTCGGGCATGAAGGCCTGGGCGTGGTGAAGGAATGCGGGGAAGGGGTGCGCACTGTGGCCCCGGGCGACCGGGTGGTCTTGCATTGGCGGCCCGGCGCCGGCATGCCGTGCGTTCCGGCGAAGTATGCTTCAAAACTCGGTACGATCAATGCCGGCTGGGTGACGACGTTCAACGAATTTGCAGTGATCGCCGAGAATCGCATGACGAAAGTCCCCGCGGATTTCGATCCGGAAGTCGGGGCCCTGATGGGCTGCGCGGTTACTACCGGCTTCGGCGTAATCAACAACAACGCGCAATTGAAGATCGGCGAATCGATCGTCGTATTCGGCGCCGGGGGCATCGGCCTGAACATCATCCAGGCGGCGGCCATGGTTTCGGGAAATCCGATTATTGCCGTGGATTTCTACGACAATCGCTTGGAATTGGCGAAGAGCCTGGGCGCGACGCACCTGATCAATTCACGCAACGTCAATGCCGAGGAGGCCGTTCGGGCCTTGGTCGGCAAGGATGGCGCGGATGTGGCGGTGGACAACACCGGCAATGTGAAGGTGATTGAGCTGGCTTACCGGTTGACGTCCGGCTCGGGCCGGACCGTTCTGGTCGGCGTGCCGCCGAAGGGGTCGGAAGCGACGATTTACACCCTGCCGCTGCATTTCGAGAAGGAATTGACCGGCTCGCACGGCGGCGAATCGCATCCGGACCACGATATTCCGCGCTATGTCAATCTGTGCAAGACCGGCAAGCTTCGTTTGAAGGAGCTGGTGGGCAAGCGCTATCGCCTCGAAGAAATCAACCAGGCGATTCAGGACATGCAGTCGGGCGAAGTGGCCGGGCGCTGCCTGATTCACATGTAAGCCTGCAAGCGAAAGCCCCGGTCGGAAGAAGCATCCCATGCGGACACGCAAACTCGGCAAAACGGACATCGAGATCGGCGTCATCGGGTATGGCGCCATGTCGTTGTCGTTGCAGGCGATGCCCGAAGAAACGGCTTTTCAATTGCTGCACGCCGTCTGGTCCCAAGGCGCCTCGCTGGTCGATACGGCGGATTGCTACTGCATCGACGAGAACGACCAGCATCACAACGAACGCCTGATTGTGCGGGCCTTGGCCGCGTATTCGGGCGATCGCTCCCGCATCTGCATCGCCACCAAAGGCGGGGCCGTCAAAATAGACGGCCGCTGGAAGCTGGCGGGGACGCCCGAAGCGCTGTATCGGACCATCTGCGAAAGCTGCGAAACCCTGGGCGGCCCGATTCCCTTGTGGCAGCATCATTGGCCGTCCACCGAGTATTCCGTCGCCGAATCCATGCGCCCGGTACGCCGCGCCGTGGACGAGAAAATGATTCTTCACGTCGGCGTCTCGAACTATTCGATCGCGCAAATCCGGGAGGCGCAGGAACTCGTCGAGATCGTTTCCGTGCAGAACGAATACAATCTTTGGCGCCGCGATCCCGAGACCAATGGGGTGCTGGAATACTGCGAGCAGCAGGATTTGGTTTTTCTGCCCTGGCGGCCGATGGGCGGGAAAGGCTTGGCGCAACGGTTGGGCGAGATCAAGCCGCTGGAAAACCTGGTCCGCGAGCGGGGCGTCAGCCCGCACCGGTTGTTGCTGGCCTGGCTGATGGCCAAATCGAAGTGCGTGGTTCCCATTCCGGGCTCAAGCCGCCTGGAAAATGCGCTGGATGCCCTGGCCGCAGCCGATCTCCGGTTGACGGCGCAGGAAATGCAGGCCATCGACGGTATTCGCGTCGACGAGTTGCCGGGCAGCGAACGCGCGCGTAGCGGCAATACGTTTCAGCGAAGCCAGCTTCGGTGAGTTTGGACGCGGTTTTTGTGCTTGTCCGACAACGTCCAAAAAAGACCTTGAATGCCAAGGCATCCCCACGATACCGTGACGCACGGAAAATAAAACTATAAATCAACGGATGGGATTTGGTTATGTCAAACAACGTGAAGCATCGAACAACCTGTCGTCTTTGCAACCATTCAGCCTTGGAATTGGTCGTGCCGATCGCGGCGACGCCGGTGGCGGACGCCTTTGTGACGCGCGAAAAGCTGAACGAAAAGCAGGAATGCTATCCGTTGGATATGTATCAGTGCTTGTCGTGCGGGCATGTGCAATTGCTCGACGTGGTGAGCCCGAAGGTTCTTTTTTGCTCCAACTATTCCTATTTCAGCGGCAATTCCCCTGGACTGGTGAAGCATTTCCAAGAGTATGCAGAAGGCGTGATCCGCAAAAACGGATTGGACCAGGGCCGCCTGGCTATCGACATCGGCAGCAATGACGGGACTTTTCTTAAGTTCTTCAAAAATTTCGGGATGAAAGTTCTGGGCATCGACCCGGCGGAAAATATCGCGCGCCACGCGAACGCCGCGGGCATCGAGACCCTGCCGGAATTTCTCACCAAGGATTTGGCGGCGAAGATTTGCGGCGAGCGGGGCGGCGCCCAGATGGTTTCGGCAAACAATGTCTTTGCCCACACGGACGACATGGCCGGCATGCTGGAGAGCATCCGCGAGTTGTTGGCGCCGGATGGAATTTTTGTTTTTGAAGTGTCGTATCTGGCTGATGTGATGGACAAGATGCTGTTGGGCTCTATTTTTCACGAGCATGTTTGTTATCACTCCGTCACGCCGCTCCAGAAATTCATGCAGGCGCATGGGATGGAGCTGATCGATGTCGAGCGCGTGTCCATCCAAGGCGGCTCGTTGATTTGCACCGCCCAAAAAGCCGGCGGCAAGCGCGCAGTTTCGCCTTCCGTGGGCGACATGCTGAGCTACGAAAAGCAGCGCAATTTATGCAGCCCCGTCACGTTGAAAGCCTTTTCTCGCGAGCTGGAAAGCATGCGCTCGGAAATCAGCGGCGTGCTCCATAAACTGCACCAGCAGGGTAAAACGATTGCCGGCTTTGGCGCTGCGCGGGGCGGGACATTGCTAATTTATCACTTCAACATGGGCGAAATCCTTAAGTTCATCGTGGACGACAGCCCGGATAAGCAGAACCTGTACAGCCCCGGCTATCACATCCCGGTCCTGCCGACAAAAGCCTTGTACGAGCAGAAGCCGGACTACGCCTTTCTGCTGGCCTGGGTGCACACCAAGCCCATCATTCGCAGTAATCAGGCCTACCTGGAGCAAGGCGGACAGTTTATTACCTGCTTCCCTCAGGTGGTCATCGTCAACAAGGACACTACGCCGTTTTGGTGAGGGGGGATTAGCGCTCCAACGCAAGTCCCGCTTGGCCCTTCGACAAGCGCAGGCCAGGCGCATGGGGCAAAACGGGGGCGCGCCATCTTGGTTCATTGGCGGCGTTGGCGCAGGCCGGGCGGACAAAAGTCCTGCCCGGCCTGCGCCGCCTTGCCACTGAACCAAGCTGACGCGCCCCCGTTTTGGGGCCGATCAGAATCGGCCCGACCCCATGCGCCTGGCCTGGCTTGTCGAAGGGCCAAGCGACAGCCACCCCATGCCAGTAAACTGGACATGGGGTTCCATTGCGGTAGTTGTTTCTTTGGAACCGGGGCGACCTCGCCCCGGTTTTTGCCGTTGATGGGCTCTTACCGAATGCGCTCCCGCAATTTCGCGATGTACTGGCGCGCTTCGTCGGCGCGGTCCTCGGTGGGCGCCCAATCGGGATAGCGGGTTTGTTCGGGAGAGAAGGGGCCCCCGGTCGTTTCGTGGAAGACCAGAAAATCGGATTCGACGATCACGGTATGATAACGGGGATCGGCGATCCTGTAATAAAACGAGCGGCCGGAATGAATGTCGCCCAGGGGGATGAAATGGGTGATCTCTCCCTGATCGTCGAACAAGGCGATTTGCGCGAGCCCTTCCATCACATGAAACGATTCGCTCTTGGCGAGATGCCCGTGCGGGCGGACATAGCTGTCTTTGGCGAGGGCGATGATCATTTCGTGCACCTGGTCGTCCTTGCTCTTGTGAGCGCACACGCGCACTCGTTTTCGGGGAGAGGCGAGGGCTTCCTTTTTAAGAAAGGCGATGACGTCGCCGCTTAGGCACACGATCGATTCGTCGGTCACAAATACGCCGGGACTGGTTTGTCGTAGATTCATGTTCTCCTTGATTCTAGAATTTCAAATGCTTGGGATTGGCCGGAAAAATGGAGGCGAAAGTTCCGCCTGCTTCCAAATATTTCTGCTGCTTGCCGATGACTTTCGCTTCGCTTTCCGGATTGAGACTCAGCAGGCATAAGCGAATCTGCCGCTCGATCAGGGCCGACGAACCCAAAATGGGCAGCCTCGAACCGGGCATATGAAAGCCATTTTTGTTGGGATCGTCATCCACCACAAAATCGATCGACTCGGCAATGCCCATCAAGTTGATGAATTTGCAGGCCAGATGACTGGCTCCAAAAACAGCGATCGATCCCTCGTTTTGCCGGAAACTGCGAAGGGTCTGCTGCAGGCGGGCTTTAAGGCCCGGAAAGGCCTCGGCGAAGGCCTGCGAGCGTTGGATTTCCAACTGCAACGCTTCAGGCGGAAGAGGGCTGATTTGCGGTTCGGCGACTTGGGTGATCGCGACGAGGGCATTTTCGATCGTGTAGGGATAGTTCAAAAGGCCCAGCACGCGGAAGCCTAGTCGTTCCAAGGTTTGCCGGTACGTGGGCGGAGTAAAATAGATTGGATGTTCTTCCCAGATCGTGCTGTAGTCCCGGTTTTCCAGCGATGGGAGCATGTCGGGCACTTCAAAGGCAACGAACCCGCCGGGCTTCACCAAGGCGCGCAGAGCGCGCGCAAAGCCGGGCATATCGTGGGCGTGCTCGATGATGTGCCGCGCGATGACGAGATCGGGGCGGCCCCGGCGGTTCGCGATCGCATGCGCCTTGGCTTCGGTCAGCGCGGCCTGTACGGATTCCACACCGGCGCCGGGGGCGGTAACGCCCAGATCGTTGGGCAGATCGATGACGTAGCTTTTGGAAAAGCCTTTGGCCGCGAAGCGGCGGACGGTCGAGGCATCTTTATAGCTCATGCCGGCCACGACGGCGTCCGTGCCCAAATGCGTAATGCGCAGGATGTTTTCGACCTTGTCGTCCAGATGGCCTTCGGCTTCGTTGTATTTGACCCATTCGAGCCGCGGCCGCAGTTCGTCCGCCGGGGCGACTTCGGCGAGCTGGATGACTCCGCACGAAGGGCAGAGGCACAGGTGAAGCGAAAACCGGGCTTCCGGGCCGTTGGGCCCGGCCAGAAAACGATTGCACAACGGTTGTGGCCCGTAATCGATCAAATCAACGACGGTATGGGAGGCGCAAGCTCGACAAGTTAACATCAAAAATTCAATCCTTTCATTTACGACCGTAGAGAATGCAACACAGAGGGTCAAGCTTTCAACCGGTCCCTTAAAACTTGTGGACAGGGCAGTTGAAAACATTCCGGATGTGTGCTAAGACTCGTAACCGGTTTTGATTCAAGCTCCCCCGATGGGGGAAAATCAACTATGGGGACAGCTTATGCCGAATGATATTGCAGCCAAGTCGGATCACGTGGATTTGACCGTTTATGTTCCATGTTACAACGAAGAAAAGCTCATCCTCAAAACGCTCGATACGATTCGCCAAGCCGCCTCCGGATTTTCCTTCAAGTATGAAGTGCTTGTTTTCGATGACGGGTCCAAAGACCGCTCGGCCGATTTGGTCCGCGAGTACATTCAGAAAAACCATTTGGAAGGCCAGTTCGAGCTGGTTTCCGAGGGGAAAAACCGCGGCGTGGGCGCCAATTACTTCCGCGCGGCGGAGCGAGGCCGCGGGACGTATTTCATCGTATTTTTCGGCGACAATTCCGAGCCGGTCGAATCGATGATCAAGATGTTCGACTTGATGGGCAAGGCCGATGTGATCATTCCCTACATCGACAGCCGTTTTCGCGATACGAAATTCAACTCGGACCACCGCGGATTTCTGCGGCGGGCGACGTCCATCACCTACGCGAGTTTCGTGCGGTTCTTGAGCGGCCATCGGCTCCACTACTTCAATGGCTTCGTGATGCATCGCAGGGAAAACGTGTTGAAAAACCGGGTGCCGGCCTCCGGCCTCGGTTATCAGTCGGAAATGCTCTGCAAGGTGCTGGAAGATCCCAACGTGACTTTCCTTGAAGTGCGCGTCTCCTGCTGGTCGCGCGAAAGCGGCATGCCCACGGCCTTCCGGCTGAAGAACGTCATTTCCGTCGCCGGCTCGCTCTGGCGCATCTTTAGCAATCACTGGTTTAGTCCCGCGCGCTGATCGCGAGGCGAACGTCTGCTTTGGAGGGTTCCGCTCTGTCGGAACCTTCTTCTTTCGGTCGCGACGGAGCGCGCCCCTCCAAAAAACAAATCTTCTTGTAGGCGACCTCATGGCTTTGTGTGTGTCAAAGATAGAGGAGAGAAGTAGGGCGTCTTTGCTGTTTGGAGGGTCGCGCTCCGTCGCGACCGATTCTTTGGCCCAGAGAAGATGGGTTCCAAACGATCCGTGGGACGCTTTGCCATCCGTGGGGCCACTCTTCTCGGGTTAGAAGCAGCCCCACGGATAAGAATAAGGCAGGCGGCCTCTGCCAGTTCCTCTCGCGCCCGTTTTGTTCCCATGTAAAACCTTGCGGGAAGACCGCTGTCGTCGATATAGTGCCCGAAAAGGAAATTTTATGAGCGTGAAAATTGTGGTGACGGGCGGGGCCGGGTTTATCGGGCGCAATCTGGTGGCGGCGCTGAACGAGCGGGGCGAGGACGATATCCTGATTGTCGACGACCTCGGCACGGACGAAAAATGGAAGAATCTCGTCGGCTTGCGCTACGAGGAATTCATGGACAAGGACGATTTCCGGTTGGCGGTTCGACAGGATACGCTGGCGGGCATCGAGACGGTTTTTCATTTGGGCGCCTGCAGTTCCACGACCGAAAAAAATGCCCACTTTCTGGCCGACAACAACTATCGTTATACGCGGGATCTTTGCACCTGGGCGTTGCAGAATAACGTCCGGTTCATCTATGCCTCCAGCGCGGCGACCTATGGCGACGGGACGCTCGGGTACGCCGATAGCGACGACATTACCCGCCAACTGAGTCCTCTCAACATGTACGGCTATTCCAAGCACATGTTCGACCTCTGGGCGCTCAAGCACGAGCTGTTCGACCGGATTGTGGGCCTGAAGTATTTCAATGTGTATGGTCCCTATGAGGACCACAAGGGCGACATGCGTTCGGTGATCAACAAGGCCTACGAGCAGATTCTGCAGACGGGCGAGGTCAAATTGTTCAAGTCCTATCGGCCCGAATACAAGGACGGCGAGCAGGATCGCGATTTCGTTTACGTCAAGGATGCGGTGGATGTGACGTTGTTCTTCCATGAACACCGACGAAAATCCGGGCTGGTGAATTGCGGCAGCGGCAAGGCCCGGACCTGGAACGATCTGGTGAAGGCGGTCTTCTCTGCCATGGGCAAGCCGGCGCGGATCAATTACATCGACATGCCGGAAACTCTTCAGGCGAAGTACCAATACCACACTCAGGCAGACGTCGAGCTTCTTCGGAATTTGGGGTATGATAACGACTTTACGTCTCTTGAAGACGGGGTGCGGGATTATGTCCAAGATTACTTGCAGAAGAGATAAACCACAAGGAGGCCTGTTGTGAAAGCTGATGCCAAGACTAAAGCGGAGATTCTGAAGACGCTCAAGGAGTTGTGGAAAGCGTATGGCCGCAAGGATGTGGAAGCGGCGATGTCCTTCTACGCGCCCGATCCCGACGTGATCGGGTTGGGCAGCGGCGCCGATGAAGTCTATGTGGGCAGCAAGCAACTTCGAAAAGGCCTGGTTCGGGATTTCGCTCAAGCTGACGGCGTCAAGGTCAAGCTCTCCGGCGTTCGCATCTCGGCGGCCGGTTCCGTGGCCTGGATGTCCGCGAAATGCACGTTTGCGGCCCAAGTGGGGGATGAAAAAGTCAGCATGGCCGGACTGATGACCGCGGTTCTCGAAAAGCGCCGGGGTAAATGGTTGTTCATGCAGTCGCAGTTTGCCATGCCGTATACCGGGCAGACGACAGGTCAGTCGTTCCCGGGGGCGTAATTTGGTCTGCCTGTTCATTCCATCATGACGGACAAGAGCTACAAATGGAATCCGGCCGACTACGCGAAGAATTCTTCCGCGCAATTTCAATGGGCCAAGGAGCTGATCGCCAAGCTTGAGTTACGCGGGGACGAATCGCTTTTGGATATCGGCTGCGGGGACGGAAAAGTTACCGCGGCCATAGCGGCCTGCTTGCCTCGGGGGGCCGTAATCGGTGTGGATAGTTCGCCGGAGATGATCGAGCTGGCGAATACGGCCTATTCCTCGGCGGAGTTTCGAAACCTGTTTTTCCAACGCATGGATGCTCGAGAGCTAACGTTCGAGGACCAGTTTGACGTGGTCTTTTCCAATGCAGCGCTCCATTGGGTGACGGATCATGTGTCGGTTCTGCGGGGCGTTAAACGAAGCCTGAAGCCATCCGGCAAGCTCTTGTTTCAAATGGGCGGAAAAGGCAATGCGGCGGAAATTGTCAACGCACAGAATGCCGTATTTTCTTGTGATCCATGGAGGCCATATTTTGAAGGCTTTGCGTTCCCTTATGGCTTCTATGGCCCCGAAGAGTATAGGCCCTGGCTGCTCGACGTTGGTCTGAAACCGGAACGGATCGAAATTTTCCCCAAGGACATGACGCAAGCCGGACGAGAAGGGCTGGCCGGCTGGGTTCGAACCACGTGGTTGCCGTATACCGAAAGATTGCCGGAAGAATTGCGGGAATCCTTCGTGTATGCGGTCGTTGACGCCTACCTGGCCACCCATCCCTTGGATGCGCAGGGCTTGTGTCATGTGAAGATGATGCGGCTGGAAGTGGAAGCGAGCAACGAAGAAGCCCGTCTTCGGAAAAGCCGGGCCACCCAGGAGAAGCCGGGCCACCTCTGAGTTGGCTCAGCTCCAGATTCCTTGCGCGATCAATTGCTTCGTCGCGAGAGGCGCCCAGCCTCGATTGGCGGCTGGACTGGAGGGGGAGGGGTGCAAGACTTTCCCGATCTTTACCTTGTCGCCTAACCCGTTCTGCAAGCGCTCTTCCGCGAAAGCTCCAACGCCGACCACCCATTCGGGCTGCAAGATGTCGGCCACAGCCTGCAAGTGCTCGTCCGAGGCGTCGAACAAGGGTTTGGCTTCCTGGGCGCGCAATTTGTCGGGGGTGAGATTGCCGCCGCTTTCCGACATGAAAATCAGCGGGCAGTAGTTCATGACAAAATGATCCTTGAAGAAATTTTCGGGAGCCCCGAAGCGTTCGGCAAAGAGCCCCCATAGGCGTCGGCCGCTGACCTCGGAGCGGGGGCAATCGAAGCCTTCGATGGGGCGTTTGGGATGCTCTTTGGCAGGTTTGCTGATGAGAGCGTAAAGCCCCATCCATTGGCTCACCGCCTTGACCTCTCCGAAGGGCACGCCGGTTTGCGCCATGCCCCAGGGGCCGGGATTCATGCCGACAAAAATGACGCGTTTCTGTCCGTGTCCAAATTTATTTAAATAGGCCTCATGCCCGGCCCAGGCATAATCCAACGGATTGTAGACGTATTGCACGGGCGGTTGAAAGGTCATGGCGCTCGTGACTTCAGCGAGCTTTTTGGCTGCTTTGATCAGCTTGTTTTTCATAGAACTCCTTTCCGTTTGAAGAATGATTCGAGTTACTGTAAACGTTAGCAGATAGTCATGTGTAGAATAAAGGGACAGAATGAAAAAAAAGGAACCGAAGATACGCAATGCCAGTTTTACCGATGCCCGCGCCATTTTTGACATGATCAAAAAGCATCCGAACGAATTGGTGCCTCGTTCGATCAGCGATATCTTGCAAAACATCGACCGGTTTGTGGTGTGCGAGGTGGATGGCGAAGTGTTGGGGACGGTCTCGTGGGCTGTCCTGCCGGAAATCGGCTCCGCCAAGCATCCTTCCGTGGAAATCAAATCGCTATCCGTGGATAAATCTTTGCGCGGCACGGGGCTGGGCCGCCGCCTGGTCCGGTCGGCGATCAATCACGTCAAGGCGCTTTATCCCGAGCAAATCATTGTGCTGACGTTCACGCCCGAATTTTTCCGTAAGCTGGGTTTTGTGGAGGTGCCCAAGGAGAAGCTGATGTACAAGCTCTACACGGGTTGCCTCAACTGCTCCAAATACGATTCGCCCTTCACTTGCCCGGAAGTGGCGATGGCTTTGACGTTAAAGAAGAAGTCCTGAAATCTGTTCTCTGGGCGAGCAAGGATGTTGTAGAAAATGAAGTTGTGCCTTGGCGCTCGTGACGGTCGTGCTCTTTTCTCCTTTGTTGGCCGTTGGTTGATCGTGTGCATGGCCGCCGGGCTGCCGCTGGCGGCGCAGGGGTGGGGCGGGCGGCTTCACATGGACATCAACTATGCCGCCGCCCGGAACGTACCCGACGAAATGGCCGCGTGGCGCGCCTACGACAAAGTGCTATCCAAACACAGCATCGATCCGGATTTGTGGAAGGGAGCCGATCCTTCGGAGGGCCCCAGGCATTACATCGAACCCGAACACCTGAAGGGCGTGGTCTTCACCAACTTGCCGAAAAGTCTTTCGGCCTTGTACGAGAAAATCGGGAAGAAGGAGCCGGAAGAGACGGGACTTGCCCCGTGGATCATCGACGAAACCCTGCAGCGGTTAACCCAGGTCATGGCTTCTTCCAATTGGCTGGAAGCGACCGCCGTGGCGGCGGCGTTGGGGCATTATGTGGCCGATACCCATCAGCCCCTGCATTGCACGAAGGATTTTGACGGCGATTGGATCAGCAACCGGGGCATTCATCTGCGCTGGGAAAAGGAGATGCCCGCCCATCGTTGGAACTACAAGACGATTCAAGCCGGTCCGGCTCGCTATGTGGATGATCCCTGGAACGTTGCCCTGATCTGGATGCACGCGGCTAACCAGGAGGTGCAGCCCATTTTCAAAGCAGACCGCGCCGCGCGCCGGCAGACGGACAACGATGTGGTTTCCGAAAAATACTTCGATCTCTTGTGGGCCTCCTCAAAAGACTTGTTTGCCAAGCAAGTCAATCAATCCGTTACGGATGTTTCCAGCCTGTGGTACACGGCTTGGGTGAACGCCGGGAAGCCGCCCATTCCGCCGCCTCCGGAAACGATCGATGGGAAAACCATTTTTCGACCCGGCGAAGCCCGTCGGTTCATGAAAACTTCATTCCCCTGGACCCTTGTGGTCGTCCTCGGTTCCGTGGCCGCGCTGGTCTTGGTCCTTGGCGTGGTAAAACGTCAAAAACGGCCGCTTGATCAAGTATCTCTTGGTTCGTAGCTCCGTTACAAAGCGAGAATCCAACCGCCTCAAGCGGAATGCTTGCCGATTTCATCTGGGTTCGCTAGAGTTCATGCCTTCGTTTTTCAATCAAGGAAACTGCTGAAGATTTAAGGCTTTGGCGAATGAATTAGAGAGGACAGTCATGAGCGATCGAATTGTAGCGCCGGCGGGCGGCGAGAAAATCACGATGGGTGCGGATGGGAAATTGAAGGTTCCGGATCGTCCGATTCTTCCCTATATCGAAGGCGACGGCATTGGGTCGGACATCACCTATGCCGCCATGACCGTCTGGAATGCCGCCGTGCAAAAGGCGTACGGCTCTTCGCGTCGCGTGGAATGGCTGGAAGTCTATGCAGGCGAAAAATCCACGGAAATTTATGGCAAGGATGTCTGGCTTCCTGAAGAAACTCTTCAGGCCATGAAGGACTATAAGGTTTCCATCAAGGGTCCTCTGACGACGCCGGTCGGCGGCGGCATTCGCAGCCTCAATGTGGCGTTGCGGCAGGAACTCGATTTGTATGTCTGCCTGCGCCCGGTTCGATGGTTCAAGGGCGTGCCTTCGCCGGTCAAGCGTCCGGAGCTGACGGATATGGTGATTTTCCGCGAGAACGCGGAGGACATCTATGCCGGCATCGAATGGGCTGCCGGTACGCCGCAGGTTAAGAAGGTTATCGATTTTCTCCAAAAGGAAATGGGCGTCAAAAAGATCCGATTCCCGGAAACCTCGGGCATCGGCATCAAGCCGGTCTCGCAGGAAGGGACTTCCCGCCTGGTCAAGGCGGCGATTCAATACGCCATCGACAATGGACGCAAATCCGTCACCTTGGTTCACAAGGGCAATATCATGAAATTTACCGAAGGCGCGTTCCGCGACTGGGGGTACCAGGTTGCACGCGAGCAATTCGGCGCCGTGCCGGTGGACGGCGGCCCTTGGCATTCCTTCAAGAGCCCGAAGGATGGCTCCGAGATTATCATCAAGGACGTCATTGCCGATGCGTTCCTTCAACAGATCCTGACGCGGCCGGCCGATTATTCGGTGATCGCCACGCTCAATTTGAACGGGGATTATATTTCCGATGCGCTGGCGGCTTGTGTGGGCGGCATCGGCATCGCTCCGGGCGCGAATATTAATTACAACACGGGTGCAGCAGTCTTTGAGGCCACGCACGGAACGGCTCCGAAATATGCCAACCAGGACAAGGTTAATCCGGGATCTCTGATCCTGTCCGGCGAGCTGATGTTCCGCTACATGGGTTGGACCGAGGCCGCGGACTTGATCATCAAAGGTGTGGAAAAGACCATCGAGAACAAGACCGTGACCTACGATTTCGAGCGCCTGATGGACGGCGCCAAGCTGCTTAAATGCAGCGAATTCGGTAAGGCCATTGCGGACAATATGTGAGCGGTGTTTATGCGAAACGTTGAATCCAAGATTATGACGCGCGAGGCCATGAAGGCCGAGCGGCTTCGGTTAAAGCAGCAAGGCAAGAAGGTCGTTTTTACCAACGGCTGTTTCGATATCCTGCATGCCGGACATGTCTCGTATCTCTCCTTCGCTCGCGCTCAGGGGGATGTGTTGATTCTTGGATTGAACTCGGATGTCTCCATCCGGCGGATCAAAGGCGAGAAGCGCCCGATCGTTGCCCAGGACGACCGGGCGCGGCTGCTGGCCGCGCTGGAGGCCATCGACTATGTGGTTGTTTTTGATGAAGACGAACCCGCGCCGCTGATCGGCGAGCTGATTCCTGACGTGCTGGTGAAGGCCGAGGATTGGGCGCACTACGTCAGCGGGCGCGAGGTGGTGGAGAAGAACGGCGGGCGAGTCGTATTGGCCCCGCTGGTTAAAGGGCTGTCCACGACAGCCCTGATCGCACGGATTCTCGAGTTGCATAAATAGGCCGAAAGTTCCGCAAGCCGGACGGCTGGATTGGGTTTCTTATATGAAGCACAACAGGGAGACTCCTTTGGCTTTGGCGAATCCCCGTCGCCGCGGCGCTCCTTCGGATTTTTCCCGGGACGATTTTTTCCGCATCAGCCGTCTGGCCCGGTGCTCGTGGTGGAAGCTGCTTGCCTTGATTGGCCTTCAAAGCTTGGCGGCGGCGATGTTGGCGGCCCTGTTGCCTCTCTTGCGACGGCTGGTGGAATGGGAGGGCGGCTCGCTGGGGTACGATGCGGGGTGGTTGTTTGCGTGCAGCGCGGGACTCTTGCTGGCCGTCGAAATCGTGTTTTTTCTCAGTTCCAATCTGGAGTTGGGCGAATCGCTGCGAATTCGCGAGACCTTGCGCGAGGCGGTCTATCTTCATGTGCTGCGGCTGCCGCTGCGCCGGCTCGAGAGCGTGCCGGTCGGCGAATGGGTTTCCCGTTGCGATCACGATGTGAGGGCCGTTCAACAGGGGATACTGACGTTGCCCCGGCTGTTGCTGGCGGCCCCGATTACTCTGCTGGTTTATCTGTCGTCCATCCTTTGGCTTTCGCGGGGCTACGCGGCCGTGATCGTTGTCTCGCTGCTGGCCGCCGGATTGCCGGCTTTGCTGCTCCGCCGGCGGCTCATGCGCATCAGCGCGGATAAGCTGGATCAGATGAGCAGTTTGACGGGCCGATTGGCGGAATCGTTTTTTCATGCGCGGACCGTCAAGGCGTTCTGCCTGGAGGAACGGCAGGCCGGCGTGCTTCGCGCCTGGGTGAAGGATCATCTGCGGCTGGCGCGCAGCGGCTTGTTGATGGCCCTGGCGGCGCGGCATGTGGCGGCGATCGTCCTATTGCTCTGCTTTCTGGCCGTCGCCTTTACCGGCGTGGATTGGGTGCGCCGCGGCGAATTGTCCGTGGGCGCCTTGGTGTCCATTCTCGTCGGGATTCTGCTTATCGGACAGGAATTGCGCAAGGCGGCCCTGGCCGTGGCTTCGGTGCAGGATTTTCGCGCGGCGGGCTCTCGTTATCTGAAGCTCATGGATGAACCTCCCGAGGCCATCGAAAAACCGGATGCGGCGCCCATGCCCGGCCCTGTTCACGAGCTGGCCTTTTCCAACGTGAGTTTTGCGTATGGAGCGGATGGGGGCGGCTTGGAACAGATTGACTTGGCCGTGAGGCGCGGCGAGGTAGTGAGCATGGTGGGCTTGAGCGGAGTAGGAAAATCCACGCTCTTGGATTTGATACTGGGCTTCATTCAGCCGGATCAAGGGCAAGTGCTTGTGAACGGACGTTCCTTGGATACGCTGGCCTTGGGCGATTGGCGACGCCGAATTGGCGTGGTTTTCCAATCTCCGGAACTCTTTCGAGGGACGATCCGGGAGAATCTGCTGATTCGAGCCCCTGACGTGTGCGAGGAAGAGCTGCTCTCGGGGCTGGCGACGCTGGGGCTGGGCGAAGTGACGGCTCGCCGGGGCGGCTTGGAGGCCCGGATGGCCGAAAGCGGGACGGACTGGTCGGGCGGCGAAGCCCAGCGAATCGCCTTGTTGCGCGCGTTGCTGGCGCGGCCGGATGTGTTGTTGCTCGACGAACCGACTTCGGCCTTGGATGCCCAGTCGGAGGAACAGGTTTTTCGGTTGATCGGTTCAGCGGCGCCGGAGCGCATCACGCTGATCGTCACGCATCGCATGAGTCTGGCCATGCGATCGGATCGGGTGGTCGTGCTCAATCAAAACCGCGTGGAAGCCGTGGGGCGGCCTCAGGACCTGCTCGTTTCGTCGCCGATCTTCAAGTATATGTGCATGGTTCAGCAAATCTCTGCCGACGAGGAAACGACCGCGGCGGCTTTGCCCAATTCGCCGGGCCGCTGATCCGGATGCTTGGCCAGCAATTGCATGATGAGCTGGTTTAGCGGCAGCGGTAGGTCGATGGGTTCTGCCGGAACGGAGTGAAGCACATGATCCAGCAGTTCCTGAAATGTCTGGGCGGCAAACGGCGTCGCGCCGACGAACAATTCATAAAAAATGACTCCCAGCGCATAATAATCCGCGCGTCGATCGATCGGTGCATCGAGCCAGCCGGTTTGCTCCGGCGCCATATAGGATAAAGTCCCTTGCAAAAGAAACGGCTGCTCGGGCGGGGCGACAGGCGGCCCGATGGGTTGGGCGAGGGCAAAATCGATCAAGGCGGCGGCGCCCGTTGGGCGGATCAGAATATTGGCCGGCTTCAGATCCAAGTGCAAAAAACCCGAGGCATGCAAATCGTCAACGGCCTTCAGGATCATGCTTGCCAGTGCGATGGCGCGTGGAAGCGGCGGCTTGCTTCGAATGATGCTTTCCAGGTCGGCGCCGTCGATCCACTCCAGCACGAGGAACAGCTTCTCCGGACGAAGCAACTCGTACGCTTTGGGCGCGAACGATCCCGACAAACGCCGTAGCGCGTCAAATTCATGTTCCAAGGCCGTTGTGGCGTCCGGGGTGGGCGCTTTTCGCGTGGTTTTAATAGCGCACATCCGGCCGGTGGCCAGGTGCAGCGCTTGGTACACGACGTAAGCCGGGCTTTCATGCCGCATCCCTTCAGCCCTGTATCCCGGGGGCAGCGAACGATCGGTTTTCTTTAATGGATTCATGTGCAGTTTTGACGCCCGTGCGGCGGACGTGTTATACGTGGATTTCAGTATACGACGGTCCCAAACTATGGCAAAGCAAATGAACGAATTTGAATTGGTCTGTCCCAAGCGGGCCGACCCGTATTCCCGGCAATTCTGGTTTTCTTCCCTGGAGGCAAGCTGGCGCAATCGATGCATGGAATCCGTCTGGGACATGGAACAGCTGGATTGGGGCTATCTGCTGTGGATGGGGCAGTATCATCGGGTGCTGGCGGGCTTCCAAACGCCCTGGGCCGGCTTCTCGGCTTTGCCGGAAGCGGCCCGAGAGCTGCTCTGGATTGCCGGAGAGACCGCCGCGCGACGTGGGGCCATCGTGAACGAAGGCCTTTGCGAAGTAGGAACGTTGGCTCGTGAAATCGGCTGCCGGGTCGTGCTGATGAAATCCCCGAATTACCTCTTGGAAGTCTTCGGCGATTATCGTTGCCGGGAAGTTCGCGATATCGATCTGCTCGTTTCCGAAAACGATATCGATGCCGTTTCCTCCTGGTTTTTAGGGCATCGGTTTGAAGAAGAACGCCGCAGGCGCCAGCGGATTTATCGTCGGGGCGATGCGCTTATTGAGGTCCATTTTTGCGCAGCGGAACGCCGACGGCACTGGGGCTTGTTGAGCACGGAGGCCTTAATGGATAGGGCTCAACCCTCTCCGCGACATGCGCCGTTGTTACAATTGGAACCCGTTGACGATCTGCTGATGTTGGTTTTGCATGCGAGGCATCATGAGTATGCGCGTTACCTCTGGCTTCGCGACCTGGCGGCCTGGTGGTCGGTTCGGCAGCCTGACCCTTCGGCTGTGCAAACGGCCTTTTTATCACGGGGATGGGGCCGCATGGCCTGGGTCGTATGGCGGGGCCTGCAGGAAGTCGGTTGGGAAATGCCTTTGAGCTGGGCAAGCGTCGATTGGGGTGTGAAAGACCGTTTCGATCGGCTGGTCAATCGTTATTGGGCTGCCAGAGGACTTTTCACCGGGGAGTCTCCGGAAGCTTTCAGGTTGTGGAAACGGATTGAAGTGAGCGAGGCGGAAGGGTGGTGGTCCAAGCTCGCCGCCATTCTCCCGTGCTTCTCGGCAAAATTTATGCGGGAGTATCGCTCGGCGCGACGGGCTGGGCTCAGCGGTAAAGTGATTGCGCGCGGTGGATGAGTTGTCGACAAAGATCATTGCAACCGTTGAGCGCTCCGCTAAAGTATCGTCATGATGGCAGTTAATAATCAAAGGAGTGGAACATGTTGACGACAGGGGATCATATTGTGTGGCGGAATTCCGGGGACATTTGCGTGGTTCTTAATACGGCCAACGGCCAGTACTACACCTTGAACGCCACGGGTTCTTTGTTGTGGAAAAATCATGTGGTCGGCAAGAAGTCGCTGGACGAGACGGTGATGGCTCTGCGCGATGCCGTGAAAGAAGCGCCGGAAGCGGAGGCCGTGCGGCAGGATTGCCTCGCCCTCATCGGCGAGTGGAAAAGCGAAAACCTCGTGGCGGAATCGACTGGTTCCTGAAGAGCGTGGCGAATGCCGAATATCCTCCTGACCAATTACTGCAATCGGAGTTGTCCTTACTGCTTTGCCAAGGAACAAGTCGCCCTGGGCACATCGACGCCTCGCTGGGAAATGAGTCTGGCGGAATATGAAACCATCCTCGGCTATTTGCGTCCGGGGCGCGACTCGGTGGCGTTGTTGGGCGGCGAGCCTACGCTGCACCGGCATTTTGCCCAGCTGGTGAAGCTGGCTTTGGATCGGCGCTACAGCGTAAAAATTTTCACCAACGGCACGAATCCCCGCCTGAGGGAGGTGGTGGACCTGTCTCCTTCATCGGCCTTGCGGATCATCGTTAATTTGAATCCGCCCGATCAATATACGAAAACGGAATGGACCGAAATCGTGGCAAACGGCCGGGCCTTCGGCGATCGGGCGCGGCTTTCGTTCAACATTTATACGCCCGGATTCGAGTGGGATTATCTGCGCCGGACGATTCAGGAAACCGGCCTGGGAAAATCCATTCGCATCGGCATCACGCAACCCATTCAGGGCGAGAAAAACGTATACCTCAAGGACGCCGATTTGCGCTCCGTCGCGGCCCGCTTGGTGGAGATGGCCGTGGATTTGGCGAAGGACGGCATTGTGATCGGTTTTGACTGCGGTTTTCAACGGTGCCTCTTCACGCCGGACGAATTGGCGACCTTGGTGGAGTGCGGCGCCGAATTGTTGTTCGTATGCAAGCCGATCCTGGATATTGGACCTGACTTGAAGGTGTGGCGATGTTTCCCGTTTTCCGGCGCGCACAGCGTGACCTTGACGCAATTTTCCTCGCTGGAAGAAATCTCCCGGCATTTCCTGGAGCGTTGGCAGGAGCCCCAAGCGCGCGGAAGTTTGAAGAGTTGCGTTCAATGCCGTCCTTTCGCTGACGGCGTTTGTTCGGGCGGGTGCATGTCCAGAACGCTGGCCCGGGCGGGAGGCGACTCATGATCGCGATCTGGCTTGGCGATGGCCGGTCGGTCATGACGGCCGAGTGCCTGAAACGTTGTGCCGAATGGAGCCTCACATCCGGCGACCCGGAAATTCATCTTTATGTGCGCGGCGAAGTGGACGTAAACGAGCTTCGGGGCGCCCTGGCGATTTTGAAACCTCCGTATTGGGTTCATGGCTGGTTCGATCGGCATGTTACGATGGAGCATATCGAGACCATTCAGGCTCATGGCAGCGAATGGGGTCTTGATGCCGCCGGCATGGAAACGGCAGCCCCTCGTTATCCGGTTTTGCCGTCGGTTTTGTTTTTGCCCTTGATGGAGCCCGTCGCTGATCCTGCGCTTTGGTTGAAAGTGGTGGACGCGATAAAGCCCTCGCGGCGGGTTGTGCTGGGGGCGATGTGGCCGAGCCGTTTCGAAAGACCGGGAATCATCTCTCCCGATCGGTATTCCGTGTGGGGCAAATTGTTGGTGGAACTGGCCGCTGAATTGAGCGCCCGGCGGCTGGATGTGGAATTTGCCTGCGGGTTGCCGCTCTGCCTTTTTTCCCGGCCGCAGCTTGCCCAATTGACCGGCACGCGCATTCGTTGGCCGGCGGCGCGCTGTCAGCTTCAGCTCGCTGTTTTGCCCGATGGAACCTTGCGATTGTGCCCGGCGATGGATGGCCGCGGCATGAATCTGGATGCTTCCGTTAGCCGGGCGGACGTGATGGCCGGTTGGCCTGCGGTTTTCCAGGGTTGGTGCGAGCGGGCTGGGGGTACGAATTGCCGGAGTTTGGCCACGGGGGCTTGCGGGGTGGGTTGCCTGGCGCAGTCCATGTCGGGGTGGCAGGCTGGCCGATAAGGGCGCGCTATCCTGAATGCGCGGCGTTCAGTTGATCGTACGCACTGCGAACCTGGCGTTCGAACAAGGTCTCCGAGCGAAGAATCTCGCGGCCCAGGGGAATGAAGACCGCCGCGCAACGGGGCAACAGGCAATCGCGGCACAGTTCCGGCCATTTGGACGAGGCGCCAAACCATGCTTTGCGCCGCCGCCGGGCTTCGGCGCCGCGGTAAGCATCCAGCAAGGACAAGCCCGGTGCCTGTCCCACCGCGAGGGCTCCTTCCGAATCGTAAGAGCACAGCGTAACGGTTCCATTCCAGAGAACGGTCATGGTTTCCATGCCCAACTCGCAACGGCGGGCTCGGGTAAAGAGCTGCCCGAGGTGCTGCTCCAGGCCATGACGCGGCCAGGGTTGATATCCGTGCAGTCCCACGCCGCGGATGCCTGGCAGCGTGAGCCAGCCGCGGACAAACGACGCCAACTCGGCGGGGCCGTCGTTCAACAGCTGCGGCAAAACCAGACTGCGGATGTAAATGTCGCAGGAAGGCGCCGCACTTTGAATCAACGATCGCAATCGATCTTCCTGGACTGTATTTTGCAGCTCGCCCCGGCAAGCTTTGTAATTTGCCGGCGTAATGCCGGGGTGGGAGACAATCAAGCTGCCGAGACCGGCTGACGAGCATCGCGCCAGCAGCTCCGCATCCAGTAGATCGCCGTTAGTTACTATTTCAGTGTGCAAGCCCCGTTGCGCCAGCTCCCGCGTCATGTCGGGCAAGCGCGGATGCAACAGCGGCTCTCCGTGCCCATACAAAGAAACTCGCGCCGGCTTCAGGGCCTGGATTTGATCCGCGAGGGCCAGAAAAAGATTCCAATCCATGAAGCCGCGCGGGCGGATGGCCTGGCCGGAATGAGCGCCGCAGACTGGGCATTTCCGGGTGCAGTGATTGGTCGGCTCGATGGCCAGCGTTCGGGGTGGGCCGAAGGGCAGACCCGTCCAGCGGGTCAGTCGTCGTCGGCAGTGTTCTTTGAAGGAGCGCGGCATCGGGTTTGCGTCCATTATGAAATCGAGTTCGCCGCCGGTTGAGGCGGCCAGGCGATGTGATCCATCTGCCACAGCGTGTCCGCCAGACAGACTCCGCAACGACCTTCCTTCATGTGAGCGCAGTCGGGACAGGTCGTAGAGTTGCCCAAGCCCCGATAGGGATGCAGCGCCCGGCGATACCAGTGCACGGCTTCGCCATAATGCGCGAACCGGTCATAAGCTATGCTGGCGGCTTTACACAACGGCAGGCAGTTGATGACTTCGCCCCAGGGCGTGATGTCCAGCCGCGATCCGCAATGGCTGATATGGATGTCTTTCAAGAGCGCGCGCTGGGCGGGGCTAAATACGCAGTAGGCCACGCCGCATTCGAATTCGATCCGGACGTTTTGACGAAGGGCCTCCTCGTGAAGTTCCATGACTCGCTTGGCCACGCCGGGGTATTGTTCCCGCTTCACATGCGCATTTTGATGATCCAGGGTGGGCAGCGTGATGCCGATTTTAATGCTGTGCGCAAGCTTGTGCTGCGCGATCAGGTCGAAGATGTAGTCGAAATCCGTGTCGGGCCCCGTGATGTTGAACGTCAGCATCGCTTGGTCGCCCACTACGGCCAGATTGCGATGCAAGTGCTCCAATTGAACGGGCAGGTAAGAGGAGGGGGCGTTGGCATTGACTACCCACATCACGTCGTTCTCCACGCAACGTTCCAGCACTTCTTTGGGCAAGGGCGCCGACAAATTCGAGAAAACAACCGCCTTGCGTCCCCGTTGAACCAGCTCCTCGGCTAATTCGGAGAATTTCGGATGCAGGGTGGGCTCTCCGCCCATGAGGTGGACGTCCAGGTTCGGCATATTGGCGGCATCGATCCAATCGAGCAACCGGCGATAGAGGTCCGGGTCCATCATCTGAATCGGATGTTCGGGGCCGATCAACTGCCGTCCGAAGCAGTAATCGCATCGGAAATTACAGGCGGTCGTTAACATGATATTAGCCATGAGAAGCTCCTTTGTGCAAAAAGCGCGTGATGTGTTTAAGTCGGGCCATAATGTGCGGATTGCGGCTCCGAAGGGAAAACCTCACCCAATAGCGAATCCATTGGCTGCCGCCGAGGCATTCGCCGAAATGGTCGCGGTCGGAAGGCGACAGAGGGATCGTCTCTCCGTCAATGGTCAGCCAGCAATGCCCGTTGTTCATCTCCGTCTGGTGGGCGGACAGGCAGACGTTAATCCGTGCGTCCTGCTGCAAGCGGCAGGCTCGCGCGAAGAACAACAGGCAAAGGTACAGGCAGGGCTGGCGCCGGGTTTCAGGTCGTAAATAGCGAAGCAGAGGCCAGGCTCTTTTGAGCCAGGGATAAAGAGGGTCATCCAAGGCCAATTCGGCTCGATGCTCGTCCACGAGTTGGGCGGCTTCTTCGATGTTTTTATGCTCGATCAGCGCCGTCAGCCGATCGATACGGCTCATGATTTGTTGGAAGCCGGCTTTCACGATTTCAGCTCCTGGTCTTTTGCGATCAGGCAAGCGCCCTGGCAGAGTCCGCGGAATTCATAGTAGCAGGACCGGCATTTTGGCCAAAGCGGTTGTTTCTGCCATGCGCGCAGACGGGGTTCGACGTAGTCCTGCAAGGCCGCCCAGTCGGGGAATTGCCACAGGCTGGGTCTCGCCGGATTCATATCCCCATTGCACAGGGCGATCTTGAAGTCGGGGCGCACATGAACATTCCGCATGTACCGGTTTTGATGAACTTCGCAATGGCCCCGGAAAACGTCCCAGGGGATGGCGCCTCCGACCTGTTCCACGAGGCATTGCGGCAGGGGTTTGGCCAGCACCGGTTTGATGTTTCGCTCCAGCATGTAGTCCACAAAACGGCGCGCGCAGGCGACGTGATCGAGCCACTCCACCTCGGAACGCTGTGTCCCGCAGCCCGGGAATTCGATGCCGGCAAAAATCAACTTACGGCTGTTTAGCCGTTTGAGGCCGTCGACCAGAAACGACCAGTCCTCGTTTTTTAAATTGTAGCGCACCCGCACGGCAACGCCCTTTTGTTGCAGCGTATCGGCCGTCTGCCAGAACGTGTCGCCGGTGCGCGTTGAATCCGGCGACCGAACGTGCGCCGTTACCGTGCGGACCACCGGGGGTTGGATGAAGGCGAGGTTGGCGGGGGACATGACCAAATTCGATGGAAAATAGACTTCCAGTCCGGCTTGTTCGGCCTCCTGTAGCAGGGCCGTAAAATTTGGATGGAAAGTGGGCTCCCCGCCGAACAAGTGAAGCCGGCGGACGTCGTTTTGCCGGCACCAATGGATCAAGCGGCGGATATCCTCCCAGCCCGCCTCGTCACGCGGCATGGAGGCGCTGATGCAGTAGGGACAAGACAAGTTGCACCGGTACGTCGGCGCAAACCCCAACTGCCGGACGGGGTCCGGTTGGGCATTGGCTGCGTAGGGCCGCCAGGCATCGAGGCCGGTTGCGCCCAGGAGTTCTTCAATTATTCGTTCGTATTCGGCCGCCAGGGCGGTGTGCTCCTTCAGCAGGTCGAAACAGACAGACGGATTCTTTTCGCGATGCGATTCCAGCCAGACTCGCACGGAATGCAAAAAGAGGTTTTCGCGTTGCTTCATGCCGTCGCCGACCACGAACGAATTCGCGTCGATGAGACGTCCGGCTTTGCAGGGCGGCGCCAGAAAGGGAAAGCGCGTCCGGCAGAACAAGCCGAGTCGATCGCGCGCCGGAGCGCTGGCTTGAAGCATGGCTTCCAGGATTTGAGCGGCATGACGCTCCGGCGAATCGCCCAACAACGCCAGCCCGAGCTGTTGGGTCGGATCGTCCGCGGACAGCAGGCGGATCGTTTCGTTGGAGGAAAGATCATGCATGGGCGATTTGTTTCCAGGCGGCGACCGATAGTTGGTTTCGGGGCATGATGTAAACCGGGATTTTCTCCGCCATTTCGCAAAGCGCGCCCAAGACTTGACCGGCATCCGCCGTCCAGGGGACCGATAGAAAATGCTGGCCCAGGCAAGCCAGCGCCTCCTCGCGGTCTACCTTTCGAAGCTCTGTCTCCGTTGGAGAAAGCCATGCGATGGCCTCGATCCGGGCCGGACCCGGCTTCTTGAATTGGAATTCCTCGCCGGCCGAAAAAAAGAATTTTTCTTTGCCGGCCCCGTTTTTGTCCGGTTGCGGCAGCCAGGGGAGGAGCTGGGCCGTCGAGGCGGTAATGCCGATGTTGCGCCAGTAAGGCCAGGCGGTCCATCGGCCTTCGGCATTTCGGCCCACGACGATCTGGTCGTCGCCGTAAAAAGTTGCGCCTTCTCGGATCAAGCGGAGTGCTTGCGTGGTCTTTCCCGCGCCGCTGGGGCCGGTCAGAAGGATGCAGCGCCCATTGAGCCCGCAACCGCCGGCATGCACAAACAAGAGTTGTTGGCGGGTCAGCGCTTCGGCCGTGATGAGTTGGGCCAGTCCGAAAAGATTCCGCATGCGGCCGGCGGGGGCGGCTGCCGGGTTCTCGACCAGGCAAAGAAATTGCCCGGACGCATGCGCCAACACGACGCCGAACCCGCGCTGCTCGACTCCGATGCCTTCCTGCCATTTATAAAGAACGAGTCGTCCGAGGCCTTCATGATCGATCTCCCGTTGCAGACGGGCCGACAGCGCGTCTTTCCAATCCAAGGCGGCCGACAGGGGCGCAAGGCCGCATTCCATGCTCTGCGAGCCGGCTTGATGACCGGTAAAATCCAAATCCACAAAAGTGTGTGCAAAATCGTTCAGCAATTCCGCGTCCGAAGAGAACAGGTTCAGCCGGGCGCTCATGATGGGGATGGTGTGCCGGCAGGAAGCTTGGGCGGCCAGCGGTTCGAACAGCGAGGTAAAAGATCTCATGCCGGAAACTCCTGTTTTAGCAGGTGCATGAGTTCCGACAAATGAGAGGCCAGATACCCCTGGGATACGCGCCACTGGCGCGAAGCCGAGAGCCAATCCATCAACAGCCAGAAATGCCGGGTCGTTCTTGCGGGATCGGATCGAAACCACGCCATGTTTTCGATGCCCGTGAGGCGATCTTCCTCCGGACAAGGAATGATCCAGGAAGCGGAGTCCGGATGGATACGAAGTATGGCGCCGGGTCGGGCTTCTTGCGCAGCCGATTGGCCCAGGATGCTATGGATGTCGACCATGCGCTTGCCGTCGCCCCGAACGGGACAACGATCCAGGAACTCCAATTCGGGAAAATGCTGCTTGGAAATAGGGCTGACATTGGCCACCTCGCGAAGCGGTTGCATGCACAAGCCTTGCTCCGAGCGCCGTAAAATGGCCAGATCGTCCGCCAAAAAATGAGCGCCCTGAAGCAGCAGGCGCAAAACTTGGGTCGACTTCCCGCTGCCGGGCGGACCGGAAAACATGACGGTATGACCATTCACGACCACGGCGCCGCAATGGATCAGGCAGGCATCCCAGGTGCGCAGCCATTCGGCCAGAAGCGGGTAGAGAAAAGCTTCGGGATCGGCGCGAATTCTGCGTTGGGCGTCGCCAGCCAGATAGGGGGCGTAATTCGTCGGATCCAGGAACACGTTCGCTTGTTCCGGCTGGCCTTCATCAAGCTGCATGATCGCCGTGTGATCCATGCCGATGAGCGTCCGAGAGCTCTGGTAAGCATATCGAATCGATATCCCCTTGGTGGCCGACACGACAGCCGGGCAACCTTGGAGTTGTGCTTCTAAATGGAAAAAAGCATCCGGATCGTCCGTCACGCGACAAGTAAAAACCCGGCCTTGTTCCGGTGCGCGATACGATGCCCGATGGGCAAACAGACTCGCCACGCTTTCCAGGACGGCTTGGGAATTGGACTCGATGCAAAAGATCCAAGGACCCAAATATACAAAGAGAGGTGAACTCAGGTTGGCGTCCCCCGTCTAGCTGGCTGCAAAAAAAAACCTCGCGGGTCTATGGGATGAGCCCGCGAGGTTTTCGCACAAAAGATTAGTAGGAATAATACAGCGATGTGTAATAAAGCCCGCCGCAGCTTCCGGAGCCTTGGACGATCTTTACCGGATCGTGTTTCTTCATCTTTGGAGCCTCATATGAAGTCTTTTCGACCGGTTGCTCCTCTTTAATTTCCTTTTCCTGCCTCATCGATTCCTCCTGTTGTTTGTTGCCCCATATCAAGCTGCGACTTGGCAGAACGCTAGAATAAATGTATATCCGGGTCAACCCTGATTTTGGGCTTCTAATTGTATTGCAGCGGCCGGCGGCAAACAACCGCCCCTGCCAAAAGGAGAACTGAAGATGGATGGTTTGATGGTTAAAGAACTGAAATGGTTTGGCGACGACCGCGGTCGTTTGATGGAAATCATGAAGTCTACGGACGATTATTACCATGGGTTCGGCCAGGTGCATATCTCGACGGTCCGACCGGGGATCGTCAAGGCCTGGCATGTTCATCATCGACAGGATGAATTGTTCACGGTCATTTTGGGTTCCATCCGCATGGGGTTTTATGACCAGCGCGAGGGTTCTTCCACCTTCGGCCAAACGACCGAACATATCCTTTCGTCCGAAAAACCGGCGGCCATCCAGGTTCCGCGCGGCGTTTATCATGGCTTCGAATGCGTTGGCGACCAGGAGGCCTTTGTCTTGAATGTGCCGAGCATGCCGTACGATCGGGCAAATCCCGACGAAGTGCGCGCCGATCCATTCCAGAACAACATTCCGTTTAAATGGAATGCGACGAAAGGACGTTAAAGAAAGCCAGCGGCTGCGCCTGCTCAGGCGCGGCTACAGAGGGGTGGGCTATCTATCCGGAACGAACAGCTTTTGGCCGACCTTGAGGCTGTTGGGGTCCTTGATATTATTGGCGTCCATAATGACGCTGGGTTTTACCCCATAAGCTGTCGAGATGGCTGACAGCGTCTCCCCGGCCTTGACGACGTGTTCATAACCGGTGTTGGACATGGATTTTCTGGACGAGGCCTGAGCTTTGGGCGGAGCCGATGCCTTCATGATGTCGCCGATTTTCCGGCTGAGGCTGTCGACAATTTCCTGCCGATCTTTGACCCGGGCCGCTTCCAGGCTTTGCATGCGGCGATTGACGTCGTCCAGGGCGCTTTGCAAAGCTTGCGTTTGCGAAGAGCGGCCCTGGCTGGCCCGTAGGGCGTCCATATCCATTTGCAGTCGTTCCATCTGTAATTCAATGGTTTCGATGCGTCCGCTGATTCTCTGCAATTTTTCATCAAGGATCAGCCGATCCTCGCGTTGTTGGGCGGCTTCTTCTTCACCATTGAGAGTGGCGCAGCCGGAAGCCATCACTATCATCAGCCCGGTGCATATAACTCCTGCCGATCTAAAAAATGTTGTTTTCATGACATTTTTCTTAGCGCATCTAATCGGGCATCACAAGAAAATAACAAGAACCGATTCGGATGAATCTGGGCGAAAAGCGGAAGCATCGGCATGGCAAAAAACCGAGTTTCGATCAATGCTCAAAGGGTTGGAAAAAGGACGGGGCAAATATATTTCTTTTTTTCTGTTGCCTTTTTTGGGCACTCGTCTATATTGCAGCATGCTAGTAGGAGAGATTAGTCAGGTGAGATGGTAGATTGTCAGCAGGCCTCAGTGCTAAGTGGCGATCAGTAACCCGAATGGGTCGGGACCGGTCACTGGAAAGTTCCTACCGCAGCAGAAAGAAAAAGGAAATATGGCTACAAAGCTATATGTCGGTAACCTGTCGTTCGATACCACCGAAGGCGATCTTCAGAGGCACTTCGAAGCGGCTGGTAATGTAGTTAGTTGCAGTATCATCGTGGATAAGTTCACGAACAAGTCACGCGGTTTCGGTTTCGTCGAGATGTCGTCGCAAGATGAGGCCAATCGCGCGATTTCCGAATTCAACGGCAAGGAGTTCAATGGCCGGGCGTTGACCGTCAACGAAGCTCGTCCCCGTGAAGATCGTCCTCGTGGCGATTTCGGCGGCGGCGGCGGTGGTGGTGGTCGTCGCGATTTCGGTGGCGGTGGTGGCGGCCGTGGTGGTCGCGATCGTCGCTAATCGATCGTCATAATGTAAATTCAAGGAGCGTCCCGTTCGCGGGACGCTCTTTTTTTGTCGAGGCGTCATTTTACATGGCGGCGAGTCCTGATCCGTGAGACGCATTGCCTTCAGCCATTGTAATTATGACAATATCCACAGGTGGACCGCGTTCTCCCCTGCCCGCAACGCTTCGCGTAACGATGCGCAGGCGGGCGAACGCGGTTTGACCTGAAAATGAGCCCGTCTTCGGAGAAGCCGGGCCACCTTTTGGTTCATAATTACAATTGCTGCTTTGCCATCTGTGGGGCTTGCTTTGACCCGTAAAGATGGCAGCGTCCGGACATACGAGTTATAAGAAACAGGTAGTTCGAGCAGGGGGCTTAGGTACGTCCTTGCGGATCGACCGGTTGGGAAGACCGGCGCCACTGGGTGGTCAGCACATGGTCCACCATGTCCATCAATTTTTCGATGGTTTCCAAATTCTGAAGATTCGTGGCCAATTCCCGGAAGCCGGCAAATCCCCGTGCGTATCGCACGATATGGGCGCGAAAGGTCAAGCAAGCTGCCGTTGAAGCGGGTTGTCGCATTTTCTTGCGGTAGACCATTTCCATTTCGGTCAGGCGGGTGAGTCGTTCCAGATGTGTCACAATGACGGCGCGTTTTTCGGCCGGAGAGGGATAGGTGGCTATCTGTTCGTCACTCAAGGCTCGACATTGTTGAAATATCCAGGGGTTCCCCAGCGCCGCGCGGCCGATCATGACGCCATCGACTCCGGTGGCTTGGATCATTCGTGCGATGTCGGCCGCCACGGCAATGCCCCCATTGCCGATGACGGGAATTTTTCGTTCCGCCTTGATTCGCGCCAGTAGATCCCAATTCGCAGCGCCGGCGTGGCGTACATTGGCAAAGCGTGCGTGCAAAAATATAGCGTCTGCTCCGGCTTCCTCGATGCCTTGCGCCACTTCCGAAATGTTGCAGGCCTGTGCTGAAAGTCCGATGCGGGTTTTGACCGTGATTGGCAAGCGCACCGCCTGGCGAATGGCCCGCACCACTTCGGCCATGCGGGCCGGATTCTTCAGCAAGCCCGCGCCGTCTCCCCGGCGCATGATTTTCGGCACTGGGCAGCCGCCGTTAATGTCAATGAAATCGAAGCAGTTCAGCGACTCGATGAAAGCGGCGGCATCGGCCATGACGGACGGATCGGATCCATAGATGTGCGCGCCGACCGGACGTTCGGCGGGAAGCGTCTCGAGGATGTGCAGCGTGCGGGGTTGCCGGCGCACGATGCCCATCGCATTGACCATTTCCGTCAGGGTCGAGCCGGCGCCATGCTCGACGCAAATGGAGCGGAAGGCGTAGTCCGTATAGCCGGCCATAGGGGCCAGAAAGACTGGAAATTCGATTTTTAGTTGTCCGATGTGCAGCGGTTGAAGTTTCATTATCCCGTAATGTCGATCGTATCCCGGAGGGCGGCGACCAGTTCGTCGATGTTGTAGGGTTTGCGGATGTATTTGGCGATGAGCGTCGGATCGATAAAGGGAAGTCCGTTAAAAGGGGACCCGGCGCCGGAGGCCACGATGATGGGGATGTGGCGCGTCTCGTCGTTCTTTTTCAACGCCTCGGCGGCTTCCCAGCCATTTTCGTTTTGCAGCATGATGTCGAGGACGATGACCTCCGGCCGATGCTTCCGGGCATCGGCCAGACCTTGCTGGGTGTCGGAGGCGCACAATACCGTGTAATCCTTCAAGTGTTTGCTTAATAAGTGAACGACCAGAGCCTGCAGCACCTGATCGTCGTCTATGAATAGGATGGTTTTGGACATGATGGCCATTCCCTTCGCTTATTTTTCCGTCATGATTTTAAACATGGGTTCCAAAGTCTGATATTCGTTATCCAAGTCCCGGAGCAGTCGAGCCATCTCGGTTTCGTCGAGTTTGAGCGTATCGAGAACTCCCGGCACGAGAAGCGTCAGGGTCTCTTCTCCGGGCGATCCGATGCCGGCGACCTGGGTGAGCACATAGGCCAGATTCACAATGGCGGCGTTCCGATTGCCGGAAGGGCCATGATGGTCTCGAATGCATTGCGCCAGGCTTTCGTCAAGGCACCAGGCCTGGGCGGCCCAGCAACCGATGTCCGCATGCGTGACATTGAAAACCCGGCGTTCGGCATCCAGAAGTCTCAGGCCCTGCTCCTTGGCCAGCTTCATAATCTGCTCGAATTCCTTGGGAAAGTGCTGGTCGAGCACGAGGCGCCCGATGTTGCACAGCAGTCCGGCCACGAACAAATTGGACGACGCGGCGCCGGGGACGCGTTCCTGGATCAGTTTGCAGGCAACCGCCGTCCCCAGTGAATGCTTCCAAAGCAACGTTCGGTCAAAGTAAGTGCGCGAGCCGGCCCCGCCGGTTTCCTTGATCAGCGTAAGGCTGACGCACAGGTCGCGCAGTTGCTGGAATCCGAGAATGACGATGGCTTGATCGATGTTGGAGATTCGTCCGCTGAACCCATAGGCCGCTGAATTGACGAAGCGCAATACCTTGGACGTTAAAATCGAATCGGCCCCGATCACCCGCACCAGTTCCTTGACCGACGAACGCTGGTTGGAGGTGATCTCGCGGACTTTCTGGACCACGCCCCAGAGTGTGGATAATTCCCGTCCGCCGGTGACGGATTTTTTGACGCGCTGTTCCAGTTCTTCCGGACTAATAGTCAAATCAATGCCCCTCGATGTGTTTTAGAACGGAGGCCTTCAAGAAAAGCATTTGCTTGTCTTCGCCGACGGTGGAAAAAAGTTTTTCGATGCGCTCTTTTTCTTGCAGGTATCTCTCGTCATGCTGGAGCGAAGAGGCCAGGGGATCGGCAGCGGCGTCGGTTGCTGCATCTGCTTGGGTGGAGATGCTGACGCTGCCGATGTTCCATTTTTGCAATTGGCGGATATGGGCTTCGCTTATCAGGGTGCCGGCTTTGAGCAAAACGGCGCCGCGGATTTCCACATTCTTATCCACCTTCATTCCCGGGCAAAGGTTCTTTACCGATTTGATCACCGACTCCATAGCTTCCAATCTCCATCGAGCGGACTTGCAAGCTTTGCAATCCCCTATGTATTTGATAAAGGCTGCACGGCGACTCGTCAAGCAGGGTTTCCTGTGTGGCCGGAAAAGATGCGCCCATGGCCCGTTGTGAAAATGGTTTTTGATTGAACAATCGATCGAAGTTGTGGAATCTGAAGGGCAGAGGAGTTATTTTAATTCATGCAATCGGCATTGAACGCGAAAGGATTGTTTGTATGAATGGATTCAGCCTGACGGACATATTTCAAATGGTAGACCGCGCGGAGAGCAGTGCAGCGGCTTTCTATCGAAAGGCCGCCAAGATGCAGATCAACCTTCATGAGAGCAAGAAATTGAGCGAGATGGCTCGCATGGAAGACGAACATCGGGCTTTTTTTGCCGAAATAAACCGCAAATTGTCCGGCGCCGACAAAACGGCCGTTCAAGATCCCTCCGGCGAAGTGCGCATGTATTTGAACGGGTTGGTGGAACGTCATGGCGGTGAAGGTTCTCTGGAGATGGCTCATGAGTTGACGGGGACCGAATCGGTGGAGGACATTATCGGTCTGGCCGTGACGGCGGAAGCGCAATCGATCTTGTTTTATGTGGGGTTGAAGGATGCCTTTGCGTTGGAAAACGACCGGAAGGCCGTTGAGAAGATCATTGAGGAAGAGAAAAAGCATGTCGTCATGCTGCGCGGCATTTTGGAGGCCCATCGGCAGACCCTATGACCGCAACGATCACGGAAAAAGACCGCGAAATGGCCCGACGTTGCGTGGAATGCCCGGTTTGTACGCGGGCGCGCCGAAAGCAACGCGGGGTGATTTTTTGGTTTGTAAAGGCAATTGAAGACGGGTTGTGTCCGTATTGCCAGGCTTACGAACGTGTTTACGGGCGAAAAGCCCACGAGCCGGAGCCTCGGCAGCCTTGAAGAAAATCGGCATATTTGGCGGCTCGTTCAATCCGGTGCATCTGGGGCATTTGATTCTGGCCCAGGATGCCTTGGAGCGATTCGGGTTGGAGAAAGTTATTTTCATTCCCTGCGCCCAACCTCCGCATAAATCCTGTGCGGACATGGCCGCTCCCGAACATCGTCTGGCCATGTTGAAGCTGGCTTTGAAAGACGATGCCCGAATGGTGGCGTCGGCCCTGGAAATGGAGCGGGGAGGGGTATCGTACACCATTGACACCCTGCGGCGCTTGAAGGAGTTGGATCCCGAGGCGCAGTATTATTTCATCATCGGCGGCGATTCGTTAATCGAATTGCATACCTGGAAGGAAATCGACGAGCTGCTGGGCTTGTGCGAAGTGATCACCCTGCGCCGTCCGGGCCTGCAAGCCTTGCCGGCAGCGGATTCGTTGCAGTTGAAAGCGCCCTGGCCGGAAAAGCTGCTGTCCAACGTTTTTACGGGACATTTGGTGGATATTTCGTCCACCGACATTCGAAGGCGCGTTCGCTCCGACCGGAGTATTCGTTATTTTGTTCCATTCGGCGTCGAAATGTATATTGTTAACCAAGAACTTTATCGAAGTGGAGAAAAGTGAAGAACGAAACATTGGAAATAGCCAAAAAAGCTCGGGAAGCCCTGATCGCGAAAAAGGGTGAAGACATCATAATCCTCGATGTTCGCAAATTGTCCAGCGTGACAGATTTTTATCTGGTGGCCACGGGCCGCAACGGTCCACACATCAAAGCCCTGATCAACGAGGCAGAAGCGGTTCTTTCGCGCGAAGGGCTCAAGCATTATCGCAAGGCGGGAACCTCCGACAGCGAGTGGATGGTCATCGATTTCATGGACCTCGTGGTGCATGTCTTCTCGCCTACGACGCGCAAATACTACGAATTGGAACGCCTGTGGAGCGATGCGCGCATCGTTTCGTAACGATCGGAGAGCGTTAGCGATCACCAAGCCAGGTCGTCTTCATGCAGCAGTTCGCCCAGCCGGCGTTCGATGATTTTTTCCCGGTTGGCTTGCCGTTCGTCCAATTGTTTTTTCAACACCTGCAGATCCTGTTCCGCTTCGGCAATCATTTGCAGGCGTTGTTGTCCCCTTAGATCGAAAAGCCGTTCCAGCCGGTTGCGGATGTCAGCCTGAATTTGTTGCTTTTCGCCCGGCTTCTCGGTCTTGCGATAGGTTTTGACCATCGTTCGAATTTCGTCTTCCATCGCACCCATTTCCGGATTTGGGCCTTTTCGGTCTCCAAATCGTTCTGATCGATCGTGTGGGGGCGGGGCCAGCCGGTCGAGGATTCGATTGCGTTCCTCGGGTGGAAGCGACATGAGAAACTCGTACAGCTTGGGGGTTTCTTTCAAGTGCGCCATGTGGCGTCGGTATCGCAGGCGTTCGCGCAGCTCGGCTCGGAAGGCTTCGGGGTCTGCTTCCCGAAGCTTGATCAGTTGGTCGTATTCCTCCGGATTTTTCTCGCGGATATGCGCCAGCCATTTTTCCAGGTGCGCTTCCTTGGGCATGGCGCGCGGTGGCGGGGGGGGCCTCAGCTCCTCCATTTGCGCGGGAACGGCGATGGGCATTAAAAAGGCGATGGCTATGAGCAGCGGAATTTTCATATGGCGGATCCTTCCATTTGTAAAAGTTCATCGGCCAGGGTGTCGGCGTCGGATGCCTCGGCTTCACTGACCGAGGCGTTGTTTTCGTAAACGGCGGAAGCCATTAGCGCCCCCAATTCGGTATACCGGCTGTCGAAGTCGTCGTTCCATGCCATGGCCTCCGGGGCCGCCAGGGCCGGTTGTGCGATATCGCGGGATTTAAACAGGGGCCGGGTGATGAGGAGGAAGCCCGTCAGCAACAGCAGGCTCATCGACGCATAAATAAGGGCAGGGCGCCAGGTGACGGTGAAGGATTCGTGCAGGCCCTGGCGGGTTGGCCTCATCGCTCTGTCCTGTTGGCGCCGGGCGAAGGCCAGGATTTGCTCCCGTTGGAATTTGTCCAGTGGAGGCGCCAGGTCGGGCTTTTGCCGGACGGCGGCCGCCAGGGTCGTCAAGTCTTCGGCTTGCTGACGGCATCCCGTGCATTGGCGCAAATGCCGGCTTAGCCGCCGGCGTCCGATCCACGTCAGCTCGTGACTGGCTTCCAGCAGAATCTTTTGCTGTGCTTGCAGGCAGTTCATGTTTTCCCCCCGTCGTAATACTCGGTTCCCAAATCCTTTCTAAGCCTCGCCAATGCGTATTGCATTCGGGCCAGGGCGGTATTGATCGAAACGTCCTGGATGGCAGCGATTTCCTTGAAGGATCGGTCTGCTTCCATCCGAAGATAAAATACTTCCCGCTGTTCGGGCGGCAGCCGCCGGACGGCCTTTTGTATTTGCTCGCCCAGATCCTTGCCGGCGGTAATCGCTTCCGGCGTGAGCCCTTTGTCGGGGAGCCTGGCTTCCCAGGCTTCGCCGGCTTCGTCGGACGCGCCATTCAGGGAGACTTCCGGGCGGTTTTTCCTGGCGCGGTCGATAATCAGATTGTGCGCGATGCGGAAAAGCCAGCTCAGGAAGTTTTTCTCGCGATACTGATCAAAGCTGCGTATGGCCCGAAACCAGACTTCCTGGAAAACCTCGTCCGCATCCCCGCGGGCTTCCGTCATTTTGAGAATGAACCCGAAAAGCGGGCGGCGGAAGTGCTCCACCAGATGGCTGAGCGCTTCAATTTGCCCCTGTCGATAGGCTTCGATCCATTCATTTACGCGCTCGTCCATGCTTTGTCGCGTCTCCATCCGCCTGTCTTCTTTGCACACATAACGGCTCTGTCGACCGTTTATTGTCGATTCGGTTGAAAAAGCCGCCGGTTCGCAGAACCGGCCTACAAAAAGAGTTTGTTGCAGGCCTACGTGGCTGGCATGAGTCGGGCGCTCTTCAGAACCTTTCAACAGAATCGATTGACCAGATGCTGTGAATAGACGAATTTCCAAGCTTTGGAAAGCTCGACGTTTCACTTTGGCATGCTTATACGGACGCGGCTACGCAGCGGTTTCCGAACAGGAAAATATAAGGTGAATCGGTATCTTTTGCAAGCTTGCTCTACGCGGGTACAGACGGGCGTGGAAAATCTTCAAACCTTGCAAAAGCCGTCCCGATAATTTGTTTTGAAATCCGGCGTTTTGGCCGCATGGTCATGGTGGAGAGGCGGAAGCCATGAATGATTTTTCGTTGATGCGCGAACACATGCTCGAAGTCGACTTGAAGGCTCGGGGGATTCGGAATCCGGAGGTGTTGGGGGCGATGCGGGCGGTTCCTCGCGAAGCGTTCGTGCCGGCCGCGTTGTACGACGAAGCCTATGCCGATCATCCGCTGCCGATTGGAAAGGGGCAAACCATTTCACAGCCGTACATGGTGGCCCTGATGACGGAGCTGGCCGATGCAAGGGCTTCCAGCAAAGTGCTGGAGGTGGGCTCCGGCTGCGGTTACCAGGCTGCCGTCCTAGCGGAAATCTGCCGGATGGTCTATACGGTCGAAATACTGCCCGAACTGGCGGAGCAGGCACGGGAAAATTTGAAGGCGCTGGGCTATCGGAATGTCAAAGTCCGCACGGGCGACGGAGCGAAGGGCTGGCCGGAACAGGCCCCGTTCGATGCCGTGCTGGTGGCGGCGGCGCCGGTAACCGTTCCCTTGGCTTTGGTGGATCAGCTCAAGCTGGGCGGACGTCTGGTCATTCCGGTGGGGGCGGCGATGTCCTCTCAATATCTGATGTTGATTCGAAAACACGAAGATGGCACGGTTTCGGAGGAGAAGATCATCCCAGTGAGGTTCGTCCCGTTGACGGGCCCCGAGACGAATGAGAAATCCCCTACCGAGGGCGAGGAGCAGATATGAAGGACGAAGCGAACGGCATCAAAAGTTCTTATGAGCTGGCCATGGAGCGATTGGAGAGGAAGAATGGGCCTGTGGCCTCTCTTTCCGCCGAACAAAAGGCGGCTCTGGCCGGCATCGAGCGCAAGAGCAAAGCGGATATGGCGGAAGTCGAGATCATGAAAGGCAAGCAGATTGCCGAAGCCCGGGCGGCCGGTGATATGGAAGCGGCGGCCAAATTGGAAGAGCAGAAGCAGACGGACATCCGAAGAATTCAGTCGCGTTGCGAAGACGAGAAGGAGCACATCCGCAAAGGAAGCTGACCGGACGAGGAATTCTTCAAAAATAAGTTCTGTGAATTTGCATTTTTTTAAAATCAACGTACGATTCGCGTCAGTGTATACGAAATCAAAGAGAGGATGACTCGATCGAATCGAGGATCATGGGAATGAAGCCTGAAACATTGACGCGCTGGACAACGGAAGATTCTGCCGAGCTGTATGGCATTCGGAATTGGGGCGCCGGATATTTCGATATTTCCGGCAAAGGCAACGTGGTGGTGCGCCCCCGGGGCAAGGGGTCCGAGGTCCATGTCGATCTGATGGACATTGTCGAGGGTTTGAAGGCTCGGGGGCTGAACATGCCGGTGTTGCTGCGCTTCGAAGACATCCTGGCTTCGCGCGTCGAGCAAATCAACACGAGCTTTGCCAAGGCGGTTCTCGATGCGGGCTACAAGTCGTATTACCGCGGAGTTTATCCCATCAAGGTCAACCAGCAGCAACAGGTGGTGGAAAGCGTGGTGGCCTGCGGGGGGCGATTTCATCATGGGTTGGAGGCCGGCAGCAAGGCCGAACTGATTGCCGCGCTGGGCTATATGCACGATCCCGAGGCGTTTGTGGTTTGCAACGGCTACAAAGACGAGGAGTTCGTCGATCTCGCGCTGTTGACGCTGAAGATGGGCATCCAAATTATCATTGTGCTGGAAATGTCCAACGAGTTGACCATGGTGCTCGATCGCGCCAAGCGCATGGGCGTGCGGCCCCGGTTGGGGATTCGCGCCAAGCTGGCGACGCGTGCGGCCGGTTATTGGACGGAATCCGGCGGCGACCGGAGCATGTTCGGATTGAATGCGTCCCAGATCATCGATGTGGTGGATCATCTGCGCGACGCCGGCATGCTGGATTGTCTGCACATGCTGCATTACCACGTGGGATCGCAGATTCCCAACATCCGCAGCATTCGGGCCGCGGCGGCCGAAGCGAGCCGGCTGTACGTCGATTTGGCCCGCGAAGGGGCGCAGATGGGGATTTTGAATGTCGGCGGCGGTCTGGCGGTCGATTACGACGGCTCCCACACGAACTTTTCTTCCAGCAGCAATTATACGATGGACGAATACGCGGCGGATATCGTCGAGGCGGTCATGAAGATGTGCGACGATTCCCAGATTCCGCATCCGGTGATTGTCAGCGAGTCCGGGCGTGCGACGGTGGCGCATCACTCCGTGTTGCTGTTCAATATCCTGGAGGTGAACCGTTGCGAGTCGCATGGCCTCCCGGAGCAGGTGCCGACGGATTCCCCGGAGCAGTTGCGGCGCCTGATGGAAGTCAACGAGGTTCTGACCAGCAAGAATGCGCAGGAATGCTATCACGATGCGGTTTATTACCGCGACGAAGCCCGTGCGCTCTACGAAAGCGGAAAAATCACCCTTCGCCAGCGTGCGTTGGCGGAGCGGATTTTCTGGCACATCGTACAGCGCATTGCGGAGGAAATTCGCGGACGCAAATACATTCCTGACGAGTTGGCGGGGCTCGATGCGGCCATTGCGGACGTTTACTACGGAAATTTCAGCGTGTTTCAATCGCTGCCCGACGTGTGGGCCATCGAGCAATTATTCCCGATCATGCCGATTCATCGGCTGGCCGAGGTGCCTTCGCGGCAGGGGACCATCGCGGATATCACCTGCGACTGCGACGGGAAAATCGACCGTTTCATCGATCTTCACGATGTCCGGCAGACGCTGCCGCTGCATGAAAAGAATGGATTGGATTATTATGTGGGGGTGTTCCTGATCGGGGCCTATCAGGAAACTTTGGGCGATTTGCACAATCTGCTGGGCGATACGCATGTGGTAAGCCTGCGCGTCAGTGAAAATGGCGAACTTGAATACGCCACGGAAATCGCCGGCGACACGGTGGCCGATGTGTTGTCCTACGTGGAATACAATCCGCAGGAAATGCTCGACCGGGTTCGAAAAGCGGCCGAACAGGCTGTGCGTTCGGGCCGGATTACCGCCGAGGAGCGACGCCAGATTATGGACGCGTATGAGTCGGGGCTGCGTGGATATACATATTTTGAGTCGTAAAAAGTGTGAAGAGGGGCGAAGTCCAAAGAGTCCAAAGTCCAAAGAAGTCCAAAGTCCAAAGAGTCCAAGGTCCAAAGTCCAAAGAGTCCAAGGTCCAAAGTCTGTGGGCCTATTTTTGAATTCCTTAACCCCTCGCTTACTCGTCGGGATGGGGTAGGGCGGAGGGGAGTAGGCCGACGGCGCGGTCTTCGGCGGCCAGAATCCAATTGGTGGTCAGCACGCGGGAGAAAAGCCCTCGGAAGATGCGTTTCCAACTGTGCTGAATGGCGGAATGTGCGTCCTGCATAATGTCTTCGATGCGCGATAGGGCTTCCTTGCCGCCCCAAAGGCAGACGGGTTTTTCTTCGATCCAGGGATGAATCGTCCACTGAAGCCATTCGTCGGGACGCGGGGTTCCCGGCTGGCTCCCAAACGCCCGGTAGAGCGGGGCATCGAAAACCAACGGCATGCTTTGCATGACATAACGGCAATAATTCAGGGAGGCGATGGTTTGCTGTATCCGAAGCTCCTCCGGTTTGCTTTCCTCCGGCCCGCCAACCAGAAAACGCACCACGGTTTGAATGTTGTATTCCTTCATGACGGTCATCATGGCGGCCAAATGGGCCGGTTCGATGGTGCAGCCGTACTGTTTGAGGATGTCGGGATCGCAACTGGGGTAAACAAATTCCACCCGGCGACACATGGTGAATTCCATGTCCGCCAAGGTTTCGTCATCGATGAAGGTGGGCAGCAGCCTCAGTCCCCACGGCTGGGAATTGCGAACCATGCGAAGGGCTTTGCACCATTGGCTCAATCGTTCGACGGTCCAGATGCCGGGTGGATCGGTCAGGAATACTTCCGTGACGCCAAGATGAGCGCATTTGAGGAGCGTCATGGCGGCGCGATCCAGGGGCCAGGTGCGCAGGGGCTCGTCCATGCCGCCGAAAATTCGATCCGACGGACAATGGCTGTGTCCGCGAGAGAGCTTCATTTCAGCCCGGCAGGTGCCCCGGTTGGCTCCCACTTGATAGGCGCTCCAGAACAAGCCGTGCCAATCGGGCATGGACAGCGATTTTAAATCCGTCAGCCAATAGGGCGTTGCCGATTGAACCCGGGGGATGACCAAGCCGGGCACTCTTTGCAGCCTGCGTTCGACATCCATGTAGTCGAGCAAATTGCGAAGGATCGGTTCCGGGTCGCCGGCCAGGGCGTAATCTGCCCAGGGTAGATTCACGGCATGGTCGGGGAATGCCGAGGGATACGAGCCAAATAATACCGTGCGAGTTTCAGGAAAATGACGCTTGGCCATTTCGAGGATGGCGGAGGCCTGGCCGATATTTTCGGTCGTGGCATTGACCACCAGCAAGCGGGGAGACGGAACCGTTTTGACGGCTTCGATGAATTCCTTTTCCAGGTGCGTGTACTGGCGGCAGTCAAGAAAAATGCAGGTGTGACGAGTCCGCTCAAGCACATAGGCGCGCAGGCAAAGAATGGACCAGGGCGGTGCGTACAAATGAGCGTCGCATGATGCGCTTTCAACCGGTTGCACCGGTTCGTCGGGGCTTGATGGTTGTATTAAGACTACGTTCACGCCAGGCTTTCTGCTTAATTATTTCTTCCCTTTGCGGAGCGCAACCCATATCCTTCGAATAACATAGTATTTAGGTGGGTAAATTGTCCAGAATAAAATGACGACACTCGATTACGACTATTTGGTCATCGGCAGCGGCCTCGCGGGACTCATGGCGGCCCTTAATTTATCGCGTCACGGACGCGTGATGGTGGCCAGCAAGAAAGAGGCTGTGGAAAGCAATTCAAACTATGCTCAGGGCGGCATCGCTTGCGCCATCGATCCGGAGGATAGTTTCGATGAGCATGTCCAGGATACGATGAAGGTCGGCGCCTATTTGTCGAACGAAGAGGTCGCTCGCGCCATCATCTCCTCCGGCCCGGCCAGAATTCAGGATTTGGAAGCGTTGGGAGTGGCGTTTGAGCGCCGGGAAAGTCATGGCGAGGACTATGATTTGGGCCAGGAAGGCGGCCATTCGCGCCGACGCGTTCTTCATGCCGGGGATATTACGGGACAACGGATGATCCGCGTGTTGTTGGACCGGGTAGCGGAAAACGCCAACATCACCTTGCGGGATCACTTGATGGCGATTGACTTGGTCACTACCGGTTGGCTGAAACAGCCGGGGGAAAGCCGCTGCATCGGCGGATATTTCCTGGATCAAAAAAAGGGAGAAATCCTGGCTATCCGTTCGTCTTTCACTGTGTTGGCGACCGGGGGCGCCGGCAAAGTATACCTTTATACCAGCAACCCGGATGTGGCGACCGGCGATGGAATTGCCATGGCCTGGCGCGCCGGCCTGCCGATCAAAAACATGGAATTCGTGCAGTTTCATCCGACGTGCCTATACCATCCGGCAGCCAAATCGTTTTTGATCAGCGAGGCCGTACGCGGGGAGGGGGCGGTGCTGATCAATACCGCCGGGGAATCTTTTATGGAGCGCTACGATTCGCGGGGTTCCCTGGCGCCGCGCGATGTGGTGGCCCGGGCCATCGATAACGAAATGAAAACCCGCGGGGATACGTGCGTTTATCTGGACATTTCGCATCGGTCGGCGCGCTTCTTGAAGAAACGCTTTCCCAATATCTATGCCGCTTGCCTGAAATATGGTTTCAACATGGCCAAGCAACCCATTCCGGTCGTACCGGCGGCTCATTATTTTTGTGGCGGCGTCGAAGCCGGGGTGGACGGGCGGACGGCGCTGAAAGGACTCTTTGCCTGCGGAGAGGCGGCCTGTACCGGGTTGCACGGAGCCAATCGTCTGGCCAGCAACTCGCTGCTCGAAGCGCTGGTCTGCTCACATCGTGCGGCGGAAACCATTGCGCAGATGCCGCGCGAACACCCGACCGTCGAAATCCCGGCCTGGCGATATAACGACGCCGTGCCCAGCGACGAGGCGGTGGTGGTGGAGCACAATTGGAACGAACTGCGCACCTGCATGTGGGATTATGTCGGTATTGTCCGCACGAATAAACGCCTCGAACGAGCCCTGCGCCGGATCAACAACCTGCGGCAGGAAATTCGCCAGTACTATCTGGCCTATTTGGTTACGGCGGATGTGCTTGAACTGCGAAATATTGCCGCCGTAGCCGCTTTGGTGGTGCGTTCGGCCATGCTGCGCAGGGAAAGCCGCGGACTTCATTACACGCTGGACTATCCCCAGGAGCTTCCCGGAACGCCGACCGATACCCGGATTTGCGATCAGCCGGGCGGTTGATCCCGGGCGGTCTAAAATTTCGTCGCGCTTATCGAGTTTGGTTGTCGCTGTTTCCAGCGCGGGGACGGTCGTTTGCGGCGTACAATTCGACCCAAGTAAACGATCATGGAACTGATCATGATCAGAATGGCCAGCACCCAGATCATGAGGACCAAAGCATCCGTTTCGGTTCCATAAGGAGAGCTTTGCGCCACGATCAGATTACACGTCAGGTTGGCCGCCACGATAGTAATCAATACCGTGTTGAGGCAGCGGCAGGCATTATCCCAGGCTTCAATCCTCGGCTCGGGGTCGGCGCCGGCCACTTCCCTCAGGACTTGTCCGATGGGCAGGAATATGAGGATAAGGACAAACAACGCGTAATGCCAGGTCGAGGCCGGGAAGCCCAGTTCATTGATCGTGAGCCAGAGGACGGTAAGAGCAATGGCAATGAAGGCGTACTTGATGAAGAAAACCAGCGAAGGAAACCACAGGTCGTGAATTCGTACGAGAGCATCGCCCAGTAAAGTTCGTTTTTCGTGGGTCGTATAGAGCCGGCTGCAACCCCAGAGAATTAATTGAAGACCCACGCCCAATCCCAAAGCCGTCCATAAACCGGGTCCGACCCCCGTGCGGTTGGCCAGGATCATGGCGATCGTGATAGAAATGGGAATGAGTCCAAGCCTTTGCACCCACCGAATGTGCATCATCGATGTCGGGCTGGACATGTGATAATTCTGGAAAAGCATCATGACCGCATATTCAGCTTGATGGGAAGCCTCTGTCAACTGTGGATTCGTAGTTGCACCTGTTCCAGTCTTGCGCAGGCTTGTAGAATCGAATAAGGTCGCCAAGATGAGCAGGTTGCCTTCATGGATCAGATCGTCCTTGCGGACGGAAAGCGGTTATGCCCAGGTGGACCATTTGATGTCCTCGCTGGGATTGCATACCGTTTGCGAAAGCGCGCGTTGCCCGAACAAGCATGAATGTTGGAATCGGGCGACCGCGACCGTGATGATTTTGGGCGATACCTGCACGCGAAATTGCCTGTTCTGCGCCGTTAAAACGGGACTGCCCGGCGCGGTCGATGCGGAAGAACCGGGAAAGGTGGCGCGGGCCGCCAAGACCCTGGGATTGCGGCATGTGGTCTTGACCAGCGTGACGCGCGACGACTTGCCGGACGGGGGCGCCGCACATTTCTCGGAAACTATTCTGGCCATTCGCCGGGAGTGTCCGAATGCTGCGGTGGAAGTACTTACACCGGATTTCAAAGGAAATTCTTCCTCCCTGCAAAAAGTTTTTTTGGCACAACCGGATGTCTTCAACCATAATTTGGAAACGGTCGAGCGATTGCAGGCGACGATTCGTCCGCAGGCCTCCTACCGGTGTTCGCTGGGGGTGTTGAAGCAGGCGGCCGAATGGCGGCCGACGCTGAGGGTGAAATCGGGACTCATGCTGGGGCTGGGCGAAACCGAGGAGGAGTTGATGGCCGCGATGAACGACTTGCTGACGGCCGGCTGTTCCTTGTTGACGCTGGGACAGTATCTGGCCCCGAGTCGACGGCACGTTCCCGTCGCACATTTTTATGCGCCGGCGGAATTCGAGCATTGGGCGGATCGAGCGCGGCAAATGGGTTTCAAAGAGGTGGCGGCAGGGCCCATGGTCCGGTCGTCCTACAAGGCCGACGAACTGGCCCGGCGCGCGACCGATCCCAAGGCGGAGGCTTAGACGACTTGTGGCAAGAATCCTTATATGCTATTTGGTTCGCCATAGCGGGCACCATTCGGCGGCCTGTGCGGTGGAGTCTGCCTTGCACAAGCTGGATCCCACCGTAGAAACCCTGTGCGTGGACTTGCTCGAATACAGCCATCCCAAGTGGAGCGCCATTCTGCAAAAGACCTACATGGTGACCATCCGCCGAACGCCGGAAGTCTGGGAAGCGCTCTACGATAATTCATTTTTCGAATATTTGACCCGCAAAATCCGGGGGTTGATTCAGCGGGGCAACAGCAAGCCGCTGGTGCAGTTGATGGAAACCTTTCGCCCGGATGCCGCCATCTGTACGCAGGCGCATCCTCTAGCCGTGCTGAATGCCTATGCCGAGCGGCGCAATTTGGAGCTGCCGCTGTGGGGCGTGGTCACGGATTTCATTCCGCACCGTTTCTGGGTGTCGAAGGGGCCAAGGATCGAATATGTGGTCGCCGACGAGGCGGCGGCCGAACGCCTGGTCTGGCTGGGCATCGAGCGCAAGAGCACGCATGTGATGGGCATTCCGATTCACCCGGGCTTTGTCGCCGAACGCAAAACCCGAATCTCGCGTGAAGACGGTCCGAGGGTTTTGGTGATGGGCGGCAGTCGCGGTTTGGGAGCTCGCTTGCGGACGATTCGCCAACTGGATCGCAGCGTACAGGATTTCACCATTGATGTCGTGACCGGCACGAACCGGCGCCTGCGCACCAAGCTGATTCGCCACCGCAATTCGTTTCGCCATCCGATTCGTATTCGAGGCTATGTGAAGGACGTCGTGGCGCTGATGCATCGGGCCAGCGTTTTGATCAGCAAACCCGGAGGTTTGACGGCGGCCGAAGCGGCCTCCGTGGGCTTGCCGATGCTGCTCATACGGCCTCTGCCGGGCCAGGAACAGGGAAACACGGATGTCCTGGTCCGTCATGGGGCGGCTGTGCACTTGGCGCACGATCGCGATATAAACCCGGTCGTGACGACCTTGCTGGGCAATAAAGAGTTGTTGACCATGATGCGCGAACGCGCGCTGGCCTTGGGCAAACCCCATGCCGCTCTGGATATTGCCCGGCATGTGCTGGCGTCGCTGGAGTTGCGGACGAAGGAACTGGTGGGGGCCGCGCATGTTTGAATACTGGGTTTACCGAGCGGCTTCCATGCTGAGTCGAATGCTCCCCATGCGAATGGCTTACTGGGTTGGACTACGGGTGGCGGATTTGTTTTACCGGCATAATCATGCAGGACGCCAGGCCGTCATTGCCAATCTTCGGCAGATTTACCAGGCCCAAAAAATCCAGCCGGCGGACGAAGCCTTGGAAGGCTTGGCGCGCAAAACCTTTCAATACTTCGGGAAATACCTGGTCGATTTTTTTCGGTATTCCATGTTGAGCGTGGAGGACGTCCGGCGGATGGTGAGCATTGCGCATGTCGAATATCTCGACGAATGCGTCCGGTTGGGACGGGGCGTGATCCTGCTGACGGCGCATTTCGGCAATTGGGAATTGGGCGGAGCGGTATTGAGCGCGTTGGGTTATCGTTTCAAGGCGCTGGTGTTGACCCAGCGCGTGGAAAAGCTCAACCGGCTTTTTCAGTCGCAGCGCGAGAGTCGGGGGATGCAGTTGATTCCCGTGGGACACTCGGCGCTGGGCGTTATGCGCAGCATCAAGCGGGGCGAGGTGGTGGCCTTGCTGGCGGATCGCGATTTTACGACGAGGGACGATCGCATCGACTTTTTCGGCAAGCCGGCGCGCTTGCCCAAGGGACCGGCCTGGCTGTCGAAACACACCGGGGCGCCCATTGTGCCGGGGTTCTTGATCCGGCAGGTGGACGATACCTTTCTGCTGCGGCTTCATCCCCCCATATTTCCTGAAAACGAGCCCACCGAAGAGGCCTTGAGGCAACGGATTAGTTCGGTGCTTGAAAAAGAGATCGGCGAGCGGCCTTACCAGTGGTTTATATTTGATGACTTTTGGGCCTCCGATCCTCATAATCAGGGCCATCAATCGACGGATTTATGACATGCAAAACAAAGAAAATTTAAAGGTCTGCATCGTGGTGCCGGCCTTTCGGGAAGAAAAGAAGATTCGGGATGTGGTGACGGCGATCCGGCGGTATTGTCCCCAGGTCGTGGTGATCGACGATGGATCGTCCGACCGCACGGCGGTCGAGGCGGAGCAGGCGGGGGCGATGGTTTTGCGACATCCGCAGAACCAGGGCAAGGGCGTGGCGCTCAACACGGGCTTTCGCTATGCGCGCGAAAAAGGGTTTGAGGTCGCCATTACCATGGATGCCGACGGGCAGCACGATCCGGTGGAAATACCGAATTTTATCGAGGCGTATGTGCGGACGGGCATCCCGGTGCTGGTGGGCAACCGGATGGCGGATGTGGCGCACATGCCCGCCGTGCGCAAATGGACGAACCAGCTCATGAGTTGGATGTTAAGCCGGCTGATGGGCCAATATGTCCCCGACACTCAATGCGGCTATCGGCTCTACCGGTGCGATGTGATTCCATTCGTGTCGGCCACCTCCGAGCGATTTGCGGCGGAATCGGAGATCTTGCTCCATGTGGCGGAGCGCGGCATCCGCATCAGTTCGGTCCGAATCGCGACGATTTACGGCGACGAAACAAGCAAGATTCATCCTCTGGCCGATACCTGGCGGTTTCTGGCCATGCTGTGGAAATATCGAAAACACCAGCGTCAAAGCATTGTGCAATAAAGAAAACAGAACAAGGAAAGGTTATCGATCATGGAGTTATTAGAGCATGTGGTGGAGTGGATCGTTCAGGTGGTCGGGCAGTGGGGTTATTGGGGCATTGTCGTCATGATGTTTCTGGAAAGCTCCTGTTTTCCGTTTCCGAGCGAAGTGGTCATGATCCCGGCCGGGTATCTGTCTTCACCGGGATATCTCGCCTCCGCCAACTATGTGCCAGGGCATGAGATGAACATCTACATGGCCATATTCATGGGCATCATCGGCAGTTGGCTGGGCGCCTTGTTCAACTATTACCTGGCCTTGGCGTTGGGGCGGCCCTTGCTGTTGAAATGGGGCAAATACCTGCTCATCTCGGAAAAGAATTTCGAAAAAGGCGAAAAGTTTTTTCAAACGCATGGCGAGATTGGAACTTTCACCGGACGCCTGATTCCGGTGATCCGCCAGTATATTTCCCTGCCGGCGGGCATTGCGCGCATGAATCTGGCGCATTTCCTGTTTTTTACCGGCTTAGGCGCCGGCATTTGGATGGTTGTTTTGACCGTGATCGGATATGTGGCCGGGCAAAATCAGGAGTTGATTCATTATTACTCGCGGCAGGCGACGGTCTGGGCGCTTCTATTTTGCACGATCCTCATTTTGGCGTATATTTGGTTTTACAGACGTAAAAAAGCGGCGGCCAAAGCGGCCGAATTGGGCCGTTAGAGCTGGGTAGAGGACCGTATGGCATTCAAGAAAGTTAGAGATCTTTTGGACCGGGCGAGGCAGTTTCATCAGGCCCTGAGCGAATACTATACGAAGAACAGCGAGCTGGCTTCCAACGAAAAAATGCAGGTGTTGCTCACCTACATGAGCCGGCATGAGCAGAATATGGTGGAGGCGCTTGCTCGTTATGAGGACGGCGCTTCCAAAAAGGTGCTGAATACGTGGTTCAAATATCCGCCGGAAATGAAACACGCCAAGTGCTTTGAATGTTTGGAACTTTCTCCGGATATGTCGCCGGATGACATTATGGAGACGGCGTTGCGGGTGGATCAGTGTCTCGTCGCCTTGTATAAGCAGGCGGCGGAGAAATCCGTGTCCCAAGACGTCAAAGACTTGTTCAAGCAACTTTTGGCCATGGAGCAAAAAGAAGAAACTAAAGCCTTGCGCGACGCCTTGCATTATGACCAGGAGTCTTGATGGATGGGGCTGAATTTACGGCCTAACCCGCATTTCTCACCGCCCGGTGAGAAATCCGGGCTAACTCAACTTCCGTTTCCTTAGATCCTCTTCGTCCAGCCCCAGATAGTGGCCGATTTCATGCAGCAGGGTCTTTCGGACTTGATTTCGATAGGCCGGCAAATGATGTTGCGCGTAGTTCCAAATGTTTTCCAGGAAAAGAATGATCTGAGGCGGAAGCCGTTGGGAGATGGTCAGACTGTCGGGATAGGGAACGCCGGTAAACAAGCCCAAGGTGTCCCAGGGGTCCAGGCCCGCTCTGGCCAGCGCGGCATTCGGACGGGGTTCGAAGGTGATGGGGACTTCCTGGATTCTTTCTTGGTAAGCGTCCGGTGAACCCAGGGCGAGATCAAGCGGGGGCGTGGGCCTTTTGGAATTGGGCGGGCAGCAGTTCGTCGATTTGTCGGGCGG